>Ga0247823_10004391_pt1 | contig 11312 bp, 7 predicted proteins | sample 13C_PalmiticAcid_2_FD_192426 | JGI IMG/M metagenome (GOLD analysis project Ga0247823, IMG submission 192426) | Soil microbial communities from agricultural site in Penn Yan, New York, United States - 13C_PalmiticAcid_Day30 | ecosystem: Environmental > Terrestrial > Soil > Agricultural land...
TGTCTCCGGCGCTGTGGGCGACCTGCTGACACAGGCCGTTCCCAAAGCATCGCGGCTTCCTGTGAAGCTTGCCCCGGTAAGAGCCGGTTGGGGCAGGGCATAGTCCCGCAAGCCGACATGCGGTACATCGCGTGTTGGCCGGCTGCTTCAGGCTGATTGCTGACGTTCAACCGCCAGATGTGAGGGGCTCGAATGGGCCCATAGGTTGTGGGCACGCTGGAAGGCAACGGCGCGGCGCAAGCGTTTGGTCCAGCGCAACTGGTCGAAGCGGTGTGCTGCTCGTGAAGCTTGCCGTAGATCAAATCTAGCTGGTAGATCGATCTCTCCATGACCTTTTCAAGAACGCCGTAGGCACAATGGCGCGACCATGATCGCCACTGCTATTGCCCAACCCTTACCCGCCGCCTCTGCTCCCGCGCAGGCGGCATCGGCAGCTGTGTCCGGGCCAGCTACGCCGCAGGCCGCGACGGTGCCTGTGACCCCGGCATACAACGCGATCACCGTTCAGTTGCAGGATGGAAAGAAGGACAAGGACTGGTATGTCGATCCGACTTTTTGGGCAGCAGTTGTTCCGGCGATTGCGGTGCTGGTAACCATCTGGAATACCAATAAGCAGCTGAAGTTCAGTAGAGATTCGCAAAACAGGCAACTAGCCGATGACAGGGAGCGGCAGGAACGAGAGATCAAAGCCGAACATGAACGCGCGAGACTGGATCGCGTCACGAAGGCTCGGCAAGAGATTTACAGCGGCATGCTTGCTGACTATCAAAAGGTGCAAGGCTTGATCGCCAACTTGCCCGAAGGCGACCTCGACAAGGAAATCACTTTCACTGAAATTGCGGTGATGAGCGCCAACGTGAACAAGCTGTGGGTTTGGGGCGAAACGGAGTCGGCGTATCAGGTTCGAGAGTTCTTCTCTCAGGTCAACGAAATGGCATGGCTGGCTCGCGGCAAGGCCGAAGCAATCCGGACGCTGAAGCGTCAGTACAACCACTTGAATAATCAGGTAGCTGAGTCGAAGCGCGAGCGTGACAAGGCAGCGCAGGAGATTCGCGAGCATGAGGCGATGACTGAGTACCTGCACAAAGAAAAGACTTGGATTCAGCAGAACGACCTTTTGCAGCAGGACTACAAAGCGCATGAGGCGAACAGGATCTCTGCAAGTGACTTGCTGCTTAAGGTATCCGTGCGGATCGTTGAGCGTCGCGAGGCATACCAGGAGTTTCTGATCGAGGCTCAGGACAAGTTGATGGTCCAAGTTAACAAGGTCATGGCACTAGCCCGAGGCGACGTTCAGCTTGACGGCGATGTTTCGCGCTTGGAGAAGCAGAGCCACGAAATGTCCGCGCGGGCGCGTGCAGCCATTGTCAGCATGCGCACAGAGTACGAAGAACAAATGGAGCTTGCTCGGCTCATCTAGCAATCGAGGATGGAGGGAACACATGAGTGACTGGGATTTTCTCTACGAGATGAACGAGCGCGGCTACAGCGCGCAAGACATAGCCGACGCGGCCGCCTGTGGCGTGGCGCCTTGGGAGTGGAAGTACATAGAAAAAGAGTGGATCGACGATCAACTCGAAGATGAGCCGGAGGACGACGCCCGTTCCGTTGAGCCCTTCCAGAGCAGAGAGGGCTTCCCATTCAGCGTGCTTGAGCAAACAGAGATCTTCCGAGACTTGGTTGACTGCGCTGCGCGCCACTTCGAGAACACAGGTCGATACCTACAGGTATGGGGTGAGCTTGGCGAAATCTACGCGGAGATCAAGTTTGGGCTTCGCCGTCATGCGACCCACTCACCCGGCTCTGATGGCACGATTGCCGGAAAGCTCGTCGAGGTAAAGACCATCTCGCCTGAGAAGACTAACGACCATGCGGTTGTCAAGAGCCAAGGGAACTTTGAGCAGTTGCTCATCGTTCGCATCGATCGTGATTTCCAGTTCCAAGGCAAGCTCATCGACAGGAGCGAGCTGAAGGGTGGCGAAGGCAAGTACCTTAAAGGGCGGCTCGAATGAAAAGAGATTGGGACATCATGTGGTCAGTGCTTCTCGAAGTAGAAGCGCTCATGAGGCAGCTCAGCCCTTCTGCCGGGGGCGTGAATGCATAGCGTAAAGAGGACAGCGTATGCCTGATACGTCGTCTCCCGACTTCTCAATGAAAGTCGAAGAGCCCTCAGAGTTCTCGACTAAGGAGCTTGATGAGTTCGCACATCTTATTTCCACCGGCGGAAAGGTCTCGATGGTCGGCCTGCCCGGTCGGCTCCGCAACGCGCATTTGCTCGCGACGCTGCGAACTATCGATGGACAACTTCTTGCCGCCGCTGGCCTCAAGCATCCGGAAGTCGCGTATCGAGCACGTGTTTCGCGAAAGTCTGGCGTGTCGATGCCCGAGGAGCGTTATCCATTGGAACTTGGTTGGGTAGTGGTGCAGCCGAGCGCCCAAGGCGGGAAGTCGTTGTTACTCTGCTCGGCGTTGATTCGATCGACTCCAGGTCAAGGCGTCTTCGCCACCACGGGCACAGAGAACGGTCGAATGCAGTCGACCCTCGGAAAACTGGAATTCCATCGCGAGCGTAAGGTGTGGGACTCCGTCGAAGGTGATGAGCAGCTCTGTTTGTTCACCCTGAGCAGGTAAAAGGCTAAGTGCGCGCGCTCGCAAGCAGGGCGCCTACCCCGAGTGAGAGGAGCCAAGCTCCGTATGCAATTGCTCGAAGATCTGGTCGGCGCCCCACGCCTGCGCGGCCGTGAACGCGATCTGCCGCTGCTGCAAGGTGGAAAGAGGCTCGCTCGGCTTGTAGGCTAGATCGTGCTCCGCCTCGCTCCAAGCGTGCTGAAAGAGCGTTTTCACCTGCAGCTCGAAGAACTCAGGCACCTTCGCACGGTCCGCGTCGTCGTCTATCACGTCTTCAGGTATCGCCAAGATGAAGTGCCTGCCGACGTAGCCAAACTGGTTCACGGCGTCGGGCACCAAGTCCTTGCCCTCGATGCGGCGAAAGTAACGGTCGACCGCCGCGCTCACAGCGTCCACATCTTGCTTGTAAAAGACGATCACCCGCGCGCCAACGAGATCCTGAATCTGTTCGAAGGGGTGTTCGTACTTCAGCGCGCAGTCGTCCTTGCGCTTCATCGCTTTGCTCAGAAATCGATCAGGGCTCTTCGCGCGGGCGGACACCCGGTCGATGCGCGGGATGCCAGTCAGCGTTTCCTGGATGTGCGCCTGCAACTTGCTCGCGAGCGGCGCTAGGATCGTCCCGTGACGCGCGATGTATTCGGAAAGCAACTCCTCTTCCGTCATTTCGTGCTCTTAAGCTTTTCATCGACGATGTGCCCGGCAGCGACGAAGACAGCTCTGTCCTTGTGGTGTTCGGTTTTGAAGCACTCGTTGAACTTCTCAGCCGGCGCGGTCATCACGGCGCCCGTGTCCAGCTCCACCTGCTTGTATGCCAAGTGGCGCGAAAACTCCGTGACGTCGAAGCGGAACTTCTCGTGGACCAGCCGCGGCGGATCGACCTTGGCGATGATGGCTTGCTTCGCAGCGTCGGACATGTGGAAGCTGTCACAGAACTCCGAGATCGTCATGGACTTCTTCGGGATGTTGGCGGCCAATTGCACCGCTGACGTGAGCTGCGTCTTGATCGAGATATCGGTCGTCGCCTGAAGAGCCGCTTTGATCGCCTTCGCCAACCGCTTCGTCCCCTGCGCCGCGGTGGTGGAGAATTCGGAGCGCAGGAAGTCGACGATCCAGTAATCGGCGACACCTTTACTGCCGTGGTTTATCTGCTTGTCGACGACGTGTCCCTTCCAAAGCTGAGTTGGCTTGCCGTCCCATAGATACGTTGCCGCCTTATAGGAATAGGCGCTTTTCATGAAGACTTGCTCGACGAAGCTGACGGTGAGCCTCTCACTCTTCTTTTCGGCCACGATGCCTTCGTCCGCGGGAAAGCGGGAGATCACTACGCGCGTGTCGCTTTCGCCGTCCTTGCCGATGCAGATAAACAACAACCCCATCCCGGATGTTCCCCCCGTCGAAGCCTGCAGCCGTTTCGCCAGTGGGGTAGAGGCGGACACCGACGGCTTCTGCAGCAACGCGAGCAACTCGGTTCTCACGGCGTTTTCCTGATTCTCGCCGTCGGAGACGAACATGACCGGCACGTTGCAGTCTTTGCCCGCGTTGTTAAAGATGTCGGTGAGCATCTTGCAGAGCTTTCCATCGTCCAGCGGAATCTGCGTCCCACTTACGACCGCTACTTCCGGTTGATTCTTTTTCGGATAAGTCAGGAAGCTAAAAATCTTCTCCACTGGCATTCGTCATCTCCGAAGTTTCGGTTTGAGCCGATGATGGGATTCCGACACCAAGATGGTGTCCACGTATTCACCGCGAGTTGAGTGGACACGAGGTGCTTATTCGGCTAACGGTCGATCAAGATAAAGCGCCCCGCCACATATGGGGTGACAGTCTTTCGAGCCGAACGACTGTTCGGCGCCAGTCGGCGTGAGTACGTCTGCGGGCGGTGTAGGTCGGCAATCGCTGCGACGCGGGTTCAGACTGAAAAAGCTAGATCTCAAATTCGAATGTCGCTATGAGATAGCTTGGAGTTCTTAGGGCTCGTTAGTGGCAGTGGGAGCCCCCATTTTTGTGGTCGCGATGACAGCCGTTCTTGTCGGTACCTCCTGAGTGCGCAAGTGCTCCACAGCTTAAGCAAAGCGCAGCGATCAGTATTGCAACCTTCTTCATTACGTCTCCTCCATTTCCAATGAGCGCTGGAGTGTGTACCTCCGCTTCTGTTATCGGGCAGGGGTTTACGAGCGTTCTCCCATGAACATGGGATGAGCGCGAGGCGTCAAGCATCGAATGTGACGATGATTGGTTATTGGGCCGTTGAATGGAAAGTCTGATTCAGGCCTGTTGCCGGCGCTCGGTGCGGCCAGGCGAATTGGCACTATCGCTGCACAGGCGACGCTGGGAGTAACAAGCCCTACAGCAGCACTGGGCCCGAATGCTGCCTTGCTCAGCTCGGGAGCGGGCACCCCTGGCTCGCGCGTCGTCGCACGCTCAACGCGAATCCATGCGGAAGACGACTCTGTGGGGGGCTGCCGCTGAGTTTGGACAGCGATTGCCGAGTCAAGACCAGTGCGGCGCCGTCGCTCTTGCTTGGGTTCCAGTTCCGCCTCATTACCGGCAGTAGAAACTCGGCAGCGGCAGTATTCGAAAATTGGCGTTACCCATTCGTACGGCTGTCATGAGCCGCCAACCACAGTCAGCGTGGCTCGAACACCGGTCGGTGATTCCGTTTGAACTGCTCAAGACCCTCAAGGCGGATCCGGTCGATCCAGGCGTCAGCCTGTACGCCGGAGGCGCCGAGATCGACCGCCGCCTCGCGCATAAGATGCAATTCAGTGCGTAAGGTTGTTGGCATGATGCCTTGATCGTCGGTGTTGATCGTCACAGGGATGGCTCCTCGCCGCAGGCCAAAGCGATTATAGGGACCGAGCGGCCTTAGATGGTCGGGATTGGGTGGGTTCCAGCGCAGCAACGGGTGTTCACGGTAGACCCGCAAGGGGCCAATGTAGACATTCGAGGTTGGATTGGCCTCCAATACCAGGCCAAGTTGCTCGTACTCGTCCAGTAGGTGATCCTGGATGGCCTCCATGAACTCGATGTCTTCCGGCTCTTCATGATCATGAAGCAGACCTGTCGGAGTCGGCGCCAGCTGCTCTAGCGCCCCTTGATATCGCCGCTCCACCGAGTGCGTTTTCACCAGTACCTTGGGGCCGGAATACTCCGGATGCTCTCGCTCAAAGTGAGCGCGCATCAGGTAGAGCGTTGCAGGCGAATCGTTGCGAGGATTTCGCCGCTCTGCAAAAAGGCGTTCATGGTCCGGGGCGCCTTCCTTCATTCTCGTGTCGATCAGCGGCATCCGCGGATCCTCGCGCAAGATCAGGTGGTTGCAATTGCGTCGCAGCATCCAGGCGTCGTGGAGGTCTGCCAGCGTAGGCGCGGCACTCGACAATGAAGTGAGGGTCGACGGCTGCGTCAGCAAAGGCGATTGAGCGGGCTGCATCCAGCTCACATGGCGGAGAAATCGGCGAATTCGCAGCTCCAGGCGCGGTAACACCTGCCCGGCAAGGGGTAGGCGTCCGGCTAAGCATGTGGCTATGCTCCATGCCCAGACAAGATTGTCCAGGTGTTCATCGACGTCCAGTAGCGCCTCCCCATGACGGTCGAACCATTGCTGTGGGGGAATGCCGATCGCGAGAGCGTGGCCCAGCCGATCACCGCTCGTCATACCGCAAAAGCGGACGGTTTCGTCGGTGTGCCGCATGCCTGACAACACGTGCGCATAGTCCTCGCCCGCGTGGACACTGAAATGAGGCCGCAGCATCGGCTCCTTTGCCGTTCCCTGCGCATGATGGTGCTTTCTAAGCCAACGCAGCGCGGGTGCGAATACCTCAATGGGCCACTTGGTCTCATCGCCGGCGACGTCGAGGCCGCGTAGGAAGTGTCCGGGCTCAAAGTGGTAGTCCCGGTGCTCCTCCCCGTTCAGCAGTCCGGCTGAGTGCCAAATGGAGTGACTAGAACTCACCCGTAGCAGATCTTTGGCCTCGTCCCACAGTTCGGCGCGCCGCTTTGCTCGCCCATCATCACCTCGGCGAGAAAAGTGAACACAGAAGTGCCACCGATCAAAGGTAGCCTTGCGCACCCTACGGAACTCTTCATGGCTACCGTCAATCGCTGGCGGCAACAGTCCCCGCATCGGATCAGCCCTGCGACCATCGATGGCGCATGCCAAGGAGTTCGCGACCTCGGGCGAAAAGCTGCTTGGCGCGACCTTCAACTCCGCCTGATCGGACGCTTGGACGAATACTCGCCGAGCGACATCTTGGTCGAGTGCGACTCTTAGAACGGCACTCTCGCGCGCAAGGCCACGCATGCTCGGACTGTAGTATCTCTCTGTAAACCGCCTGAGCCCGCGTCCATCCATCAGCAAGCGTCGACGCAACAGACTAAATTCGCTGATGACGCTGAGCACAGCCGCTCGCTCTTGCATCGAAGACTCGGGGTTGCGGTAGCTGCACCACAGGGCGACGTACAACCAAAGCCAAGCCGTCTCGAGGTCGCCGGCTAGTAACGACCGAGACAAAGACATCACTAGCCAACGCGAGTCGATAGCAGAGCCGACGTCAATGGTTTCAATAAAGGTACGCCAGTGAACTTCGATTGAGGGGCCGAGCGGCGACGCCTCCGGCGTACTCGCGCGCTCCAGGTGTTGTGGAACATCTTCGGGTTGAATGCCGAATTCTCCTTTGCGCCAGATTAGGAGAAACGTGTTGACGAGGTTTCGGGCACGCTTAACACGCTGCAGAACGAATCGATCTTCTGGAAAGCGTTCCTTGGCCAAAGCCCGCGACAGATCCATATCGCCTACTGCAAGAACAAGTTTGCTTAGGACCGCTCCGTCGCCGAATGTGCCACCGATGTGTGCGTGGTTTTCTGCAACCGGTCGGTGCTCGAAGGAGCGCGGGCCAAAGAACGAACTCTGCAATGAAACCATGCGCTCGAAGCGCTGCAGGTCGGCGCCGCTCGTCCCGATCGCAAGTCCCGCGAGGTGCCAACCAACAATCGCCGCCGGCTCGATCTCAGCAGACATGCGCATGTAGGCCTGGACGTGGGGCATACGAAAGCAAATGAGTTCCCCGTCCACTTCCATCAGATCGTTGAACAGGGCATCCAGCACCGGCAGTTCCGGGCCAACTAGAAAGGAATCCCGGCACATCTGCGCAGCAATGCTCTCCAACTCGTTGAGGCGGAAATGGCGTGGCCAGCGGGCATCAAGATCTGCGCATAAGGCCTTGCGACAATCATTGACCAAGCCCTTGTTTGCCAGTGGACTTGATGTAGCTTTTTGCTGTTGAATCTGGAAAGTAAGAAAGTTGGCCACCTCGGGTCCGCCCAGAAGGACGCCGACAGCCATTTCATGCAAAGACCGTTGCAGCACGAATCGATACTCCCTCGCTCAACCTAGATGTTTGATAGCTCTTTCAAGCGTGCGGACTTCTCGTTGGAGGTCGGGCGTTTGTGAAAATTTCTTCAGTAGCATATTGCCGCGCTTCTTCGCCCGCTCGGCATCAGGTTCCAGCCGAAGCAATGCCTTGACGATCGTCGCCAGCCGGAGTTGAGTCATGTCCGAGCGCAGCCCCAAGGCTTCGAGCATTTCTGACTTCGATTTCCCCTCTGGAGTCTGAACCGAATGCCCGACGGACTCTGCTTTCGGATGCTGATCACGGACCTTCTTGATCAACTCCCGAAGCGGGTGGGTCGCAAGAAGTTGCGTCACCGAGAGCACTTGATCACCCTCGGCCGCCTTGATCACGGCTTGCGAAACCAGCGGCGATACATTCTGCAAATACAAATTGTTCCGCTCAAAGTCACCGGCAATGGTCAAGTTGACGTTGGATAGCACCACAGGTAATCCAAAATTTGGCCCCTTCTCAAAGCTGGCGCACGCGGCCCAGAATGCGTTGAAGGATGCCAAAGCGAGATCAAATGCGTCGTGCCACGTCGCCCTCCTGGCTGTCGTTCCAACTACACCTGGACGGTTAAAGAAGGTCGCCTGGTTCAACGTCTTATTCATGGCGCAGTAGATCAACCAGGGTGACAGCGCGAGCTGAACCACGGAATGCTGCTCGCGCCACAGATTGATCTGATCCGCAAGCTCGCGCAGCCTAGCAAGGTCGATCCCTGCGAGCGGCGGCTCGGCGTCTTGTTCGTAAGATTCATTCTCGTCCTCGCCAGAAATGGCGATTGCTTTCGTCTTGGCGATGGCAGCGATGCTGTGGAATGGCGACTCCACTAGGATCCGCTCAATGTCATCAGCCGTCGCGTCACGGACCAAACTGGTAGCTAGGAGCTCAAGGATTCGCCCGGTGCACAACAGGTTCCCCTGTTGACCTTGGCTGTAGAAATTCCGATGGACAACCAAGTTGAGCAGCATTCGCGCCGACCACGACATCGAGTCCACGAACAACGAGCCATCTGGATCGTCTATGAATCGCACGGCGCGACCAATCTCGGGCGTCGCGAATGGAATCACCAAGCGGTTAGGAAGCTGAGATAGCCAAGGACTGGGCACTCGGCCACTCAGTTCCTTGTCCCACTGAATGCTCGCACTTCGATCGATATACCTGAGTTCAGGCGCTTCGTCCGCCGCTAGCGGTGCAAATAGCGGCGTCGCGAGCACGGAGTGGCTAGGGTTCTCCCGCCAGTGGCGCGACGCAAGAAGCACGAGACACACATACCCCGCATCGGGGACAAACCTGAAATGCTCTAGCAAAGCCTGGCCCCAGCCGGCAACCAGAGGTCCGTCCGGTTCAAGTACTTTGGGGTCTCTGCCGGCATCGGGCAGGCCGCGTGCCGTCGTTTCTGCATGGACGCGGGAGCCCGTTGCAGTGCGTAAAAGCCGCTTCATCAGGTCCGTTGAGGGCCGGGCCGGCTCGTCGTGGTGAAGAATGCGATCGAGCGATGGGAACTGCTTCTGAATGCTTCCTACGAGCTGAGACAGGGCCCGCACGGTAGGAATTGGTATGCGCAGTGCGCTGTTTTCGTGCCCGTTAACCGGCCCTTCCAGAAGCGCACGAAGCCACACTTTGAACTGTGGCATCGACACTCGGTTTGCAGGCCCCTTTTCTCCAGGCGGAAGGAGGAGGATGCGGGAGTCATCTAACAGCGTCGCAATATTGGGCATCTGAAGACGCCGCTGCACGGGCAAGACTTTGCGCAAGTATTCGAGTGCTAGGTGGGAAGTTACTTCATCGGCGCCATCATCAGACCCACGGCCAGTCACTGTGAATCGGCGATACGAGTCGCGCTGCGTCACGTCTCTGTAGAGCTTGAAATCGCCGCAGACGATCGGCAGGACTGCTGTGCTCGATAGATAGCGCCGTACGACTTCAAGGTAGTCGAACGCCTTGTGCAGCGAAGTGTCGACATCGTCGATCGGCATAGCGAGTAAGCGCTTGTCGAGTAGTGATAGTGCAGCCAAGAAGAACTCGTGTACCGCATAGGCCAGCGCTTGCGACCCCATGAACGCCCGCAACCGGTCAAGCCCGTAGTTTTCCTTTTGAGTTTCCCGGCCCTGTAGAGCGTCCCCAAGCGCTTGCAATTTTTCGTGTAATTGCTGCCGCTTAGTGGGCGATCGCTCCAGCGCCTTCTTGACTTCTTCGTCACTAAGTACCGCGGCTACGATCACGTTGAGAAATAAATCGTCACTGTCCTCAAGTTGAGTCGGATCGATCGGCTTTAGAACGTGAACATCGCTGGCCAAATCATGAAACTTAGCCTTGGCCTCGGGAGATTCTAGGTAGGCGCGCAAGTTGACGGCAACAGTGGTCTTCCCAGTGCCGCGGTCGCCATCGATAAAAACCGCGCGATGTCCTCGACTCGCGAGAAACTCCGTCTCGGTTTCAGCCTTGCTTGACTTTGGCGGCAACGAATTCTGAATCCATTCGGCCAGTCGTTCGTAGATATCACGCGGCAGCAGTTGGTTCACATCCAGATGTGCCGCTCGCTCGCCCTGATCCAATGGAAAGTAAATCGGAGCCATGTTGGCGCGTGCTTGACCTGATTCAATCGTCATGTTTTTATCCATGTGCCCTTTGATGCGGCGATTCTGACAGCAGCAAGCCAAGCGTTGCCGCTATGCACACCCTACTAGCGAACACTAGAGCCTAACCTTTCGTTCGAGGCTATGCCAAATGGCAGAAGACCAACCTGCGAGGCGCCTTGGTACCTCGCTATAGGAGATTCAACGCTGAAAATCAGACGACTCCCTTTGCAGGTCAGGTTTCTCGTCATCGTCCCCGTCAACTCGAACGTTGAGTGTTCTTTTCAGGTGTCGAGATTGCACCGGCGTAGGACCGTAAACCGGTCGATGGCGGGCCTCTGCGCGAGCAACGATGAATGACGGCAACCGCTGCAGTGCGGACATCGGTGATGCTCGTGCCTGGTTGACAGCCAAGGGGTGGCGCTCACTGGTCTTTACCAACTGCAGCCACTTTCGTGATTGCGAAGAAATCACACGGCAATCCGAGCAGTAGTCCCCGCATGTTCGCGCAAGAGATAAAGCAACCCGCCGCCGTCAATCAGTTCAATCGGCTTGTCTTTGGAAAAGTTATACGCGTCCGGCCCATAGCCGCTCGTGCAGACCAGGATGCCCTTGTTGGCGCCTTCGTTGAGCATGGTCCCGTACAGATCTCGTACTGCGCTCACTCCCACAATGTCGCGATAGCGCTTGGCCTGAATCACCACCTTGCCGCCGA
>Ga0247823_10004392_pt1 | contig 11311 bp, 14 predicted proteins | sample 13C_PalmiticAcid_2_FD_192426 | JGI IMG/M metagenome (GOLD analysis project Ga0247823, IMG submission 192426) | Soil microbial communities from agricultural site in Penn Yan, New York, United States - 13C_PalmiticAcid_Day30 | ecosystem: Environmental > Terrestrial > Soil > Agricultural land...
TGGCGGGATAGTTGACGCGATCACAGCTCGAAATATTGATGCGGATCGAATCGTTGGCATCTCGCAGGGCTGGAAGCTCCATGGGGCGATCAAGACGTTAGAGCGAAAGCTGGCTGAGGGCGCCTTTGTGCATGGCGCATCGCCGCTGATGTCCTACTCGGTTGCGAACGCGAGGGCAGAAGCCCGAGGCAACGCGATACTGATCACGAAGCAGCTTTCTGGTGCGGCAAAGATTGATCCGCTGATGGCGACGCTGAACTGCACGACGCTGATGTCCTTCAACCCCGCCGCAAAGAATCGCGGCGTCAAAATGTTCATGCTGGGGTAGTCATGGCCTGTTCCGCATGCGAGCGCCGCCGGCAGAAGATTCGCGAGTTGAAAGAGAAGGCGAAGCAGGCATTGCGCCTTAAGTCGAAACCGATCCCGAAGGAACCCGTTGAACCCAACAAACCGGCATAGCAGCCGGTAAAATAACGGGGCCGAGAAGGTGCATCAACACCAGCCGGCCCCTGACCACAACGTGAGGACACACGCAATGGCTGACAGCATTCTAGCGGACGTCGACGCGTCCGGCATCTATCGCATCAGGAACGTGAATTCGGGTAAGTGCTACGTCGGGAGCGCCAAGCGCTTCAAGCAAAGATGGGCGACGCATAGAAGCGAACTTCGACGTGGGCTGCATGCGAACAAGCACCTGATGAGGGCTTGGCTGAAATACGGCGAAGAATCCTTCGTTTTCGAAATATTGGAGAAGTGCGAGCCTATCGCGTTGATTCCAACCGAACAGTCGTGGATGGATAAGCTTAGGCCCGAGTACAACTTGGCGCCAAGGGCTGGGAACTGTTTGGGCGTCAAGCATTCGGAAGAGGCCAAGCGGAAAATTTCAGAGAGGAACAAGGGCAACAAATATTGCCTAGGGCGTAGGGCTACGGAAAAATGCAAAGCAGCCGTTGCGATGGCCAACAGGGGCCGTAGATTTAAGAGGCCTCCGGCTGCAATCCTTGCAACTGCTGAAAAGCATCGCGGCATGAAACGTAGTGAGGAAACGAGGCGGAAAATATCCGAATCTCGTCGGGGCAAGAAACTCAAGCAGCCTAGATCGGCCGAGTACAGGGCAAAAATCTCAGCGGCACACAAAGGCCGAAAGATTTCCGACGAACACATGGCAGCCCTTCAGGCTGGTAGATCGCGGCGGGTGTTCACGGAAGAGCAAAGATTGGCTACCGCTAAAGATGTTCGCGACTCTTACCGGGATGGCAGGCGATCCAGCGTGAAGTCCCGGGAGCATTTGGACAAGATAGGCAAGACCTGCGCAAAACTTTCAGATGAACAAGTTCGCGATATCCGCGCGAGACATTGTGTCGGAGAAACCGTCGAATCGTTGGCGCGACTGTTCGGCTCGCCGCCAAGCACGATCACACAGATTTGCAAAGGCACACGTTACCGCTGGGTTCTCTAAGGCGCGAACGTGTGGACAGGCACAACGGAGTAGACCATGAGTGAAAAGCGCGCTTACAGCATTCTTGAAATCAAGGCGGCGGATGACGAGAAGCGCATTTTGACGGGGGTCGCGAGTACGCCGACCCCCGATTTGTGCGATGACGTCATGGTCCCAGAGGGGGCCGTATACAAGTTGCCGATTCCCTTTTTGTGGCAGCACGATCGCAATGAGCCTATCGGGCACGTCACGGAAGCCAAGGTTTCGCCCTCAGGGATCACGGTGACCATTCAAGTTGCAAAGGTCAACGAGCCGGGGAAACTCAAGGATCGGTTGGATGCGTCGTGGCTTACCCTTCGCGAACGACTTGTGCGAGGTCTGTCCATCGGGTTCGTCCCGATTGAGTACGAGAACATCGAGGGGTCTTGGGGGCGCAAGTATCTGCGCTACCTATGGACAGAGCTTTCCGCAGTAACCCTGGCCTGCAACACCGAAGCGATGGTGACGTCCATCAAGTCTCTGAACGGGGCGAAGCTTTCGCGGAACGTGGTGCAATTGATCCGCGCCGCAGACGGCCGCAAGCCGTCGACGGTTAAGCTGATCGATCCTCGACAGCGCGGCGTCAAGCTGCTGAGCAAGTAAAGAAAAGGTCAACGATGAGTTGGTGGAAGACGCGCCTAGTCGATAGACACTGAAAGTCCCGCAAGGGGCGAAGCCGGACGCTATGGCGCTAGCGGAGGACCGGCGTACTGCGGAGTTTGAATCCCGCACTCATCTTCGCAACACGCAGGCATTGCTTCCGTTTGTTCGGAGGCCAAAGGGCTGCGCACGGCTGTTTGATACGGCCACATCGCCGCGTGAAGCGGTTCGTGAAGTCTGAAAGGGTACAGAAATGAAGACGTACGCTGAGCACATCGCTTCGCTGGAAGCGACGCGTGCCGACAAGTCGGCGCGCATGAAGGCGATCCATGACGTGACGGTCGAGGCTGGCCGCACCATGGACGCGGCGGAGTCGGAGGAATTCGACACGCTGGAAGGCGAAATCAAGGCACTGGACGTCGATCTGGAGCGCACGAAGCGCCTGAAGTCGATCGAAGACGCCGACAAGTCGACTGCGAAGCCGGTTGACGGCAGCGCGAAGGAAAAGGCTACGGCATCGACGACTGCGCTTTCGGGCGGCAATCTCCAGCTCAAGAGCGATATCAAGCTTGCGCCGGGCCTCGCGTTCGCGCGGCTGGCTCGCGTCAAGGCGCTGGCGTTCACGGACCTTCTGGGTACTCGTGATGCGCAGCAGATCGCCAAGAAGGTCTATCCGGGCGATGACCGCCTGCTTTCGGCTCTCCAGATCAAGGCGCCGGTCTCGGCGGCTGGCACGCTGGACGCTACGTGGGCCGGAAACCTGATCAACGAAGGCAATATCGCGTTTGCCGACTTCGTTGAATATCTGCGCCCCCGCACGCTGCTGGGCCAGATCAGCGGCCGTCTGCGCAATCTGCCGTTCGATACGCCGGTACTCGTCCAGGGTTCGGGCGCTACGGCGAACTGGGTCAAAGAAGGCAACGCGAAGCCGATGACCGAGTGGACGTATACGCGCGCCAAGCTGACGCCGCTCAAGGTCGCGGCCATCGCGGCGGCGACGAAGGAAACGCTGATGCGCGCGTCTGTGGCGGCTGACACGCTGCTGCGCGACGAACTGGCCCGCGCCATCGGCGCCGCGCTGGACACTACGTTCATCAGTGACGCGGCCGCTGTCGCTGACGAGTCGCCGGCTGGCATCCTCAACAGTGTGGCCCCGCTCACGCTGAGCGGTGGCACCACGGTCGCCGATGTCCGATGCGACATCGCCACGTTCCTGAACACGTTTGCCGACAACAACCTCACGATCAGCGGTGCCTTCTGGGTAATGCCGGAAAGAATCGCGATCGCGCTTTCCCTGATCGTCAACGAAGTCGGCGCGCCGGCCTTCCCGGGCATCACGCCCGAAGGTGGCACGTTCTCCGGCTTGCCGGTATTCGTGACCGGCTACGCGAGTACGGACAGCGATGGATCGGTGGTTGCCCTGGTCAAGGGCGATGATATCTTCCTCGGCGACGAGGGCGGTATCCAGGTCTCGATGTCGGATCAGGCGTCGCTTGTCATGGACTCCGCACCGAACTCGAACAGCCTGACCCCGACCCCTGCGCAGGTCGTCAGCCTCTGGCAGACGAACAGTGTTGGCTTCCTGGTTGAGCGGTTCATGAACTGGCAGCGTCGTCGTGCGCAGGCGGTCGCGTGGGCGCGTGTCAACTGGAGTGCGTGCGCGGCTTCGCCGTAAGCTAGTGTCGTAGTCCAGGACGAGAGGCGCGGCTTCGGCCGCGCCTCTTTCTGAGAGGTGACCGATGTTGATTCAATACCGTGCCACAGGGCACAAGCGCGATGTCCCGGCGATGATTGGTGACCGGCTATGCCGGCGTCGGATCGCTGACGAAGTAGAGACGGCCCCAAGTGAGCCGGAAACCAAGGTTGCGATGACTTACGTGACCCGTGATGTCGTTGCGGAGGCGCCGCAGGCATCGCAGGACGTTTCCCCGCGTACTGGCTTGCCGAAGCGGACCTATCGTCGCCGCGATATGACGGCGGAGGAATAACAGATGCGGATGCCCCGGATTTTTGCCCGTTTCTCGAAGGCCATGAATCCGGTGCCCATCATGCGTGGTGGCTGGCGTCGGATTTTGGAGGCGTTCCCTGGTGCGTGGCAGAAAAACGCCGAGGAAACACATGGCGACCTTCTGAACTATCCGACGATGTATGCGTGCGTGATGCGCATCGCGACGGATGGCGGCAAGCTGCCGTTCGAGTTGAAACAGGAATCGGTGGCTGGCATCTGGAAGGTGGTCAAGAATCCTGCGTACTCGCCGGTACTACGGAAACCAAATACGTATCAGACCGCGCAGCAGTTCCGCGAATCGTGGCTGCTGTCGAAACTGATTCAGGGCAACACGTATGTGTTGAAGCAGAGGGACGCGCGCGGAGTTGTTGTCGCGCTCTACGTGTTGGACCCCTGTCGTGTGCAGCCGATGGTTACGGAATCTGGGGCTGTGTTCTATCAGCTTTGGACGGACCCGCTGAATCTGTTGCCCGAGGGCTACCCGGCCGAAAATTTGCTGGTGCCGGCACGCGAAATCATTCATGACCGCTGCATCACTCCGCATCACCCGCTAATTGGTGTCCCGCCGATTTGTGCTGCGTACTGGCCGGCGTTGAAGAACCTGAAAATCCTCAAAAGTTCCGCGCAGTTCTTCGGGAACAACTCGCAGCCGGGCGGCATCTTGACGGCCCCTGCTGGGATGGGCGACAAGGACGCTGAGGAGGTCAAAAAGTATTGGGCTGAGAAATTCTCCGGAGAGAACGCTGGTAAGGTCGCTGTGATCGGCGCCGATATGAAGTTCACTTCGTTCGCGATGAAGGGCGCGGACTCGCAACTGGTCGAACAGATGCAGTATTCCGACCGACAAATTTGCCAGCCGTTCGGCATTCCGCCTTTCAAGATCGGCATCGGGGATATCCCGGATGGCATGGATGTCGACTCGCTGAATCAGCTCTACTACAACGACGCGCTGCAGACGCATGTCGAGGCGATGGAAAATCTGCTGGACGAGGGGCTTGGTCTCGATAGCACACTTTGCGTTGAGCTTGACCTCTATCCGTTGCTGAGAATGGATCAAGAGAAGTTGGCGAAGGTCGAGGGCGAACTGGTCAAGGGCACGATCAAGACCCCGAATGAGGCTCGGTCGCGGTTTAATCTTGAGCCACAAGTTGGCGGGGACTCGCTGTATCTGCAGCAGCAGAACTACTCGCTTGCTGCGCTGGCGAAGCGTGACGCCAAGGCTGATCCCTTCTCCAAGGAATCGAGCACGCCGCCCGCTGACCCTGCGCAACCGCCTGAGGCAAAATCGCTTGCGTTCATGACGAAGCTCATGGGCGAAGTCGATGACGTTTTCGCTGAATCGTTCGACATGGCCGAATTGATGGCCGCAACACCGATGGCTCGCGTCAGGGCCATGATCGCCACGGCCCCCTAAGGAAAGGTTGATGAATCTCGATACGATCCGCCAATCCTTTGTCGATTCGCTGAAGAAGAATTTGGAGCCTGTTCGAAAGGCTCTGGCGACTTTCGCTGGCGCGCTGGCGGAGGTCGATGACCGCGTGAAGGCGCTGGAAGCCCGGCAGTTGCAGCGCGGCGAGAAGGGCGAGCGTGGCGACATCGGGCCACAGGGTGAGCGCGGGCTAGATGGCGCCATCGGTGTCGCAGGCGAACGCGGACTGCCCGGTGAGCGCGGCGAGAAAGGTGAGGCTGGCCCCGCTGGTGTGCGTGGCGAGATTGGCCCTATCGGCGAAAAGGGTGCCACTGGCGAGCGAGGCGAGCAGGGTATTGCTGGGCCGATAGGTCAAAGCGGCATGGCGGGTGAGAAAGGCGATGTAGGCCCGCAGGGTGCAACTGGCGCTCCCGGGATGAACGGCGCCAAAGGCGATCCTGGTGAACGTGGCGCGGCTGGTGCCGATGGCCTCCCGGGCGCCGTGGGCGAAAAGGGTTTGCAGGGTGATCGCGGCGCTACGGGCGAAAAGGGCGAAACCGGAGCGCAAGGCCCACAGGGCGAACGTGGTGATGTCGGTGAACAAGGTCCGGCTGGCGCCAAGGGCGACCCCGGTGAGAAAGGCGAGGCTGGCCCTCAGGGTGTGGCGGGGGCCAACGGCCGTGATGCCGCCCCGATCGAAATTTCAGAGGTCGTCCGCGAACTCATCGCGGCGCCGGAGATTGCTACCGTCCTCAACATGCTTGTCGCCGAGGCTTTGCAGAAGCATCTTGCCGTGAACCCGATTCGGGACGGCAAGGACGGACGTGACGGCCTCGCTGGGGCCAAGGGCGATCAAGGCGAGAAGGGCGCAAACGGTTCCGATGGCGCCGGCATCGCCGATCTGCTGATTGATCGCGATGGTGCATTGATTGCAACGATGACCGATGGCCGCATGAAGTCCCTCGGTGTCGTTGTCGGCAAGGATGGCCGCGATGGTTCCGCAGGCCGTGACGGGCAGGATTTATCGGATGTCACCTTTGACTACGACGGCCACCGAACGATTTCGATCAAGGCGAAGGGCGGCGAAGTCGCAAAGTCCTATAGCGTCGGCATCCCGATGGATGCCGGCTACTGGCGTGAGGGCATGAAATGCCAGAAGGGCGATGTCGTGACGCACGATGGCGGCGCTTGGATCGCCCTGAAAGAAACGAAGTCCAAGCCCTGCGTTGAAACCAAGGAAGATTGGCGTCTCTTTGCACGCAAGGGCCGTGATGGTCGTGACGGGCAGAATGGCCGCGATCTTGGGCCTGCGCCACCGGTAAAGTTGTTGAACGAGGGCGCCCCAAATGCATGACCTCGTGACGATGGACGAGGCCCGCTATCACCTCCGACTTGATGATGTCGGTAGCGATGGTGGCCCTGATGATCCGTGGCTGCAGATTTTCATTCCTGTGGTCTCGGATGCCATCGCGACGTGGTTGAAAGACGAATGGCGCTTGTACATGCCGGAACTCGACAGTAACGGCGATCCTGTATTGGATTCTGAGGGTGACCCGATCCCGGCCTTGGACTCAAACGGCGATCCAACACCGCGCCCCGTTGTCCGTGGCGCTGCATTGGTTGAACTCGGTTCGCAGTTCCGCTTCCGGGAAGGCGAGGGGACCAATGTGGTCCCGACTGAGGCGGGGCATGGCTACATCCTGAGCAAAGGTGCGACCGCATTGCTGGCTGGCTTGCGAAAGTCGACGGTGCGGTAATGGCGCTGGCATCCGGACGGCTCCGTCACCGCCTCTCGTTGCAGCGCGAGGTTGAGACACGCGATGCGAACGGAAACCGCACGAAGTCGTGGCAGGAGATTGCGAAGGTCTGGGCAGCGGTTGAACCGATGAGTGGCCGCGAACTGATTGCAGCCGCATCGGTTGCATCAAAAATAGCTGTTCGGATCATCATCCGATATCGCCGTGACGCTGTTCCGACGCTGCGATTCGTGCATCTGCATCGCGGGCTGATCTACGACATTCTGGCGCCGATCCCCGACAAGGAAAGCGGTATTGAATACCTGACTTTGGCATGTTCGCAGGGAGCCAACGCCGGCTGACATGAAGTTCATCGTCGCATGCACAGGCCCGTCGATGTCTGCGGAATTGTTGGCGCAGGTTCGCGGCTTCCCCCTGGTAGCGGTGAACGGAGCCTTTCGGCTGGCCCCATGGGCTGTTGCGATTGCGGCGAACGATGCCGCATGGTGGCGGGTTTACGAGGATGCCTTTGAGGCTGAGGCGCGACGGTTCTCCGCAAACATCGTTCCGAAGGTCGAGCGTCTTGTGGGCGGTGCAATTGGCTCGGATTCGTGTTCTGGCGTCATCGGACTTGAGGCCGCAAAAAAGCTTGGGGCTACATCAATCGTGTTGCTTGGTGCCGACTTCGCAGGCGGACACTTTTTCGGCTCCTACACCGGGATTTTGAAGAATACGAAGCCGGAGCGTGTTGCGATCCACCGGAAGCAATTCCGGGCGTGGCAGAAGTCCAACAAGATACCAGTGTTCAACGCCACAGAAGGGAGCGCCTTAGATGTGTTCCCGCGCGTCACGCTCGCGGAGGCCTTGGCCGCATGAGTAAGGAGTATCGCGGGCGCTGGGCTGGTTCCGAGGTGATATGCATTGCCAGCGGGCCGAGCCTGACAGTGGAGGACTGCGAGGCGGTGCGGTGCTGGCGGGCTGCTGCGGACAATCGTCGTGTCGTAGTGGTCAACAACAGCTATCTGCGGGCGCCATGGGCCGATGTTCTCTACTCCGGCGACTTGCCATGGTGGGATCAGTACGTTCAGTGGTGCAAAGCTGGCGAATGGCCTCAGTTCAAGGGCGAGCGCTGGACACAGAGCGCGTTGGCGACACGCCGGCATGGCATCAGGTGGATACGGGCCGAGTCTGGCGAAGGTCTGCGGCAAGACCGGATTTTCACGGGTGGCAATAGCGGCTATCAGGCGTTGCAGCTTGCGGTTTTGTTCGGCTCAAAGCGGATAATCCTGTTGGGCTACGATATGCAGAGGACGGGCGGAAGGGGCCATTGGCACCGGGATCACCCGCGAGAGATGGGCAATGGGACGCGACATCACGTCTGGGCACAGAAGTTCGATAGGCTGGCGCCGACGTTGAATGCTGCGGGAGTTGAGGTCTGCAACGCGACGCGGGAGACGGCGATTCGGCTGCTCCCGAGAATCGAACTATGCGAGGCATTGGGAGTGACGGTTTGAAGATCGCGATTACGCTGTTGACGTGCGGGCGCGTTGATTATACGAAGGTGACGCTAGATTCCTTGGTGGCTCAGAACCCGAATCTGGCGGACGATTTCATCTTGCTTCATGGTGATGATGTATCGACACCGGCAGAGCGATTGTCGAGCATCGACATCGCCGAGGCAGCAGGCTTTCAAAGCGTCTACCTACCGAAAGCGCAGGTTGGCGTTTCCGGCATGACCGAGGCGTTGTTCATAGAGGCTGATGCGCGCGGCGCTGATGCGGTTCTGAACCTGCAGAACGACTGGCTAAGCCTTCGCGCGATCCCGCTTGAAGAGATTCGGGAAGTGCTTGAGGACGAGCAGGTCTACTGCATCCGCATGTATGGCGCCTACAAGTCAGCGCATGGGCGCTGCGGTATTCACCACGGCGGACGGAAGCCTCTGGCGGTTGTCGAATGGATGCGGCATCAGGTTCCGGGCTACGAAGTGGGCGAAATTCATTGGGGCCACCCGCCTGCGGTGACTCGGATCAAGGAGGCGTTGAAGCTGACGGCCGGAGCGAAGTCGGAATCCGATTCCAGAATGCGCAGCGGGAAGTTGACACGACTTACGGCGAGAGTCATCAACAACGTGTTCAATCATATCGGCGCAGAACGAACCGAGGGCTTCAAGGCGTGAAGACCTTTCACGGGTTCAAATGGCCCGACATCGCCGATGCCAACGTGATGCGGTACATCAACCACGCCGAGGACATGCGGGTTGCACTGCGGCATACGAAGAAACGTGACTCTGTCGTGCAGGCCGGTGGGCACTGCGGTATCTGGCCGTTGTGGCTGGCGAAGAAATTTCAACGCGTCTACACCTTCGAGCCAAACCCGGACAATTGGGAGTGCTTGCAGGCGAACTGCATGAAGGAGTTGGCTGCAGGCAAGGTTTTCGCGGTCAATGCCTGTCTCGGCGAGCAACCGACGAAGATTGCGATGCGGGTCAACGGGAAGAACACCGGCGGCCACAAGGGGACTATGGACAGAGGCGATACGCCAGTCGTGACGATTGATGGTCTGGCCTTGGATGCCTGCGACCTGATCGTTCTGGACGTCGAGGGGATGGAATTGCCGGCGCTACGCGGTGCCCGACGCACGATTGACGAATTCTCGCCTGTGATCATGCTTGAGGATCGCGGGCACGGTGACAGGCATGGATGGGGCGGCCACGATGAGCTGTTCGGCTGGCTCGCGGAACTCGGCTACAAGGAAAAAGAGCGCGTCGCCTACGATGTCGTGTTCGTGAGTTCGTCCATATGATGCGCCCGCTGACGATCTGCATGCCCTACTACTCGAATCCCGGTATCTTGCGCGAGCATCAGCGCATCTGGGCGCAGTACCCCGAAAAGATGCGGCGTACGATGACGGTTGTCATTGCTGATGACGGATCGCCGAACCATCCTGCGGTTGATGCTGTGGAGCCGTGCGATTACGACCTTCAGGTTTACCGGATTGAGCCAAACATCCCGTGGAACCAGTGTGGCGCGCGGAACCTCGCCATGCATGTGGCGCCCGAGGGTTGGTGTCTGGTGACGGATATCGACCACGTGCTGATGCCGGACGAGGCTGTTGTGCTGGCGCATATGAAGCTTTGTGAGGGCAACTACTACGTTCCGGCGCGCAAGGTGATGCCGCACGGCGAGCCGAAGAAGATGCACCCGAACAGTTACATCCTGACGCGGCAAATGTATTGGGATGCTGGCGGTTGCGATGAGGATTTCGCCGGCTGGTATGGAAGTGATGCGACTTTCCGGCGGGCGCTCACTTTGGTCGGCAACAGAATCGAACTGACGTCCCCATCGCTGATGCTGTACGGTCGTGACGTGCTGCCGGACGCGAGCACAACGGAATGGGGCCGTAAGGATACCAAGTGGCACTCGGCCAAGAATCCGGCGCTGCGCGCGAAGAAACTCAACGGGCCATACAAGGCAGTGAACCCGCTGCGGTTTTCTTGGAGCCGCGTAAAATGACGCTGATCACGGAGGAATACCGCGCACAGAACGCGGCGTTGCATGCTGGTGGTCGGTTCGGTGGCAGCGGTCACAAGCATGCTGACCGCATCTCTGGGTTCGCTGCTTCGCTTGGCGCGAAAACAGTGCTCGACTACGGCTGCGGCCAAGGCACTTTGAAGCCGGCGCTGCCGGGCTATGTGGTGACCGAGTACGATCCTGCGATCCATGAGAAAGCAGCGATGCCTCTGCCGGCTGACATCGTGGTTGCAAACGATGTCCTCGAACACGTCGAGCCGGAGTGCATCGAAGACGTGCTAGTGCATCTGCAATCGCTGGCTCGCAAGGGCATGTATCTCGCGATTGCGCTGCGGCTGGACTCGAAGAAGACTCTACCCGATGGTAGAAATCCACATGTGCTCGTAAGAAGCGAGAACTGGTGGAAGGCCAAGCTTGCCCTGATGTTGCCGGGCAACTATTCGATCGCATCGGCAAAGGAGCTGATCGTTTGGGGCAAAGTGTGCTGACCGTGCTTTGTTGGCGTTGGAAAGCGCCCCCGCAGTACCGCTCGAAATTCGAGGCCGAGCACGT
>Ga0247823_10004393_pt1 | contig 11311 bp, 11 predicted proteins | sample 13C_PalmiticAcid_2_FD_192426 | JGI IMG/M metagenome (GOLD analysis project Ga0247823, IMG submission 192426) | Soil microbial communities from agricultural site in Penn Yan, New York, United States - 13C_PalmiticAcid_Day30 | ecosystem: Environmental > Terrestrial > Soil > Agricultural land...
CGGCGGTGGCGGCGGTGGCGGTAACGAACCCGGCGAAGGCGAGAGCGAAGATGATTTCCTCTGGGTCAACGAGGATGAATTTAAAAACATCCTGTTCGATGGCCGCAAACTGCCGGATATGACCAAACTAAAGGGCGATCACATCAAGGAGATGGAACGCCTTCACTCTGGTTATACCAATAAGGGGCCTGCCCACCGTATGGATATGGCCCGCACGGACAAGAAGAGAAAAGAAGACGAAATCGTCTTAACAAAAACGGCTGAACGTCGAATTCTTCTGAACCTGAGCGAACAGTTTAATATTCTCGCAAAACAAACCGGTGGCGTGGAGCCTATCGAGATTGTTGGCGTGCCGAAAGATGAAAGAATTAGTGTCGCACACCAAGCTGTCAATTTTGCATTCGGTGATGGCGTAGGCAGTGTGGAGATTCCGGATGATGCCGTTTCAGCGCTCAACCTGGCTGTTGAAGCGTTGAAAAGAAAAACCGGCGGACTGCTGGGCACAGAAGACGCCGAGCGTATAGACACACTCGAGAACAGGTTGTTTGAGCAATTCAAAGCGAAATCAAAAGCTGGCGATTTCCGCGACGAACACCTCACCTATGAATATGACGAAGACCGCCCGCGCCCGAGTGCAAAGGCCTTGATGATCTTTAAGATGGACGTTTCTGCATCTATGAGTCAGGAAGAGAAGAACAATGCCAAAGTGTTCTTCTGGCTTCTTAGCCAGTTCCTCAAAGAGGCTTATGATCAGGTTGAGTTTGTATTTATTGCACACACAACCGAAGCCAAAGAAGTAGATGAGCAAACATTCTTCTTCGGTAGAGAAAGCGGCGGTACGCTGGTGTCCACCTGCCATAAAAAGGCGCTGGAAATCATTAAGGAACGCTACTCACCGGAAGAATGGAACATCTATAGCGCACAAGCTTCTGATGGCGACAACGTAACAAGCGATAATGATGTTGTTACGAAGCTGATGCGTGAAATGATGCCGATGATTCAGGCACACTATTATATCGAAGTTCCGAACAGCTACCGTCACCAGCGCGGCTTGACCGATCTGGGACTGGTTTATGAGAAACTCGCGAAAGAAAGCAATGGCAAGGTTCATGTTGCTTCTGACATCCGCTCACCGGCTGATGCGCTGGAAGCATTCAAGAACTTCTTCCCTGTAGGTGGCCGTCGCGTTTCAGCCACATTCGCACCGGCAATGGCTTAAGGAGATAGTTGGTAAGATGAGTAACATACCCCACTATGATAAGCCTGAACAAGAACAGGAATATTTCAAAGATATCGTGGACCTTCTTGGCCATTACGAAGACGGCTGGAATTTTTTTATCAATGCGCATAAAGAAGATAACTACGATTACCCTATGATCCGTAAACCGGAACATGAAAACAACCCTTATATCCCTAAAACATGGATTGAGGTTGTTGATGCTGTGGCATCCATTATTGCCAAGAAAAAATATGAACTGGATGTATATCCAAACCTGATCGAGATTATTCGTGCCGACCAGATGCTGGATGCCTATACGACAACAGGTTTGCCACATAGCTACCGTCACTGGAGCTTTGGTAAGCGTCGTATGCAAGAAGAGCGCAAGTTTGATATTGGCAAGCATATGGCCTACGAGATCGTTATTAACTCTAATCCATGCCTTTCATACTGCATGGATACGAACTCGCCATTGCTGCAGGGGCTTGTGATCGCGCACGCGGCCTATGGTCACAACTCTGTGTTCAAGAACAACTTCCTGTTCCAGGAAAATACAGATGCGGACACAATCCTCATAGAAAACAGACGCTTGCGCGATTTCGTTTTCCAATGCGAAGAAAAATACGGCATTGAAGAAGTACAAAACCTGCTGAGCTTCTGCCATGCGATGCGCTTCGTTGATGTTTCTGAAAAAGTGAGACGCAGAAAACCGACCAAGGAAGAAATGGAGAAGAAGGCACGTGACCGTGTTGTTCAGGCCCATATTCATCCCCCACGCACCAGCATCTTCAATAGCATTGTGGCTAATGACGAAAAGCCGCAGATGGTCGAGGCGCCTTATGCGCTGGCTGGCGAGAAAAATATTCTGATGTTTATGGCTACCCATTCCCCGCATTTGCCAGAATGGAAACGTCATATCATGCGTGCCATTTCACGTCAGTCACAATACTTCAAACCGCAGATGATGACTCAGGTCCTGAACGAGGGCATGGCAACATTTACGCATGACAAGATCATGACCACGCTTCGTGATATCGGCATCATCGATTTTGGCATGTATCAGGAATACATTCAGATCAATGCGGGCGTTCTATTCCAGGCTCCGGGGTCTTACTTTAGGAAAGACAAGGACGGAAACGAGCAGGAAATTCTGCAGGGCGCGAAAATGAACCCCTATAGACTGGGACTAACCATCCTTCGGGAAATTGAGCGGATTTGTAAAAACCCGACCGAAGAAGACAAAAAATGGTTCCCGCATTTCGCTGGTGATCCTGACTGGATGTCTATGGTTAAGCACGCTGTGTTCTCCAGTAGTGATGAAACTTTCATCGGGCAATTCCTCTCACCGCAAGCGATGAGAGATCTTAAAATGTTCGCGGTTGAAACGGATGGCAATAAGCCGTTCTATGAAGTGACTGCTATACATGCTGGTGATGGCTTCAAGAAACTCAGAGAAATGCTGGCAAGGGATTATTGCTTTGCTGAGAAAATTCCGCATATCACGCTGCATGACTATCAAGACAGAAGTGATCGTTGCATGGTTCTGAGGCACCAAATGTTCGAAGGCAACAGACTGGATCCTGAAGATACAGAATTGATCCTCGAATACATGCACAACCAGTGGGAACACCCGGTCGTGCTGGAAAGCGTCGATGCAGCGGGTAATGTAGTAGAGTCATTCTCTTCTCCACCTGATTATGACTACACAGAATTCAAGATCCCCAGAATGGTCCCAAAACCTGTCTAACTAACGGTTTTTGGCCAAGGCGATAAGAACAATTGAAGGGCACGGGCAACAAACTCGGGGCCCTTCAAAAGTCTTTACATTCCGGGCTCAGGTGCGGTAGAACACTGCGTAATTCCAAGCATCTTTGCTTGTTTTAGGGGTATAGCTCAGCTGGTAGAGCGCCGGTCTCCAAAACCGTAGGTCGAGGGTTCGAATCCTTCTGCCCCTGCCATTTTCTAGATCATCTCAAAATATTGAAATTCCAGAACGACTGTATTATGCTGCACCGCAGAAAATAACAGCCTAACCGGAGTCCTACTCATGTTCCTGTCCAAAGTATCCATTGGCAAAAACCCACCTGACGAGGTCAACGTCCTGATCGAAAACCCGATGGGCGGCGTGCCAGTGAAATACGAACTGGATAAGGAAAGCGGTATCATGTTCGTTGACCGTTTCCTGCATACTCCCATGTACTACCCCGGTAATTATGGTTTTATCCCGCATACACTTTCGGGCGATGGCGATCCGGTCGATGTGATCGTAATTGGCCGCACGCCTGTGATGCCGGGCGCGGTTATGCGTTGCCGTCCGGTCGGCGTGCTGCTAATGGAAGATAACGCCGGTTCTGATGAGAAAATCGTGGCGGTGCCTGTGGCGGCGCTCCACCCGTACCATGATAATATTGAGAACTACACCGATATCCGCCCGATCCTGCGCGACCAGATCGAACACTTCTTTAGCCACTATAAGGACCTCGAACCGGGTAAGTGGGTCAAGGTCAATGGCTGGGCCGATGCCGAAACCGCGAAGAAGATGATCGTCGAAGGCATTGAACGCGCCAAAAAGGCCTAAACAAGAATCAGGCGGAAAAGTTAGGAAAAGGGGCTGTTAAAAGCCCCTTTTGACTGTCTATAGTACCTGATCAACAGGGACTGAAAAAATTATGACCATTCTTAAAACTGCGCTTTTCGATTCTCATATCGCCGCCGGGGCCAAGACAGGTCCATTCGCCGGTTACGATATGCCGCTTTATTACAAAGAGGGCGTTCTGAAAGAGCATGAGTGGGTACGCGCGAGCGCCGGCCTGTTTGATGTTTCCCACATGGGGCAAATTTATCTTGAGGGTCCGGGCGTTGTACCGTTCCTCGAAAAAATCACACCCTCAAATTTTGCAAAGTCTGGACATGGTGTTGCGAAATACACTGTGCTGACGAATGACGCGGGTGGTATCGTTGATGATCTGATCATCACACGCGTGAATGATACGAGATTTTTCTCCGTCATCAACGCGGGCTGTAAAGAAAAAGACATCGCATGGATGATGGATCATCTGCCTGATGATGTAAAACTCACACGTCTTGATGATCGTGCACTGATCGCTCTGCAGGGTCCCAAAGCTGAACAAGCGCTGCGCGAAGTGTTGAAGATCGACGCCAGTGAATTGGGTTATATGCGCCTGATGTTCGTTGATGATCTGATCGTAAGCCGCCTTGGCTATACGGGCGAAGATGGTTTCGAGGTTAGTGTGCCTGCCATGAAGGCACCGGATCTCTGGGCCAAGTTCCTGGCCAATCCACTCGTGAAACCAATCGGTTTGGCAGCCCGTGATTCACTGCGCCTTGAAATGGGCTATCCGCTTTACGGCCACGACATTGATGATAAAACCACACCGCTCGAGGCTGATCTGGGCTGGGTGATGGGCAAGGGTAACGAAGGTTTTATCGGCGCTGCAAACGTGCTTGGCAAAACTCTGAAACGCAAACGCGTGGGCGTAAAGCTGGTTGATAAAGGTATCGCGCGCGAAGGTGCTGAAATCCGTAACGAGAAAAACGAAGTGATCGGTGCCCTCACCAGTGGTGGCCATTCACCGACACTCAAAAGCTCTGTGGCGATGGGTTACGTCGATGTGGCTTATACCAATCCGGGTACCAAAATTTTTGTAACCGTACGTGGTAATAACATTGCGGCTGAAATCGCATCTCTGCCATTTATCCCGGCACGCACAAAATCAGCCAAGAAAGCAGCAGCATAATGACTCTGACCGTCGCCGAAGCCACACGTAAAAAGGAATGGCTGAAAGGCCAGCTCAAAAGTGAGTTTGGTAGCAAAGGGGCTACATTCTCTGTGGGCCTCAGTGGCGGCCAGCACGATTTCGCCATCCGCGTCATGGGATCAATGGATATTTCGTTCACAGTGAAAAGAAAAGTGCTGGAATGGCTACCCCAATCCAATCCTGATGTTCGCTACATCAGCCACATTAAACCCGTATAGCAAAAGGAAGTACCATGTCTGATAATCTGAAATACACCCAAGAACATGAATGGATCAAAATCGAAGACGGCAATGTTGCTGTGCTCGGCATTACCGCTTACGCGCAAGACGCACTCGGCGATCTCGTATTTGTCGAACTGCCGGAAGTTGGTCGTAAACTGACCAAGGGTGAACATTTCGCCGTGGTGGAATCCGTGAAAACGGCGGCCGAAGTTTACACACCCGTGGCGGGCGAAATTGTCGCCATTAACGACAACCTGTCGTCTGACCCGGAACTGATCAAAAAGTCGCTTGATGATGGCTGGATTGCCAAGATCAAGCTGGAAAACCCGTCCGAACTTGACGGTCTGATGGACCGCGCGGCTTACGACAAATTCACCGCGTCACTCGATTAATTAAATCCGCTAAAAAGCGCTGAGTCATTCATATCGCACCCCTGTTCTGCACCGAACAGGGGTGTTATACATGATGACAATCAGACATTCTTCTACAGGGGTTTTAAATATGCGTTACCTCCCTCAGACCAAAAAAAGCCGCGAGGACATGCTCGCCGCGATTGGTGTTAAATCCGTTGATGAACTTTTCCGTGATGTGCCTAAGGCAGCTTTCATCAACGGCAAGGCCAATATCAAGGACCATATGGGCGAACTCGAGATCGAGCGTTTGCTCGGTGGTTACGCAAACCAGAACCATGCCGCCAATGCGGGTCCGTTCTTCCTCGGGGCCGGTTGCTACAACCACCATATCCCGGCATCTGTTGATTACATTATTCAGCGTTCTGAATTCCTGACCGCGTACACACCGTACCAGCCGGAAATCGCGCAGGGCACGCTGCAGGTTATTTTCGAATATCAAACATTCATCGCGCAACTGACGGGGCAGGATATCGCTAACGCCTCAATGTATGATGGCGCGACCTCTGCTGCCGAAGCCGCACTGATGGCAATGCGTGTTACCAAGCGCGACAAGATTGTTCTCGGAAATGCCCTTCACACCCACTACCGTGATGTAGTAACGACGTACGTCAATAACCAGCACGGCGCATCCATCGCTGAGGGAAAACCCGATTCTGAAACAGCTTGCGTAATTATTCAGACACCTGATTTCCATGGCACACCGCATTCATTGGCTGAATGGCGCAAGCTGTGTGATGAAACCGGCGCATTGCTGGTTGTGGTCATCAATGAAATCGTCTCGCTGGGTCTGCTGCCGGCACCTGTTGAGGCTGATATTGTTTGTGGCGAGGCGCAATCCGTGGGTGTGGCTATGTCCTACGGCGGCCCGCACCTCGGTTTCTTCGCGACCAAGGAAAAATTCCTCCGCCAGATGCCAGGTCGTCTCTGCGGCATGACTGTGGATGCTGATGGCAAGCGTGGTTTCGTGCTGACGCTGAATACACGTGAGCAGCACATCCGTCGTGAGAAAGCGACATCCAATATTTGCACCAATCAGGGCCTGATGGCGCTGGCTTTCACTGTTCATATGGCATTGTTGGGTGAGGGCGGTTTCAAACAACTCGCAACGCTCAATCACGAACGTGCCTGTGATCTGGCTGATGCCCTTGCTAAAGTGCCGGGGGTGAAGGTTGAGAACAAAACATTCTTCAATGAATTTGTGATTGATCTGGTTAAACCTGCCAAAGCTGTTGTCGATAAACTGGCAACACAAGGCATCATTGCCGGTCTGGCGCTTGAGGGTAATAAACTCCTCGTCACCGCCACCGAAATGACCACCGACGAACACATCAATGCTTTCACTAAAGCTCTGAAAGAGGTGCTGTAATGGTTGCCGAAAGAAAAGTCCAAGCAGTACAGGAACAAGACAACATGAACATCATGGATCAAACCCGTGGTCTGAACTACGAAGAAAACCTGCTGTGGGAAAAGGCCCCCGGTGATCACCCCGGCGTCGATCTGCCGACACCAAAGGGCACCAAATCACGTACAGGTCTGCCCGCACGCGATACAGTCGGCCTGCCGCAAGTGTCAGAACCGCAGGCGTTGCGTCACTTTGTACGCCTCTCGACCAAGAACTACTCCATCGATCATGGTTTCTTCCCGCTCGGTTCCTGCACGATGAAGCATAATCCGCGTCTAAATGAAAAAATTGCGCGCCTGCCGGGCTTTGGCGGCATCCATCCGATGCAACCGATCTCCACTGTGCAGGGCGCGCTGCGCGTCATGTTCGAACTGCAGGAAATATTGGGTGAACTCACCAATCTGCGTGGCGTCTGCCTGACACCGGCTGCCGGTGCGCATGGCGAACTCGCGGGCCTCATGACCATTCGCCGTGCCCATGAAATGAATGGGCAGGGTCACCGTAAGGTCATTCTCGTGCCTGACTCAGCCCACGGCACCAACCCGGCAACTGCGGCCATGTGTGATTACACACTGCGCGTGATTCCTACGAAAGAGGGTGGTCGCGTGACGGTTGAAGCGTTTAAGGAAGCACTTGGGGACGGCAAAGATGTTGCCGGTATGATGGTGACAAACCCGAATACCTGCGGTCTGTTCGAAACCGATATCATTGAATGTGCTGATCTGCTGCACAAAGCGGGCGGTTACTTCTATTGCGACGGCGCGAACTTCAACGCGCTGGTCGGTAAAATCCGCCCCGGTGATTTCGGCGTCGATGTCATGCACATTAACCTGCACAAAACATTCTCGACCCCGCATGGCGGCGGCGGCCCCGGTTCAGGCCCTATTTGCGTGAATGAAAAGCTGCGTCCGTATCTGCCGATGCCGCTTGTGGTGAAAAACGCTGATGGCTCTTTCCATCTGGAAGAAGAAGGCGAACGTGAAACTACCATGGGTCGCCTCAAGGGCTTCCAGGGTCAGTTCGGTATGCATATTCGCGCACTCACCTACATTCTTTCTCACGGTGCTGATGGCCTCAAGCAAGTGTCCGAAGATGCTGTTCTGAACGCCAACTACATTTTGAGCCAGCTCAAGAACGATTTTTATGTCCCGTTCGAAGGTCCGTGCATGCATGAATGCTTACTGACCGACAAACTGCAGAAAGATGCGGGCGTTACTACGCTCGATATCGCCAAAACTTTGATCGAACATGGTATGCACCCGATGACAGTGTTCTTCCCGCTCGTGGTTTCCGGTGCGATGCTGATCGAACCGACAGAAACCGAAAGCAAGGAAGCGCTGGATCGTTTCATTACGGTGATGAAGTCCGTGGCATCAGATGTGAAGGCCGGGGATACGGATAAATTCCACAATTTCCCGCTCTCCGCCCCACGCCGCCGTCTTGATGAAACCAAGGCCGCCCGCGAGCCAGTACTGCGCTGGAAAGCATAAGGTAGAATAAGATTGTAAAAAGGGCCGCTTCACAGCGGCCTTTTTCTTACAGGGGTGTTGTTCTGAGAGCCAGCTTCCACACAATCCATGCAGCGTATCCACCTATAGCGCCCAAAATGCCCAAAGGGATGAATACATTACTCATGAAAAGTAGAAATGAGATGTCTTTATTGCCAAAAAGATAGACAACGCTTAGCGAATGCTACCTATCAGAAATCCGGCAATAATGCTGACCCACCATTGTGTCCAGCCATTCCCTTTACATGCCCAATAAAGCGGCAAGCCAAGAATGAGCACATGAGGTATTGCCAGCAGAAAGACAAAAAGGAAGAAAGCCGGATGAGGGGCACTAGCAAATAGGCAGAAGGCGCTTGCTGATGCTACGGGGGCGGCTAGTAAGGCCAACGGCACATTGGATTTCATCGACACTTATCTCTGGTACTTCCTGACCAGCTTTTCCATCGCTTCCATCAACGGCACGATCTCCAGCGCGAATTCATTACGCTTGTTCTCGTCTATGCCGCTATCAACGCCACTGGCCAATCCCATCAGGCTGTTCTGCAGTTCGACGAAGCGACGATAATACTGCACCTGCATTTTGTTGGCCTCGCGCAGACGTTTGGTTTGCGCGGCGATCAGGCTGCGGATAAATTTGTCTTCGATATTGCTGATGCGTTCTTCGAGTTGTTCGCGTTTGATAACGCTGACAATCGTTGGCTCCATGGCGATAACCGTGGCCATGCGCATTTCATTCTCCAGCACACCCATCTCGCCGAATATCTCGCCGGGACCAAGTTCTGCGAGTTTAATAATGTGCCCACCGTCACGTACGGTGACTTCAACACGGCCTTCTTCAATATAATACGCTTGGAATGATGCAGCCCCTTGTTCAAAAATCGGGCGGCCCGCATTGGTAACCATCTGCGTCAGTTCAGAGAAAACAGGTTTGTTTTTCGAATCATTCTGGCTCATGACGATAAAGTTTATCTGCTTTCATTGGCCAAATAAACTATTTCACAAGTATAGGTAGAGAACGGTATCAGGGTGCCATTAATATTGGCAGTAATCCGCCACCTTGCTGAATGTAATTGATGTCATACGCGGGTAGTCTGCCCGTTACACCGCTGATTTTCTCGGAAATATAAGGGGACGGCAATTCATATCCACGTGTCGTGCGCTCAGGTCCCGGATTATGACAGCTGCTAGTTTGCTGAACGCGTTGATGCATATGAAGCGTGCTTTCGGGGGACTTCGCCGCACTGATCCCTGCGAGTGCGGTATCCTTGTAATAGGACAACAGATCACGGTCACGATACCACGCACGGAATGTTATGCGCGAGGCTTCGCTTACGGTCTTGCCGCCTTCGATCGCGTTTTTAAACGATGTTGAGATGTGCGCATAGCAGATAGAGCGTGGGCCATAGTTGCGCGGATTGTTATGTGCGTTCCATGGGCCGGGATGTCCGGCTTCTTTCAGTTCCCACATCATAAGTGATGTGGTGGCCTCGGCATCGGCTTCACCGGCATACTCAAGATGGATGCGGTCATTATTATCCTTAGGCTCAATATTATGAATGCCTGCCTTCTCCTGAAACAGATGACGCAGTTCATGCGCGGCATCGGCAACGATCTCATCAGTGGTCTTGTTCAGGGCAACCGTCAGTACGCCTCTGTTGATGTAATAGACGGCATGCAATCCTTCGACCTGTTTGAAGCATATCCATGCGGGCTGTGAATCATAAGTGGCCGCTGCCTGTAACAAATCACGTCCGGTCTGTGATTTACTGATGACCTGATTGAAATCCTGAATCCGTTTTTCGATGACAGGATTTGCAGCACCGCCTGTGATGGGTCCGCATATTTGTGCCGCATTATTATAAAGGCTGCTGACGCGCGGGGGGATGACCAAAGTTGTGGGTGTGGCCTCGGACTTCGGCGGAATAGCTGCAGGAACATTCGATATCCCCGGACCGACAAGGCACGTGGCCGCCAGCAGCCCGGCTGCCAGCTTTTTGAAACTGAAACGCATAGTCATACTCCCTGTTGTGCGGGCTCGATTTAGTGGCGGCCCATGAACGCCCATATTGGTAACGGGTCGTTTCGTTACATTATTGATGACATGAAAAAAAGAGAGCGTAAAGCCCTCTTTTTATTGATAAATTTCGGAAAATGACTCTGGAAAGCTAGCGCTGGTACTGAGCGAGTAATTTGTCCAGCTGCTCCAGCAAGGGTGTCACCTCATTGCGGAATTGCTGCCTTTTATTGGCCTCCACGCCGTTAGATGCCTTTTCCACCAGTCCGGCAATACGGTCCTGAAACTCCGCCAGATTTTTGTAATGCTGCATCTGTCCGCGGTTTGCACCGCGCAAGCGTGCCAGCAATACGCGAATCAATGCGCGTACGGCCTTGTCATGCACGTTGTTCAGTTTGTCATCCAGCTCGGCATTGGTGATAACGGTGACGGTCGTATCCTGTATCGCCCGTACGGTGGCGGAACGGTCTTTGTGCTCGATCAGCGCCATTTCGCCGAATATCTCACCCGCGCCCAGCACGGCAACCCGCACCATATATGGACCATCTTTCACCATCACCTCGACCATACCGCGCTCGATATAGAAGGCACGGTTGCCGGAAACATCCTGCTCGATGATGGTTTGGCCCTTGTAAAAAACTTCCCGCGTCAGGAGGCGGGGCATATGGGAGGGCATATTGCTACGGGGGTCTAGGTCTGTGATGTCGCTTTGCATGGCCGATCTCGTTTTCTGTTTTTTGGTTATTATCGTATGT
>Ga0247823_10004396_pt1 | contig 11308 bp, 10 predicted proteins | sample 13C_PalmiticAcid_2_FD_192426 | JGI IMG/M metagenome (GOLD analysis project Ga0247823, IMG submission 192426) | Soil microbial communities from agricultural site in Penn Yan, New York, United States - 13C_PalmiticAcid_Day30 | ecosystem: Environmental > Terrestrial > Soil > Agricultural land...
AGCCAATGATCGAAGAACGGTTTCGCATATTTCACACGCCATTCGCGAGCCGTGTCGCCGGTAAATATCAGGTCGCCGAGATCGTATCCGGTGTGATTAAAACCGGAGTGCCTCCACGGGCCGATCACCAACGAGACACGGTTGTTATTCTTGTCCTTTGGTTCAAGGGCACGATAAACCGCCGGAGCACCATAACTGTCTTCCTGGTCCCACTGGCCGACCACAAGCATCGTCGGAACGGTATGCGGCCTCGCAGCGAGCCATTTATCGACGGCTTGAAGCGACCAGAAATCCGTATACGCCGGATTCTCCATAAACTTGCGGATGCCCGGAACGTGCTCGGCTCCGACTGATCTCACAAAGTCCGCGACCGAACCAGCGTCGAGAAAACGTTCGTATTCGTCTCCTTCGCCAAGAGCGAATGATCCGCCGCCCTTGCCCTTGTTAAACCCTAAGCCCAGCGGATATGCGAGTGAACTGACGCGAAAAGCTCCGTTATGAAACCAGTCGTCGCCCATCCAGCCATCGACCATCGGGCTCTGCGCAATAACGCCCTTCAAGGCCGGATGCGGGTTGATCAGCGTCATCAGAGCGGTAAATCCTAGATAGCTCGAACCAATAACGCCGACGTTGCCGTTCGACTCGGGCGTGTTTTTTAAGAGCCAGTCGATCGTGTCGTATGCATCAGTCGCTTCATCGATGCCTGTTTTGTTGAGGGGACCGACGATGGGGCGATTGAGTACCCATTCGCCCTCGGACCGGTACAAGCCGCGAATGTCCTGGTAAACGCGGATGTAGCCGTCATTGACGAACTCGGTATCCATCACCTCGAGAATGTCCACGAGACGCTGGCTGCTGTTCCGGCCGGCACTGCCGCTTGCATTGTACGGCGTTCGCGAAAGCAGGATCGGCGCTTTTGTTACGCCCTTCTTCATCATCACGACGGTGAATAGCTTCACGCCGTCACGCATCGGGATCATCAATTCGCGGCGCACGTAATCGGCAGTGGGCAGTGTCTGCTCATACTTATCCACTACATCCGGCGTCATCGGCGTAACTCGCGGCGGCGTTTGAGCGGAAGGCTGGATTGTCAGGCAGAATAGGACAGCGAGAAGGGCAATGCAGAGATATGATCGCTTCATTGCCCAAGCTTATATAGACGAGACTTTTTGTGCAATCCGGGGACAGGCCACCAGCCTGTCCTACTCGTCGAATTGCTTCTTTAGACTCTCAATATACGGGGCTCGCGCGACGCCTTTTTCAGTAATGATCGCCGTCACAAGATCGTTCGGCGTCACGTCAAAAGCGTAGTTGCTTACCGTCGCCTCGTCGGGGGCGAGTTGGATGTCTTTGACGTGCGTGACCTCGCGTATGTCGCGTTCCTCGATCGGGATATCGTCCCCGGTCGCCGTGTTGAGATCGACTGTCGAAAGCGGAGCGGCAACATAGAAAGGAATGCCGTGACGCTTCGCGAGAACCGCGACCATGTAGGTCCCGATCTTATTCGCCACGTCACCGTTCGCCGCGATCCTGTCGGACCCGACAACGACCGCCTGTACACGGCCTTTCTTCATTACGTGGCCAGACATATTGTCCGTGATCAGCGTCACGGGAATGTCGTCCTGCATCAACTCCCAAGCTGTGAGTCGAGCACCCTGCAGATACGGCCGGGTCTCATCGGCGATCACCGCAACATGCTTGCCCTGATCGACAGCTCCACGGATCACACCCAACGCCGTTCCCCACACTCCGCCGGTTGCGAGGGCTCCGGCGTTGCAATGGGTGAGTACCGTGTCCTGATCATTCAACAGTTCACCGCCGAATTGTGCGATGAGCCGCTGCGATTCGATGTCTTCGTCGTGGATCGCCTTGCTGTCGTCGATCAGGATCTGCTTGATCTCGCTGACCGACTTCCCTTCCGACTTAGCTTTCTGAAAGGTAGCCTTCATCCGGTCGATCGCCCAGAAGAGATTGACGGCGGTCGGGCGCGTCGCGGCGAGTATGTCGCCGATGTACTCGACCTCTTCTTCGAGGTCATCAACGTTGGTGCCGACGAACGAATTCGCCCCCAGGGCGATCCCGTAAGCCGCCGAGACGCCGATCGCCGGTGCACCGCGGACGACCATGTCCTTGATGCCCGCTGCGACTTCGTTGTACGTCTTCAGCGTCAGCCACTTCTCTTCCGTCGGCAGGAGCCGCTGATCGAGCATCAGCACACCTTCGTCCGACCACTTCACAGGAATAATGTTCAAGTTCATACGAAACTCAAATCTTACGGAAAATCGTCAAGTGTCACAAATTAGCTGGAACTTTCGTTCGTCTTTTACGCGTTAATAGGTCAGGATCGTCTCCCAATTATTAATGAGTAATGGGAATTGAACGGGCTATCAATTATGCGATTTGAAAATATTTTAGACGGCGTTCACGGATGGATTACGCATCGATGGTATTTCCAGATATTCACCGTATTCACGCGTATCATCCTCGCTGTTGGGTTCATACCGCCGAGCTACAAGAAGATCATTCATCAACCGTTCACAAGCCTGCCTGACTCGAATCCCGTCGGACACTATTTCAACGCCCTATACGAGACCGGCTTCTATTACGAGTTTATCGGCTGGGGACAGATGATCGCTGCGATCCTGCTGCTATTTCCACGGACGGCACATTGGGGAGCGTTGATGTTCCTCCCGATCATCGTAAACATCGCCGTGCTGACGACCTCCGTCGGCTTCGCCGGAACCTGGGTGCTGACAATTTTTATGTCGCTCGCCGCCACGTGGCTTGTCGCGTGGGAATATGACCGACTTAAGCCGATCCTCTTCTCGACCCGCAAACAGCCGGCATTCAGATTTCCGTTTCAACTCGCCTCGCTCCCGGCCGTATTCGCAATCGGCGGAGCATTGATGGGCGGACTCTGGGCATTCATACGCCTCGGCAATTTCAGCAATTACTATGTGATCGCGGGCATTCTGTCGGGTCTCGGGCTCGTATTCGGGCTCGTCGTCGCGTTACACTTGAGGTTCATGAAGGTTGGAGAGCTTCGGGACAGCGATGGCGGAAACATTCTTTGATGGGCGAGTGATCGTTAAGCACGGCGACCTCACGAAAGAGGCCGTCGACGCGATCGTAAACGCGGCGAATTGGACGTTGCTCGGTGGCGGCGGAGTTGACGGAGCGATCCACGCCGCCGGTGGACAGGCCATTTACGATGCCTGCAAAGAGATTCGCGACAATCAATATCCCAATGGCCTTCCGACCGGCCAGGCCGTCATCACGACCGGCGGCGATCTTCCCGTGAGATACGTGATCCACACCGTCGGCCCGATCTATGGACGGCACAGCAGTAACGAACCCAGACTTCTCGCCGACTGCTATCGAAACTCGGTGAAAATTGCCGTCGAAAATGAACTGACGTTGATCGCGTTTCCGTCGATCTCAACCGGTGCCTATGGCTATCCCAAACACGAAGCCGCACAGATCGTCGGCTCGACCGTTCGCGAGATCATCGATCAAAATAGCGGTATCGAGATCCGGCTGGTCTTCTTTTCACCTGCCGACGCAGCCGGTTTTATCAAACATTCAGGCTTTGCCACTCCGAATCGCTTGCCGTAAAATCAAAGGATACTTTGTGCAGTTACCGAACAAAGTATCCAGAGATACAAAACAATGCAGCAAGCCGTTTCATCGAGCATGGATCTCACGTTTCATTCATTTCAGCCGCTTGGGTTTAGTCTTCCCGCGCCGCTTCGCGATCTTCAGCGGATCGCGATGAATTTTTATTGGTCATGGCAGCCAGACGGCGTCGACCTATTCCGTTCGATCGACCCGGCATTGTGGGACAAAACCGAGCAGAATCCGCAGAAATTCTTATCCGACATAAGCCAGCTGCGTCTCTGGCAGAAAGCGAACGATCCCGACTATCTGGAAAAACTTGAGACATTTACGGGAAAGTTTGACGCGTACCTTGCCGAGCCCGCAAAAGACGAGGATAACGGTCCGACACAGGCGAATCCGGCCGCATATTTCTGTGCGGAATACGGCATACACAATTCCTTACCGATCTATTCCGGCGGCCTTGGGATCCTCGCCGGCGATCATCTGAAGTCGGCGAGCGATATGAACGTCCCGCTCGTTGCGGTCGGCTTGCTTTACCGCTACGGCTATTTCCGTCAGAGCGTCGGCCACGATGGGTGGCAGCAGGAGCGCTATACCAACATCTTCACCGCGGGACTCGCGGTCGAACCCGTTTATGAACCGTCCGGGCAACGGCTGACGGTGTCCGTACACATCCGCGGACGGGCGGTGAAGTCGCAGGCCTGGCTGGTGCAGGTCGGGCGCGTGAAATTGTACCTGCTCGATACCAACATCACCGAGAACGAAGAGATCGACCGGATGATCACGGGTCACCTTTACGGTGGAAATACCGAGACGCGTATCGTTCAGGAGAAGATCCTCGGCCTCGGCGGCGTCCGACTGCTGCGAAAGCTCAATATTGAGCCACACGTATTTCACCTTAATGAAGGCCATTCGGCGTTTCTCACGCTCGAACTCGTTCACGAATATCTCGAAGCGAATCCTGATGCATCCTTCGAACAGGCCAGAAACGCGATCAAGCAGCGATGCGTCTTTACGACGCACACGCCCGTGTCAGCCGGCAACGACGCATTTCCGGCCAGCGATCTGCTGCCGTGCTTCAGCGCAAAGTTTGTCGAGGAGCTTAAGCTCACCCCTGAAGAATTTCTGGGCCTTGGGCGGATAGATCCGGGCAATGAGACCGAGCCGTTCGGCATGACACCGTTCGCACTCCGTATGTCCCGGACGGCCAACGGCGTAAGCGAGAAACACGGCGAGGTATCACGTGGGCTGTGGATCGATATGTTCTCTGAGAACATCGAGCCGAACGACGTACCGATCACATTCGTCACCAACGGCGTGCATCCGCCGACGTGGATCGCTCCCGGATTTCAATCACTCTACGAAGAACGGCTCGGTAAGGACTGGCACAAGCTGGTCTCCGACAAGAACGCCTGGTCGACCGCGATAGACCTGATCCCGAACGACGAATTCTGGCGCGTCCACAATAACCTCAAACACCTGTTGGTAGCGTTCATCCGCGAGAAGACTCGCGTAAAGGAAACCGGCTCGGCCGACACGATCCACGAGCATCGCGATACGCGAAACATTCTCTCGCCAAACGTGTTGACGATCGGATTCGCTCGCCGCGTAGCATCGTACAAACGCTGGGATCTGATCACGTCCGATCTGCAGCGGCTTTTAAAACTGGTCGATGATCCTGCACGGCCTGTGCAGTTTGTATTTGCCGGAAAGGCTCATCCGCAGGACTGGACGGCCAAGCAGATCCTTCAGCAGCTCGTCAGCATAAACCACGATTCCAACTGGCAGAGCCGTGCCGTGTTCGTCGAAGATTACGATCAGGAGATCGCGCGGTACCTCGTCCAGGGCGTCGACGTGTGGATGAACGTTCCGCGGCGTCCGCTCGAAGCAAGCGGCACCAGCGGAATGAAGGCAGCGATGAACGGCATCCTCAACTTCTCGATCCTCGACGGCTGGTGGATCGAAGGCTACAACGAAAAGAACGGATTCGGTATCGGCGGGCTCGATGTCGAAAGCGACGCACAGATGGACGCCGAAGACGCCGCCGCACTCTACGACACGCTGGAAAACAAGCTGATCCCGACGTTTTATTCAAAAGGTGCGGACGGCATTCCGCACGATTGGATCGCGATGATGAAGAACTCGATAGCGACGCTAACGCCGCAGTTCTCCAGCGACCGAATGGTCCGTGACTATCTCGACAGGATCTACAAAAACTAACCGGCAATGGAATTCACCACCGGCCAGATCAAGGCGATCGAAGTCTATAAAGAAGCTTGGGCCCTGATGAAGCCCGAGTTCTGGCCGATCTTCGGCATCGTCATCATCGGAATGCTGGTCGGCAGCATCGTCCCCATCGTCGTTATGGGTCCGATGATGATCGGCGTCTTTATGTGCCTGCTCGCCAAGGCGGACGGCAAGCCCGCGAGTTTTGACAAACTCTTCAAAGGCTTCGATCAATGGGCATCCGGGCTCGTGATCGCCCTGATCATAATGGTGCCGGTTTTCGTATTCATCATCGTCGTCTACATACCGATGATAATGATGTCGATCTATGGCCACCGGATGAGCCAGGACGAGCTGCTGCCATTCATCGGCGGCGTACTGCTGCTCGAACTCGTTCTCGGCATCATAATGACGCTGCTGCATTCCCTGCTGATCTTTGCGTTTCCCCTGATCGCCGATAAACGCATCGGCGGATTCGCTGCCGCGAAACTCAGTGCAAGAGCGGCGTGGGCAAACAAAGGCGGTATCGCCGGGCTCTTTGGCGTTGGCATTGTGGTCGTCATCATCGGCTACGCACTTCTCTGCATTGGCGTGTACCTCGCCCTGCCTGTCATAATGATGGCAACGGCAGTCGCGTATCGGAAGGTATTTCCCAGTTCGGAGCCGATGAATTTCGCTCCACCGCCGCCGAACGCGTATCAGGGTTTGTAAACTAAATGGCAGAGATCAACAAGGTGGATTCGATCGAGAAACTCGACGAACTCTTCGAACATTCATACCGCGAGCCCGTGGTGCTCTTCAAACACAGCAACGCCTGCGGAATCAGCGCTCACGTCCTCGAAATGGCGTCTGCCATCAATGGCGAGCTGAACGTGATCGTCATCCAACAGCATCGCAATCTTTCGAACGAGGTCGCCGCGAGAACCGGCTATACCCATCAGTCACCGCAGGCTTTCGTGCTTATAAATGGTAAACCCGTCTATCACGCAACCCACTACGGCATCGATCCCAACGCCATCGCAAGAGCCCTCTCGTCTTCTACCGTTGAGCTATGATTTCTTCAGTGGAGAGTGACAAGTGAATAGTGGATAGTCTTCACTATTCACTTGTCACTATCCACTATTCACTGAAGTAAAGTAATGATCGAACCAATCCAAATTGTTGAAGAAACCGAGAGCGAAGTCTCGATCAAATGGTCGGACGATTCCGAATCACGCTTTACCGCCGCCCAGCTTCGCCGGGCGTGCCCTTGCGCCGGCTGCGTAAATGAATGGACTGGCGAGAAGATGCTCGACCCGGAGAAGATCGCCGACGACCTCACCTTCCGCAACATCGGAATAGTCGGCCGCTACGCCCTAAACTTCGATTTCTCCGACGGCCACGAAACCGGCATCTTCAGCTTCAAATACCTCAAGGGCCTCTAGCTCTCGGCCACTGTCGGTACCACCTGCGGTAGCAGGTGGTTTTACTCTGCGGTACAAGCACGCCGGTCCGTTGTTGTATCATTAAGCCAATGCACGAAAGAGATATTTTCGACGAGAAACAAGAGATCAAGCAGGCTAGCTTTTCATGTCCGCATTGCCGTGAGAGGAACGACTACGACGTACGCTGGATGAAGCGTACAAAAAAGAAGAACGCACCGCGGAACATCAACGAACACGAACGGGCACAGTTCCAAAAGTCCCGAGACTATATGGTCCGCATCGACGATATGCTGGCGTGCAAGAATATGCGGTGCCGCAGGAGGTTCGAGATACCTTCGTCGCAATCGGTGGTTTTTATCTAAAGTTTAGAGTTCAAGCTTTAGCTTGCTTGTGGTATGCTTCCGATACCCCAACTAAACGAGACCGCGTGGAGGTGGCAGCGATGCCGAACTCGCTTCAGTTTTACCAGAACGAAACTCCCGTCGATGAGGAGATGAAGAAATTCATCGACGAGGAGATCGCTCACGTACCGCAGGCTCCAAGCGAACTCGAGGTTCGACTCCACGAACATCACTCATCTTCACCCGCTGATTCGGGCGGCGACATCGACGCACTCTGGGAAGAGGTGAACTCCACGGGATCCGAGACGGTCTTCGGGCACAATCCCACGCCCGATCAATCCGACGTCGAAGAGAACGCCCACGCCATGGGCATCGACTTCGAGGACAACGAACCGCTCGATTTCGTCCGCAAACTCGAACGCCGTGACCGCGATCGTTTCGAGTTAAACGAAAACTCCAAAAACGGCTCCGACACCATCTAGAACCAAAGCTCGGAGTTCCATCTCAGCTGGCCCGCGTTGCTGAAAGGTCTCTCAATGCACACGAGGGCCAGCTGAAGATGGAACTCCAAACCGTGAAACTAACCGCTCCCTAGAAAACAAAAAAGAGCCGGTCCGAAAACCGACTCTTTTCCATTTTAGGATCGACCTACAACTAGTAAATATTGAACGTGAACGAAACCGGTCGCGTCGTGGTCCTCGCAACACCGCCGGCCATCTCGGGCTCGAACTTCATATTGCGTGCCGCGGCGATCGCCTGCTCGGTCAAGCCGTGCGGCAGGCCTTTGACGGTCGTAATGCTGCCGATACCGCCCGATGCGAGGAACGTAACACGAAGCGTGACCGTACCCTGAACACCGTTCGTACGAGCCGCGTCAGTGTACTGAGCCTTCTGCTTATACGTGATCCTTAACGGTTGAGTTACACGAGCCGCCGGAGGTGCAGGAGCTCCTGCCGTTCCAGATCCGCGACCATCACCATTGCCGTCACCCACACCGCCGCCGTATCCCGAACCGCTGCCGCTACCAGCTCCAGAACCGTTACCAGTGCCCTGGCCCGTACCTGATCCGTCACCTAATCCGCCGCCAGTTCCACGGCCATTAGAGATGCCTGTATACTTCGAATTAGGATCGCCGTATTTGTCGTACTTCTGTTCAAAAGTCTTATTGCCTTCAGTTGAAGGTACCGGAACTTTCAGCTCAAAGTTGTCGCTTCGATACGTATTAGCATCCGGAGGCCGTACAGGATTCTTCGTCTGATTGGCCATGTCACCCAGCGAGGGAGGTTCTTTTTCTTCCTTACCTCCGCCACCACCGCCGCCGGCATCCTTGTCATTCTTGGGCTTCTCCGGCTCATCCTCGGTCGGCATCGGTACGTCTTCGAGCAGCGTAGCGATCGAGCGATCGTCTCCGATCGCACCGATATCGAGCGACTTATTGAACAGCGATACCGCCCACGAACCCAAAGCAACCACAACCGCAAACGCAGTCGCTGCCAACAAGAGTCCGTTTCGTTGACCACCCTTTTCTTCGATAACGGTGATCGAATAGCCTTCACCGTCTTTCGAAAGAAGCGGTGCAGGGATCGTGTGGCGAACTTCGTCGGCATATCGCGGCTCAGACTCGAACAAGATGCCCGGAGCCGTCATAAAAGCCGGATTTTCGCGTCGAGATATGGCAGGCTGCGTAGCGGCTACCACGGGAACTACGAGCACTTCTAGGATCGGCTCTTCTACAACAGCCGGGATCTCTTCAGTCGGCGCCGAGGCAAACTCGATCTCGTCGACAGTCGGTTCGTCATTTACCATTGCCCGGACCGGCTCGCTCACCTCTTCCGCGATAAAACTTGGAGCCTGCGGCTCTTCAATTGCCGCAATGACCGGTGGTGGCTCGGCAGCCGCGACCGGCTGGACAGGATTCAACTCAACGGCCTGCAGAGAACCGCCGCAATCCGGGCAGAACGTAAATCTCTCAGCAAAGCCCTCTTCACACGAATTGCAAAACTTCAGAATCTTTCCCATCTTTTTTCTTTGGCCTCGTATTACAACTACGCCCACCTGCAGCAGGCACTGGACCACATTACTGCTAGTATAACGACAATTTTCAACTAAGTTAAGCGGAATTTCGCGTGCTGCGCGAGGTGAACCGACCGCTTATTCATTGGGGATAGATGCTCTAATTGTTTGACGCGATGCCTGCCGAACTCTAAAATTCACCTTTTGAATGCACATTTAGAAGCGTCTCCGGCATACGTCGGCTGCAACATATTGGGGCACGCCCGCAACTAAGTCTTGACGCATTCCACAGCTCCGCTTTGCTTTATACGATGACAAGTCGAATTTTGGTTCTCAAGTCTGCCGTTTTCCTGTTGATCGCCTGCTTCACTGCACAGGCGTTCGCCCAATCCGCTCCTCGCCAGGAGCGGCTGCTGAACGGACTGAAGGTCCTGATGTGGGCGAATCCCAATGCAAATAAAGTTACAATAACGGTCCGAATCCACAGCGGAGCATCTTTCGACCCTCAGGGAAAAGAAGGCGTGATGGCGATCCTTGCCGACAGCTTCTTCCCGACCGAGGCCTCGCAAACCTTCTTCAAGGAAGACCTCGACGGCGACCTCTCGGTTACAACGACCTACGACTACATCGAGGTCACGGCATCGTCGAAGCCCGAAGACTTCCTGACGCTCCTCGAAGCTGTGTCGACCGCGGTTTCAACGCCGACGATCGACAAAGAAACGACGCCGAAACTTGTTGCGAAGCGTTTGGAGCTAATTAAGGATCTTGAATCGGTCGCGCCGTATGTCGCAGAGCGTGCGGCCGCGAAACAATTGTTTGGCACATTCCCGTACGGCCGGGCCGCGGCAGGAACCGAAGCATCTGTATCGAATCTTGGCTTCGCGGACGTGCTTGACGCCAAACAACGATTCCTCGGAGCCGACAACGCGACCGTCGCGATATCGGGCAAGTTCGACGCGACACTCGGATTCCGAGCCGCCCGCCGATACCTGGGAAGTTGGCTGAAATCCGATCGCATTCCGCCATCGACATTCAAACAGCCGGATTTGCCGGATACAAAGGTTGTCACGATCGCTTCCGAGGCGAGCAACACTCCGCAGACTCGATTCTCCTTCCGCGGAGTCGCCCGAAACGAAAGGGACTTTGCAGCGTCGGAGGTGCTATTTGGCATCCTCCTCCGCCGGTTCGGGGAGAACTCCAACCTACAACTGGTTTCGGGAGCGAATTTCGCTCACATACTTCCCGGGTCGATCCTTTTGGGAATCGACGGACCAATTGATGAGACGGTCCACAATCTTCCAACCTTGCTTCTATCAAAAGAGATCACGGAAGGAGAATTTGCTTCGGGCCGATCTAAAGCTCTAGCCGCACGCTCGCAAATTAGCATCGAGCAGCAGTGGCTCGACGCCGACACTTACAAACTTAAGTCCGTCGCCGATGACCAGAAGGCCTTCGACGCGGTCACGATCGCGGATGTAAGAGCACTCGCTCAACGTCTTGCTAAGAATCCGGTGGTCGCCGTCACCGTGGTTAGATCCGAAAAGGCGGCGACTACGAATTGATGTCATCCAGAACCGCGACCGAACTCGAGCACTCAAAAGCAGTCCGAGCGATGTTTTCCGGCATCGCCGGCCGTTACGACCTGCTTAATCACGTACTGTCGATGAACATCGATAAGCGTTGGCG
>Ga0247823_10004397_pt1 | contig 11306 bp, 6 predicted proteins | sample 13C_PalmiticAcid_2_FD_192426 | JGI IMG/M metagenome (GOLD analysis project Ga0247823, IMG submission 192426) | Soil microbial communities from agricultural site in Penn Yan, New York, United States - 13C_PalmiticAcid_Day30 | ecosystem: Environmental > Terrestrial > Soil > Agricultural land...
GTGCGGCGTATCGGCCAGATTCAGCATGACCGGCGCCAGTTCGGACTCGTTGACACCGATCGGCACCAGCATGTTCGGACGCGACCGGTCGACTTCCGCGGGCCAGTTGCGCATGCCGCGCAGCAGCTCGATCCGGTCCAGCAGGTCCGGCAGCGTGCGCGTGCCGGGGGCCGGGCGGCCGGGGGTGCGCTGGGCGATCAGTTCGACCGCGTGGGCGACGCCGGCGCTCAGGTCGAGCGGGTCGGAGCTGCCGTCGACGCGAGGCAGGGCCATCAGCATGTGCAGTGCGTCCGGGGTGATACCGCGGCCCGGACGACCCTGCGGCACGAGCGAGGCGAACTTGCGGCCGATGTCGGAGTCCATCGGGTCACCCAGGCGCAGCTCGATGCGGGTGGCGATCTGGTCCTTGAGGGCCGGTCGCGCTTCCATCCACCGGGACAGGCCGATGACGACGTGCACGCCGTAGGAGAGGCCTTGCAGGGCGAGGTTGGTGATCTGCTGTTCGAGGGCCTCGTAGTCCTGGCGGATCGTGCCGAAGCCGTCGATGACCAGGAACGCGTCACCGTAGGGGTCTGCGTGTGCGCCGGCCGCGGCGGGGCTGCTGTTGGGGTCCATCGCGCGCAGGCGGCGGTACTCGACCATGGACTCGATGCCCAGCTGGTGGAAGCGCTGCTCGCGCTGCCGGACCAGGGTGCTCATCTCGGCGACGGTGCGGCGCACCTTGTCCGGGTCCAGGCGGTTGGCGACCGAGCCGACGTGCGGGAGTCCCTCGAGGCTGGACAGCGTGCCACCACCGAAGTCGAGGCAGTAGAACTGCACCTGCTCGGCGGTGTGGGTCATCGACATCGACATGACCAGCGAACGCAGGGCCGTCGACTTACCCGACTGCGGGCCACCGACGATGGCCACGTGGCCGCGGGCACCCGACAGATCCAGCATCATCGGGTCGCGACGCTGGTCGTACGGACGGTCGACGATGCCGATGGCGGCGCGCAGGGTGGCGATCGGCGAGTACTCGCCGGTGATGATCGAGCGCGGGTTCAGCTGATCCAGGGTCGGCGCCTCGTCCAGCGGCGGCAGCCAGATCTCATGGGCGGGGCGGCCGTGGCCGGTGATGCGGGAGACCAGCATGTTCAGATTCGACATCTGATCGCCGTCGTCGCCGGTGGGCTCGGGCTCGAAGGTCGACTCCGGGGCCACCGGCACGCGGTCGGAGGTGCGGAAGGCGACGTGGTTGGCGCTGAACGGGCGTGCGTTGACGTCGATTTCGCCGCCGACGATGCCCGCGCTGGTGACCTCGCGCTGTGAGCCGCCGCCGACGTAGGGGCCGGAGACGTACGAGGCCTGGAAGCGCTGGATCTCGCCGGAGTCGGCCTTGAGGTAGCCGCCACCGGGCGAGTTGGGCAGGTTGTAGGCGTCGGGGACACCGAGGACCTGGCGGGACTCGTTGGCGGAGAACGTCTTCAGGCCGATGCGGTAGGACAGGTGGGACTCGAGGCCCTTGAGCTTGCCCTCTTCCAGTCGCTGCGAGGCGAGCAGGAGGTGCACGTGCAGCGAGCGGCCGAGGCGGCCGATCATCACGAACAGCTCGGCGAAATCGGGGTGCTGGGTGAGGAGTTCGGAGAACTCGTCGAGCACGACGAACAGGGCGGGCAGCGGGTCGAGGTCGGCGCCGGCGGCGCGGGCCTTCTCGTATTCGGAGACGTTGGCGAAGTTGCCCGCCTGGCGCAGGACCTCCTGGCGGCGGTTCATCTCGCCCGCCAGGGCGTCCTTCATCCGGTCGACGAGGTCGGCCTCGTCTTCGAGGTTGGTGATGACGGCGGCGACGTGCGGGACGCCGTCGAGGCCGAGGAAGGTGGCGCCACCCTTGAAGTCGACCAGGACCAGGTTGAGCTGGTCGGGCGAGTGGGTGGCGAGCAGGCTGAGCACCAGGGTGCGCAGGAACTCGGACTTACCGGAACCGGTGGCGCCGATGCACAGGCCGTGCGGGCCCATGCCGTTCTCGGCGGCTTCCTTGATGTCGAGCTCGACCGGAGCACCGTCGGCGCCGAGGCCGAACGGCACGCGCAGACGCTCACGTCCGTACCGCGGGCGCCAGGCGCTGGCCGGGTTGAAGTTGCCGATGTCGCCCAGGTTCATCAGCTGCGACCAGGTCGAGATGGTCTCGGACTCGTCGGTCTCGACGTCGCTGCTGCGCTGGGTGGCGGCGCGGTAAGGAGCCAGGCGGCGGGCGGCCTGCTGGGCCTGTTCGGCGCTGACCCGGTCGATGGTGGCGAAGCGTTCCTGGTTGCCGGTGGCGCCGCGGCCGAGGCATTCGCCGTCTTCGACGACCATCTTGATGCCGCGCGAAACGGCAAGGCGGGGTGCGTAATTGCACAGGTCGATGATGGTGACGCCCTCGAAGCCGGATTCGCGCAGCTGGTCGTCCTCGGCCTCGAGCAGGCCGCCGTCGACGACGATCACCACGTGCACCAGGTTCGGGTTGTTCGGCTGGTTACGCGAGTAACGCACACGGTTGCCGAGCAGCGGGTGCAGGCTGCTGAGGGCTTCGCGGATGGAGCCGTAGAACATGCGCTGGGTGCCGATGCCGTCGGAGACCTCGGGGTGCTGGGTGTGCGGGAGCCATTTGGTCCACTCCCACTCGCGCGCGGTGTCAGGACCGCAGACCACGGCGACGAGCACCTGGTCGGGAGCCTGGAACATGCACAGCTGCAACAACATCGCGCGAGTCATGTCGCGGGCCTGGGCGCGGTCACCGTCGAGGGCGATGGTGCCGAAACCCTTCACCGCGATCGCGGTGGGCAGGTCGGGGACGGTGGAGTGGGCGCGGACGAAGCGGCGCAGGGACACCGCGGCGATCGGTTCGAGCTCCTCGACCGGGCCGGTCTCCGGGGCGACCAGGCGGGTGGCCAGGCGCTGACCGCCCAGGCCGATGCGGGCGTGGCAGAAGTCCTTGTCGCCGGAGCGGCGCTCCCACATGCGGCTGGTGCCGGCGAGCATCCAGATCAGGCCGGGCTCGGGGTGGCTCCACTCGACGGCGGCGCGCTGCTGCTTGGCGGTCTCGTCGACGTCCTTGCGGACCTGGTCGAGGTAGCGCAGGTAGTCCTTGCGATCTTCGTTGGCCTCGGCGGCCTTGGCGCCCTTGCCGCTGCCCTGGCCGAACATGGTGACCATCGACATGATCATCATCAGCGGGAACATCATCGACATCGGGTTGGACAGCATGCCGCTGCCCTGGGTGAACATCAGCGCCATCATGCCGACCATGCCCACGACCATGACGACGGGCATCATCTTCATCAGCAGGTTTCCCGGCGTGATCCGGGGGATCTCGGGCGGTGGCTGCAGGGTGACCTCGCCGCCCGGCGTGCGCGGCATCTCGCGCCGGGCACGGCGCTGGAACCGTACTGTGCTCATGGTCGAAGACTCCCCCTGCTTGACTATTCGCTGTCTTCCCTCGCGACGGGCTCAGTGTAGAGGTCGCGGCCGACATGTCGTATGGTTCGTCAGGCATTCTGCTGTCCGAACGGTGAGTTCCGCAAACTGTCGATCGCCCGAGGGGTCGAGCGGAAACACGAGGTAGAGACGGAGTTGGGGGAGTTTTGACGCACGCGCGACTCGATCATCTCGAGGAGGATTCCGCGCGCGGCATTGTTCGCGCACCGGATCTGGCCCGGGTGACGATTCTGGCCAAGCACACGCAGGTCGATATGGCGATTCCGGTCGACGTACCGGTCGCGCTCGTCATCCCGAGCGTGGTCGACATGGTCGCCCAGCACAGCCGTTCCAACGATTTCGACAACGACGGTGAGCGCTACGAGCCTGCCGAATGGGTGCTCGCGCGCATCGGTCATCCGCCGTTCTCGAATTCGCTCAGTCTCGGCGAGCACGGGGTGCGCGACGGCGAGCTCCTCATGCTGGAGAGTGCCTCGCACACCGCGCCGACGCCGCTGTTCGACGACATCATGTACAACGTCGCGATCGCCGACGCCGACCACTACCGCAGCTGGACCCCGAAGACGGCGCGGATCACCGGTTCGGTACTCGCCGCGGTCACCATGCTGGTCGGCTGCTTCGGTTTGCTGGCCGCCCCGGACGCGCTGCCGTTCTGGGTGACCGGCTCGCTCGCGCTGCTGGTCGCGATCCTGTGCGTGGTCGCGGGCACGGTGCTCAGCCGCATGTACGGCGACACCTCGGCCGCGCTGGTCCTGGGCGGCTGCGCGCTGCCGACCGCGTTCACCGGCGGAATGCTGGTGGTGCCCGATCACTACGGTTGGGCGCATCTGCTGCTCGGCGCCACCCTGTTCGGCGCGACCGCCGTGCTGGCCTGGCGCGTCACCGGGGTCGGCCTCGCGCTGTTCATCGGCGCGGCCGCGATCTCGGTGTTCGTCATCCCGGCGGCGCTGGTCGGGCTGCTCACCGACCAGCCGGTCAAGGCCATCGGCGCGGTCGTCGCCGCGGTCGGACTCCTCGGGCTCTCGCTGTCGCCGCGGGTGTCGATGCTGCTGGCGAAGCTGCCGCTGCCGCCGGTCCCCTCCCCCGGCACCCCGATCGATCCGACCGAGGACGACCCGGACGACCATCGCGCGCTGCCCACCCTGGACGCGTTGCGCGCCCGGTCGGAGCGGGCCCGCAACTACCTCGCCGGTCTGGTCACCGCGACCACGCTGGTCACCGTCGTCGGCGCGCTGCTGGCGATCGACGCGACCGCCGACGACCCGTACTGGCCCGGCATCGCGCTCGCGCTGGTGTGCGCCGCGGTGTTGATGTTCCGCAGCCGCACCTATGCCGGCGCCGAGCAGGCGATCGTGTTGATCGCCGGTGGCGCGTCGATCGTGCTGATCATGCTGATCGGCGTCGCGCTCGAAATGCGCCAGCCGCTGGTGGTTTTCGGCGCCGCGCTGGCGATCCTGGTCGCCGCGCTGGTGATCGGCCTGATCGTGCCGAACCAGTCGGCGACGCCGCCGATGCGCCGGGCGGTCGAACTGCTCGAGTACGCGTTCGTCGCCGCGGTGCTGCCGCTGGTGTTCTGGGTCGCCGAGCTCTACTCCCTCGTTCGCGGGCTGTGAACGCGAGCCTGCGCGTCGCGGCGGCGGCCGTGGCGCTCGGTGTGGGCGCGTCGTTCGGGTTGGGCGCGGCGCCCGCCTCGGCCGACCGGCCGCCCGCCGCCGATCCCGCCAATCTGCCCGCGGGCGATCCGGCCGCGCCGCCGGAGAAGACCGAAGTCGGCTCGAACGCGGTGTGCACCACGGTGGCCACCGGTGGCGACGGGCCAGCCATCCCGGACGCGCAACGGTCCCTCGATCTGGCTCGGGCATGGGAATTCTCGCGCGGCGCAGGCCAATTGATCGCGGTGATCGACACCGGCGTGAGCAGGCACGACCGCCTGCCCGACATGATCGCGGCCGGCGACTTCGTCGCCAATTCCGGTGACGGTGCCGAGGACTGCGACGCGCACGGCACCTTCGTGGCCGGTTTGATCGCGGCGACCCAGGTGCCCGGCCAGGGATTCGCGGGAGTGGCGCCGGAGGCTCGCATCCTCACGATCCGGCAGACCAGCAAGATGTATCAGAAGGAGGGCGCCAACCGGAACAAGGCGCCCGAGGACCTGCCCGATGGCTACGGCAACCTGAACACGATGGCCTCGGCCATCCGGCGCGCCGCCGACATGGGCGCGGGCGTCATCAACGTCTCCGAAGTCTGGTGTGGCACCAACAAGGACGTCAACGACCGGGCGATCGGCGCGGCCCTGCAGTACGCGGTCGAGGTCAAGAACGCGGTTCCTGTGGTGGCGGCGGGTAATTCGGATACCTGCAAGACGGCGAACACGGTGGTCGATCCGCTGGAGCCCAACGCCGACCCGTGGACCAAGACGGCGATGAACGTCAGCCCGGCGCGCTGGGACGAGTACGTGCTGGCCGTCGGTTCGATCGACGCGAACGGCGCACCGTCGAAGTTCACCGTCGCCGGGCCGTGGCTCAGCGTCGCCGCGCCCGGCGAGAACATGACCTCGCTGAACCCGCGCGGGCCCGGCACCGCGACCGGAACGGTGAACCAACAGGGCCAGACCAGCCCGATCAGCGGCACCAGCTTCGCGACACCGCTGGTGTCCGGGGTGGTGGCGCTGGTGCGCGCGCGGTTCCCCGAGCTCAGTGCCAAAGAGGTGATGAAGCGGATCCAGGCGACCGCGCACGCGCCCGCCGAGGGCTGGAACCAGTACATCGGGTACGGCAGCGTCGATCCGATCGCGGCGCTCACCGCCGAGGTCACCGGGGCGCTGCCACCCAAGCGGCCGTCGCCGGCCAAGCAGGTGCAGCTCGCGGTTCCCGCGCCTGCCCCGGTGCCGGACAACACGGCCAGGAACGTCGGGTTGATCGGCGCGGGCGTGGTCGGGCTGCTGTTCGTGCTCGGCATGCTCGCCTCGTTCCCGATCCGGCGTCGATTCGGAGTACGCGAGGACACCTGAGGGAGCGGACGCGGTACCGTCCTGGTCGAGCGCACTCCGCGCAGCCCGTCGACCCAGGTAGCAGTATGGATCCGTTGACCACAGAGCAGCGCCCGCAGACCCGTCGGCAGCGGTGGGAGCAGGCGACCAACCTGCCGATGATGGTGCTGGCCGTGCTGTTCCTGCTGCTGTACGCGTGGCGGGTGCTCGACACCGACGCTTCGCCGACCCTGGACGCCTGCCTGGTGTGGGCCGATGTCGGGATCTGGGCGGTCTTCGCGGTGGACTTCGCGGTCCGGCTGCGGTTGTCCACCGATCGGCGCCGATTCGTCCGCAAGCATCCGCTCGACCTGCTCGTCGTGCTGGTGCCGCCGTTTCGTCCGCTGCGTCTGGTGCGCGCCGCGCTGCTGCTGCTCGACACGCTCAATCGCGCGACGCACCCGCGAACGCGCCTGGTCACCTTCGTCGGCACCAGCTCGCTGCTGATCCTGCTGCTGTCGAGTCTGGCCTTCTTCGACGCCGAGTTCGGTGCGCCCGAGAGCAAGATCGAGACCTTCGGTGACGCGCTGTGGTGGTCGGCCGTCTCGGTGACGACCGTCGGTTACGGCGACGTCTACCCGGTGACCACCGAGGGCAGGCTGGTGTCGCTGGTCCTGATGACGCTGGGCATCGGCCTGATCTCCTTCGCCATCGGCACCATGACCAGCTGGGTCGTCGAGCAGCTCAAGACCGTCGACGACGCGGCCGACCGGACCGAACGCACGCTGGCCGAACTCGTCGACGAAGTACGCGAGTTGCGTTCGGAGGTCGCCGAATTGCGGGCGCGATCGGAGACCCCGCCCGTCGGCTGACTACTTGCTGTTGGCGACGGTGGCCACCGGCTGCTTGGCCGGGGACGAGTCGGGCGCGACGCCGTCGTGGGCGACCATCGCGTCCTCCCGGCCCAGGCTCGGGCCGCCCGCGAGCAGCCCGACGATCGGCCACGGCGCGGGCTCGGCCTTCACGTTCTCCAGCCCGAGTGCCTTCACCGCGTCGGAGTTCTTGATACCGAAGCGAACTCCGGTGTCGGCGATGTAGAACAGGCTGTCCTTGCGGCGGCTGTCCGGTTCGATGCCGGTGGTCTGGACGTAGGCGCCCGAGGCGGGCGGGATGTAGACCGAGTCGGCCTTCGGGCCGGAGCCGTCGGCCTGGGCGAGGCTGACCAGCTTGGCCTTGTCCGGGATGGGCAGGTCGATACCGGTGAGCACGGTCAGTTCGGCGCGCGCGGTGGCGTCGTTGTTGTCGATGGCGCCGGGGATCGGCTTCCAGGACAGGCAGCTGACCGGCTGATCCTTGGCGGTGATCAGGACCGGCCGTTCCTTCGGGTAGTTGTCCACCTTCAGCGCCCGCGACTCCTTGGCGTAGGTGCGCTCGGTGTTCTGGATCGTGGTGCCCGGCATGGTCGAGTTGACCGAGTTGCGGATGATCTGGGCGGTCAGCGCCGAGACGGGCTGCAGACCGTCCTGCAGCACCACGTAGTCCTGGTTGGGCGCGTTGAACACCTGGACGACATCGCCGATCTTGTGACCACTGACGTTGTAGGACGGCACGCCACCGGGGTTGTCGATGACCGGTGCGATGATCGGCAGGACCTCGGGAATCGCGTTGAGCACGCCCTCGCTGATGGTGCGCGGGGTGACACCGGAGATCCCGAGCGCGAGCGTGACGGCCGGGTCGTTCATGTTGACCTTGGCGCGCTTGCCGTCGAACACGAGGAAGACGTCGTCCTTGGCCTTGACCAGCAGCGCCTTGTTCGTCGGCATCGCCGAGGCCTTGTCGCCGAGATCGAGCGAACCGGCCAGCACCGAGGTGGTCAGATCGGCGGTGCCGTCGGACTTGAGCTGGTCGCACACCGACCACTGCCTGCCCTTGCCGTCCTTGTCGTACAGCAGCGACGAGGGCGCGCCCGGTATGCCGATCAGCTGACCGCGCGGCTTCTTGCCGAGCTCGGACTCCTTGACGATGACCGCCTTGGCCGCCTCACCGGCGGCGAGCCGGGCCGAGGCCAGGTTGAGCGCGGGGTGCACGACGTTGTCGATGACGACATAGACGCCACCGGATTCCTTGCCGATCAGAATCTTGTTGTCGCCGATCTTGTCCTGCGGGCGCAGCAGCGCGAGGATGCCGCAGCCCGCCAGCACCACCAGGCCGAGCACCAAACCCACCGCGTAGGCACGGGACTGGGCGCGCATCGGATCGTGCAGCATGCGCACATCCCGGCGCACCAGGGCGTGCTCCATCCGCCGCACCAGGAAGCGGTAGCCGCTGACCTGCCAGCGTGTGGTGGGTTTTGAAGGCATGGTTCCTCCCCCGAACAGTGCTCTCGTCCGGGCAACACAGTACAGTTCCCGGCAGCACTTGTTCACATTCGGGGGAGGAACCAATGGCCGAGTACACCGGTGCTGGTCCACGTCCACTGTTCGGTCGCATCACGTTGCCGCAGCTGCTCATCGCGCAGGTGCTCGGCCTGACCGTGGGGCTCCTGGCTCTGGTCTGCGGCCTCGGCCCCTTCCCCGCTCTCGGCATCGCGATCGTCGTCGCGATCGTGCCGCTGATCCCGATCGGCAAGCGCACGATCCTCGACTGGATCGGCACGATCCGCCGCTATCTCGGCAAGCGCGAGTACACCCTCGGCGACACCGTCGACTTCCGTGACACCGACGGCCGCTCGCTCGGTCTGTATTGGGATGGCAGCCGGGTGGTCACCGTGGTCGAGGTGCTGCCCCCGAAGGGCGGGTTGACCAGGATCGCCCGCACCGCGGTGCACGCCTCCCACCTGCTCCCCCTGCCCGAGCTGGCCGCCTGTCTGCACCAGCACGACATCCTGCTCAGCGGCATCGACATCATCAGCCACGGCCACCGCAGCCGCTCCGGCACGCCCGCGGGCGCGATCTACGAGTCTCTGCTCGGCCCGCTGCCCGCGACCGCGCACCGCACGGTCTGGCTCGCGATCAGCTACGACTCGGTGCAGTGCCCCGACGCGACGGCCCGGCGCGGCGGCGGTACCGACGGCGCCTCGCGCGCGGTCACCATCGCCACCCAGCGGATCATGCGCACGCTCGAGGACGCCGATTGCAGCGCGCGTATCCTCACCGCGCCCGAGATCCGCAAGGCCGTCCAGCAGATCACCGCGGGCCTCGACCCGCGCACGCTCACCCAGCGGTGGAAGTTCGCCGAGATCGGCAACACCGTCAATATCGGCAGCGCGGTGGACCCCAAGCAGCTCGGCTCGGATCTGCTCGCCCAGCTGTGGGTCGCGCCCTCGCGGGGCACGACTGTCGCGGTGCGGCTGCGCCCCGGCAGCGACGCCGAGTCGGTGAGTGTCGGTGCCGCATGGCGATTGACCGCGCGGGAGCTGCCGGAGAAGACCGCGTCCAAGGGCATGATCTCGATGAACGGCCGCCACCGCGACGCCCTGCTCGCGCACCTGCCGATCGCGGTGCCCGGGGTGGACGACACCGTGCCGACCACCGAATACCCGATCGATGTCATCGGCGCGCTGCACCTGCCCTCGGCGGGCTGCGGCCAGCTGCTCGGCTCCGACGACGAGGGCAACGGCGTCGCCACCAGGATCATCGGCGCCGGTATCTCCTCGGTCTACGTGGCCGGCGAGCTGTATCTGGCCCAGCAGTTGGTGTTCCGCGCGCTGGCCGTCGGCGAGCGGGTGCTCGTGCGGACCGATCGCGCGCACGCCTGGGAGCACCTGGTCAACACCGTCGGCAATCCGGAGCGGCTGACCATCGCGGTCGAAACACACCAGTCCGACGCGGGTTTCACCGCCACCGTCGTCGACGGTGTGCTCGCCCCCGCGCCGCACGCCGGTGTCACCACCATCTACCTGACCGGCGATCCGAACGGCTGGCCCGCGTCCCGCCCCGATCTGGAGATCTTCCAGCCGGGCGCGATCGGCAACCGGGTGGTGCTGCGCACCGGCACCACCAGGGTGAACCTCACCCTGGTGTCGATCCCGCGCGAGGCGACCTACATCGGCCAGCCGCGCGGGCAACGCTCGATGGCACCTGCCTGACCGGTCAGCGGAGGCGGTAGCCGCAGGCCGCCCGGGCATGCCACGAGGACCGGCCTGATCGGGTCAGCCCGGGTAGGGGTCGGCGGCGCGGGCGGCCCGCAATGTTCTTCCCCACCAAGCCAATTGGCCGAGCATCCGCGCGCTCGCGTCGATCGCGGCGTGATCGTCGGTGGCGCCCTGGGCATCGAAGCGCCGCTTGGCCTGGGCGAAGCTCACCGATTCGCGCACCGAGACCATGTGCAGTTCGGCGACCACCTGCCGCAATTGCTCGACGGCGCGCAGGCCGCCCGAGAGACCGCCGTAGGAGACGAAGCCGATCGGCTTGGCCCGCCACTCCCGTTTGGCACTGTCCAGCGCCGTCTTCAGGGACGCGGGATATCCGTGGTTGTACTCGGAGGTGACGACGGCGAAGGCGTCGGCCGCGGCGAGCCTGGCCCGGAACGCGTCGGCTTCGGGCGTCTCGGTGAGGTCGACGGGCAGGGCGATATCGCGCAGATCGAGCACCCCGACCGCGAACTCCGGCCGCTCGCCGAGCACACCGAGGAACCAGTCGGCCACCACGGGCGCGAACCGCTCCGGGCGGGTACTGGCGACGATGACCTCCAACCGCAACGGTGTGTCCATACCGCGAGCTTATCGACGGACCCCCGCCCCGCGGCGGCCGGCGGATCGGGCACGATGGGCGCAGGCGATTTCGTTCGATATCCGCAGGTGGGGAGTAACCGAAGGGGGCAAAACAGGTGATCATCGGGCAGTGGCAGCTGGTGGAGACGCTCGGCGCGAGGTGGTCGATGC
>Ga0247823_10004398_pt1 | contig 11305 bp, 7 predicted proteins | sample 13C_PalmiticAcid_2_FD_192426 | JGI IMG/M metagenome (GOLD analysis project Ga0247823, IMG submission 192426) | Soil microbial communities from agricultural site in Penn Yan, New York, United States - 13C_PalmiticAcid_Day30 | ecosystem: Environmental > Terrestrial > Soil > Agricultural land...
TATCGACGGTCAGGGCTTTGGCGCCGGCGGCCGCGTATCGCTGCCGACTTCGCCGGGGGGCGAGGGCATTTTCGGCTGGGCGGGCGCCGCGGGAACGATCGGCTTCATTCACCGCGGGCTCGGTTATCGCGCCGCGGGCTATACCCAGATCATGCCGCCCGACGCGGTCCCGTTCCAGGCGAAGTTCGGCGAGACCTTCTTCAAGGATGTGATGGCCTGATGCCTTTGCCGCTTGGTTTCACGGGTGCGTGGCTCGACCGCGCCGATCAATTGCGGACGAATGCGGACGCGTTTGCCGCTGCGTCGGTCGACCCGCGCGCACGATGCCTGGTGCTTGACGGGATCGACTTTGTGCCGGGCGAGGGCGGGGGGTTGCTTTGGGAGGCGCTCGATCCCGCCGACGACCGCGCGCTGATGCTGCTCGGGATCGACGATGCGGGAATCCCGCATTTCGTGCGCGACGCCGCTCCCGGAGCACGCATCGACGCGCGATCGCGGACGGTGATGCGGCTCTTGCCGCTGCTCTCGGGTGAGGAGGCGGCGCTTTATGGCGGCGCACGCAGCCTCGTCGACTGGCACGCGCGGCATCGTTTCTGCGCGGTGTGCGGAACGCCCACCGACCTGTTTCGCGGCGGTTGGGGGCGCCGCTGCGGCCATTGCAATGCCGAGCATTTTCCGCGCGTCGACCCCGTTGTGATCATGCTCGCCGAATGCGAGGGGCGCGTCCTCGTCGGGCGGCAGGGCGGGTTCCCGCCAGGGTTCTTCTCGGCGCTCGCGGGGTTCGTCGAACCCGGCGAATCGCTGGAGGAGGCGGTCGCGCGCGAATTGTTCGAGGAAGCCGGCGTCCACGTCTCGGACGTCTCTTACGTAGCCAGCCAGCCCTGGCCGTTTCCCTCGTCGCTGATGATCGGGTGCCGCGCGGTCGCGAACGATCCTGCGCTGACGCTCGATACGACCGAGATCGAAGCGGCGATGTGGGTTGACCGGGCCGAGGTGCGCGCCGCGCTCGCGGGCGACATGGGCGCGCCGTTCATGGCGCCGCCACCGCTGGCGATCGCGCGCTATTTGCTGGAAGATTGGGCCGGCTAGTTAGAAGCGCTTGCCGGTAATCCGGCTGATTTCCTTCGCCACCATCGCCTCGACAAGCGCGGGCAGGTTGGTGTCGAGCCAGTCCTTGAGCATCGGGCGGAGCGCGTCGAGGACGACATCCTCCATCGTGCGGCCGGCAACGGTCGGGGCTGCAACGGTTGCAGCGGCAACAGCGGGCGCTACCACGGCGGTCAGCGCTTCGAGCGACTGGCGCGCGGCATCAGCGCTCGATTCCGAGACAAGCTCTCCCGCGGGCGCCGCTTCGGCGCCTTCTTCTTCGTCATGAAGGTCTAGAATATCGTCGTTTTCGGCGGACCGCGCCTCACGAACGGCGCCGGGCGCCTCATCGCGAGCGATCACGCGCCGAATCGACGACAAGATATCTTCCATCGACGGTTCTCGCGACATATCGCCCATAACCAAGCCCCCTAAACCATCGCGATTACCGGATGGTTAACCGTCTTCTTACCGATTTGGGGTGCGTTTTGCCAAGCTTTATTGTGGCGACAGCGACGGCGGCCCGGCGGGAACGCTCGCGTTGGCGGCCGGAACCGCGCGCGTATCGGTCGCTTGCTGCTGCGGCGCCGGGTCGTCGGCCCAATCCCAGATCTGGCCCTTCACGCGCTTGTAGTTGACTTCGGGATCGTAGAGCGCACCACCCTCGATGCCGAGGTCGCGCGCTTCGGCCTTGCCCATCGCGGCGAGGACCGAAAAGGCGGCGACGTAGCTGTTGCGCTGCGCCGACACGAGCTGGACCTGCGTGTTCAGATATTCCTGCTCGGCGTTCAAAATGTCGAGGATCGAGCGCGTGCCGACGCTGTTTTCGGCGCGCACGCCCTCGAGCGACAGACCGTTGGCGCTCACCGCCTGCTGCGTCGCGGTGATGATCCGTTCGTTCGCCTGCCACGCGGCATAGGCGCCGCGCGTCTGCGCGATCACGCCGCGTTCTACCTCGACATAATTTTCGATCGCCTGGCTGCTGCGCGATTGCGCCTGGCGTACCTGTGCCGAGGGGCGCCCGCCCTGGAAGATCGGGATCGTCAGCGACAGCCCGGCCTGCGCGCTCTTCGTGACATTTTCCGAGGTGGTGTTTTCCGGCGGTATCGAGTTCAGATTGTTGGTGTAACCACCACTGGTCGTCGCCGACAATTTGGGCAGGCGGCTCGCGCGTGCGACGCCGATGTCGGCGCGGCTGGCGCTGACGAGCTGGTTCGCCGCCTCGATGTCGGGATTATTGTTCAGCGCGATGGCGACGGCTTCCTCGGCGGTTACCGGCAGATTGGGCAGCACCGGCGGCTGTTCGAGATCGACCGGCGCATCGCCGACGAGGCGGATATAGGATTCGCGGCTGGCGATCAGGTTCGATTCGGCGGTGCGCAGATCGCCCTCGGCTAGCGCGAGCCGCGCCTCCGACTGGGCGACGTCGGTGCGCGTCAGGTCGCCGATCTCGAAACGATCGCTCGTCGCCTGCAAGTTGGTGCGCAGGACCGCGACATTCTTCTGGTTGAGCTGGACGATCGCCTGGTCGCGGATGACGTCCATATAGGCGCCGACGGTCTGCGAAAAAATGCTCGCCTCGGTCGCACGGAGGTCGGCTTGCCCAGCCTCGACGCGAAATTTGGCGGCCTTGATCGCGTTGCGCACCGCGCCGCCCTGATAGATGGGGACCGTCACTTGCCCGCCGACGTTCACCGAACGCTTGGGCGAGAAAAAGGCGTTGCCGGGAAGGACCAGATTTTCCTGATAATCTACCCGCGCGCCGACCTCGGGCAAGCCGCTGGCCTTTTGGATCGGTACATTTTCGTCGTTCGCGCGCTGTCCGGAGCGCGCCGCGGTCAGTGTCGGGTTGTTTTCATAGGCCTTGGCCAGTGCATTCTGCAGCGTTTCGGCGTGCGCCGCGGGCGCCAATATCAGCGCACCGACCGAAAGGCCGGTGAGCCAGCGGGCGCGGCGGAGAGGCTGTTTCTTATTGGTATCGAGCATATTTTGTCAGCCTGAAACGAGGAGAGAGGTGGCTTTAGAACCGGAAGCCCGCCGGTGCGGCGAAGCCGGGAAGCGGGGCGACATCCATGTCGGCAAAGCTGCGCAGCGGGATAACACTGCCGGCCTTCACCCCCTGCACCAGCCGCGTGACCGCGCCCTCGCGCCGCGCGGCGACCAGCCGCCCGCCCTCGGCAAGCTGCGCGGCGAGCGCGTCGGGCAGCGTTTCGATCGCGCCTTCGACGATGATGCGGTCGAACGGCGCCGCGTCGGGGGCGCCGGCGGCAAGCGGGCCCAGAACCCAGCGGATATTCTCGTTGGCGATCGCGCGCTGCGCCGCGGCCATCAGTTCGCCCTGTTCCTCGACGGCGTGGACCTCGGCGCCCAGCAGGGCGAGCAGCGCGGCGGTATAGCCGGTGGCGCTGCCGATCAGCAGCACGCGCATGCCGGGACGGATTGCAGCGGCGATGAGCAGCCGGCCGGTGACCAGCGGTGCGTTCAGCGCGCGGCCGTGGCCCAGCGCGATCGCACGGTCCATATAGGCGACGCCGGCGAGCGCGGCGGGTACATGCGCCTCGCGCGGCACCGCAGCCATCGCGCCGATCACCGCGGGGTCGATGACGTCGTTGGTCCTGAGCTGGCTGTCGATCATGGCAGAGCGCATCTCCGCCGCCGTAATTTCGCTAAACTTCGTCGCCATCAGCCTTTTCCGATTCCCTGGGCATGAACTTTGCGGGGCAGCTCTAGCCGAAGCAATGCTGTATTGCAATAGTAATACAGCCCCGCAGCCGCACCGTCGCCGCGCATAGCTGGCAACGCGATTGCCGCCAAGCCTCATCGCGCGGCGCGGCAGGTGGAGCGGGTTCGGGCGAATCCTTGACAAGGCGGCGAAAGCCCCTCACTAGCGGCGCCGTTCAACACCCGGCCGTCCGCATCAGCGGTCACGGCTTTCGGCGCGAGGCCCGATGGCGGAGTGGTGACGCAGCGGACTGCAAATCCGCGCACGCCGGTTCGATTCCGGCTCGGGCCTCCACCGAGTTTATTTTTTGCTATCAGTTGCTTATGTCGCGGCGGAGGCCGCCGACTTCTCCTCGCCAGGCGAGGCGACGGGCGTAAGCTGGCGGCTGTAGAGCCAGCCGATACCGATCAGGCTGAACCCGAGAGCGACGAAGGAGCCGATGCGGAGCAGGCCCTCAAGACCCGAGGCGTCGAACAGGAATACCTTGCCGGCGGCCGCAAGCATCAGGACGAGCGAAGCGATACGCCAGTCGCGCCGGCCCGCGCGAATGCCCCAGAGCAGGAAGCCGATTGCGAGGAGGAGAATGAGGAGCGAGCGCAGGATATTCTCGGCTGGCGCAACCCCCGCTTCGACGAGCAGGCTGCCGTGGAAAGCCTGGCGCAGGCTCGACCAGGCGAACAGCGCGACGAGGGTCATGGTGACGAGCTGGACGAAGCGATCGAGCGCCGCGGGTACAGGCGCGAAGAGCCTGGCGACCAGCCATACGCCGATCCAGGGCACGAGGAACAGCGGCAGCAGCAGATTGGCGAGCGGCCAATTACCGACCGCCTGTTCGGTCCACAGCGGATTGTGGAGCATGATGCCATAATAGAGCGCGTGCGCCGTCGCGGCGATCGCGAGTGCGCGGCCGCCGTTCGGTAGTCCGCGGCGCCAGAGCAGCCATCCAAGCCCCATAAGCAGCGCCGCCCATACGAGGCGCTGCGCGATTCCCGTCGTCACGAAATCGCTCCCGGCAAGTGCGGCGAAACCGAGGCGGTAGAGGCCATGGACCGCGATCAGGCCGACGATTCCCGCAACGCCGAGTCCGGCGGCCAGCAGCCAGCGCGGAAGCTTGTCGCGGAGAAGCCAGAAAGGCGCGCCGATGAGAAGCGACGGCAGCGCCATGCGGCGGATCAATTCGGTAGCAGCCAGCGCCGGGCTATCGACCAGCATCGGCGCAGCGCCAAGCGACAGCAGCGCCTTTGTCACCCAGATCGCCGCGGGCATCGCTGCCCAGGCAAGGCTGATCGCTGCGAGCACCGCGGCACCGGCATCGATCCGCGCGAGGGCGATACGCCGCGCCGCGAGCAGCAGGGCCGCGGTGCCGGCCGCCGGAACGAGCACCAGCAGCGTGGGTGGAAGCAGCTGCGCAGTGGCGCCGTAGGCGAGCGCTCCCGCAAAACCCTGACTCAATCGACGGACGACGGGCCGTTCGGCGCCGAGCGCAAAGAAGACCGCAAGGAGCGCAAGCGCCATCCAGCGCAGGCAGGCATATCCGGCGGCGGTTCCCGTCCCATCGACCAGCCTGGGCAGTTCGTCGAGCGCGCGCGGTGTGGCGACCAGCGCAAGGAGCGCGGCTCCGAAAAAGGCCGTCGCCACCCATTCGATCCGGGGATCGGCAGCGGCCTTCCCGAAAAGCAGCAGCGTCCCGGCAACGGCCGCGATCGCAACCGGCGCGAGCCAGAACGGGAGGACCAGGACCAGCGCGAGCGCGGCGAGCGCCGCGGCCGCCCAGGTCAGCCAGGCGAAGCGGCCATCGGCGGCCCGACCTTCGGCATGCCAGCCGCGTGCGATGCCGGTCGCGGGAAACAGCGCGGCGCCGAGCGCCACGAGAGCCAGTGCGCCGTCGGACATGTCCTGCATCTGCCACTTGGCGAGCGGGGCCATCGCGAGCGCCAGCACGCAAAGTTCGAGCGTGCGGCGCAAGTCGGGCGGCGCGGTCCAGAGGCGCGCGAGCAACGGGAGCGCGTGGATCAGTGCCAGCGCGATGCCGATGAGCCCGAACCAATAGGGTGAAGGATCGGGCCACAGCGCGACCAGCAGGATCGACAGCGCGAGGCTGGTCGTCGGGACGATGGCAAGGCCGCGCTCGCGCCACGCGAGCCATTGCCCCGCCGCCGCGAGCAGCGCGAACAAGCCCCAGTGCAGCGGCGTGAAGCCCGCGTGCGCAACGAGGAGCGCGAGTTGCAGCGCGCCGACGATGGCGGCGGCGGCGCGAAGCAGCGTGGCGCGCGGCCCTTCATAGGCAAAGAGGGGGATGGCAACGCCGAGCAGGAGCACATAGGCGCCGATCGAAAGCGAGCCGAGCGCGTCGAGGGCGCCGCCGATGAAGATCATCCACAGGCTCCAGCCGGCGCCGCCGGCGAGCGCGGCGATCGCGAGCCACGGCCAGCGGCGCATCCGTGCGACCCCGGTTATCGCGGCGATGGTCAGGGCGAGGTAGATGGCGAGCAACGGGACATTGGGTTCGAGCGCCCCGACGAGCGCCGGCGCGGCGAGGCCGCCCGCGAGGCCGAGGAGCGCACTCGGTGGGCCGAAGCGGAGCGACAGCGCGAGCGCCGATGCGGTCACCAACGCCAGCGCGATGAAGGCAAGCAGCGGCCCGATCAGTCCATAGACGTTCGCCGCGACCATGATCGCGGCATAGAGGGTCGCGATCCCCGCGCCCGACAGCGCCTGCGGGACGCGCACGTCGCGCAGACGGTTTTCATTGCGCCACGCATATTCGGCGCCGCCGACCAGCCCGAGGCCGAAGAGGATGCCCGCGATCACCTGGACGCCCGGCGTAAAAACGCGCGCAAAGAAACCAAGGTCGATCGCATAGCGGACGATGAGGACGCCCGCGATCGCGAGCGTGATGCCGCCTGCCCAGATAGGCAGCGTCTTGCCGAACAGATTTTCGAACCGCGCCGAAAGATTGACGGGCGTTGCAGGGGCTTCGGTCATCGCCGCGGGCTGCGGCGCGGCTTGTCCGGTCGGCGCGCGACCGGCGGACGCGGCATCCGCCTGCGCCATCGCCGGAGGGAGGGCGCTCGCCAGCGCTGCCGCATGAACGGCGGGCGCGATCTTTGCCGGAATGTCGTCTGCAGCCTCGGGGTCTGCAGTCTCGGGCGTTTCCGTCGGCCTTGCGATGTCCGGCGCCGGAGCCTGCGACTGGCCTTCGCCCATCGGCACCCCGGCACGGCGCTGCAGCGCGCCGATGCGCTTCGCCGCTTCGGCAAGCGTCGCTTCGGCCCGCTTGAGCCGGCTTCGCGTGTCGGCGAGCAGCACGCCGAGGATGAGGATCGCCAGAAAGGCCAGAGATTCGAACACTTAAATCCTTTCGCCGCATTACCTATCAGTCGAATGCACAAAGATCGACGGCGTTCGGATTCTGGCTCACGGGCCACTGTCGCCGCCACCGGCAGGGCAGCCGAGGACCTGTTTTCACCTATCCGGGATGTGGGTGAATGTCGGACCACTCCAGATCGAACCTTGCCAGATATTTTCGGAGCCGGTCGGCGTCGTTGGTGCTTTTGCGCAAATCCCTCGAGATCGCGAACAGCGTGCGTCCGGCTTCCGACAGCGATCGGCACGCGCGGCAGGTCTCGATCACAAAGGCCAGCTGAACCCGGTCGAACGGATCGATCGCCGCGAGCCGTTGGCTGCCCAGGACAAAGTCGATGGCGTCCGCTTTTCCTTCGTCCGCCTGCCAGACCGTGCCGAGCCTTTCGATTTCGAGCGCGACGGCGCCGGTATCGATACGTCCCGTCGTGCTCAGCGTCGCCATCCGCGTGACACTTGCAGCGAGATCGCGGAAATTCCCCTGCCATCGTGCGCCGGGGCTTTCGGCGAAGGCGAGATACTGTTCGCGCGCCTCTTTATTGAACGTCACCCGCGATCCCTCGCGTTCGGCAAATCGCTCGAGCTCATAGTCGAGATTGGGTTCGATATCCTCGCGACGTTCCGACAGGCCCGGCAGCGCGAAGGTCCACAGGTTGAGCCGCGCGAACAGGTCGTCGCGGAAATTGCCCGCACGCACCTGTTCGGCAAGATTGCGATTTGTGCCCGCGATAAGCTGAAAGTCGCTCTTCGCTTCGCTGTCGGATCCGACCGGGAGGAAGCGCCCCTCCTCGATCGCGCGCAGGATCATGGCCTGTTCGTCGAGACCAAGCTCGCCGATCTCGTCGAGAAACAGCAGGCCCTTGTCGGCGCTTTTGAGCAGGCCGGGGCGGTCCTGCACGGCCCCCGTGAACGCGCCCTTGCGATGCCCGAACAGGGCCGACATCGCGCTGTCGCCTTTCAGCGTTGCGCAATTGACCTCGACACACGGCCCGCTCACCTGGTGGCGGAGCTTTTTCAGTTCATAGATTTTTCGGGCAAGCTGGCTCTTTCCGGCGCCCGTTGGACCCATGAGCAGGATGGGAGCGCGGCTGCGCATCGCTACTTGCTCGATCTCTTCGATCAGCCGGTTGAATCCGGCATTGCGGGTTTCGATCCCGCTCTTGAGGAAGTTGGTGCTTTCAGCGCTGGTCTCGGCAAAGCGCGTTGCGATGCTGTCGTAACGCGACAGGTCGAGATCGATGCTATTCCATACGCCCACCGGCTGCGGGGCGCCGCGCTGCGGCTGGGTCTGCAGCAGCCGGCCCGGCAGATAGCGTGCTTCGGTGAGGAGAAAGAGGCAGATCTGAGCGACGTGCGTGCCCGTCGTGATGTGGATCAGATAATCCTCGACATCGGGATCGAAGGGAAAGTCGCGCGCGAAATCGAGCAGCTTTCCATAAACCTCCTCAAAATCCCATGCGTCGTCGAAATCGAGCAGCCGCGGCACGACCTCGGTTTCAGGCGAGACGTCGGAGATGTCGTTCGCGATAAGCTCCGCGAGCCGTCGATGCTGCGTTCCGTGGAGCAGGATGAAGCGATCGACCCGCAGGTCCTGCTGCATGCAAATGCTGACGCTCGGCCGCCACTTGTTCCAGCGGCCGGAATCGAACTTTCCAGCATCGAGAGTGGAGCCAAGGAATCCGATGACCGTGACGGGCTTCATATAAGATTTTATATAATTATCTAAGGTACGATACAAGTATATCCGAATTATACGGGGCGCCAAGATGGCACCAACACCAAGGTAGAAAAATTACCAATTAAATTCAAAGGAGTATGGTAATTTCTGACATTTCTGATGGATTGGCACGCCTCCTGCAATACGTCATTCGTCGAGGCTCACGTCCCTCGGCATGATGCGGGACAGGGGCGGCCGGAATTGGCCGGCCGCCCCAAAGTCCGCGACAGGCGTGGCGCGCGGGGGTTTCGCAATCTTCGGCCGCGTGCTTTTGTGACGTTTCTATTGGAGGTCAGCCATGACCCAGACGACTTATGAAGTGCAGCATGTCGACGGCGGCAAGCCGGTCAAGATGTGGACCCGCGGCGTACCCGTCGAGGACATGGCGCGCGCGCAGCTCGCGCGCGCGGCGCAGATGCCGTTCGTGTTCAAGCATGTCGCGGCGATGCCCGACGTCCATGTCGGCATCGGCGCGACCGTCGGATCGGTGATCCCGACCAAGGGTGCGGTGATCCCGGCGGCGGTCGGCGTCGACATCGGCTGCGGCATGATGGCGGCGCGCACCTCGCTGATGGCGCATGACCTGCCCGACAATCTGGAAGGCATCCGTTCGGCGATCGAGGCGGCAGTGCCGCACGGCCGGTCGGTCGGGCGCGGCAAGCGCGACACCGGCTCGTGGGGCGACCCGCCCCCGGCGATCGTCGACGCCTGGGCGACACTGGCTGAACGCTTCGGCCATATCGTCGCCAGGCATCCGCGGCTGAAGAACACCAACAACCTTACGCATCTGGGGACGCTCGGAACGGGCAATCATTTTATCGAGCTTTGCCTCGACCAGGATGCGCGGGTGTGGGTGATGCTGCATTCGGGATCGCGCGGCGTCGGCAATGCGATCGGCACCTACTTCATCGAACTCGCGAAGAAGGACATGCGCAAATGGTTCATCAACCTGCCCGATGAAGACCTCGCTTATTTCCCGGAAGGGACCGACCATTTCGACGATTATGTCGAGGCGGTGGGCTGGGCGCAGGACTTTGCCGCGCTCAATCGGCGGATGATGATGGCGAATGTGATCGCGGCGCTGCGGCGCCAGATCGCCAAGCCGTTCGAGGCCGAGATGGAAGCGGTGAATTGCCATCACAATTATGTGACGCGCGAGAACCACTTCGGCGAGAATATCCTCGTCACCCGCAAGGGTGCGGTGCGCGCGGCGAAAGGCACGCTGGGGATCATCCCGGGCTCGATGGGGGCGAAAAGCTTCATCGTGCGCGGGCTCGGCAACCCGGAGTCGTTCGACAGCTGCAGCCATGGCGCGGGCCGGGTGATGAGCCGGACCGCGGCGAAGAAGCTCGTCACCCTCGACGAACATATCGCCGACACCGCGGGGGTCGAATGCCGCAAGGACGAAGGCGTCATCGACGAGACGCCCAAGGCGTACAAGCCGATCGAGGCGGTGATGGCGGCGCAGGCCGACCTTGTCGAGATAGTCCATACGCTGAAACAGGTGGTGTGCGTGAAGGGGTGACCCTTCACGCCGCCGTTGCGCCCTCAAATTCCTGGCAATCGAGACCAGTCCAATGTCCTTTCCATGCCCGTGTTGTCGCTATCTGACTATCGAAGAACCCGCGGGCCATGAGGTCTGTCCCATTTGTTTCTGGGAGGACGACGGTCAAGATGATGGGGATGACGACGAAATTCGCAGGGGTCCGAATGGCCATCTGAGCTTGAGCAAGGCGCGCGAGAATTTTGTTCGGTTCGGCGCTTGCGAAGAGCGCTTCCGGTCCGACGTCCGGCCCCCATTTCAACAAGAACTGCCGAGTTAGAAAAATGATCATCATCGACGGCTCCGAAGGCGAAGGCGGCGGACAGGTGCTGCGCTATGCGTGCGCGCTGTCGCTGCTGACCGGCGAGGCATTCACGATCGGGAATATTCGCGGGGGACGCGAAAAGCCCGGGCTCATGCGCCAGCATGTGACCGCGATCGAGGCGGCATGCGTTATCGGCGGGGCTGAATGCACGGGCCTTGCGGTCGGATCGAACAGCATTTCGTTCCGGCCGGGCCGCGTGACCCCGGGCGACTATCATTTCGCCGTCGGCACCGCGGGCAGCACGGCGCTGGTCCTGCAGACGGTCCTGGTCCCGCTGATGCTGGCCGATGCGCCATCGCGGCTTGTGATCGAAGGCGGGACGCATGCCATGGCCGCGCCGCCGTTCGAATTCATCGAGCGCACCCTGCTGCCCGTCATCAACCGCATGGGACCGACCATCTCGGCGCGGCTCGTCCGCCACGGCTTCTTCCCGCGCGGCGGGGGGTGGATCGAGGTTGATATCGTGCCCGCTGCGCTGCGACCGGTCGAATGCGCCGAGCGCGGGGCCTTGCGCCGCGTTGGTGCGACCGCCGTCCTGGCGGGCATTCC
>Ga0247823_10004399_pt1 | contig 11303 bp, 5 predicted proteins | sample 13C_PalmiticAcid_2_FD_192426 | JGI IMG/M metagenome (GOLD analysis project Ga0247823, IMG submission 192426) | Soil microbial communities from agricultural site in Penn Yan, New York, United States - 13C_PalmiticAcid_Day30 | ecosystem: Environmental > Terrestrial > Soil > Agricultural land...
CCGCGACGAGGTCGCGGCGATGGCGGAGAAGCAGGCCGCGGCCAAGGCGGCCGGTGAAGACGTCGAGATCGGCGTGGACGCCGGCTTCGTCGAGGCCGCGCGCGCGGCGATCGCGGCCGGTGGGGATCCGCTGGCCGCCGCCAAGGCCGCGGGCGCGGACCTGCCGTCGGAGGCCGCCGGTACCCCGGCTGCGGCCGAATCTGCTTCCGCTGCCTCGGACTCCGTCGCCGTGGCAGCCGATACCGCTGCCGCCGAGCCGGTTTCGACGGACGCCGCGCCTGCCGAGGTCGCGGCGGTCGTGCCGGATGTCGACTACTCGGCCCCGGCCGGGGACGAGGACAACGTTCCGCCACGTGACGCTGCCGAGCGACTCGCCTACGCGACCTGGGCCGTGGTCACCGGCACCTCGCCGGGCGGCATCTTCAACACCCTCCCGATTCTGGAGGAGGAGGTCGCCGAGAAGATGGCGGCTCGCCTCACCGAGCGGGTGGGCGCCGAGGTCACCGTCGACGACGTGCTCGACTGCGAGACCATCGAGCAGCTCTCCGAGATCGTGCGCAACCTGCAGGACAGCGGTGCCGACGTGGACGGCTTCATCCGTCCGCTGCGGGCCCGCGTCGAGGGTTCCACCGCCACCCCGGTATTCGTGTTCCACCCGGCCGGCGGCAACACCCTGGTCTACGAGCCGCTGCTCAAGCGGCTGCCCGCCGACACCCCGATGTACGGCATCGAGCGAGTCGACGGCTCGATCGAGGAGCGTGCCCGCCAGTACCTGCCCGAGCTGCGCAAGATCCAGGGCGACGGCCCGTACGTGCTGTACGGCTGGTCGCTGGGCGCGGTGCTGGCGCTGCAGGTGGGTCAGCTGCTGCGGGAGGAAGGCGCCGACGTGCGCTACGTCGGCCTGATCGACCTGGCGATGACCGTCGAGGACGAGGACAACAGCCCCGAGGAACGCGTGCGTCGCCTCGAGCGCTACCAGGCCTTCGCCAAGAAGACCTACAACGTGCCCGCCGAACTCGACCGCGACCAGATCGAGGAACTGGCGGCGGCCTCCGACGCCGAGCAGTTCTCGATGATCAGCGACCTGATCAAGCTGTCGGGCGCGAAGATCCCCGGTGGTGTGCTCGAACACCAGCGCACCTCGTGGATCGAGAACCGCGCGCTGCAGCAGGTGCGCCCCCGCAAGTACGACGGTGACGTGGTGCTCTACCTGGCCGATCGCTACCACGACGGTGCGATCGAGCTCGAGCCCCGCTTCGCCGACCGCAAGCCCAACGGCGGCTGGGACGAATACGTCCCGAACCTGGAGATCGTCCACATCCCGGGCGACCACCTGCAGATCGTCGACGAACCGCGGATCGGCCAGATCGGGGCCGACCTCGCCGCCAAGCTGGCCGCGATTTCCGCCAAGGGAGAGAAGTGAGCACTACCGCCGAAAAGCTTGTCGATCTACAGCAGCGCCTCGAGCTCGCCAAAGAGCCCGCGGGTGCGAAGGGGATCGAGAAGCGCGCGCGGAAGGGCATTCCCAGCGCCAGGGCTCGCATCGACATGTTGATGGACCCGGGCACGTTCGTCGAGATCGGTGCGCTGGTCCGCAAGCCGGGTGACCCGGCCGCGCTCTACGGCGACGGTGTCGTCGTCGGGCACGGTCTGGTCGAGGGCCGTCCCGTGGCGGTGTTCTCGCACGACCAGACCGTGTACGGCGGTTCGGTCGGTGAGGCGTTCGGCCGCAAGCTGTGCGGGATCATGCAGTACGCGTCCAAGGTCGGCATCCCGCTGGTCGGTATCAACGATTCCGGTGGCGCGCGCGTGCAGGAGGCGATCAGCTCGCTGGCCTGGTACGCGTGGATGGCGACCAACCTGGAGCCGCTGTCGGGCATGGTGCCGCTGGTCTCGCTGATCCTCGGCAACTGCGCCGGTGGCGCGGTGTACGAGCCGATCTGCACCGATGTGGTGGTGGCGACCGAGTCGGCGCACATGTTCGTGACCGGCCCGAAGATCATCAAAGAGGTCACCGGCGAGGACGTCAGCCTCGAGGAGCTCGGTGGGGCGCGCACGCAGGCCGAGTACGGCAACATCCACCACGTCGCCAAGGACGAGGAGGCGGCGTTCACCTGGGTGCGCGAGTACCTGGGCTACATGCCGAGCAGCTGCCAGGAACTGCCGCCGGTGGTGAATCCCGGCCTGGAGCCGGAGATCACCGACTCCGACCGCGAGCTGAACACGCTCATGCCGGACTCGGACAACGCCGGCTACGACATGCACGACATCCTGCTGCGCATCTTCGACGACGGTGAGTTCAAGGAGATCAGCGCCGAGACCGGCCAGAACATCATCACCGGTTTCTCCCGCGTCGACGGCAACACCGTCGGTGTCGTCGCCAACCAGCCGCTGGCCTCGGCCGGCGCCCTGGACGCGCGCGCGTCCGACAAGGCCTCGCATTTCGTGCGCCTGTGCGACGCGTTCGAGATCCCGCTGATCTTCGTCGTCGACACCCCCGGCTTCCTGCCGGGCGTCGAGCAGGAGAAGGTCGGCGTGATCAAGCGCGGCGGCCGCTTCCTGTTCTCCTACGTGGAGGCCTCGGTCCCCAAGATCACCCTGGTGGTCCGCAAGTCCTACGGCGGCGGCTACGCGGTGATGGGCTCCAAGCAGCTCGGCGCCGACATCAACCTGGCCTGGCCGACGGCCCGCCTCGCGGTCATGGGCGCCGAGGGCGCCGTCAGCCTGCTCGGGGCCGCCCAGATCGCGGCCGCCCCCGAGGACCAGCGCGCCGCCATCCGCCAGAACCTGATCGATTTCTACAACGCCAATATCGCCACCCCCTGGGTAGCCGCCGAACGCGGTTTCATCGACGCGGTCATCGAACCGGCCACCACCCGCCTCGAGATCCGCCGAGCCCTGAAGCTCCTCCAGGACAAGAAGATCCAGCGCAACCCCCGCAAGCACCACGTCCTGCCCCTGTAGTACCTGCCAGCCCGCCGAGCCAGTGGAAGTCGTCGGCCGGACCCGTGCGATCAGATCGCGCCGAGGTCGATCTCCACGGGGAACGGAGCCGAGACCTTGACGACGCCCGTGAACATGTCACCGGTCCGATAGGCCATGGTCGCCGGGTCGAGGACGTAGGTGTAGACCAGCGGGACACCGGTCGCTGCTTGTTCGATCCGCCAGTAGAAGGCGATGCCGGCCCTGGCGTACTGGTCGACCTTCACAATCCGGTCGGTGGTCTCCGAACCGGGCGAGACGACTTCCGCGACGAGCAGCACATGTTCGGGGCGGGTAGGGGTGAGGTCGATGGTGTCCGCGCGATAGACCACGACGTCCGGGCGGCGATTGGTGAGCGGAACATCTTGGAGCCGGACGTCGAAGTCGATGTCGGCGTTCCAGTCCGGTCCGGATGCGGCATCCAGCGCATTCGCCAGCATCCGGGCCAACCGGTTGTGGCGCTTCGACGCGCTCGGGTTCACAACGACCATCCCGTCGACGATCTCGATACCCGCACTCTGCTCCTCGGACCAGGAGTCGTACTCCGCTGCCGTGATCTGCTGATGCATCCACGCGGGCAGCGCTGTCTCGGCAGTCATCACGCGCTCCTCCCGGACACTATCGGTGCGGGCTCGACCCGCTGGACACAGTTTACTCGAGCGCGCTGTTCCTCGATGTAGGTCCGAGTGCTCACTGGCTGCGCCGTCACGGTTGTCATACGGGTCGGGGCCGCCCTCGTCGTTGACGATGGCGGCCCGACTCGACGTCGAAAGATCAGGCGACGGTGGCGGATTCGATGATGACGTCGTCGACCGGGACGTCCTGGTGGGGGCCCGCGTTGCCGGTGGAGACGGCGGCGATCTTGTCGACGACCTCGGTGCCCTCGGCGACCTTGCCGAAGACGGCGTAGCCCCAGCCCTGGCCCTGCGGGGCGGTGTGGTTGAGGAAGGCGTTGTCGGAGACGTTGATGAAGAACTGGGCGGTGGCCGAGTGCGGGTCGTTGGTGCGGGCCATCGCGACGGTGTACTTGTCGTTCTTGAGGCCGTTGGTGGCCTCGTTCTGGATCGGCGCCTGCGTGGGCTTCTGCTTCAGGCCGGGCTCGAACCCGCCGCCCTGCACCATGAAACCGGGGATGACGCGGTGGAACACGGTGCCGTTGTAGTGGCCGGCGTTCACATAGTTCACGAAGTTGGCGACCGTGTTCGGCGCGGCCTGGTCGTCCAACTCGAGCACGATCTGTCCGTAGTTGGTTTCGAGATTCACCTTGGTCATGCCGTCGAGTCTAGGGAGGGGAGGGGTCGGGAAGAGACCGGGGTCCGAACCACCGCGGGCCGGTGGCGAAATCGCGGCCGGGTGCCCGGTGGGCGGCACCCGGCGCGAATATTGCCTAGGATGTGTGGGGAACCCGCGTGCGAGTGCGAGACGCACGCGGGTTCCTTTTATACACATCCGGGTAATTCACCGAATTCGAGCCGACCGGCCGGTCGATTCGAATTCACCCCGGAATTATCAGGGGCCGACCGTGATCGGCACCGACGGGGTGGTGGTGTTGGTGACCTTGTAGACACCGGTCACCGACCCCGTTGTCGCGCTGGTCGGGCAGCCGAAGCCACCGGTCACCTTGATGGGGGCCGGGGAATTCGTGGCCTGCACCGTCGACGGGTTGCCGTTGGTCCAGGTGCCCGCGAGCGCGGCGGGCGCGGTGGGCGCGACGACCACCTTGCACGACGCCAGACCGCTGGTCTGGATGACCATGCCACCGGTCGGGACGTTGATCGAGCCCGCGATCGGCGACCCGTTCTGGCCCGTGATCGACCAGCTGCCGCTCGTCGTCACGGTCGCGCTGACGCCCCACATGCTGGTCGAGCAGCCGGTGAAGCTGGGCGCGCTGATCGGCACGGTGACCGGGCCGCTCGGGTTGGTGTTGCCCGGCGCGGCCGGCACGGTGCCGGTCGCGGTCGAGGTCGTACAGGTGATCGTGACGCCACCCGCCACGGCCTTGACCACACCCTGGTTGGTGGCCTGGACCGCGGCGCCGGCCGGGCTGACCGTCGTCGAGGCCTGGGCCGCGGCGGGGCCGATGCCCAGCGACGCGGCCGCGATCGCGCACCCGGCGGTCGCCACTGCGGTGCGTGCGAAGAAGTTGCTGTGGAACATGCGTACTCCTTGGTGAATTCGACATCTCCGGGATGTGAAGATGTCGTGTTCAAGAGTACGAAGGCCGTAATTCTGTAGCGCGCAATTCGGGACTACCATTTCATTCGGGAACCTTCGCGTTTCGGCCTCCGGGAAATCGCCCCGCATTTAAAATGTGGGACCTGTTACCGTCTGTAACAGTTACCCCTTTTCGTAGCTATATGCACCGTGCACACTGGTACCATCGAAAAACTCCTGTGCCGCACCCGCTCGACGGTTGGCCGCCTCGCCCGGACCTGGATCGATAGCGGATTCGCATAGCGGCGAAACCTCCGGCCGGGTGGCGCGAGCCTGTCGGCGCCGGCAGTCGGCGCACGTCGCATGCTTAATGAAACGCTTGAGCTTCACACCATAGCGCGGTCCATGTCCGACGGCATGGCGTGCGACCCCTCACAACCACCCTGGTGCGGATACCATGGCGAACCGTGCCAGACGCCGCAACAGCTGTTCTCACCAAGCCACCTGCCGAACCGGTGGCGTCCCCGAAGGACTTCCGGATCGCGCGATGGATCGCGCTCGTCGCCGGAATCCTCGGCGCCCTCTTCGCGGTGGCGACGCCGTTCCTGCCGGTCACCCAGACGACCGCGCAGCTGAACTGGCCGCAGAACGGCAAGCTCGGCAATATCCAGGCACCGCTGATGTCGCAGGTGCCGATCGACCTGAACGCCACCATCCCGTGCGCGGCGGTCGCGACGCTGCCCGCGCAGGGCGGCATGCTGCTGGCCACCGCGCCGCCGCAGGGCGACCGGGCCGCGCTCGAGGCGCTGTTCGTCCGCGTCTCCGACACCTCCGTCGACGTGGTCGACCGCAACGCGGTGGTCGCCTCGGCGGACCGCGCGGCGATGGACGGCTGCTCGGCGATCGTCATCAGCTCCGATCAGAACCGCACCACGGCCGAGTTCACGGGCCTGACCAAGGAGATCGAGCGGCCGATCCCCGGTCAGCCCGGCGCGGTCGAGACCGTGCAGGTGCCGGTGCAGGGTCAGCTCGCCGGTGATCTGCGGCCGCAGATCGTCGGGGTGTTCTCCGATCTCAAGGGCGAGGTCCCGCCGGGACTGTCGCTGACCTCGACGATCGACTCGCGCTTCTCCTCCAGCCCGTCGGTGATCAAGCTGGTCGCGATCATCGCCGCCGTGCTGTGCACCCTGCTGGCGCTGGGCGCGCTGGCCGCGCTCGACGGCAGCGACGGGCGCGGGCACCGCCGGTTCCTGCCGAAGAACTGGCTGAAGCCGACCTGGGCCGACGGCGCGGTCATCGGCACGCTGCTGGTCTGGCATTTCGTCGGCGCCAACACCTCCGACGACGGCTACATCCTGTCGATGGTGCGAGTGGCCCCCGACGCGGGCTACACGGCCAACTACTTCCGCTGGTACGGCGTCCCCGAGGCGCCGTTCGGCTGGTACTACTACGTCATCCAGGTCTTCGCCGAGATCTCCACGGCGAGCCCGTGGGTGCGCCTGCCCGCGCTGCTGTGCGGAATCCTGTGCTGGATGGTCATCAGCCGCGAGGTGGTGCCCCGCCTCGGCAACGCGGTGAAGCGCTCGCAGGTGGCGCTGTGGACCGGCGGCCTGGTGTTCCTGGCGTTCTGGCTGCCGTTCGACAACGGCCTGCGCTCGGAGCCGATCGTCGCCCTCGGCGCGCTGCTCACCTGGGTCTCCATCGAGCGCGCCATCGCCACCGGCAGGCTGCTGCCCGCCGGGATCGCGGTGCTGATCGCGGCCTTCACCCTGGCCGCGGCCCCGACCGGCCTGATGTGTGTGGCCGCGCTGCTGGCCGGCATCCGGCCGCTGGTGCGGATCATCGTGCGCAGGCACCGGCAGTTCGGCACGCTGCCGCTGCTGGCCCCGATCGCGTCGGCGGGTCTGCTGGTGCTGGTCGTGGTCTACGGCGACCAGACCTTCGCCGGCATCCAGGAGGCCAACCGGGTGCGCCAGGCCACCGGCCCGAACCTGGCCTGGTACGAGGACTACCTGCGCTACTACTACATGTTCGTCGAGACCGTCGACGGCTCGCTGGCCCGGCGCTTCGCCTTCCTGGTGATGCTGCTGTGCCTGTTCACCACGCTGCTGGTGCTGCTGCGCCGCCGTCAGGTGCCCGGTATCGCGTCGGGTCCGACCTGGCGGCTGATGGGGATCGTCTTCGGCACGATCTTCTTCATGATGTTCAACCCGACGAAGTGGACCCACCACTTCGGCGCCTACGCGGGCATCGCGGGTTCGCTGGCCGCGGTCACGGCGGTGGCCGTCTCGCAGAGCGCGCTGCGCTCACGCAAGAACCGGGCGATCTTCCTGGCCGGGTTGCTGTTCGTGCTCGCGCTGTCGTTCTCGGGCATCAACGGCTACTGGTATGTCTCCAGCTACGGCGTGCCGTGGTTCGACAAGACCATCTCGCTGCGCGGGATCAACTCCAACACGGTGATGCTGATCCTGTTCGGTGTGGCCTTGGCGCTGGTCGGCTGGTACGCCCTGCGCGAGGACTACGTGAAACCGCAGCCGTCGGCGAAGACCGTGCGGGGCAGGCGGATCCGCAAGTTCGCCGCCATCCCGCTGACCGTCGTGGTCGGGCTGATGGTGCTGTTCGAGGTGCTGTCGCTGGTCAAGGGCGCCACCCAGCAGTACCCGGCGTACTCGCTGGCCCGCTCCAACATCGACGCGCTGGGCGGCAACGCCTGCGGCCTGGCCAACGATGTGCTCGTCGAGTCCGACCCGAACAGCGGCAGACTCGATCCGATCGTCGATCCGGCCACGCCGCTCACCGACCCGAACGATCCGCTGGCCGGAACCGGCTCGGTCGGCTTCACGCCCAACGGCGTGCCGAGCGATCTGTCCGCGGACGCGGTCGAGGTGAAGCCGGGCACCGGCAACACCAGCAACCAGTCGGTCGGCGCGGCCTTCGCCGAAGGCGAGAGCGCGGGCACCGGCGGCGGTGAGGGCGCGCGGGGCGTCAACGGGTCGACCGTGGCCCTGCCGTTCGGGCTCGACCCGGCGCGGACCCCGATCCTCGGCTCCTACCAGGAGGGCGTGCAGCAGCCCGCGCACCTGGAGTCGTCCTGGTACGGGCTGCCGGCCCGGTCCGACGACTCGCCGCTGGTCGTGATCTCCGCGGCGGGCCGCATCGCCTCCAAGGACGACACCGGCGCCGACAAGTACGGTCAGTCGCTGCTCGTGGAGTACGGCACCCGCAACCCGGACGGCAGCGTCGCCACGCTGGGCACCTACCTGCCCCGCGATATCGGCCCGTTCCCGTCCTGGCGCAACCTGCGCGTCCCGCTGGCCGACCTGCCCGCCGAGGCGAACGCGGTCCGCATCATGGCCAACGACCCGATCCTGATCGGTGACCAGTGGCTGGCGTTCACCCCGCCGCGGGTGCCCAAGCTGCAGACCCTGGACACCTTCATCGGCCGCACCCAACCGGTGCTGCTGGACTGGGCCGTCGGCCTGCAGTTCCCGTGCCAGCGGCCGTTCGCGCACAAGAACGGCGTCGCCGAGGTGCCGAACTACCGCATCCTGCCGGATCGCCCGCTGGCGATCTCCTCCACCGATACCTGGCAGGCCGAGGAGTTCGGTGGCCCGCTCGGCTTCTCGCAGATGCTGGCGAGCCGGGTGACAATCCCGACCTACCTGAAGGACGACTGGGCGCGGGACTGGGGCTCGCTGGAGCGTTACGACCAGTACCTCAAGGCCGAGCCCGCGCAGCTGAAGACGGGCACCGAGACCCGCGACGGCCTGTGGACGCCGGGACCGCTGCGCGTGTTCTGATCGACGCCGGACAGTAGGAAGGCGCGGACCCACTCGGTGGGGCCGCGCCTTCTGTCGTTGGCGGGGTAGCAGGAGTCAGACGTTGAGCATGCGACGGTTGAGGTCGCGACGTAATACCTCTTGCGAAGGCAATCTATCCAGCACCCGCATCACAGCCGGTCGTAGTTCCTTTTTCTCGTCATCGCTGAGCAGCTCGACGAGATCTCGCAGATCCATGTCATCGAAGGCTCCTGTCATACCCAACAGGGTACGTGCTCAAACCAGGGGACGGAGGGCATTCGGCAGGCATTTACAGGCGTTTCACGTACACGAAACGCTAACGGCCGCTACGATTTTCGCGCCGTACATGCGTATACGCCCGGTCACTGCCCTTCCGCTGGCACAGTCACACTCGCCCGTCCGCGTGGCCCCTACTGCGCGCGGATCGCCGGCTCCTTCGCCCGTCCCGACTGGTTCACGACCGTCACCGAGATCTCGGCGGGCGGCGCGGGCTGGTAGGGGGTGAAGCGCTCCAGTGCGCCCCAGTCCCGGCCGAGGTCGTGGTCGAGATAGGTGGGGACAGTCTCGGCCTTCAGCAGCAATCCTGTCCACCCGAGCGGTCCGCCGCCGATGTCGTCCTGCCAGGCGTTGGAGGCGTCGGAGCCGACCCGGTCGGGCAGGATCCGCCACTGCGGTGCCTCGGCGACGCCGTCGTGGTGGTCGAAGGGCCGCTGGCAGGGGAAGGCCAGGCCGACGTGCCAGTCCAGCAGCACCGGGTCGGTCTCGCCGACCACCGATTGCAGCGTCGCCAGCTTCGGCAGCCGGGGCGGCGTCACGGCCAGCCACTGCTTCTGGGTGATGTCGTTGTCGGCGGCGACCAAGCGCACCGCGTTCACGCCGGCGGGCAGCTGATCCAGCGGCACGCGCAGGTTGCGCCAGGACGGCGCGGGGCCGATGTCCATCGGCGCGACCGAGCCGGTCATCGTGACACTGCCGTCGGCGGCGCGCGTGCCGTATTCCAGGCGCAGGTCCTGGCCGTAGTGCACGACGCCGTCGGTGTCGACGTAGCGGATGCGCCCGGCCGCGGTGACGACGAGCGCCTGGTAGGCCGGGTCGTCGCGGACGGTGTCGAGGTCGAGGCGGTACCACTGCGAGGTCAGCTTGGCCTGCTGCTGCACGCCGTCCTGATAGGAGCCGAGGACGGGCGTGCGCGCGGGGTCGAGGCCGAACGGCAGCGCGACGGTGCTGCCGTTGATGCCCGATTCGGTGCTCGTCCCGCCGCCGGTGCCCGCGCCGGTGGTGTTGGTGGTCTTGTTCGCGGAGTCCTTGTCGACCGAGTTCGCCCCGCCGACCACGGTCTCGTCGGCGTCGGCGGTGAGGTCGGCGGCGACGCCGTTGGGGGTGAAGCCGGTGGATTCGGCGCTCAGGCCGTCGGCGGGGGCGCCGGTGTAGGGGGTGAGCAGCGAATCGGCGGTGTTCGTCTCCACCAGGACGTCGTTGGCGAGTCCGCAGGTGTCCCCGGCCAGCGACTCGATGTTCGACTTGGCGATCGAGTAGGCGGGGTACTGGGTGAGCGCGCCCTTGGCCATCGAGGCCACCTCGAACAGCACCAGCAGCGCGGCCGCGATGGTCAGCGGCATGGTGGCCAACCGGTCGAAGCGGTTCGGCGCCGACGGCGTGCGGTAGGGATCGCGCAGATGGAAGTAGAGCGCGACCAGCAGCGCCAGCACGGCGAGTCCGAGGAACAGCGTCGAGATGCCCTTGCCCGCCACCAGCGGCGCCTTGTCCCAGAACGGCACGCCGTAGCTGGAGACGTACCACCAGCCGTTGGACCCGGTGAAGGTCATCGCGAGCAGGAACAGCACCGCCGCGGTGAACAGCGCGCGATTGCGTGGCGCGCGGATGCCGTTGGCGCCCACCGCGACCGCGGCCAGCGCGGCCAGCGACCCGGCCAGCCCGGCGTACACGCCGAAGTGGTGGGTCCACTTGGTCGGCGTCCACATCATCAGCAGCAGCGCGCCGAAGACGATGCCGAGGATGCGCACCGACGGCCCGCGCGAGGTGCCGGGGATGCGGCCCTTGCGCAGCACCTGCAGGACGCACACGAGCAGGCACAGCAGCAGCACCAGCACGCCGAAACGGCGCGCCAGCGAGCCGTCGGGGGAGAGCATGAACAGCGAGTCCCAGCGGGTGCGCTCGTCGAACCAGGCCACGTTGGGGCCGACGAGCGTGCGGACCCGGGTGGCCTCCATGACGGTGGCGAGGGTCTGGTCGGCGAAGACCACGATCAGGACCAGCGTGCCCGCCGCCAGTCCCGGCGCGAGCAGGGCGGCGTAGCGGAAGAACGTGGTCGCCGGCGACAGTCGAGGACGCTCGCTGTTCGTGGTG
>Ga0247823_10004400_pt1 | contig 11303 bp, 8 predicted proteins | sample 13C_PalmiticAcid_2_FD_192426 | JGI IMG/M metagenome (GOLD analysis project Ga0247823, IMG submission 192426) | Soil microbial communities from agricultural site in Penn Yan, New York, United States - 13C_PalmiticAcid_Day30 | ecosystem: Environmental > Terrestrial > Soil > Agricultural land...
CTCTCTGCCCGCCCAGTCGGTCGTCCCTGCAAGACATCACCCAGGCATCATCATCAAACGGGGCATCTCGGACATTTCGGGCAATTCCTGTGGACGGGGGACGGGGACCCGTTTGCGTGCACCTGCCAGCCTGTGCTTCCGCTGGTGTGTGTGTGTACAAGGACAGGGCCAGCCGGGACATTACTGCAGGTTTTTATTCAGGCGTTGCGTTGCGCTGGGGCGAAAAGGGACGAACGACGGGATGCGGCGAGTGCGCTGAGGTCGGTCACCCCCTCGTGGCACGTTGCGCTGCGAATCATGCCATGCTTGATGCGGTGAGAGGAACCGTTTGTCGTACAGGGGCTGCGCGCGTCGGGAATTGAAGAGACATGGAGGGACAGGACGTAGAGAGGACGGGAGTTAATTTTTTTCCAACCAGCTGTCGCGAACCGAGACACGACCGGACGGGAGACCGTCAAGAGGCAGTCAGCGCCTGCAAAGGCCAAACAGCCCGCTAAACCAACAGCAGGTTACAGGGGGGGACATCGAGGCAGAAGTTGCAGCCCCACATCATCTTTTTCGGTCTCGTCCCCCTGTCGACTGGAAGCTTGCCCCTTTTGTGGTGATCCCCGCGTCGACACTCCCCCACCAACAAGCCAGCCAGCCGGCCGCCCAGACGCGACGCACAGAGGCAAATGCAAGACATCCATACTTGCGTGGCAGCTGCAGAGCCAACGGAAACCCTTGCTGGCCCTCGGATATGCATCGTCCACTCCTCCACCACTATTATGGAGGAGGGCAGCGGAGGGGGGCTGTATATCATGACACCATAAGGCGACGGCAGCAAAATCTGGGGACGGGGAAAGCTGGTTTCTCCAAGGGAAAACGCGGGGTAGGTTGCGAGGTTGGTAAGGTTGGTAGGCGACGCCCGCCACCTCGCTGCTCTGAGGTCGGAGGAGGAGTGTGGGATGTGGTGGCATGGTATGGCATGGGGGCCGAGATAGCCGGGGCGAGGAGGGAGTGAAGGGAGAGAGAGATTCGAGATTCGATGTTCGAGATGGCCTCTAGACCCGTCCGTTATGCGCTGCCCACCACCAACACCAACCACCACCACCACCCGCAGTGTCCAAACGCCGTCCATGCACAGACCCAATAAACATACACACACACACACGACCAGCCGTTGCCAGCCTTCGTCCTCCGCCACCAGATATTTCCTCCACATTACCCAAAGATCTTCAGGAACCCCCAGATCCCCAGCCCGCTCAGCACCGGTATCGTCAGGTTATCGTCCCACCCGAAAATATCCACCACCTCGCTCGACGCGGCCACCAGCCCGGACCAGACGCTCATCACGCCCAGGGCGAGCGCGCCCGAGATGGAGGCCGTGGCCGACTCCAGCCCCACGGCCTCCGCCAACGCCGGCGGCAGGCTCAGCGTGCCGGTAAACATAAAGTTCTCATCGCCCGGGAACGGGCCCTTGGTCGGCACGAGCCACCCCCAGAAGAACACCGACGTGCCCACGCCCACAATGAAGGCGGCCAGCGACCCCGCAAGCGACTTGCCCTTGCGGATGCGCGGCGTGTAGCGGCCGTACAGGCGGCCAAAGGTGCTCGCGGCGGTATCGCACCAGCTGAGCAGCAGCGTGCCCATCACGCCCACATCCTTGGGGAACGCATACAGCACGGCCCACGCGCCCAGCAGGTAAAAGATGACCCCGTTGTACCCGGCGAACTCGCTCTCGCGCATCAGCGCGCCGAGGGCCTTGACGTAGAAGCGGTTGAACGGCGCGTTGTGGTGGCGCAGCACGTCGACGGCGGCGATGGGCACCAGCGCGCCCATCAGGTACGGGCACACCGCGCGCGTCTGCGTGCCCGACAGGTACAGCCAGACGACGAAGAAGCCGATGGAGACGTGCAGGGCCTTGCGGGGGACTTCGTGCTTGTGCACAAACGTCCGCCAGTGCCGGTGGATCGGGATCAGGCCGAGCGGGCTCGGGCTGCGGCTGAAGTCGCGCCAGCTCCAGCCGGTGTAGGAGGCGGGTGTTGGCGGGGAGAGGTGGCCGTTGGTGGTGCCGGGTTGGGAGGGAGGATGGCCGTTGGTTGGGGCCCCGGTGGTTTTGATGCCGTTTGCGGCGTTTGAGGTTTTTCGCGGTGTTAATCTGCGTAGCCTTCGCGTATCGATCGGGCTGCGACTGCGACTCCTCGCTCTTTGGAGGTCGGGGCTCTCATCCTCGTCGAGTTCCTCGGGAGCCGGTTGAGGGGTGGCTAGCCGCCTCCGAGCCGCTGAGCGGGTCGTCGGACCAAAGTATGATGATGATTCCGTACCGCTCCCATCTCTTTCAGAGGGCGTTGGGCTCGGAGAAATGACTCGTGGCGTCCCAGGGACGTTGCGTGTCCCCCGGGTGGACATGTTGTAGGGAAACGGGTTTAGTGCGGGGAGCGAGATGACACCGGCGAGAATGCGTCGAAAATCGTAGTAGGGTAGAGGCCAGAGAGTGGTAGCGCTGTCGTGCCTGTCTCGTCTCGAGTCGCGTGTCCCGGGCGAGGGGCAGCTCAAGGCGCTAAACACGGTCTGGTGGTATTGGCAGAAGGCTGAGGTGTGGTGTGCGATGGGATCCAGGGTGCTGAAGGATATGCGGAGGAGCGTCAAGACTCCACCGCATGGTTGGATCGAAGTGCCCGAATCCCGAGTAGTCGGTGGCGGCGGCGGTTGCGACTGCGGCGCGAGGTAGGCCTCTTTATCGACGAGGAAAGAATGGTCAGTCGGGGGTCGGAGGCGGATAGGCCGGGCAGCGGTGCGCGGGATGCTTGGGCTGTGCGAAGAAATTTCGGCTGCGGCGGGCGGCCAACGTCACTCAGGCCCTGGCACGTTGCATGTGACGCGGTTTGAGGGAGCCCCAGCAGATGACCCTGGAAAACTCTAATTCTCTCCCTCGAAGGGATTTTGTTTTGGGGTCGTAAACGAATAAAACCGCCTGCAGCTAGAATCGAGAGCAAATGGGATCAAAATACAGCCCGTTTGGTCGTGTGTTCGTGTTGCGTTGGAGACGACCGCTGACGTCTGAAAGTGACAATGACGCAAATCCCAGCCAGCCAGAACTCGCGGCCAGAACCACATTACCTCACGGTATCTCGCTCAGTGCGGCCACACATCCCTACCTCTTAAGACTTAAACAGATTTCCCCGAAAGGACTTTATGATGATAGGTCGGTGCAAACAGCGTCAATGTCATTTTCCAGATTCATGGTTGGGAAGGCGGATTCATGTTCTTCCGCTCCGCTTCAACCCCAGGCCCTGCCCGGCCAGCCTGGCTCAGGGTTCTCGGTGTTGGTTGAATTGGACACTGATGCTGGTGGAACTTCCGCCATCCCAACTCCACCAACGCCCAAACCCGTCCTCGAGCCGTCATTCCAGGATCGAACCCCGTTTCTCCACTCGCTCCCGACGGGTTCGGCTAGAAAAGGTACGACATACAGATCCTGGCATCGAGGAGAGCTTCGCCCATGTTAACGAGCCTTAAATTCTTTTACTTAGAACCCTCGGTACTTCTTTGGGATTTATCGCTTTGAATCAAACCTTGGGTGGTCTAAGCCATTCGTGACTTGCAGTCGCACAAGGTGACAGTAGTTCCTCGACTGGCGGCTAGAACTGCATAGCATCTGCCGAAGGTTTCCTCGCTGTTGCGCACTTCTCCATGGCCGACATCGAGGGCGAGGTCAAGTACCCTACGGGGTTTAGCATGAAAGATGTCGTGGCGTGGGGTTCAACGGGCCTTGTTGTCCACGACGAGGCCTCGCAGACTGTCATCAAGGCCCCTTTCTGGGACGATGGCGGGCCTCGCGTGATCCGGGAACGTGAGATTTATGAACGACTGACTCAACGGGGTGGTCATCCAAGGATCCTCCGTTACTACGGAACGTTTGAAGATGGCATCCGATTGGAGTACGTGCCCAACGGCAGCATTCGCATGTTTTACCATGCACAGGAGCAATCCGGCATCAGCTTCGAGCATCGTCTGCGATGGGCTACCCAGATTGCAGAGGCCCTTGGCTTCCTCCACTCAGCTGGAATTATTCACGGGGATCTAACATGCCACGACATATTCTTGGACGAGGGTCTCAATGCGAAGGTTGCCGGCTTCGGTGGATCGTCATTAGATGGTTCCGAGCTCCTCATCTGTATCGCACCCAGCCATGAGTATCCGGGTCCCGTCTTGTCGACTCAGGGAGACATTTTTGCGTTGGGTTCCGTTCTTTACGAAATCGTGACAGGATCTCCCCCATACGTGGGCCTCTCAGATACCGAGATTGAAGATCGCTACAAGAAAGGCAATTTCGCCGAAACGGCTTCACTCGGAGAGATGGGGGTCATTATCAGAAAGTGCTGGCTGGGAGTATGGAGGAGTAGAGTCGCTTGCTCAGGACCTAAGACGAGGTACATCATGCCCACCATCGCATCCCAGGTCCAAGATCGATCTAACACGATGCAGTTTGGTCTGGATCTGGATCAACACCAACAGTCAGTGCCCGAAGTGGCATCTGCTCTGTGTAAGTGACAATTACGATTACTACGTAACTATCCTCGAGGTGTCGTACAGGAACAGCTACACGGTTTCAAGCCAAGACCGACAGGCTGTGGGTCCCCGACCTGCTCTTCATCGACTGGGCTCTTATCGGTTCACTTCTTATCGATAATAATAATTACAGAGGTAACAGCGGAAATCGCAGGCTTTCCAAAAAGTCCACCCGGGAGCTGATAAGATAAGAACTGATTTCTGGGAACTTTTCCATGCTCAATCATCCCACCAAGCCAGATCGAGGGGTTCGACTCTTCAAACGAGAGACAATGGCGCCTGAACAGACACGCGCCCGAAAGCCGCCCAGGTCATGGGATGCCCTCACCCCAAGCCTGGCGCAATGGATCCTCGACTACCTCTCGTCAATGGGCTTTGAACAGCCTACTCCGGTCCAGAAGTCGTGTCTTGAGATCTTTGGGGGGAACAAGGACGTCGTCGTCGAGGCTGTCACTGGCAGCGGGAAGACCCTTGCCTTTCTGATCCCCGTGGTCGAGGTGCGCTTTTTGCTGTTGTCGTGTGCAACATTATCATTGCTGACCGCCCCTGTGACAGAAAATCCTACGAAGCGAAGAGCCGGCCAAGCGACACCACGTTCAGGCTATCATTATTTCGCCCACTCGAGAACTTGCGTCCCAGATTTACAATGTCCTCGTGTCTCTCATCAAGTTCCACCCGCAGTCCTCCGAACTTCTGCAGTATGCCAAGGGCGATGAGAAGCGGCCTGCTACAACAGAGCCGGCGGTCGTTCCCCAGCTCCTGGTCGGAGGCATCACGAAAGCCGCCGAAGACCTGAGCGCATTCCTCCGGCTGTCCCCCAACCTCCTCATCGGCACCCCTGGGCGGCTCGCGGAGCTTCTCTCGAGCCCCTATGTCAAGGCGCCTTCATCCTCCTTCGAGGTCCTGGTCATGGACGAGGCGGACCGCTTGCTGGATCTCGGCTTCTCTCAGGAGCTCACACGAATCCTCGGCTACCTTCCGAAGCAACGGCGTACTGGGCTGTTCAGTGCCTCCCTGAGCGAAGCAGTAGAGAGGCTAATTACTGTCGGCCTGCTGTACCCACACAAGATCACTGTGCGGGTGAAGAGCTTAAAAGACGGCGGTATCATCCAGGAGAGGAAGACGCCCATGTCGTTACAAATGTCCTATCTCGTAACCCCAGCAAGCCACAAAATCGCCGCCTTGTGCCAGCTCCTTGAGAAGCTGGAACCTCGCCCGTCTCGCTCCATCGTCTTCTTTTCAACCTGCTTCGCCGTCAAGTACTTCGCCCGCGTTCTTCACGGTATCCTCCCCGGCTTTTCCACCGTCTCCCTCCACGGCAAGCTCGAGCCCCAAGTCCGCGAAAAGAACTTTGAGCGCTTCGTCAACGCCACCTCACCGACCATCCTCCTCACAACCGACATCGCCGCCCGCGGTCTTGACATCCCGCAAGTCGACCTCGTCGTCCAGCACGACCCCCCCACCGACACCAAAGTCTTCATCCACCGCTGCGGGCGCGCCGGCCGCGCCGGCCGCCGCGGTATGGCAGTCGTCATGCTCCAGCCCGGCCGCGAAGAAGGCTACGTGCAGCTCCTGGACGTGCGCCAGACCCCCATCACCCCTCTGGAAAAGCCGTCCATTTCGGTCACCGACGCCGACGCTGAGGCCATCTCGGCCAAGATTCGCGCCCAAGCCCAGGCCGACCGCGAGATCTACCAGCTCGCGCAGCGTGCCTTTGTCAGCTGGGCTCGCAGCTACATCGAGCATCAGGCGACCTCCATCTTTCGCGTGTCGGATCTCAACTGGGTCGACTTGGCGAAGGGTTACGGCTTGGTCGAGCTGCCCAAGATGCCTGAAGTGAAGGGCATCGACCGGTCCCTGGGGTTGGGGATCGACACTGAGGGTATCCCGTTCAAGGACAAGGTCCGCGAGAAGAAGCGGCTGGCGGAGCTGGAGAAGTGGAAAAAGGAGAAGGCCGCGCGGGATGCGGGGCGGGCGAATGGCGATGCGGCGTCGACGAAACGCAAGAGCAACGACGCGTGGAGCGGGAAGCAGGATCAGGAGGACACCAAGGTCGCGAGGCGGGAGAAGAAGCGCAGAAAGAGGGAGGCGCTGCGGCTGGGTCAGATGTCGGAGAAGGAGAAGGAGGAGCACCGGAAGCTGGAGGACTTAATTGAGGAAGTGAGGAAAAGGAATGCCGAGGAGAGGTTAACAGCGGCAAAGGCGGGTGGAGGGGATGACGATGGCTTCGAGGGGTTTGATGATTAAAAGGTTTACCCTCATACCTTACAAGCGAAGAAAGACCTGCTAATACCGAGATACCCTGCCATTTCACGAGTCCATCACCACATGCTTAGCTGCCCGTGCCTCCCTGTCCCATCTCATCCCATCCCCCCCTGCCCGTCGCCAACCACACGACCCACCCTCCATAACCCATTCTCGACCCCCAAACATTCACCCCCCAGCAAGGCGAAATCGCCTTGCTGGGGGCGTGTGGGATGTTCTGTCTCGCATGCTGTGCTTGATTCTAGTGACCAGAAGGTCGCCGGTTCGAGTGCTGCTTGCGCCTACCCAAAAAAAAAAAAACAAAAACAAAAAAAATGCTTCGCTTCTGAACATTGCTATACCCCCTTTGCTTTCCTTGGGTCAGTAAAACCCCACCAGGGTTTTCGTAGCCGGTCTAACTCCCGCGTGAGGGAGGGCCCCCGGTGAGCTTTTTGTCCTCCCCCCCGCGCTCTCTTGTGTTGTTCGCGATGTTGTTCTTGTTGTTGTTGAGGACTGGCATGTCACTATCACCACGGCCACTGCCATGACAACCCCAGCCTTATCACTACAGCAATGCCAACAACCTCAACGCCAGCCGGACTCATATTTAATACCGCAGTCTTAACATCTCGAAAGCTGTCAAACGCAACCATTGCTGTGCTTCCCATACTCCCTTCACCTCACATTTCCTCCCACACCCACCGAGTGTCACACACCATGCCTCTCCATGACAACCAACTTTCGATGCAAGGTGCACCAGCATGTCAAGCTGCAGAGATGCTAGGACAACTACACTCTATCACATCCCGACCTCACACAAAGCAATCAAGATGAGACCCCGCAGATAAAAGGAACAAAAAACGAAGGTGGTATCATTGCAGACTAACTAACAACCCAAAAGCAATCAACTACAACACACTCGGGAGATCATCCTCCTTGCAAAAACCCTCGCCACCCCTTTCAGCTTCCTTCTTCCTTTCTCGTCGTACAAGTCTGATTGAACCAGGGGTGGTAGGGTAGGGGTATTCCTCCTCTTACACCGCAAGCCTAGCTTCCTCCGCGTCATGTGGTCTCATTAGGGGGTACCAACCCATCGTTTAGGTGGGAAGGGGTGTTTTTGTGGTGGTGGTATAATGTTTGAAAAGCAAATCCGTGTCGTCGCGCTTCATCCGAGAAAGAAAAACAGAACGCGTGGGGGGAAACAAAGACAAAGCAGGCGATACCACGAGATTGTGGTATGAAAACATTGCCATCACCCACGGTGATTCACCAAACGGATGAGCGTGCTTAGATGTTCTCAATCACGCGCGCGTTCAGGGCCTGCTGGAACCCGCCGTCGTGGCCAAAGTCGGACTCGTGGGCCCGGTTGGCCGAGCTGCCCTCCTCGCCAAAGGGGTTGCTGTTGGCGGTGTTGAGGGCGGCGTTGAAGGCGGGGGAGCCGGGCATGGTCTGGTTGGCGGCGGGCAGGAAGATGACCTTGCTGTTGGCGCTCTTGGCCATGGCCTGCATGGCCTCGAGGTAGCGGATCTGCATGGCGGGGGCCGAGGACAGAATGTCGGCGGCCTGGCGCATCAACTTGGCGGCCTCGACCTCGGCCTTGGCGGCGATGATCTTGCTCTCGCCGATGCGCTTGCTCTGGGCGGCCATGGAGAGCGACTCCTGCAGCTCCTGGCTGAAGATGATGTCCTTGATGAGCATGCTCTCGACCTGCACGCCCCAGCCGGCCGCCACGTCCTCGATGATCTCGCCGATGCTCTGGGCGACCTCCTCGCGGCGCTCGATCACGTCCTGCAGCACGCGCGCGCCCACGACGTGGCGGAGGGTGGTCTGGGTCCGCTCGATCAGAGCCTGCCGGACGTTGGTGATGCCGAAGGCGGCCTTGTGGGGCGAGACGATGTGGTAGTAGATGACGCCTAGGTATAAATGTCAGCGGGTGTTTTGTCCTGTTTGGGGTCAGCTGTTGGCGGCGGCTTACTGGTGAGCTGGAGATTGACGTTGTCCTTGGTCATGCACACTTGCTTGGGGACTTCGACGATCTGGATCTTAACGTCGACCTGGGTCAGGTTCTCGCTCAAGGGGTTGACCTTGACGAGACCCGGGTCGACGGCCTTGTAGAAGCGGCCGAACTTGGTGATCAGGCCGACATTGCCCTGGCTGACCCGCTTGAACGGGTTCGGGCAGCAGACGCAGCAGGGGACGGCGCCGAGGGTACCAATGACCTCGCCCAGGCAGTTGATCATGGCGCCGTACCAGCCCGGGAAGTGCACCTCGTCGACGATGGAGGCGTAGCTGCGTTGGAGGTCTTCGCGCTTGGGCGGCTCGACGCGCATCTGGCCTTGCGACTGGAAGCCGCCGTTGGTGGCGGCATTGTCGGTGGCCTTGCCCTTGGACGAGCCGTGGTCGGAAGTGTCCATGTTGAAAGGAATTACCGTCAGAGGGGCAGTCGAGTTTGAATCCTGGTTGACAGACGAGGAGCGTGATGGAGCAGATGGAGAAGGTGCAAGCGGAGATGACGGCGCTGGCATATCAGATGGGAAGAGACATGAAACAATGGGATGAGTTCGGGCTTTTATGGTGATCGCGCCCCGAAACAAGCTGGCAAAGTCCTGGTGCACAGTCGAGGTACCTTACTGTTTGGAAGTCAGGCGGGAGCTTGAGTGGGGCAGTCGCAGCATCGAAGTCCCATCCATGGATCGCAAGGGTCTGTGGGTCCTGCGGGTTGCGGGGTGTGGGGCTCGGCAGCGGTTCGCTTCGCTGGAATTGGTCAAGCGCCCTGCAGAATGCCCCACTGAGCCCAACGCCCCGACAATACGGTGGATACGATCTGTCAGGTTATCCCCGAAGGCATCTGATCGTGTGATAACGATTCACCATTTCCGCCGCAGAGGTTTTTGTTTTTGCAATCTGCCTGGGCGAAGCAACGGCTTACACCCGGCGCAATCCCTCAGAAAAATGGCTCGGTGACAGAAAATGCCTCCATCTACAGTGGTGAGACCGTCAAATGAAAAGCACACTCATGTCAGCAACGGATGCGCCACCCGGTCATTTCGCTGGAACCCTTCTGGGGCGGTGCCAGAATTGCCGTCTTCCGGCTCGTGGCAGTTCCCCACTCGAGCTTCCTCCTTGGGGTGCAGATTGTTACACAACATCACAGCAACAAAGCGAGAGCAAGCTCCCGTGTCGAACCATCAAGCCCCGTCGAAGCTCCTCCAACAACACGCGCCAAAGCACAGCCACAGAGAGTTATCCACAACGCGATCGCCAAATCCTTCTCCCAACCATCTCCCAGCCAATTCTGACGTAACAGCACGCTCTTCCAAGACGGATCAACGGCCATCCTTCCGGATACAACCGGAAACAAAACGGCTTCAACCCGCCGACTTCGTGATTGCAGCAGATCCCATCTCTCCTCAGTCCCCTTCCAGAATCCTTCCTCTTGTGTGACAGTGGCTGTGTCCTCGACAACCGGCTAAGACTGGCAAGGCCAACCCCCAGGCGGACTGGCACTCGCCTTTTTTGTATGAACAGTTGGCAGGCAAAACTCCCGGACCTCCCGGAGCTCTGCCCCCAAATCTCAGGCTCAACCAACCAGCACTGGCTTTCGAGACTGGGCATCATCCCGTAAAACCCCCCGCCGCCCATTTCGCAACGTGGGCCAGACCGAGAGCACAAGATCTTTGCTGCTGCTGCGGAAGATTGCTCGCCGCTTGTTGGGTAATGCGTCGCTCGTCAGGTGGCTAACACAGCCCCCTGAGAATGAATGTGTTTCTTTGCTCACAATGTCCGCGTGGCGGGGTTGAAAGTGGAAGTGAAGAAAGTTTGGGCACCAGGTGGCATGGGTCGGGAAAGAGCGGGCACACAGACAGGACTTGGTTGAACGGAATTTGGTTTGTACACGGGCATGAAAGCTCAACATCGGGTTCATCTCGACGTCTATGCCCGAGTGCTAACTTCGTCTATGTACAGAATAGGGGGTCTTGGTTCCAACAACCTGCCCACCGAAACGAAAAAGAGCCATCATCAAGCAGCAGGAGCCTCGATCAAGATGAGTTCGTCGACGTAGTACGTCCTGGCAATCGAGCTCGAGCAGCCCCACCGGACGTTGAAGCTGTACTGGGTGTCGGCGCCAACGTCATAGAAGCCGGTGGATTGGGTCCACTGGGGCTTCTGGTTCGCCGACGTGACCTGGGCCATCGTCTTGAGGGTTTCGGTGCCGTCGGGGGTGGCGATGTAGAAGTACACGGCGCAGCCCGGGTTGGCGCTGCTGGCTTTGGACCAGGCGCTGAAGTTGTACCGCGTGTTGGGCTTCAGCGTGACCACCTGGTTGAACCAGGCCGGGTACGCGCCGGCCCCTGCGGCGTACGCGACCGAGGCCCCCGCGCGGCCGTTGAACGCCGCGTTCATGTCGACGAAGCTGTAGGTGAGCGCGCCGGGCACGGGGACCTTGATGGTCCACCCTCCGGAGCCTTCAAAGTTGCCGTTGGTGAGGACATTGACCTTGGGGG
>Ga0247823_10004401_pt1 | contig 11302 bp, 8 predicted proteins | sample 13C_PalmiticAcid_2_FD_192426 | JGI IMG/M metagenome (GOLD analysis project Ga0247823, IMG submission 192426) | Soil microbial communities from agricultural site in Penn Yan, New York, United States - 13C_PalmiticAcid_Day30 | ecosystem: Environmental > Terrestrial > Soil > Agricultural land...
GGCTGCGAGAGACGATCAAGAGGGCCCGTTCCGGCGAAAGAACATACTCGCCGCCCTGCCGATACCGCTCGAACTGACGAAGGACCAGCCAATGGGACCTTCGATCGAGCGCCCATTCCTCAAGCTCCAAAGCCCATTGCTCGAGCAGGTCCGTACCGTCGGTGGTGATGATAGCGCTATCAATATCACCGGCATCGATCAGATGGGACATGAGCCGAATCGACGTACGCGTTTTGCCTGTCCCGGTGGCCATTTCCAGCACACCATGCTTCTTTTCCAGGACCGCGTTGACCGCTTCAGGCTGGTGCGCCCATCGTGGGTCCTCGACAGCGACTTTCGATGGCCGGTCGGGAGCCGCTCCGCCAGGGTCAGAGCCCGCCACCCTGAGGCGTTGTAGCGCCGCGGGTGATGGCGGAATGACAATAAGTCCGTAAGCACGACCCTCCCATGCTTCCTCAAACTGCTCCGCCTTTCCGGTGACCCGATCCTCCTCGGCCGCCACCCAGCTGCGATAGACATCGACGGATTCATAATTCCGGCGATGCCCATTCTGGGTTTCGTTTGCAGAGCCGGTAAAAGCAATTTTCGAGCCGCCATCGAGGCTGAATACACCGATCTTCTCGTGAAAAAGGCCGGCATCCTCGACATGCTCTGCAAAAGCGAACCGTATCTGGAATGTCCCCTGGGCGATGAGCCAAGCCAATATCCGCGCGCGCGCTGCGGCGTCTCCCATGCCTCCAGCCAGCCCAACGATATCATCCAGGAATTGGTCGGCCATTGCAGTCTGAAGTCGAGCGCGCTCGCCGTCGTCTTCAAGCGACCGGAAGACCGCGAGATCGGCTTCCGATAGCTGTGGAGAGGTTATAAGGCGGATTGTCAACGGCTTGCCCGCGACGAGCCTCATCAGACCATCAGCCCAAGCTGCAAAAGCCCCGGACGAAAAATACCCCGAAGCCCGCGCATAATCATAGGATTGCGCCAGGCAGGGTCCGAAGAAATCAGAGCCTAGATCGTCGGCGCCGGATCGATAATGCGCCTTGATGGTGTCGGCCAGGCTATCGGTCACTCGTTGGCATCCATCTGATCCAATTGATCTTCAAGGCTCCTCAGTCGCATTGTCTTGCGATGTTCGGCAAGCAGACTCTCGAGTTCATCAAGTTCATCATCCGCGCCCTCGGCTCTATTGCCAGGCGGGTGAAGCGGCTGGTCGCCCAAGAATGACGGCGCGAGCTCGGCAAGCGACACATCATCCCAGCGCAGTTGCCCACTGTCGGCGAGCGTTATTACAAGTTTCTCAATCCAGAAATCGAGGCGCGAACCTGGATGATGGGGTCGCTGCCATGCATAGGGTTCCGAACTAGCTTCGGCTATTCCAGCTCGGACCATCCCGGACAGGAGCCGTGAAGCAACAGGAGAGTATGCCTTATATTTCATAACCCTGTTCACGGTCACGAAGCCAATAGAGCCCTCGGCCCGCAACCGCAGCGAAGCTGCCAACACCCTGTCGGGCTCGGGTATCTGGCTGAGTAGAGGCGGATCGAAGTTCAACTCGAACCGGGCCTCTCGCCGGTAAATTTCCTTCCACGCTTCCCGATCTGCCTCATCGGTGGGCCAGGCGTCGATCTGCGAGACCGAAAGAAGAGACCGCAGGAGCTCCGCTTCTCCAGCTCGACGGGCCCACCTGCAAAGCCGCATCTCCGCAGCCGCGGTCCAGAGCGGATAGGTGCCCCATTTCTCGCCCGCGAACCGGCCGAGAGCATAAATGCGAGCTTGTTGCGCATTGAGCAGATAATCCATCTGCTCCGCTGCAACGATCTCCCGGGTCTCGAATACATGCTTCGGCAGGCCATAGACGCCCGGGAGGATCCGAACGAACCGGCACGGGTTCATCAAGAGCGTGGGACCGACGCTGTTCGGCGAGCGGCCTATGGGAAGAATATCGAGCGCCTTGTCGATCAAGCTGCTGACGCGCGACGGCCCGTCTTGTTCGAGTGCGCGCTCCAAAGCCGCAGCAACCGTGCCGTCATCCTCTTCTTGCATCCCGGGCGGAGCAATTGACGACGCGCTAATCTGCGGGAGTGCCCCGGCCCGGCCTAGCGCGGACCATACACCCTCCTCGAGCTCGATGAACAAATGGGTCGCCGCCTCCAGAACGATGAGAAGGTCGCGCTCGCTGCACCTGTCCTCTGACACGGCGTCGGTATAGAGCGCCAACAGGCCGGGCATAGACAAAGGACGATCGAGTGTGCGCAAGATCGAATGAAGCCGGACGGTCCTAAGCGCCCGCCGACCGGGACGCCGGTGAAAAGCATATCCCTCCTGCACATGCAGCCCGAGCCCGAGCTCCATCGCGGCAACGGTTTCACGCAGATCCGTAATTTTGCCGAAGCTCGCAACCGAACGCGGGAAGGGCATGGTGTTCGACCATGAAGCAAGCTGGGCAGAAAGGGCCTGTATCCGCGCCCCATTGACCGCCGGCCTCAGCCAACCGCCCTCAAATTCAGTCAAGCCGGCCGCCAACCAGTCCAGGGGCGACAGATTCAAGACCTTCATCGAGAAGAGAACGGGCGCAGGAAGGGCGTCGCATGCTGCCGCAAGTTCCATCCCCGACACATGCAGCGCACCTCCAAAAAGGCTTTCGTGAGCAGCTGCCCGGCTGCGATCAAGTGTCTCACGCAAGCCGTTTCTCTGGCTATGCTCGCGAACCCGCCGAAGCCCCTTCGCTTCGATTTGACGGACCCGTTCCCGCGTGATCTTCATGTCGAGGCCAATCTGCTCGAGGACCTCCCCTGAATAACCGGATAGTCCGAACCTTCGCCTCAGCACCACGGCATCTCTCTCCGGCAAGCGTTCGAGATACCATTCGACCAGCCCGGACAGGTCACCATCGCGCGGCGGCATTTGCAGCACTGAGTCGGTTTCAGGCGAGGCGCCCAATAATCCGGTCGCGAATTGTTCGGCCCGATCCTCCAGCAATCCGGATTGGACGAGCGCACCGAACAAGCGCGTCGCCACCTTGACCCGCAGTTCCTGAACCGATCTTCGACCACAGTTGGGCTGTCGCAGCAGCATTTCGTCGATCAGGCCGCGGCGTCTTAGATAATCAGCGACTACCAGACCGCCGACTGCAGGATTGCGAAGAATGTTTCGCAAGCGGGTGCTGACGTCATCCCCTTGGAGCATCTCTACGATTGTAAGATTATGTGGAAGTACGGAAATGACGCCGTCGGTCGATTGGGCGACGTCCAGGTCGCTTCGGCCTGCCGGGGTATCGTCTGGCACGAGATTTCTATCGCCGGGCTAAGGTTGCTGGTCTGCAGGGCTCCCGACGTCACCGTCGGTTCGGCCTGATTGCGAGACGAAGTCGCGGTATCGGCGAACAAGGCTGACGGCACGCGATTGCCGGCCCACAGTCCGGCCCTCGATCGCCCGAAATATCTTCGTCCCGCCTTTTTCAAGCAGAGCAAAGGTCAGTACGTCCGCTGAACGTGGATTCAGAAGCACCTCCGAGGATGAGACAGCCTGGAGGTGGCTATTGAAAGCGTCAAGGTTCGCCCGAACCTGCTCGGGATCATCTTTGGCGGCGATCGCGGATTGGATCACGCTCCCGGGGTTTGTCAGCTTGAGCAACTGAGCCACTTCAAACGCCACGCCCGCGTTGATCGAAAGCTCCAGATCCGGAAAATCGCCTCGCAGTCTGGCTACGAAGTCATGAACATCGACAAAATCTCCGGTCTGTTGCCGCAGCCGGAGTTCGGTGGCCTCGAGCAAGCGCGTGATGATGGCATCGCCAGAACAGGTGAGGTGGCCCAACGACGCTAACAGCCCACGCTCTACCGTTTCGGGCCCGCCGCCTTCTGGCTTGTAGGCGATATCATGCTCGATCTCGTTCCAGACATGCGCCATCATAGAACAAATCTGTATCTCGCAGCTTGTATCGTTCAGATTCTCATAGTCTCCCACGAGATCCTCTTCTGGCAAACAGACTTGAAAATGAATGGCTCTGTAGAATTTTGACAGCTTGTAATCGATATTGTCCTTGAAATCCGGCTGCAGGTCTTCCCCATCAGGGCTTCGGAAAATCTTGCAGATCTCCTCTCGAACCATATCCTGATCTTCCGGCCGGTAGGTCGCGATCCGGACGCCGGAGAAATCACCGATACCTGCAAAGACTTCGTCGGTTGAAGCGAAGCTCTTCTTTCCGCTCTTGGCGAATCTGAGCAATTTCCCCTCGAAACTACGAACGGACTTTGTTCGCGACGTGACCTGGGCTCGGATCGCGTTTTTCTCGACGATTTCGGTGCTGGCAATATCTGCGACACGCGCAGCGAGCTTCAGATACCGATCACGCTCACGGCCGTAACGAACAACCGCATCATGTATTACCTTTTCAGAGATGCTCAAATCGCCAATCCCCCTGCGGATTACACTGCGACAGCGGCAACCCGTTCGCAAGACCCAAGAAGAATCTTCGAGGAGCGGGATAGCATTACTATCCGTAGACCTTGCTTGCTACCGCAACGTAGGCTCAGGCGGCGAACCGCCGAAGATCCTCAACCGCGCGGATCAGCTCTTCAAGAAATGACGCCATGTCGCGAGCGTCGGTGCCGCGACCCGGTGAAACGCGAAACGCTTGGCGCGCGCGGCTGCCGTCGCCAAACATGGCGATCAGAACGTCGCTCGTCTTGACCTTGTCGGTCGCGCAAGCGCTCGACGCAGAGAAACTCGCAAAACCATTCAAGCGATGCATGAGCGCCAGTGGTTCGATCCCGTCAATAGAGAGGGACACATTCCCGGGAATTCGCTCTGTCGGATGTCCATTATAGGCAACGCCGGAAACGCGCTGGAACAACGCTGCAACGAAATCATCGCATAGCTGCCGCAGCCGCTGCCCTTCGGCCTCTGCGTCGCGGCCAGAGATTGCCAAGGCTTCCCCCAACCCTACAATGAGCGGCACAGGCAGAGTCCCCGACCGCAGGCCCCGTTCTTGTCCCCCTCCCCAGTTTATTGGCGCAACCTTGACCCGCGGCGACCGAGACCGGACGTAAAGGGCGCCGACGCCCTTTGGACCATAGGCTTTGTGGCCTGAGATACTTGCGAGATGGATGTTCTCGACCTGAACATCCACGCGTCGGTGCGCGAGCAGCTGAGCCAAATCGGTGTGGAAGAAAGTGTCTCTCCGCTCACACATGCGGCCAATTTCTGAAATGGGCTGAACAGTTCCAACTTCATTGTTCGCGGCCATTATAGAAACCAGGCCGGTATCGTCTCGCATCGCCCGCTCAAGCTCGGCCAAATCCACGCGGCCAAACTCATCGACGGCTAACACCGTCAGCTCAAATCCTTCGCGCTCGAGTTGCCGCATCGGCTCCATAACAGCGGGGTGTTCCACCGCCGATGTTATGATATGCGGACGTTCAGGCCTTGCCCTCGCGGCGCCAAGGATTGCGATGTTGCTCGCCTCGGTGCAACTGCCCGTAAAGATGATCTCATTGTCACGCGCTCCAAGATGACTGGCGACTTGCGCACGTGCTCTTGTAACGGCAGCTTGGGCGCGATTGCCATGAGCATGCTCCACGCTGGACGCGTTACCGAACACTTCGGTGAAATAGGGAAGCATCGCCTCCAATACCCGCCGATCCACGGGCGTTGTCGCATTGTGATCGAGATAGAGGGGGTCTGCGGAGGTACCGTTCATGCAGCCACGGCCAGTCGCGCGACGTCGGCCGGACTTTTCGCTCGGACCGCCAGTGTTCCGACACCGCGGTGAATATGGGTCCTCAGGCGCGCCAATAGTTCTTCGTCCGGGAGTGAATGACCGTCAGCGCCTTCTTCGACCATACGCAGCAGCGCGACGATCAGTTCGTGGTGATCGCCGTTGAGCGTATAGGCGTTGAATTCGTTGCCGCTTTCATCAGGCACCTGCGCTTGGTTCACGGAGCCTTCTTCCAGAGACAGCATGATCGCCATCCGGCACAGAAGGTTCGGCGTGAGCCCAGTTCGCTGGCGAAGCGAGCGGAGCCGGCTTTCGGCATCCGCCGAAATCCTAAGCTTGTTGAACTTCACGAGCCTGTTCCTCATCGTCAAAATAACCAGGGACGGCCATCGTCGAACGCCTCTCGGGATCGTAATCGAGGCGATACGTATGACTGACTGCGGGCATCAACATGGATCGAAGCGGCTCATCCACTTCCGTGTCCGTTGACAAGATAATGACTTGGTGGCTCGCTTCAGGGAAGTAACGAAGGACGAGAGCCAATCGATGCTCGGAATCGAGCCGGGCCAATGGGGTATCGATAATCATCGGAAGCGAGCGGCCACTTGTGTGGGCGAGGGCCCAGAGCATGGCGATTGCATAGACCTGCTTCTCGCCAGCCGACAGAGATGATTTAGCGATCTCGTGGCCGTCGGGATCGATCAGTGTGATCGCGAAGGAAGTCGGATCGATCCGAACGTCCGCCACAAACCCCTCTTTACGCGCAAGATAGTTGAAGCGATCGACAAACTCCGATTGCAGCTTCGAGAGTTTGGAAGCGAGAAGCCGTTCCTCATATTGCTGCAGCGCTTGTCCAACCCTCCCAGCAAGCGCCGATCGCCCCTGAGAGGCCTCGACTTCCGACTGGTCTTTCAGAAGCCGGTCATTTTCGCGTTTTAGAGCCGCGCGGCGAAACTGTAGTACGCGGAGTTCCTCCGACCGGGCATTCAACTCCGCCTCGATCGCTCCTACCTGCTTTTCCGCCACCACGAGCTCATCGAGGATCACGCCAGCCTCACCGCCAGCTGCCCGCACAAGATTTGCCTCGACATCCTTGAGCCGCCCCGACAGCCGGTCAATTTCTGACCCGATCAAGCTTGCACGCGCGACAGTTACGTCACGGACTTCGCGTAGCTGCTGCAGCAGCGCGGCGCGCTCCTTTGCGCCAATATCCGCGAGCGGCACTGTGCCGTCGGCAACAGATGCCAGCCCGTCAGCGCGAAGAAAGGCTTCAAGGTCTCGCCAATGGCCTTCCTTCCATACGGCAGACCGATGCGGTTGGCCCGTACCGCGCCACGAAAGCAAACGCTCGCGAAGCGCCGCTGCCTCGCCAGCATCGCTCCCCGAAGAGTTCGACAGCGTTTCGGCCAGCCGCGCGGTAACTCGCGGCGCCATCGCGAACGGCAGCAGGCCGCCAGCAAGTTCGCGCAGCTCTACTTCACGCCTTGCAAGTTGGTGACGGATTTCTGCCTGAGAGGCCTCCAATACCGCACGTTGATTGGCTGCTTCACCTCCCTCAGCTGAAAAGCGTTGGCGTGCATTAGCCGCGACGCGCGCCAAGCCGGACCGGCGCGACGTAAGTTCTGCAACATCCTCCTGAAGTGACGCGATGCGATCATCAAGATCCTTATGCTCAGCGACAATCGCCTCCAGGCGCGCCGCGGCTGCGGCCGTTTCGCCGCTCGCGCGCCGTGCCATGAAAAGACCGAGGTCAGTGCGCAAACGCCCTACGAGCTCGATGCCCAAAAGGCCTCGCACCGCCTCAGCAAGGCCCTCATCAACATCATCTCGCGCGATGTCGGCGATCTTCTCCCCATCGAAGAAGAAGAGCTGAGAAACGCCGGGCGGTATCAATTCCTGCAGAAAGAGATGCCATTCATCCCGCGGCACCGAATCAACCGGTTTACCATCCTTTTCCAGAGTCAGCGTTTCGGTTGCACGATCCCCTCTTGCGGACCACCTCCGTAAGACCCGGTAATTGTGGATGACGCCATTTTCCGCATAATCAAATTCGAGTCCGACAGACGCCGAAGCCGCAGACTGACCGCCGACTTTATTGTGCATCCGCGACCGCAAATGCTGTTCATACTCCGACTGACCAATCCGGTGACCGAGCGCGAGCCTTCCGTAGAGCGCAAGCCGGACGGCCTCGAGCAGCGTCGTCTTGCCGGCACCATTTCTGCCACCGAACAGCACAACCGGGGTCGGTTGACCCGGCGCGCGGCGCGGGACCAGATCGAGAACCTGTCTTCCGGCGTACAACCCGAAATTTTCGATCTCTAATGATCGGAGGATCACCGGTTCAGCTCCCTGCCATCATCCTGGTAATCCTCGTCATCCAGCGCATCGTTCGTCGGCACTTGTTGAGCTCCAAGAATCGCCGCGCTATTCTCCAACTCTCTACGCCGCTCGGCCACGAGCGTATCCAAGTCGCGCCATTCCAGCTTGAAAGCATCCTCGATGCGCGTGTGGACAGCATGCCTCCGCTTCAGGCCGTGCGAAGCACGCTCGATATCCAGAAGACGCATGACCAGCTCGAGCGGAACATCATTCTCGCCACAAATCGCTTCCAGAAGCTCTCCATCCCCTGCCGTAAAGGCGACGGCATCTTCGCTCACCCATTCGGGCTCAACGAAGCCGGGGTCACGGCCGAGAGTTTCGCGGACGATGCGCGGAACCGAGTCTTCCCAGTCACCGCGCTCCGACCGCCAGAGGCGCCTGATTTCGTGGAGCTCCGCCTCATGGATAAGGATTGGAGCATCTCCCGCCGGCGCTTCCTTGGCGACCTGCTGTTGCGTTTCCAGGAGCTCTCGCAACAGTTTCCGCCGGAAATCCATCGTATAGGGTCCCGGCATGACCCGGTCCGTTTCCTTGATGAAGGAGACATTGCCGGTACGGCGCCGGAAATCCCGAAATTCCAGTTTACGGGTGGGATCCTGTGTGGCCGAGAGCTTGTCCCGAAACTCGAGAAGTGGAGTCAGCCACTCCTCACCAGAATCGATCATCGCTTCCATCGCCTTGTCTCTTTCGACGACGGTGCAAACCCAGCATCCAAATCTCGAGTTGCCGCAAGAGGGAGTAGAAGTATCCACGACTAGCGGGCACTCCCCAGACGCCGCGTTCCGATACATAGCCACGAGGTCCCGATTGTCATTGCCCCATGGCGACGCATTCTGGAGGAGATAGGTCCAGACATCATCAGTCGAGAACTCCGCAATCGGGGCGTAAACAAAGGCGTTCAGCAAGGAGGAGTGCTTGGATAGCCTCGACCCCTCGATACGGTGCAAGGACATCACCTGTGCGCGGGTTGCTGATTCCTGCCGCCTGACCCCGAGCACCATGATAACTTCGCCAAACTCGGCGACCCGGCTTCGGATGAAATCGTTCGCGGGCTCGATTTTCAGCCTTTCCGTGCACCAGCGAAACCGCCGCGACGGCGCTGGATATCCGCGACCGATCAGATTTACCCAGAAGCTGCGATCGACGTCGGGAACGACCTTCTGCGTGATGAACGGCATGCCTTGCTCGACCGCGGCATCCGCAATGCGCTGCAGGGATACATCAATGTAATTCGAAACGACGGGAGTCTCCACCAAGGTATCCGAACTGATGACATATATCGGTTTCGTGCGCTCTTCCGGCGGGAGCGCCGCGATTGCTGTCCAGATCAGTTGCAGGGCTGTCGTCGAATCCTTGCCGCCGGAGTAACCGACGACCCAAGGTCGCCCGTCGCTCAGGTAAATTTCGCGCACATCATCGTGCAATCGCCTGATATGCGCAACCTGGTCTTCAATTACAAATTTGCTCATTATTACCGCCTCGCGCCCGCCCTTATCCCAACTGCTCGGATTCGTCAGCGACTTCTTGCGGCACAGACCTCAAAATAAGCTCAGCCGTGAGCTGGACGCTCATGCGCGAGCGGTTGATCCGGCCGTTGACGAGGGCGCGGCCCTCCCAAAGGTCGGCATTTGACCGTGACCAATCTATCTCACGAAGCGCTCTTATGCCCGCCCGCCAACGCTCGCCTCGGTTTAGATAGATCCGGGCACCTGCCAAGGCGATCGCCTCCAGCGCGACGCCATGCGCATGAACTGTGTCGCGACGGAGTTCGGTGGCGGAGGCCTTACGGTGCTCGACCGCCTGCCAGTCGGGCATGTTCCGCACCACAAGGGTCCAGAACTCGATGCAGAAGTCGTCGGTGGCATCGCCATCCAAGATCCCCGAGACAATATCAGTCTCCTTTACGAGGAGCGACATGGCCGTGTGGATACCGCTGTACGTGAACAACTTCCTTGAACCCGCCGGCAAACTGGAGCGCGAGAAGTCGGTGAAATCTCGGAAAAGTGGAATATTCTTGATGACCTTTCGAGTGACAACAGAAATATCATCGCGGCGATCATAAAGCAGGCGAAGCGAGCGGGCGGGTTTCACGCCAAACTGGTTGAGGTCGACAAACATCTGCTGCGACCGAGCCAGGCCTTCATCCGGGAACAAGGTCACCGCGATGCTTTCATCTCCCAGCGACGGTCGGTCACGAAGCGCCTCGAGTACGCCCGCGCGCCGATGCTGGCCGTCATTAATCAATATAGTAGCGGCCATATCTACCCGCAGCACCCCTATTGAACGCTGCCCTTCCAACGCTTCGAACTCGAACGCACCGTCAATTGATGCTGACAGAGCAGACAACACATACTCCGCCGGGTTATCATTGATGTAGCGCGCTATGGCCGGGATCCGGGCCTTGTTTAGGTCACGCTGAGCACGCAGCCCTACCGGCAATTCGGCATCGTCATACCGAAACAAGCGACCCAACATCTTTAGTGGCACCATGGCGACGTAATAGGCTCGCCCCGCCTGCACGCCACGTATGGCCGAGAAGGTGAAGGCGTTCATTTGCGACCTTTCAGACAGTTCACCAATTCATGCACAATGCGACAATCTCGCGAAGATGTCAATATACCGGGGATATATATAGCGTGGACATCACTATGATAGTAACTGATGGCGAGCCATGGCACGGCCCTCGATCCAAATATCTTTTGGCACACGCGCCCGTACGCTGCGAGAAGCGCGCGGCTTCTCCCAAGAGGCCTTCGCGGCCAAAGCTAATCTTGACCGAGGCGCGTATGGAAAGCTCGAGCGGGGTGAGGTCAATGTCGGATTAGTCACCATGGCCCGCATCGCGGTGGCGCTCGGTATTTCGCTGAGCGAACTAGTTCATGGCTTCGAGCTCGACCGTGATGAAATAAATTCTATACCCCGATCCCGGCGCGGACCTGAGCCAATAGGCGGGAGAGACTAGTAGCGCGCTTTAATCTCATTGATATGACGACCTATCGGGGTTCATGCTCGCGAAAGAAGGTCCGCTTAAGGTTGCCCGTGACGACGGACCCGAACGTCCAATACGAGGCGCAAATCTGACGTTGCGGCCTTCTTCTCCTAGGACGATGAGGGGAACGCCAACAAGCTCGTCATCATCGAGTTCAAGAAGCCCGGCGCTGACATTTTCGAGAACAAAAAGGCTCTCATCCAGTGCCGCCTATATGC
>Ga0247823_10004403_pt1 | contig 11299 bp, 3 predicted proteins | sample 13C_PalmiticAcid_2_FD_192426 | JGI IMG/M metagenome (GOLD analysis project Ga0247823, IMG submission 192426) | Soil microbial communities from agricultural site in Penn Yan, New York, United States - 13C_PalmiticAcid_Day30 | ecosystem: Environmental > Terrestrial > Soil > Agricultural land...
GAAGGGGAGACGAAGGTCCGGGCGACCGAGCCGAAGGCGGCGACGCCGGCCCCCGCGCCGGTGGCCCCGGCTCCGGCTCCCGCGACGACCTGATGAGCGTCCGGACGGACAGTCAACCTGTCCGTCCGGACTGCCGAAGGCAATGAAATGAGCAAGGGGCGGGTGGCCACGGGTCACCCGCCCCTTGCTCGTTGAACTCAGCCGGACAGGTGGGAAGCCCGTCCTACGTCGGCCCGGCCAGGTCCATGTACTTCGGCGGCAGCATCCCCGCGAACCGCTCGCGGGCCTTACTCCGCGCCGCCCACCGCTCCGCCCACGTCCCATCTGCGGACACAACCCGCCGCTGCTCCTTGTCCCACGTCAACACCTGCCCCGACCGGTAGCTCCCGACCCCCATGCTCGCGACCGCGACGGCCGCGGCCCCGAGGTCCGGCGGGCACAGCGTTGCCCGGCTGCGGTCGCGGACGCAGCCCAGGAAGTGCTCCCACATCGCCTGCGTCTCGTTCGCCGGCGGACTGATCGCGACCGCCTCCGTCGGATCGACGGTCTTCTCCAACCGGCCCGGTAGACGGGAGGCCCGCGTCGGGTCGTCGGCGACCAGGTGCAGCGCCCCCTTCGTAAACTTGATCGACCCGAACCGCCCGCGGATCACTTCCTCGACCGGGTAGCCGCTTACGGTCGTGGCGGTGAACACGAACTGCGCCCCCTCGTCGAAGTCGGCGACGAGCGTCGCGACGTCCGGCACGTCGCGGCCGTCGTGCTCCCAGTACAGTCCGCCGAGGCCGGCCACCCGCCGCGGGTATCGCAGCCCGGTCGCGGCGAGCAACTGCGTCGCCTTGTGAGCAAGCAGGTCGGTGAACACCCCGCCCGAGAACGGCGAGTAACACCGCCACTGGGCGAACGCTGCCCGGTCGAACGGGACTTCCTTCGGCGTCGGCCCGAGCGGTTCACCATTGACGTCGAACGCATGGCCGAGGAACCGGTCCCAGTCCACGGTCTTGGCCGTCATCTTCGGCGACAGCCGATAGTACCGCCACTGCCCGCGGACGTCGTTGCGATGCACGCCCGTCTGCGCCTGCACCACCGGCCCGATGCGGTTCGCCCGGACCAGTTCGTTCGCGGCGAGCCAGCTCGGGTCAGCCATTCCCTGGACGCCGACCACCACGACGCGGTTGAACTTGGCGGCCGCGTCGGCGACGGCTTGCGCCTCCGCCGCGGTCCGCGTCATCGGCTTTTCGACGTACACGTCCTTGCCGGCGGCGAGGGCGTCGAGGGTCATCCGGGCGTGCCAGTGGTCCGGGGTCGCGACGCAGACGACGTCCGCGTCTTTCAGGTCGAGCAGCCGCCGGTAGTCCTTGCTGACGCGGGCCGAGTCGTTGACATTAAGCCCGCACTTCTTGGCCGACGGGAAGAGGCCCTGGCAGTAGGTGCGCTTGGTGAACTGGCCGGGGGGGAACTCGTGGTCGTAGGTGTCTTCGAGCCCGTCCCAGACGTCGCAGACCGCGACCGGGGCGACGGCCTGCCCCTCCTGCTTGAGTTTGAGGACGGTATTGATGTGGGCCTGGGCCCGTCCGCCGCAGCCGAGGAACGCGACCCCGAGGCGTGCGTTGGCCCCGCTGACGCGGCCGTACGCCTGGGCGCTCAGGGTGAGGGCGGTGCCGACGGCGGCCGACGAGCGAAGGAAGTCGCGGCGGTCCACCGGCGGGGGGGTGTCGGACATCGCGGAGTCCTTGGGGAACACCGATAGTATACTCCGCGAACGCCTATCCCGAAGCCCGGGGCGGCAAAGCAAGGCCCGGCGGCTTACGCCGCCGGGACGCCCGATTCTCGCTCCCCGAAACCCTACCGCAGCGGCACCCCCGCCTCGCGGATCAGCGCCCCGCGGTCCTCGCTCAGCACCAGCACCGCGAACCGCTGGATCGCCTGGCGCTCCGGCGTGTTCACCGACACGTAGTCGAACCGCCCACGCAAGTCGGTGTAGCCGTCCTTGTGGAACTTCACCGACCCGTCCGCCAGCTTCGCGTACACCTTCACGTACACTTTTGGCAGGCCCTTCCCACTACCCGCGTCCACCGTCTGCAGGTGGCCGTAGTTCTCGGTCAGGGTCACCGTCATGGCGGTCGCGTAGTACGGCACCGCCCGCGCCTTCCCGGCCGCGGTCACTTCGACCAGCACGTTCTTGTTCGCGTACTCGGCGGGGAGCGGGACCTTCGCCGACTTCTGGTCCTTCGGCAGTTTCACCTCGGCCGTCGCGTTCGGGCGGATCGACGCGAACTGACCCCCCGACTGCTGCACGAACGGGCTCGTGCTGAAGAGCAGTTCGACGTCCATCGGGTAGTAACTCACGCGGACCGATTCGAGGTTCTGGTACGACACGTTCACGGACTTGCCGTCCAGGGCGACTTCAAAGCCCGGCTCGGTCGCGGCCAGTTGGCCCTGCTGTTGGGTGCGGTCGTCACGATCAACGACCTGCGGGCCCTTGCCTTCGATCTCGTCGAGCTGGGCGACGATCGCGGTGAACGTGTTCCGCCACCGGTCCACCGGGTGGGCCAGGTACTTCGACGCGATCGACCGGGCCGCCCGCGGGTCCTCCTTGAACATCTCCAGGTAGGCGGCGCAGTAATCGTACTGCATCTGCGTCGGCAGCCGGTCCCGGACTACCCGGGCGAACGTCTCGAACGCCTCGTCAATCCGGTCCTGCAACAACAGGTAATACGTAACCGCCACGAGATCGGTATCATCGAGCGACTTGTGATAGGTAAGCGTCTTCAGGAACCGGTGATACTGTTCGTGGAACCGGTCGTTGACGATCTGCCGCCGCTTGCCGAGGGCGTGGGCCCGGGCGTTCACCAGCGGCTTGTACTCCAGGTGCTCGTACTGGTGCCGCGACACCGGGTCGGTGACCAGGAGCGGCGACTCGATCGGGCCGCCGGTCTCGTTCACGAACGTGTCGGCGTGCAGGAGGTACTGCCGGGCGGTCGCCACGTCGGCATGGTGGATCGCGTAGCTGTACGTCGTCGGGTGGTACAGGTGCCGCTGCTGCAGCAAGGCCACCACGGATTCGAAGAACGCCCGGTCCTTGAGCCTAAAGGCGATCTTGTCCAGGTTCAGGGCCCGGACGTTCTCGCGGTTCAGGAACGCCAGCACCTCGTCGTTCGACCCGTTCTGTGAGACGTAGTCCCAGGTCGTCGTGTCGAGCTTCGACGGCTTCGCGACGACGTGGAACTCGACCGGCTTGGCGGCCGCGACGTGCTGCTCGTTCTTCGCCACGTGGACCGGGAAGTGCTTGAACTCGCCCGGCCGCGGGAAGTAGAAGAAGTAGTCGACCGTCTGCGTGTGGAACGGTTGCAGGTCGAGCGACACCGACCGCGTGTAGCGGCCGTTCGCCAGCGGGACTGCCCCGACCGGGATCTCCAGCAGCACGCTCAGCTTCTGCCGCGACGACGTCGGGTTGGTGACCACCACCTGGCACCCGTAGACGGTGTGGACGACGAACTCGTCGGTCACGAACTTGTCGGACTTCTCGCCGTTCTCTTCCTTGAACCGGTCGCCGGCCCGGTAGAAGTTTTGGCTAATCAGGATCGGCAGTTGCAGCGCCGGCTCGGCCGCCGGGCGGACCTCCTCGTGGAACGCGATCACCTTACCGCCGGGGACCAGGGTCATCGCCCCGTTCTCAAACTTCACCTCGTGCTTCGCCGGCTCGAATGGCAGATCGAGGACGCTCAGGGCGAACATCATCTCGGTGAAGTTTCGGCTCGCGGCCGCCAGGTGCTTCGTGAGGAACTGGCCGTCCGCGTGCCGGGCGTAGTCGGCCCAGAACGGGCTGACCGGCACCACGTCGGCGAGCTGCTGCTGGATGAGCAGCTTGTAGTAATTGTTCTCGGCCCATTCCATCGTCGGGTCGAGCTTGCGGTAGAGCTGCCGCGGCCGGTTCTTCTCCCGGTCGTCCTGGTGGAAGCGGTCCTCCAGCTTCTTCTCGTCCGCCTCCTCCCGGGCCTTACCCTCCCTCCCGTCCTTCATTTCCTTGCCGGCCTTTGCGTCGTCGGACCGGCCGTCGCGCTTCGGCGCGCTGTCGCCCGGTCGGCCCGGCATGGGCATGCCGGGCGGACCGCCGGGCCCGGGCGGGACGCCCGCCCCGGGGAACCCGCCAGGCCGCCCTCCCTCGGCCGGCTGTTCGGGCTTCGGTTCCCCGGCCGTCGGCTTATCGGTCGGCGCCAACACCTTCGGAAGCGTCGGGACCTTGGCCGGGGCCAGCGGGTCGCCGGCCGCCGTCTCCAGGGCCGTGTTCTCGACGGCCACCGAAAACAGGAAGAGGTCACGGTCGATATTCGGCGGCAGCAGCTTGAGCATGTCGCCGATGTGCCGGGCCGTCTTCTGTGGCTCGTTGGCGATCCGCCGGCCGAGCAGGACGCGCTCCGGCACGTTCATCCGGTGGTACTCCCACGGCTGGAGGTAGCGCGTCAGGTCGTCCCCGAGCAGCCAGTGGTCGAGGAACGTCTTGTCCTTCTTGTTCACCAGGTACGGCCGCACGACGGAATTGAAGAATTCCGGGTCCTTTTGCATCAGGAAGAAGTGCAGCTCGTGGCAGGCGTACTTCGAGTAATGCGTCCGCTTCTCCTCCACCTTCATCTTCGGCCAGCGGAGGAGGAACGCGAACTCGGCCAGTTTCGGGTCCTTCGACAGCGTCGCGTACAGGGCGTACACCTTGGCGAGACTGTCGTAGATCTCGAACCGGCTCCCCGCCACGTCCGGGATCTGAAACAACTTCGCCCCCTCGGCGATCGTCACCTGCTTCTGCTGTGTGTAGTGCCGGTCCGGGCTCAGCCCGGTCCGCAGCCGGAGGTCAACAAAGTTCGCCGGCACTTCCGGCAGCGTGACCGACCGGGCGGTCGTCCCGAGCGGGTCCACGGCCACGACGTGGATCATCGCGTGCGGCCCGAGTTCCTTGCGGGTCAGCTTCACGACGCCGTCCTTGTCGGGCAGCAGGTTCACGCCGACGGCCGAGGCGTCGTACAGGAAGTCGAGGTCCGCGAAGTCGCCGCCGGCCGCCGGGAGGGCATTCGGGTCGGGCTTCGCGGCCGGGTCGACGGGGGGCGTCGAGGCGGGCGGCGTCACTCCGCCCCGCTGCTTGTACTCCTCGCCCGCTTCGGCCAGTTGCTCGCCGGTCTCGGTCTGCCGGACGGCCCACGGGTTGAGCAACAGTTGCGGCCGTTCGAGCAGGTTCCCCGGGTACTTCCTCTGAGCCCGGCGGCCGAGGACGTAGCGGTACTCGTCCCCGATGTTGCGGCCCGCCAGGTAGAGCGAATCCGCGTGCAACGGGTAGAGCCCGGCCGGATCGACGTCCCCGACCTTCGCGAGGTTGTGGAACGCCGAGAACGCCGGCTGGTACCGCGTCGCGAAGACGTGGACGCGGGCGTACTTCGAGGCGTCGCGGAGTTTGATCGTCAGGCTGTCCTGATCCGCGGTAAAGGATTCGATCTGGATCGGCTTCAGCCCCGGCAGTTGCAGGTGCCGCACCGACCCAAGCAGGTAGCCGTTCCTCTCCACCCCGGTCGCGACTCGGATGCGAACCTTCTCCCCCTGCCGCTTCAGCCACAACTCGTAGTCGCCGGGCGCGAGGCCCTTCAGCTCGACCATCACGTTGCTGATGCCGATGGCCTCGAACTTGTCGGCCCGGATGTCCCCGCCGCGGACCTCAAAAAGGGCGAGTTCGTCGCGGCTCGGCTTGTCGAGTTTCCCGAGGTACGGCACGCGGACCGCCTCGCCGGCCTTCACATGCAGCAGATGGCGGTACGTGTGCCGGTCGGTCGAGAGGGGCCAGGTGTGCGACACCCCGTCCGGGTTGGCCGCGGTCACGCTGACGATGTCCGCGAGCGGCCCGAGGACCACGCGCCCCTTCGCGTCCGTCTTCAGCGTGGCCCGGACCGGCTCTTTGAAGTCGCGGTGCTTGACCATCACCTGGACCGGCCGGTCGGGCTTCGGCTCGCCGGTCCGGCCGAGCAGTTCGATCACGTACTCGTCGCCGAACTTTGCGAGGTGAAGGTCCTCGATCTTGTCCGTCTTGTCGATCCCGTTGACCGCGAACGTCTGACTGACGGCCAGGTCGATCGTCTTGCCCGTACTGAGGGCCTTCACCTTCGCGGTGATCGCCACCGTGAGCGCCGCCAGCCGCGGCGGGACGCGGACGTCCTGGAGCGATTCGCGGTCCTCGAAGAGCTTGAAGTTCGGCACCTCGATGGACGACGGGACGCCGTCGCTGTCCGTGGACGTGATCCGCAACCGAACCTCTTCGAGCAGCTTGATCGACACCGGCTTGCCGTTGAGGGTCAGCCCGGGCCGGACCAGGATCGGGGCGATCCGCTGGCTCAGCAGGCTCTCGCGGTCGACGTGGATGCCGGCCGTGAAGTGAAAACTCTCGGCCGGGTGGTTCAGGTAGTCGAGGCTCGCGAAGTCGCCGCGGCTCAGCACGACCGGCCGGCGGCCCGGGTTCGTGCTGAACGGCACGATGGCGACGCCGTCCTTGTCCATCGCGTATTCCTGGCCGGCGACCCAGACGGTCGCGTCGGTCACGGGCCGCTTTTTCTCGTCGACCACGCGGACGACCTGGCCCGCGGTCCCGGTCGTCACGACCGGGTAGAGCCGCCCCTTGCGGATCAGCGCCCGGCTCGACTTGCCGTTGCCGATCAGGTCGATGACGTAGACGCCCGGCCGGTTCGCCTCCGGGAAGTTCGGCTGCCCCTTCGGGTCGGGCAGGTCGATCGTCAGCGCCATGCGGCGGAACGGGTCGTTCGCGGTCGCGATGACCCGCTCGGCGTTCGGCACCAGCCCGTCCAGGTTGATGTCGGTGTCCACCTCGCGCTGATGGGTGCGGTAGAAGCCCTTGGTGTTGACCTCGTACACCTTGAGCAGCAGGCTCGGGGCGTTCTTGACGAAGACTTCCATGTGGATCGGCTCGTCCACCGCGAAGTCGGTCTTGTTGGTGAACGCGAAGTCGATGTCCACCCGCTCCTTGATCTGCTGCAGCAACTCCGGCGGGAGCTTGGACGCCCACTCCTCCGCGACGCCGAGACCGTGGACCAGCTTCGTCTCGGCGAACAGGTGCTTCAGGTAGACGTCGTTGACGTAGGGCTCGAACTCGGCGTATCCGGTCGCCGTGAGGAAGTAGTGCGTCAGGTAGCTGCGGACGAGCGGCTCATCGACGTGGACCGGCGGCAGCAGCGTGGCCGGCGAGTAGTCCGCGTTCAGGTCGGCCGGGTGCCGCTTCGACTCGTCGCGGTCGAGCCACTCCTTCGCCATGTACGGCTGGAACCGCGGCAGCTTCAGGTAGGCGAGGAACCGCTCCTTGTCGTACACCCCCTGGGCCCGGTCGAACGCGAGCCGGTGATACAGGACGTGGGCCTTGAGCGAGTTGTGGACCGGGGCCAGCCGATCGACGAACGCCTGCAGCCGCGACAGGTATGCGAGAGTCGTCGGCCGGTCTCGTTTCCAGTCGTCGTCCTCGCCCGGGTGGAGCTTCGTCAGGTAGACGGTGACGAACGCCGACTCGTTGAGCAACCCCGGCCGCAGCTTAAGAAGTTCTTCGAGCTGGGCGAGCGTCATCTGCTTGTGGATCGTGTAGACCCCGAACGACTGCGGGTGCGGGGCGGCCAGGTCGTCAGCGACCAGCTTCGGCAGGTTGGCAATGTCCGGCCGGGTCAGCCGCGATAGGAGTTCGCGGCGCTGTTCCCAGCTCAGGCCCTCCGCGGCCATCCAGTCCAGGGACGTGTCCTCGAAGTTGTGCAGGTTCCCCCAGCGATCGAGTGAACTCCGCTTGAGCGTCTCGCGGGCGATGAGGTTCTGGTCGAGCGCCCCCGGCAGGTGGGCGACCTCGGCGGCCTGCTCCTTCTGGTGGCTGAAGTGGAGGCCGAGCCGGTGCCGGACGTATTCAAGCGTCCGCTTCGGGTCCTTGTCGAAGGTGAGGAGGGCGTAGCGGGTCTGAATCTCGGTCAGCCGCGGGGTCTGCTTGTGCCGCTCGTACCAGAGCTTGGTCAACGGCTCGATCTTGTCGAACTGCTCGGTGTTGAGGTAGTGGAGGGCGTGGTAGTAGTAGAAGTCGTCCGTCCCCGGGATGAGTTGCTTGAGGGCGGCGGCCCGGTCCTGAGCCAGGGCGAAGTCCTCGACGTACCCGATGTCCTTGGCGACCGACGGGCTCGGGACCAGGAGGAGGACGCCGGCCAGGGCGGAGAGGGAGGCACCGATCAGGCAGTCGCAGCGGCGTGGCATCACGGGGCCCTCAAAAGGGTGAGGCGAGGTCGCACGGGGTTCTTGTAGGGACAACGGGCGAACCGGGCGGAACCCGGGGTCAGGCGGGGAAAAAGTTACGAAGCACCGGGTTCGTCGCCCGGCCGGTACAGATCAAGGATCTTTTTGTTTGACCCCCATTCTGCGACGTATTGCGACACCTTCTCCCGCCGAAGCCACAGCCCCGTCCAACCCATATTGCGGACTTCGCCCGAACGCACCCCTGAATTCTCGCCCAGGTAACCACCGGGATGAGAAATCGCGGAGGCCCGTTGACTCGGTCGCTCGGACGGTTTAATGTCCACCAACACGACGGCGGCAATCGAGGGCCGGGCCTACAGTTGGCTTCTTGGGCACCCGAATTGCGTTCTCGGCCCTGACCTCGCGATTAGTGCTCGAAACGCCCAGGATTCGGCCGTCCGTCGTCGGTGATCGCCCCGGAACCGGGCATCCGTGCTCAGTTCCTCAGCATCGGACGCTCATTATGATGACCGTCTCTCCGCCCGCACGGCTCAGTCCGGCCACGATCCCGAAACACATCTTCGAGGGGTATTGTCCCCACGAAACGGCGTGGGACGAGTTGTTCGACCGCGGCTGCAACCCCCATCCCCATTGCGGGCCACTCCTGGACCGGCTCGGCCAACTGGCCATCCCGGAGTTCCACACCCGCCGGACGAGTGCCGACCTGGCGTTCGTCAACCAGGGGGTCACGTTCTCGGTATACTCCGACCGCCGCGGGACAGAGAAGATCTTCCCGTTCGACCTGATCCCGCGGCCGATCCCGGCCGCCGAGTGGGCCATCCTCGAGGCCGGCCTGGTCCAGCGCATCCGGGCCCTGAACCTGTTCCTGCACGACGTTTACCACGACCAGCGCATCCTGAAAGAGGGCGTGATCCCGGCCGACCTGGTGCTGGGCTCGAAGGGCTTCCGCAAGGAGATGGTCGGGTTCGTACCGCCGGGCGGGGTGTACATCCACATCTGCGGGTCGGACCTGATCCGCGACGCCCGGGGCCAGTTCCTGGTGCTCGAGGACAACGGCCGGACGCCGTCGGGCGTCAGTTACGTCCTCGAGAACCGGGCGGTGATGAAGAAGGTCTTCCCGTCCCTGTTCCAGGACATCCGCGTCCGCCGGGTCGAGGACTACCCGCACCGGCTACGGGCCGCGCTCTCGTCCGTGGCCCCGACGGGGGCGGGGAGCCCGCCGTGCGTCGTCGTGTTATCGCCCGGGCCATACAACTCGGCGTACTTCGAACACAGCTTCCTGGCCCGGCACATGGGCGTCGAACTCGTCCTCGGCCAGGACCTCGTCGTCCACGACGACGTGGTCTACCTGAAGACGACCCGCGGCCCGCAGCGGGTGGACGTGATCTACCGCCGGCTCGACGACGACTTCCTGGACCCCGAGACCTTTCGGCCGGACAGCCTGCTCGGCGTGCCCGGACTGTTCCGCGCCTACCGAGCGGGCAACGTGACTTTGGCGAACGCGGTCGGCACCGGGGTGGCGGACGACAAGGCCGTGTATCCCTACGTCGAAGAGATGGTCCGGTTCTACCTGTCGGAGGAACCGATCCTTCAAAACGTGAAGACGTACATCTGTGCCCGGCCGGACGACCTGAAGTATACGCTCGACCACCTGAACGACCTGGTCGTGAAGGCGGTGAACGAGTCGGGCGGGTACGGGATGCTGATGGGCCCGGCCAGCACCGCGACGCAACGCAGCGAATTCGCGGAGAAGTTGAAGGCGAATCCGCGGAACTACATCGCCCAGCCGGTGGTGACGCTCTCGACATGCCCGACGTGGACCGACGACGGCATGGCCCCGCGGCACGTCGATTTGCGGCCGTACATCATCACCGGCCGGAGCACCTGGATCTTGCCGGGCGGGCTGACGCGCACGGCCCTGGTGAAGGGCTCCCTGGTGGTGAATTCGAGCCAGGGTGGGGGGTCGAAAGATACGTGGGTGATGGAGAACGGGAAGTAACCGCGAGCCGGGAGCGTAAGTGACCGGAGTCCTTCGCCATGGAAAGACTCCGGTCGCTTACGCTCCCGGCTCGCCGGGCCGTTGAATGATCTCGCGCGTCGCCGAGCACTGCTACTGGATGGCCCGCTACCTGGAGCGGGCGGAGAACGCCGCGCGCGTCCTGGACGTTAATCACACGCTGTTGCTCGACTTCCACATCCCGGTCGAACAGCAGTGGCGGCCGATCCTGATCATCAGCGGCATCCACGACTACGAGGCGGAGACGACGGCCGAGAACGTCCAGGAGTACATGACCTGGGACGAGGACAACCCGGCGAGCATCGTGGCGTCGCTCGGGTGGGCCCGGGAGAACGCCCGGATCATCCGGGAGGTGATCTCCGGCGAGATGTGGGAGCGGGTCAACTTCTACCACCTGTGGCTCCAGTCGCCGGCCGCCCGCGAGATGTACGACGGGAACCGGCACGAGTTCTACGCCCAGGTGAAGCGGATCAACCAGCTCGTCCACGGGATCTGTGACGCGACCATGTCGCACGGGGAGGCGTGGGAGTTCTTCCGTCTCGGGGCCCACCTCGAACGGGCGTGTCAGACCGCCCGCATCCTCGACGTCAAGTATCACACGTTGTTGCCCAGGGTCGAAGAGGTGGGTACGCCGGCGGACAACGCCCACTGGGTCGCGATCCTGATGAGTTGTTCGGGGTACGAGCCCTACCACAAGAAGCCGCGGCTGTTGCCCCTGGACCCGGCCATGACGGTCGCCGAGTTCCTGATCTTCGACGACCAGTTCCCGCGGTCCGTCCGCCGCTGCCTGTGGGAGTGCGAGACGGCCATCGCCAGCGTCGCCGGGCCGGCGCCCAACCGGGCGACGACGGAGCCCGAGTTGAAGGTCCGCGAATTGATCTCGTGGCTCGACGCCCGGACGATCCAGGATCTGATCAAGGCCGGGCTGCACGAGTCGCTGACGCACGTCGTCGATTCGACGCACGCGATCGGCGAGGCGGTGTACCACGCCTTCTTCGCGGCCGAATTCCGGCCGCGAAG
>Ga0247823_10004404_pt1 | contig 11298 bp, 7 predicted proteins | sample 13C_PalmiticAcid_2_FD_192426 | JGI IMG/M metagenome (GOLD analysis project Ga0247823, IMG submission 192426) | Soil microbial communities from agricultural site in Penn Yan, New York, United States - 13C_PalmiticAcid_Day30 | ecosystem: Environmental > Terrestrial > Soil > Agricultural land...
CCACAGCAAAGGCGCCGTGCTCCGTAATTTTTATGCCCGCACACCGCAAACCCTGATCCAGGATCAGATGGCAGTGAGTTACCCTTCGCTGCAGGCCATCAGCAGCAACCCCGGTTCCATGGAGATTGCCCTCAACCTCGTGAACAGCCAGGTGGGGGTAAAGGACATCCTGCTGTTTGCGCCCGATCTGGCCAAACAGGAGCTGTTTGCCCGCAACGCCAATAGCATCTTTAAATTTGAAACAGTGGCTTCCGGCACCATGGCCAAACTGGACATCCGCAAATTGTACCTGAAAGGACTGAAGCAGACCGAAATCTTTATGTCGGGACAGCTGCGCGGACTGCCAGATGCCGATAAACTGGAATACCAGTTGCTGATACCTCAGCTGCGCAGCGGCAGCGAAGACCTGGCGCTGTTTATCCCTAAGGAACAACAGCAAAGTTTCCGCCTCCCACAAAGCTTCTCGATCAGCGGTACCGTAGCGGGCACCACCACCCGGTATGCCCCCAACCTGAAACTGGTGAGCACAGAAGGCAACGCCACCATCAATGGCTACCTGAGCCTGGAACCTAAAAACAGGGAATCATACGATCTCACCGTTCGCACGCTCAACCTGAACCTGGGTCGCATCCTGCGGCAGGATTCACTGATGGGCAGCGTAACCGGTCTCATTAAAGTGAAAGGCAATGGCTTTGATCCCAAAACCATGCGGGCCAACCTGGATGGACAGATCGCCTCTGTGCGCCTGCAGCAATACACTTACCGCGGCCTCACCCTCAATGGCAAAATCAACAGTGGTAATGCCGATATTCATTTTGTATCGGCCGATCCCAATGCACGGATGCAGCTCGATGCACAGGCTGCATTTACCAGCACCTACCCGGCGCTTTCCGGTACTTTCAATATCGACAGCGTAGACCTGTATGCACTGAAGTATTACGCCGAACCTTTCAAAATACGCAGCAATATCACTTTTGATGTACAGGAAGCCAACCCCGATTATCCGCATGGTACCGTGGTGTTGCGCACCACTGATATCCTGCTGGGAGCGAATAAGTATTACATGGACAGCATGTTCATCGCCGCCCGGTCGTCGCAGGACAGCGGGCAAAACATCATCCTCTCTGCCAACTCGCTGTATGCTGCCGTAACCGGGCATTTGCCGTTGACCAAGGCGGGCGATGCAGCCATGGCCCATGTGGAAAAACACTGGAACGGTGCAGATACGTCCAAATACCAGTTACCTGCCAACTACGATCTGAAACTGGAAACCCATGTATGGCAAACACCCATGCTGACGGCGATTGTACCAGCCCTGAACCTGCCCGACTCTTTGCAACTCACGGCTTCGCTGGACAATGCAGGGATGAATGTGCTGCTCGATATACCCGGCGTAAGCTATTCCGGCACCCAGGTTCAAAACGCCCAACTCAACATTACCGAAGACGCTTCGCAACTGCAATACACGTTTAATGCGGATTACATTGCCCAGAGCAGCATGCGCTTTAACCAACCCTCGCTGAACGGAACTGTGCAAAACAATACGGTAACCGCCAGTGCAGGCCTTACGGATAGTGTGGGTCAGCCGCAATTTGCGCTCAACACGGCCCTGCGCCTCAGCCGGGACACGCTGCTGGTGTCGCTCACCAATCCGTTGATGTTGCATTATGACAACTGGCAGGTGAATCCGTCTAACCAGGTAGCGCTGCGTGGCAGTGACCTGATGATCCGGAATTTTGAAATCAGCCACAACGACCAACTGCTGAAAGTGAATAGCGAACCCTATGCGCCTAACGCCCCGCTGGTAGCTTCAATCCGCAAGCTGGACATCGGCCGCATCATGTCGATGGTGAGTGCAGATACCCTGCTGCTGACCGGCCTGCTCAATGCCGATGCCAAAGTAGCCGACTTCAACACGCAACCCAAAATAGAAGCCACCCTGAACCTGAACAACCTGGCCGTGTATGGCGATACGCTGGGCAACCTGACCGCCGAAGCCCATAACCCGGACAACAATACCTACGCTGCCAAATTGAACCTCGATGGCAATGGCAACAAGCTGGATGTAACGGGCAACTATTACCTGCAGCCGGTGGCAGGCAACAACTTTGATTTTCACGTATTGCTGGGCAGCCTCAACATCGCCAGCCTCGAAGGGCTTGCTTCCGGCAATATCGTCAACAGCAAAGGCAATATCACCGGCGATATCCTCGTGAAAGGCACCACCGATGCACCGGTTATACGCGGTTCCCTCGAAACCAGGGAACTGAGCACCCGACCTGTGATGCTGGGCTCCCTGTTGCGCATGCCCGACGAAAAAATATTGTTCACCTCCGATGGTATCGTGATGGACAATTTTGACATTTACGACAGCCTCAACAACAAGGGTACCCTGAGTGGTAAAATACTGACACAGAACTACCGCGACTACGAAATGGACCTCCGTTTCAAAGCCGATGACTGGCATATCGTGGATGCACCATCCGGCCGCAAAAAGCTGTTTTATGGTTCGCTCGTCATGTCGTCTAACCTGCATGTAACCGGGCCGCTCACTTCGCCTGATGTGGATGGTAGTTTGGGTATCGACAAAGGCACCGATCTCACCGTGGTGCTGCCCGAGAGCAACCCCGGTGTAGAAGACCGCAAAGGCGTAGTAGAGTTTGTGGACATGGACGATACCTCGCGCTACAAATTGCTTACGGCAGCTCCGGCAGCAGACAGCAATAAGATCAACGTACGGGCAGGCTCCGAAATCAATGTAAATGTGAACATCGATAAGGAAGCCATCCTGAGCATGATCATAGACCAGAGCACGGGCGATTTCCTGCGGGTGCAGGGCGAGGCCAACCTCAACACCAATATCACCGCAGGTGGTACCCTGGGGCTCACCGGCACCTACGAACTGCAGGACGGTATGTACCAGTTCAACTACAACATGGTGAAGCGGAAGTTCAAAATCCAGAAGGGCAGCAAACTCATTTTTGCCGGCGATCCGCTCGATGCCGATGCCGACATCACCGCTATTTACGAAGCCGATGCGCCACCCTACGACCTGGTGCAGAACCAGGTAGATCCCAGCACGCTCAACTACTACAAACAGCGCCTGCCTTTTGAGGTACACCTCATCATGAAAGGCGTGATCATGAAGCCCGAACTCACTTTCGACATTGTGCTTCCCGAGAACAAACGCTACCGGATGAACAGCGATGCCGTAACGGTAGTACAGGGCAAACTGCGCGAACTGCGCAACAACCCTTCTGACCTCAACAAACAGGTGTTTGCCCTCCTTATCCTGAACCGGTTCATTTCCGAAACACCGTTCACCTCCGGAGGTACCGATGTGGCCTACGCCGCCCGCCAGAGTGTAAGCCGTTTCCTGTCGGAGCAGCTCAACCAGTTTGCCGGCAGCATCATCAAAGGGTTTGATGTCAATTTTGACCTGGAGAGCGAAGATGATTATACGACCGGTACCGCCCAGTCGCGTACCGACCTGAATGTGGAAGTGTCCAAACAATTATTCAACGACAGACTCACCGTTACGGTAGGCAACAACTTCGATCTCGAAGGCACACCAGGCGGCAGCTCAGGCAGCACCAATGCCATACCGGGCAACCTGGCCATCGATTATAAACTCACCCCCGACGGCCGCTACATGGTACGCGGTTACCGCCAGGGAGAAAACACCGGTGTGATAGACGGATACGTGGTAGAAACGGGCGTCAACTTCATCATTACATTTGACTACAACCGTTTCAGGCAGTTATTCAAAAAAGCGAAGAAAGAACCCAAAGAAACTAAGGCTAACAGTAAAAATGATCCGTCTTGAGAAGTAACCGATTCAACATATGGCTCCTCGTTTTACCGTTTTCGCTGTGGCTGATGGCGTGCAGCAACACCCGTTACCTCAAAGGCAGCGAAAAACTGTACACCGGCAGTACGCTTACCATTACCGACAAAGCCGCTTCCAAAAGTGACCGCAGTGCCCTTAAAAGCGAACTGAGCAACGCCATCCGCCCCAAACCCAACCGCACCCTGCTAGGCATGCGTGTGCGGCTGCTGGCCTATAACCTGGCCGGCGAACCCAAACGGAGCAAAGGCATCCGCTACAATATCCGTAACAAGTTTGGCGAACCACCGGTACTCGACAGCGATTTTGGCCTCGACCACAACCGCCAGGTGCTGCAAAACATACTCGAAAACAAAGGTTTTTTCTACCCTGTTGTAAAAGGCGACACCACGGTAAAGGGCAAAAAAATGAGCGCCCACTTTGATGTCCAGACCGGCAGGCAATATCATATCCGTGAGGTAACATTCATCACCGATACTACGCAACTGAGCAAAAACGTAGCCGCTACTTCAGATAAAACCCTGCTCAAAAAAGGTGTGGCCTATAACCTCGACCTCATCAAGGCCGAGCGCGAGCGGATCGATAAAGTGCTGAAAGAACAAGGCTATTATTATTTCCAGCCCGAATACCTGTTTGCGCAGGCCGATAGTACGGTGGGCGATTACGAAGTGGATTTATATGTGCGCATCAAAAACAACGAAACACCGGAGCAGGCTTACGAACAGTTTTCGATCCGCAACGTGTACATCTACCCGGGCTATTCCATTGATCGCTACCGCAGCGATACCAGCAAAACCAAGGCTGAAAAATTTGGAGGTTTCTACATCGTAGATCCACGCCACCGCTACAAACCGGTGGTGTTTACCCAATCTATGCAGTTTGCCCCCGGCGATTTGTATAACCTGACCGATCATAACCTGGCACTCAACCGCCTCATCAACATCGGTACATTCAAGTTTGTAAAAAACAGGTTTGAACAGATAGGCCGTAACCAAATGGATGCTTACTATTACCTCACGCCCTATCCCCGCAAATCGTTGCGGCTGGAGATTGGTGCCAATACCAAAAACGACAGCCGGGTAGGCAGCCAGGTAACCGTGAGCTGGCGACACCGCAATGCTTTTCGCGGAGCAGAACTCCTGACCCTTAAAGTGAATGGCGGCTTTGAAATGCAATATGGCGCCAAACAAACCTCGCAGCCCAATATCTACCAGCTTTCTGCAGAAGTGGGTGTGGCGGTGCCCCGGTTTATTGTACCATTTTTCAAGATCAAAGCATCCAGTCTGTTTCCTCCCAAAACCGTTTTCAGCACGGGGTACGAGTTCCAGCTTAAACAGGGCCTGTACGATATCCAGTCGTTCAAGATCGGTATCGGTTACGTGTGGAAAGAGGAAATCCGCAAGGAACATAAGTTCAACCCCATCAATATCAACTACGTACGCACCAACCAGATCAATAAAGACACCACCATCATCATCAACTACAACACCCTGGTGTTCAATGGTCTCATTATTGGTCCCAGTTACGAATACACGTTCAACTCGAACGTAACCAACCCCAACCGGCCCAATTTTTACTTCAATGGGCTGGCCGATCTGTCGGGTAATATTTTGGGGCTGATCATGGGCACCCGCATCACCGATACCCCGTTTGTACCCAAACAGGTGCTGGGAACCGATTTTGCCCAATACGTCAAAGCCCAACTCGATTTCAGATACTTCTACCCGCTCAGCAAAAAGCTGAACTGGGCCAACCACCTCATCCTGGGGCTGGGTGTGCCTTATGGCAACTCATACCGCCTCCCCAACGTAAAACAGTATTTCAGCGGGGGTAACAGCAGTTTGAGGGGTTTCCGCAGTCGAACCGTAGGTCCGGGCACCTTCAACACCGAAGAGCTAATGGAAGCCGGTCAATACGTAGAGGTACTCGCCGATCTGAAACTGGAAATGAGCACCGAACTCCGCTGGAAAGTGTATCGTTTTTTCCAGCTGGGTGTTTTTGCCGATGCCGGTAACGTTTGGAACTACCGTGATGAGTCGAGCTACCCCGGCGGTAAATTCAACGCCGATTTTTACAAACAGCTGGCCGTGGATGCGGGCATTGGTATCAGGCTCGATTTTTCGATCCTGCTGCTGCGCGGCGATTTCGCCATCCCCATCCGCAAACCCTGGCTGGCCGAGGGCGACCGCTGGGTATTCAACCAGATTGCCCTGGGCGATCCCCACTGGCGCAGTCAGAATATCATTTTTAACCTGGCTATTGGTTATCCGTTCTAAAGAGTAGGGAGTCATGAGTAGAAAGTCGACAGTATTGCAAAAGAATAAGTAAGCAATAAGAGACTTATATCAGGCGCTAGCACATTGCTTTTTCTTTGTGCCTCTTTACTTACGACTAAGGACTAACAACTAACGACTTCCCTTATCTCAAAGAGTGGTATCTTTGCATCCCGTAAATAAGTAATTGAACAATACATGTCAGATAAAAAACAACCCCGCTGTTCCTTCTGCCTCCGACCCAAATCGGAAGTGCAGATGCTGATTGCAGGTGCCGAAGGCCATATCTGTGAAAACTGTGTGGAGCAGGCCATGCTGATGCTGGAGCAGGAGCTGGACACGAACGATGCAGAAACCCCTACCGATTTTGGCAGCGGCAAACTGCGGAAACCCGTTGAAATCAAGAAATTCCTCGACGAATACGTGATAGGCCAGGACGATGCTAAAAAAGTAATGGCTGTAGCGATCTATAACCACTACAAACGCCTCAACCAGCCGCATACCGATGACGAAGTAGAGATTGAAAAATCAAACATCATCATGGTGGGCGAAACCGGTACCGGTAAAACCCTGCTGGCCCGCAGCATTGCCAAACTGCTGAATGTACCGTTTACGATTGTAGATGCTACCGTATTTACCGAAGCCGGTTATGTGGGCGAAGATGTGGAAAGCATCCTTTCCCGCCTGCTGCAAGCCTGCAATTATGATGTAACCGCTGCCGAAAAAGGCATTGTGTACATCGATGAAATCGATAAAGTAGGCCGCAAGGGCGATAACCCTTCCATCACCCGTGATGTGAGTGGCGAAGGTGTTCAGCAGGCCATGCTGAAACTGCTCGAAGGTGCCGATGTACTCGTTCCACCCCAGGGCGGCCGCAAGCACCCCGATCAGAAAATGGTGAAAATCAACACCCAGAACATCCTGTTCATCTGTGGTGGTGCGTTCGAAGGCATCGACAAAATGATCGGCCGCCGCATGCAAAGCAGCGCCATCGGTTACAGTGCCACCAAAAACGACCATGAGGTAGACCGCAACAATATGCTGCAATACATCACCAGCCAGGATCTTCGCGCTTTTGGTCTTATTCCGGAGCTGCTGGGCCGTCTGCCTGTGGTGACTTACCTCAACGCACTGGACCGCGAAACCCTGAAACGCATCCTGACCGAACCCCGCAATGCGCTGGTGAAACAATACAAAAAACTGTTCGATCTCGAAGGCATCAAACTGTCTGTCGAACCCGAAGTGGTAGACTACCTGGTAGATAAAGCAGTAGAGTTTAAACTGGGCGCCCGTGGCCTCCGCTCCATCTGCGAAACCGTGATGGGCGAAGCCATGTTTACCCTGCCATCACAGGAAGTAAGTGAGTTCACCCTCACCCTCGATTACGCCAGGGCACAGATGGAGAAGTCTAAACTGCAATATTTAAAGGTGGCATAACATTTGGTTGGTAACAATAGCTTACATTTGAAATACACGCTATTGTGTTCACCCAAACCAACAAGCCATGACCCAACTGATCAACAAACTGATGGCCAATGCAGGCATTAATGCCGAACAGGCCCATAAATCACTGGAAACGGTAAAAGACTACGTAAAAGAGAAATTACCGCCTGCTTTTGGTCCCCAGATCGATGCCCTGTTCCAGGGTCAGAAAATGGAAGCCAATGGCCCGGCTCCTACAGCCACCAGCACCAGTTCCATCATGGACAAAGCCAGTGATTTTGCGGCCAATGCCAAAGACAAAATCCAGGATGCCGCACACGATGCCAAAGAGAAACTGGAAGATTTTGCAGGCGATGCCAAAGAAAAACTGGGTGATTTTGCCGATAAAGCAGAAGACGCTGCAAACGATGCAGTGAATAAAATAAAAGACTTCTTCAACAAGAAGGATTAATACTCAAAGGGCTTTCCGGCGCAGGAAAGCCCTTTGCTTTTGCTACCGGTTCTCTCATGGCTTCATTGTTCACCACCTAAAACAGATTGTTTATGTCCAGCTTAAAAGAAAGACTGCTCGCCAAAGGATTTACAGAAGAACAGGCCAACCATGCCATTGATACATTCCACGAATGCCTCGACGAAAAAATACCCGGCGAAGCCTGCAGCAAGCTCAAAGTGATTCTGGGACAGCCCCACTCTGCTACCGAAGCCATTGAAGATGCGGTAGAAGACATTATCAAGTCATTTGATATTGCCGATGGCAAAGCTGAATAACACTTTTCACAGGTCTCACCTTGTTGTAACCCGCGTACTGCGGGTTATTTTTTGCCGTTTTAACAACATTTAAACAACAGTTTTCGTAACTTAATGCTAGCTGAAAGGCAGGATTAATAACCGTTAAAATGGTATGAATTATGGAACTGATGCGTAAAAAACTCTTCGAAGAAGGCTTTAGCCCCGAAGAGGTAGATAAAATCCTGAACATTGTAGTGTCCTCACTCCGCGAGCAGCTGCCCTTTGCCCTCAAAGAAAAAGTGCTGTCTGCCCTTAACGATACCGACGAAGGCAAACCCATCTTTGGCAAGCTGACCACCCCCAGCGATAAAAAGCCCGAAAAACACCCTTCAGAGTCGGCAGAAGAGCTGATCGAGAACACAGTGAAGGATCTGCTCATTGCAATGGATTATGACAAATACGGGGCCCGTACCAAGGCCGGCTAAATGCCTGTGTGGCATGGTTAAAAAAACGTATGGATAATCCCTGCGAACAGGTAATCGTATTGCCTTATCTTTGCGGCCGATTTACGACGGCTCATGAGAAAAATACTGACTACGCTGCTGGCGGTATGCAGCTTTGCTACCAGCCAGGCCCAGCAAACGAATTATACAGGCAAAAAAGGCAATCTTTACCTGTCCTGGGGATATAACAAAGAATGGTACACCAGGAGCAATATTCACATCAAACAGCCCTCACTGGGCAATGATTACACCTTTGTAAAAACCAAGGGCGTGGACAAACCGGGATGGGACAAGGACCTGCTCAAACAGCCCATCAGCATTCCGCAGTACAACTACCGCGTGGGCTATTTCTTCAAAGACCGCTGGGCGTTCGAAATCAACTTTGACCATACCAAATTCCAGGTGCCCGATCAAACCCTGCGCCTCAAAGGCACCTACCACAACCGGCAGGTGGATACTTCTTTTGCCCGCACGCCTGATAACCTGATGTACCAGCTGAACAACGGGGCCAATTTCCTGCTGTTTAACCTCGTGCATCAGGTGCCTATTCCCTATGCCCGTTACAAAAACATTGTAGACGCTTCGCTGCTGCTCAAAGGTGGTATTGGCGTGGTGATTCCACACGTAGAGAACAAAATCATGGGCGATAACAACGATCCGCATTTCCAACTGGGCGGTGTAGATGCCGGTCTCGAAGCCGCACTGCGCGTGACCCTGTTTAAATATGCTTTCCTCGAATACAGCAACAAAGTGGTGTATGCCAACTATTGGGGCCTGAAGATATACGAAGGCAAAGCCCGCCAGGCCTTCGGCTGCTACGAAATGATCCTGAGCCTGGGTGCCAGCATACCGTTGACCAAATCGAAGCCGGTAGCCACGGTTACGGAACAATAACTGATTTCATTTAATAAGCAGAAAGCCCGGATATATCCGGGCTTTCTGCTTTTCTGCTGTTATCTTTTAAACTCTGGTTTCAATACCTTGTCCAGCGCAGCATACGGAATCACATACGTGGTAGGTCCGGCCACATAAGGCATTACTTCATACACATTATACTGCATCAGGATGCCTTCTTTGGTAAACGTAAAATTACCGGGCAACGGCAGTGTATCATCCTCGATCAGCATACCGGGTGCATCTTTGAGGGAACCCTGGGCATCTACTCCTTTTTCCTTCCTGAAATATTGCTCATTCAACTGCGACAAACCATGCAGGTTGGAAGTGATATCATTCAGTTCGATCTGCCGGCCGGTAGCCCGGTCTAAGTTGATAAACCAGGTGCCGTGCATGCCGTGGGCGCCTCCGGTGTATTCTTCCGCCACACCTTCCAGCGATAATATCTTGCCGTTATCGCCTACCACACTTACGTCCAAAGTACTGAACCAGTTGATAGAGGTGGCTCCATCGAGATCCTCATCGGGCGCTCCGGTAAATGCCTTGGCCATTTCCCGGGCTGTAGCATGGTCGTTAAACAATACTTTGCGGTAGATCACTGCCAGGCTGTCTTTGAGCGGCGATGGCATATTCTGAAACTCGGGGTAAGTGATGCTGCAATGCGGCTCACCACCCTTCCAGGCCACGCTGTCGCCTTTTTCTTCTACATGGCGCATGGTGTACACCAGCGTATCAATCGTTACAGCAGCAGGCGCTGGTATTGCTCCTGTACTATCGGTTGCAGGTATAGAAGCAGCTTCTTGCTTTTGGCCGGAATTACAGGCCGAAAACACCACCAGTCCCAGTACCGCAGCTATCTTTAATTTCTTCATATCGGTAAAATGCATTGACTGCTTATCTAGCCAAAGCCATGCCAGTTAGCTGTTTCCAAACGTTACCATAGGGCAAAAAATAAGGCGCGGCCTTTAAGGGGCCGCGCCGCAGGTACAGAAGTTGAAACCTATACCTTTTATTTCAACAATTCCCTTGCGATAACCAGTTTCTGGATTTCGGAAGTACCTTCTCCAATCGTACACAGCTTAGAATCACGGTAGAATTTCTCTACAGGGAAATCTTTAGTATAGCCATAGCCGCCAAAGATCTGTACGGCATCGGTAGATACGCGCACACAAACTTCAGAAGCATAGTATTTAGCGAAAGCAGATTGTTTGGTTACTTTCTCACCACGGTTGATGAGATCGGCAGCCTGGTAAATCAGCAGTTCAGATGCTTCGATCTGGGTAGCCATATCGGCCAGTTTCCATTGAATAGCCTGGAAATTGGCAATGGGCTGGTCAAACTGCTGGCGCTCTTTGGCGTAACGAAGAGAAGCTTCGTATGCACCTTTAGCGATACCCAGAGACAGGGCTGCGATAGAAATACGGCCACCGTCCAGGATTTTCATTGCCTGGCGGAAACCATCACCTACTTCACCGAGGCGTTGGGCGTCGGAGATGCGGCAGTTATCAAAAACGAGTTCTGCGGTCTCGGAAGCACGCATACCCAGTTTGTTTTCTTTTTTACCGGCAGAGAAACCGGGGGTTCCTCTTTCAATCACAAAAGCGGTAAC
>Ga0247823_10004405_pt1 | contig 11297 bp, 14 predicted proteins | sample 13C_PalmiticAcid_2_FD_192426 | JGI IMG/M metagenome (GOLD analysis project Ga0247823, IMG submission 192426) | Soil microbial communities from agricultural site in Penn Yan, New York, United States - 13C_PalmiticAcid_Day30 | ecosystem: Environmental > Terrestrial > Soil > Agricultural land...
ACATATCGATTTAATATCGACCAATTTTGTCTGGACCAGAGTTGGTATTACTAGGAAAATAAAGACGGCATGGGCCTATTTAGCCATTGTTCGGATGCGTGCGATGGCGGCATTCTCTGGAATGATATCAGTGCTTTTATTGTGGATTGGATTCATGGAATCTGATGATGTACTGCCTGATGGACTACTAATCTTATTAGCGATTAATGTTGTTGTAGTAACATGGCAATTCCGAGAATCGCTTAAATTGGTGAATTGGAATGACTGATAGAGAGATTACTGAGCCATTTATCGATCACCTTATGGAATTGACGGGTGGCTGCGGTTACTCATATGATGCGGGCTCTTACTTTATCACGAAATACTATTATGCACATATGTGTGATCCATCTGCTCCTCGCTGGTCCTTGGTAATAGCTAAAATACAATATCAAGACGGCATCATGATTATATGCCCAGATTTATATAGGGTCCCATCCACAGAGCATAACTTAGCTGATTCTGATGTGGCTGTCGACATGGCCCGTCGCTTACAACATATAATTAAGAATACTGTATCTGTCAATAAAGGTAAGAGCCCTCCTTCGTTTTACTATTTAAGTGATATGCTTACTGGCCTACTATTTATAGTATGCACTCTTGCGATGCTGTCCGCATTAACCTTTAGCATTTTGATCTATGATTACTTTGTAAACAAGCAAGCTGGACCCAACCATCACTTGGTGAGTACTTTAGTCGCATTGAGTATTGTTATGTCAATGGTTGCCGGGCGAAAGATTTCCAAATATACTTCTAATTAAGAATTGGTGTAAATGAAGTAAAGTTAATCTCGGTAGAAGCTGTACTTTACATATTCTAAATAGCTTACTCAATACTGGTCAAAATTACGATATCCTTTGAGACCAGTGATTGAGGTATAGTAATGCCTGGATTTAATATAGCACCTTTTGGAGGTGGATATTCCAATAATGGCCCGAGTAACATTGGGGAAATCCGACGTACCCATCGTTGGGTCTTCGAGACTTTAGGACGAGGGACTGGCCAGTTCTCCCAGCAAGAATTGCTGGTACTAGAATCTGCCGCACGCCCCAGCTTTAAATTCGATAAGCCTGAAATGCACCACAACCAAGAAGTTTCCCGGTACGCCGGTAAACAAGATTGGGAGCCGATCACGCTCACGTGGTATGATTATGAGCAGAATCCTGACATCTCTCGCGGGATTTATCATTGGGTTGAAACGGTAGTCAACCTGAAAAGCATCAAAGTTGCTCACCCGAAGGATTATAAGAAGACGGGCTCGCTCGCGATGCTCGACGGTGCTGGGCAGACGACCGAGATTTGGACGATGCTTGGTACATGGCCCGAGTCTTCGAACTGGCAAGATTTGAACTACACTTCGACTGACCTCCAGACTCTCGAAGTGGTTATGTCTTACGATCGTGCGGTTCGCGCTCGTGGTGACGGCTCTTGCGTCCAGGTGCCGCCTCCGCAGGTTATTCAACCTTCCTGCCCGAACTAATTGGGCTGGAAAATTAAGCTTGTAAGTATGGGGGTCTGAAATTCAGACCCCCATACTGTATTTGGACTCCGCTAAACTTACAATATGCCCGGCTTTTACATTCCCATTTCGAATGAGTGCCACGATGAGAATTATTCTCTCGCGGGTGGCACTACTTTTGTTGGCCCTGCTCATACATTAGAAACAGTAAGAACTCATCGATATCGTATTTCTATAATCGACACAATCACATCTGAGATTCAACTCTTAGCTTATAAATGTACACGTCCTACTCCAGAAATCGATAAGATTGTTATTCATAATGCCCAAAATGAGATAAGCCGCCCAGGTAAACATCGCTGGAAGCCAGTGGAATTTACATTTTACGAGATTCTAGAGAAAGACGGAGGATATAGCGAAGTTGCCTATTACATGTATCGTTGGTGGTCACGTAAGACTTTAAATATCGACCAATCTTTACATTTGCCTCCTTCAGAATATCTTAAAGAGTGTTGGATTGAGACTCTAGATGGTATTGGAGACTCGGTTTGGGAATATAGACTACAAGAGACATGGCCTTCCAAGATCTCTCCCAGCAATCTGACATATACCAGTTCTGAAATCGCTGATATCGGAGTCACTTTGGAATATCAACTGGCTATTGAAACCAGTCCTTGATAAGAGTTGAGATGCCTGGATTTATCATCAATACTGTTGGAGGACATCGCAAGGCTGCACCTAGCACCGCCGAGTATTACTATTCATACTTTTGGGATATTAAGGAAATCTTTCAAGGGATAATCCCAGGGCCGATTCACGACACTATTGTCCATGCCGAAAGTGCCTCACTTCCCACATTTACTGTAGACAAAGAAATAGTTCAGGGTGGAAGCTTAAATTACAAATATGCCAAGAATGCTACTTGGGAAGATATTAAGATTACTTGGTACGACACTAAAGGATTTATCGATGTAGTCAAGAAATGGCGGAGTATGGTATGGACTGAAGAAGACGGTATCAAACAAGCTAACGAATACAAGAGAGATACTACCCTCTCAGTGTATTTGCCAACTGGCAAGACTGAAGTCGATTGGGCTCTTTACAATAGTTGGCCATCCGTTATTAGACATGGCGAGTTGACATATGTGTCTAGTAATGCTAAGATTGTAGAAGTGACGATTACATATGATTGGGCCGAAGAAAATTCAGGTGCTGCACAGGAAAGAGCCGCGATTACTTAGTGCGGCGTATATAGTGATGATAATAGTCTCACTATGAGAGAGTAACGATGTCTGACGAACTGTCTGAGGATATTCCACTGACCGGAAACGCTCCGGTTCAGCCTGAGAAGAAAGTAGAGAAGAGTGCCCCGCAAATTAAAGCGAGCGCTCCTCAGACATCCGATCTTCAGTATGCTGCTGAAGCATCGGATCTTGATCGTCTGAATATGACCCCCATGGAACGCTTGATTCCGTGGGAAGAGTGCCATTTACCAAGTGGTGGCCTATGGTATGGCTGGGGTAATGGTATTGTAAAAGTTCGGGCTATGGGCTTGAATGCTGAAAAGATTCTCGCTACTCAACGACTCGGCCAGAGTGGTCAGTCGATGGATATGCTCTACAAGGAATGCTGCAAATTTCCTGAGGGCTTTGATCCTGATCATCTTCTCGTGGGTGATAGAACTTTCCTTCTATATTATATCAGAGGGATCACTTATGGGAACATGTATGAATTCTCGGTGAAGTGTCCATCTTGTGAAGCCACTGGCTTACACAAGTATGATCTGAACCAACTGGTTTCCACTATTAAGGGTGGCAATCCTACTCTAGGAAATGAACCGTTTCCAGTACGTCTCCCATACGCTTCAGAAGTGCTTGGGACGGATGTTATTGCAAATATTCGCTTCCTTAGGGGCATGGATGCGGTTCACATCTACAATCGCCGAAAAATCCAAAATAAAGCTACCGGCCGACACGGTCAAGTACGTCCAGGCTCTGTGGCTGGCCAGAGGGCGGATCGAGACACTAGAGAGGAAATTGATCAAGCGTTATCGGACAACCTGGAAACGCTGATCGTTAACATCAATGGCGATGACAGTCGCCATAAGATCAGAGCTTTTGTTTCCCGCATGCATTCTCGCGATACTACAGCGATTCGAGACTGGCTGCGGGTAAACACTCCAAGCATCGATAATACCGTCACCGTCACCTGCGGAGAATGCGAGGTTGACTTTACAGTGGAGCTTCCGATTACGGAAGGCTTTTTTCGTCAGGCAAAGCCCTGAGGAGTATGACCGGCAATATTACAACCTAATGGAGCAACAATTCCAGCTTAAATACCATGGGAATTTAGATCTGTATGAGCAAGAAGCTATAGTTGCGGAAGATCGTAAATGGTGGTTGGAGCGTATCGCTAAAGAAAAGAAAGAAGAAGCGGAACGACAGAAGCAGAATCAACCAGCCCAAAGACGTATACCACGTCTCAAACGCCGTTGAGATTAAAAGAGAAGGCCAAATATACCATCGAAAGGTGGTATTATGACCTGTTCCACATCTGCCCTCGCCAATGCCTCACCTCGTATCTCCGCTAGACGAGGGCAAGTGGCTAATTTAAATGTAGAATTCTTCAATAATGGAGTTTTAGCAGATCCATATGCAATTCGTAAAGTTGAGATCTACAAATCAGCTATTCTCCCACATAATCTAGTCACTACTATTCCCATTATAGAACTGGAAGATGCACAATATCCAGCCCCGCTATGTCAGCCTTTAGATGACGATGACGAGGCTGCGGTCGGCAAATACCATCTGCTTTATAGCGTTCCTCCCGACCTGGAGGCACCAAACGTATACTTCGACCTTTGGTATTACTTTGCTACAAATCCATGCGGCGAAGTCGGTACTGATGTTACCAGTCCTACAGATTGCAATATTGATAGTGAGGACTACGAACCTCTACTTTTAAAATGCTGCCATCAATTCTTCGTATATCCTGATGAATGGATGTGCGATTCTCGTTTACAATCTATCAACTTCGGTTTTGAACCTCTTAGCCAGAAGTTTCACCAACCAGAGAATCGTACTCTGGAAGTGGGTATTATGCCACTTCCGCTATATGATTACAATTTCAATCTAGTTAACCCTATGATTCCCTTTATTAAAGCTTATATTACCGTAAAGACTCAGCATTGTGAACTATTGGTGGATGAAGAGCCTTGCCGCATCGGCCTTCGACAGGGCTCCTATAGAACTAACCCGTATGTGGTGCAATATGATCTTGATACTATGCAGTTCCTAAAGGGAACTTATCAGTATCAGATTAAACTCGTAATGCCAAATGGCATGTCACGAGTCAGTTGCCCCTATATCATGACCATTTTCTAGGATATGCTTGATACCTTTCGGGGTTAGATAACCCTTAAAGAAGGTCTCCTGTTCTAGTTCTACGGTTTCAACGCGAAGCCATTCTTGTTCGACTCCATAATTCCAGGCATCTCTTAAGAATCGGCTTCTGGCTGTGTGCCCATCGAAGTGAATATGAGTGGATTTTGGGTCTTTATTCTCGAAAAGACGCTTGAAGGCGTTTTTGTATTCTTGGACTTCATTGGACATGTTCTGCTCCATTATGGTTGTAGAGCAAACACATTGGAGCAAGACAAACCATTATATTAGACAAATCTAGATGTATAGTCATCCCCAGCGGGTTAGAGGATGTTATGACCCAAGCAGTCGCGTATCCTAGCGGTCTTACCCGCTTAAGACAACTTACTACTCAACTTCACAAAGAAAGCGATGCTGTCTTTGGCTTCTTTAACTGTTCCCCCGATCTTTTTATTATTCTAGATAAAGATGGGATGATTGATAGATTCAATCGTGCTTGGAATAGTATTTTAGGATGGACAGAAGAAGAAATTTATAACTTGGGTCTATCAGGAATAATTCATCATGAGGATCTATACAATATTAGCATGATCTTGGATAACGTAGCCAAATCTGAGGTAGCACAATTCGTGACCAGATGTCGGACTAGATGTGAATCATTCATCGCTGTTGAGTGGCGGTTCACACAATGGATCGACGGTAGGCTCTACGCGGTTGGTAGAATCGTTCCCGAGGGTTGTGCACGCTGCGTGGAGGGCGCGGCCAGATTTGCCAACCTAATCGGGCTAACCAATGACTACACCACGTAGAACCGCTGATGGCTGGGATGAATACCGCAAACTCGTGTTACGCGAGCTTGAAAGGTTCGAAGCCATCGTGGCCGAATTGCGATTAGCTGATACTAATACCAAAGACGTGCTGGCTAAAGATCTCGTTCAATGTAGAGAACAACTCTTCCTGCAACTAGAAGTGCACGCACGACGCTATAATAAGAAACTTACCGATACTAAGGATAAATTCGATGCAGTTATCGTAGAACGAATAACTCATTTGAATAACATCTACACCACTGAGATTAATCGCCTTATTATTGCCCATGAAGAGACAGTATCTCAACTTAAAAGCCTGCAAAGTGATATGACTCGCATCAAAACCATCGCTAGTGTGATCGGTGCGATAGCTGGTATTGTTGTATCTGGTGCCGCAGCAGCGATTGAAGTAATATTCTGATATGGCTTACGCTAATAATATACCATCACAAAGAATAAAAACGTGGGTTCTACGGCATTTTCCAGATGCTAAAGAACGTCATGATGAGCTTGTGATTGTCAGCCCATTCAGAAATGATGGGAAATATAAATTTAATATCTCTTTGACCAAAGGCCAATGCCATGACTGGCGTGGCGATTCTTGGGCCGGAGAGACATCTGTAAAAACAAGTAAAAGAAACTGTTCATTTTTCAACTTCGTAAGGTTATACTTAGGATGTAGTTATATAGAAGCTGTAAAATCGGTGATGGGTGACTCGGCTAATCCCAAAGACTTTTTATATGGGAAGCCGGAAGATGATGAGACTCCTCTTAAGACGGTCGAAGTTGAACTGCCGAGCGGTTTGGAAACTATTCATGACGCTACTGATGTGGAAGGCCGAGCCATTCGAAAATGGCTTATGAAGCGTGGCTATACTCTAGAAATGATGGAGGAGGCCAATCTTCAACATATTGGTATGGAAGTGTACTGGCCTTATTATGAATATGGAGAGATGGTTTATTGGCAAAGCCGCTCCAGGATGAATAAGATTTACCGTTTCCCAAATGTTAAAGTCTATGGGCCAGACGGCAAAATAGAGGGCCAAACAGAAGTCAGTAAAGGAGATTTCATATATGGGTTTGATGATATAAAAGCAGCATCTTATATGATTCTTACCGAATCAATATTTGGTAAGATTACAATTGGTGATCAAGCTGGTGCGACTGGTGGTGCAAGCGTAACTGATGAACAGAAACAAAAGGTCAAATTGATTGGCCCTAAAGACGGAATCATACTTTCACCAGATAATGATAAAGCTGGGGTAGAGAGCTTAAGTCATAATTATGCGGTATTGAGACCTTTAGGATATAAAATGTATTACACTTTACCGCCTAAAATGCCATATATGAAAGATGGCAAGCAAGAATTTACTAAAGATTACAATGAACTTATTGAACTATGTGGATTATCTAGGAGTGAAGTCCGCAAGATTCATGACGAAAGCATCACACAGTTGAATGACGTTTCCCTTTTGAAGCTCCGCGTTGCGTCCGTCGCACCAGACCGGCTCCGCACATGATATCCAACATGGCGGACACTTCATCTTCAGTGCCGACTGCACTATCCACTACGTTCTTTCCTCTCCAAATTTTATTGCTTCGAAGATTGTTACTTACTTTGATAATGTCGACAACACTAATTCTATTAAGTATTGGGGAATTGATTAAATGCCTAGTATCTTGTGTGATATATCCGCAACAGATAAGTAACGCAACCCCTTTATAGTAGGCAGACAAATTCATCTGGTCCAGATCTTGTTGGATCGTCTCAATTAGTTTCGTAAGTCTGGCCTGAATCAGGGCCTTTTTGTCCTTTCTCGCTGCATTTTTCGGGTTTGGATTCTTGACTGGCATAAGGTAGCTCTATTGTTCTGTGGATAGTGGTTTTGCTAATGAGATACTCTCTGTATCCAGCAGTTACAACACTCGGCCAATTGTTTTTGAACCAGGTATATATTCCTGGTCCATCTAACGCATCAAGCCATGTCAAATGAGTAAGAATTGCCTTACTACATGCTTCTGGTATGGCTTCGCTGATGATACCACAAATCTTACCGGGTTTCTCTCCAAGCAGAAATATTAATACGTTCTGTGGTTGATTGTTGTAACTGATATAGAGAAGTTTCATGTCTAATCCTAGAGGCGGTGCACAAGCATGCGTAAAAATGAGCTTTGTGGATGGTCCCGATGCTGATAAGGATTTCGGAAAACACGTTATATCTATGAGATTCGCTGCTGCTCTTAGTGGTGGATATACTATTAGCGGAAAGATAGCAGCACCGGCCTATAATATTATCGGGGACACAATTGAAAACCAATATCTTAAAAGGGCTCGCCGTGAACCAGTTAAGATGCGTTTTCAATTATTGCAAGATGTAAATGGACAATTCCCCGAAACAGCTACTAGAACCCAAGAAGTGATTGTTACACATCTCCAGGGCCATGGCGGAGCCCCCGATGTTGGGTATTTTGAATTTGTTGCTATTGACCCACCATCTTGGTATCTGAACAATGGAGATGCTAGCGGTGGTGTCTTCAAAGGTCGTGTGGATCAGGTAATCAAGCAAGTAATACAGAAGTATGCCCCATCAGTCAAAGCAGAAGTCAGCAAAGCGGTTGGCTCTGAAGAGATGAAATGGTGGATGATGCGTATGGACCCTCAGACGTTTATTACCCATTTAATGAGTTTATCTGCACCGCTCACTCTTAAAAAGACGCAATATCTTGTGGGTATTGATGGATATTCAATTGATATTAAAGAACAAGCTTCCATCAAGTCAACTCAACGTGGATATTATCGATATATGGTTGATAAAGATCATGACACTATTAAGAGATGGCAATTACTAGCTGATAATTCAACTTCTCTATCTCAACACAAGCTCGTTACTAGTGGTATGTCTACATTGTCTGGCGAGTATTATGATAGAACTACTGATACTAAAGAAAATCAGGTTGTAGTGTCTGACAAGACGACGGAGGCCAAACAGACCGCACGCACTAAGGATACTCAATCGTTTAGTAAGCCCGGAGATGGGAAGTCAGAAGTTGCTGGGGCTACTTCTATTATCAGCATTCCTGAGCTTTATTCTGCCGGGGATATCGGCATACCATATAAAGAATATATCAGTGCTTATGCTAGAGGATTATGGCTGGATACGATCTACAACCTTCAGCGTTTATCCTTGACTATCACCGGGCATGGTGAATGGTGCGATAGTAAAGGTCTAGGCGTCGACACAGCTTTCTTGCAATGGAGTAAGGGTGTAACCGATAGCGACAGCAATCGTTATACATGGTTGACTGGTAGTTGGATTATATATGGCTTTACTCATTTTTATGATAGGAAGGGATGGGACACTGTATTAAATTGTGCCCGCTACGACCACGATGCTAATTCTGTGAAGGTTGGTGGCTCTTAGCGAGGAATACTATTCCTCGCAAATGTATTGACAATAAATTGTAGCTTGGTCACAAGTTACAAGGTCATATATCGAGGCGCATCATGAAGATCTTCGCATGGATTAACGGATTACTCTCATACGTGGCTAATTTCCGTTTCGTTGAGACATTCACGAACGTCTCCGACTGGAAGCTGCCTACCGTTTCTGACCCCTTTGTGCCCTATCACTGCTCTGCGATCAACGAATACATCGCGACACGTGCTGAAGATGATTTGTTGCGACAAATTCATGCGATGGACTACACGAGTTTACGACAGTTGAATAACGAGATCCAGTATAACAGATCTATCAATCCATCATATACTAGAACTAAAGACTTCAGAATTTCTTATATTGCCGGTAAACGACGACTAATCGATCTAGATAAGGCTGGGTTGGTATTTGAACGCATGTCGCCGCTGGATGTTGCATTTGAAATTATGGTCGGTACTATTATTGGTGACGAATTCTCTAAGAGGGTAGGTGGCGGGAAATAATATAGGTAGCTGCCAAATATATCTCGTCTAAATAAGGCGAGACATGGCAAACAGTATCGATCCTAACGTCTACGCTCTATCCATCGATCTCTCGATGAATAGTGCTGCTGCAACCAGACAATGGAACGATTTCTCTACGCAAGCGGTCGCTCTAGAAAAGCAAATTACAGACGCCGCTAAGAACTCCCTTACTGCTGTTATGGGAGTTGTCGATGTTGTTAGCCAATCTCTCAAGGCAGTCATCAAGAACTCTGTTGACTTTAAAGTCAACTCTCAAGACGTTGTTAGTGCTTATCAAGATATTAATAAGGAGATGGACCACTCTTCTGATATGGAAGAGGACTATATAAAGAATCAGAAAAAAGCACTTGATGTCATGAAAGAAATGCATGACTATGATTTAGATGCATCTAAGTCATTAAAGAACGACCTCAAGCTTTCTGATACCATGCTTGAGACATTCCAGCAAGTTGTAGAAGCTGTAAAGGTCAAGAATAAGCAGCATGAACTCCAGAACAATCTTTTAGAAACGGATAATAATCTAGCCGACAGATTTAATGACACGATGCATGATACCGGAGTAAGAGTCCGGTTATTAAATCATCTGTGGACACGTATGTCCACTGCTGCTAGAGCCATGTGGAACAACTTGAAAGGTGTAGATGGAGATACTGAGAAGTTCGTCACAACCAATTATAGAGCCTATGGATCGCAACAAGATTTAGTCAATTCAGCCAGAGATTTATCGTTAGAATGGGGTGTGACGAAGGAAGTAGCCCTAGAAACAATTAAAGTTCTTACTGATCTTCGTTTACCTCAAGACGAAATGCAGAAATATGGGGAGACCATCACTAGAGCTAACAGATACTTGGGGGCAGGTGTTGTCACTATCGGGCAATATGCGGCACGTCTAAAAGGTCTTGGGCAGGGTTCTGATTATTTGGAAAGGAAGACTATTACACTGTCTGAGACTATGCGAAAGTTCGGCCTCACGGCAGAAGACAATGAAAAGCTGATGCGTTCCACAGCTTCTAATGCCAATAATATCACTATTGCTTTCGGTGGTAGTGTAGATGCTATCGAACGTTTCGAGCAAGCCAAATCCGCCCTTATGGCAGTCAATAAGACCATGGGGGAATCTACTGACGTGGCGAATAAATTCGCTGATGCTCTAGCTAATGATGTACTGTTACGTCAGAAATGGAGCAGTCTCTCTGGCGTTATGATCCAAGACGCTGAGGATTTACAGCGGGCTCTCGTCAAGGGTGGCTTAGCTCTCCGACGTCAAGGCGTGGACCTGGAAGCATTACAAAAGTCGGCAGCGGCCGGGGATGTTGCCGCACAGCAGCGGCTGAAAGTCTATGCTGACGTCTTCACAAATGGAGATCAGGCTGCCCTCTTGATGATGGGACAAGTTGGGGCTCTCGCTGACCAAATGAATTTGACTGGTCAATCGGCAGAAGATCTGGCTAAGATTACTCAACAACTCCATAAAAATGCGATGGACCCATTCGCAGAGTCCAATACGACATTAACGGCCCAGCTACGTATATTAGGATCTAGACTTTTAACTATTTATAATATCGTAGCACAATTAGCGGCTAATGCCTTATACCCATTTGTAGTGGCCCTCAATGTGGTTGTTGGAGGTATCACATACCTTATCGGTG
>Ga0247823_10004406_pt1 | contig 11294 bp, 6 predicted proteins | sample 13C_PalmiticAcid_2_FD_192426 | JGI IMG/M metagenome (GOLD analysis project Ga0247823, IMG submission 192426) | Soil microbial communities from agricultural site in Penn Yan, New York, United States - 13C_PalmiticAcid_Day30 | ecosystem: Environmental > Terrestrial > Soil > Agricultural land...
CCACTGTGTTGTCCGCGGCGGTCAGGAACGCGATGAGCGCGATGGTGGCGTGGACCCTGGTCAGCATGAGCGGCTGACCGGTTTCCCCGCGAACCGATCGGCGAGGAAGCCCACGGCGTCAGCACGGCCCGACGCGAACGCCGACAGGTGCTCACCGACGTGGACGCCCCACTTCACCGCCACGCCCTTGGCGCAGTACTCCCGGTGCAGGGCGTCGGCCTGGGCGAACGGAACGAGTTCGTCGATGAGCCCGTGGTAGAGGAAGATCGGGGCGCCTGGCACGCGGGCGCCGAGCTTGTTCTCCGCCAACCGGGCCTGCCAGTCGGGCTCGGCGAGCGGGTTGTGCGTTGTGTAGTCGCTGATGCGCTTGCCGATGTAGGGCAGGAAGTCCGCGACGCACTTCTCCCGGTCGGCGAACTCCTTGCGCCCGGCGTCGTTGAGGTAGGACTCAAGGTCGAGTTCCGGGTAGGCCGCGTCGAGGCCGACCGCGGCGAACAGCAGCAAGCCGAAGCCCGCGCCGCCGTCGAGCGCCTTGGCGACCGCGCCCAGGTCGGCGGGCACGCCGCCTGCGGAGATGCCGACCAGGTTCAGCTCGGGCGCGAAGGACGGCTGCAGTTCACCCGCCCAGGCCGCCGCACCACCGCCTTGCGAGTAGCCGATCAAGCCGACCTTGCCGCCCGCGCGCAGCCCCGTGGCGGGCACCCTGGTCGCGGCCCGGACGGAGTCGAGCATGGCCCGGCCCTCGGACTGCCCGATCACGTACGTGTGGTCCTCTGGCGTGCTAAGGCCCTCGTAGTCGGTGACCGCGACCGCCCAGCCCTTGTTCAGCAGCTCGCTGACGTAGAGCTGGTCGTACTCGGTGCCGGACGCGAACGCCTTCGACGGCGCGCACTTGTCACCGATGCCCTGGGTGCCGGGAGCGAGCGCGACGATCGGGCGGGTCCCCAGCGTCGGCACCAGCGGCACGAAGACGGTCGAGGACACCGCGATGTCGGCCCCGGTGGCGTTCTTCGAGCGGTAGAGCACGTGGTACGCGGTCGCTCCGCTCATCGCGGCGATGGGCGCGCTGGTCGCCCGGTACCAGATCGGGTCGCCGGGCGCGCTGCCCGGCAGCGGGGTGGGCGGCTGGTAGAACGCGTCGCCCGCCGGGCCGACCGGCACACCAGCGGCGCCGACCGGGGCGGTGGGCACCAGTAGCACGGCAGCGGCCACCGCGGCGACCGCCGAAAGGGAGAACACACGCCGGGGAATGGACATATCGGGGACGTTAACGGCGCGATATCCGAAGTGTCGATAGGCACAAACATTCTTCGCGTTCACCGCGAACTGCGCTGGCGAAAGTTGTCACGCGCCGAGCAGGGCAATGTCGATTTCGCCGATTTAGCCAGGTGGCACAAGTTTCCAGGAGGACATTGCGCGATATTCACAGAAACGGCCGCGCTTCCGAATGCCGCTCGCGTCACGTAACGTCGATCTTTGACACGCGGCGCGCCCGGATCTTATTGTCACCAACACAATTCCGCCCGTCAGGCGACCGGCAGGGGACTCTCGATGAGCACAGGGGTCGTACAGGACGGACCGGCCGCGGCGCTGTGGGCCACCCTGCCGCGCGAGGTGGTCGACCGATTCCGGCCACTGGTCGGCAGGCTGACCAAAGACATGATCCACGAGATCCAGCGCGCCGTACCGGCCTACGCGAAACCGCTGAAAGGCCAGTTCGGCGCGGCGATGGTCGCGGGCGTCGAACAAGCCGTACTCCGAATGGGCGCGCCGACAGAGAATTGGGCGAACGTGTTTCGCCAGCTCGGCCGAATGGAGTTCGCCGAGGGCCGCAGCCTCGACTGCCTGCAGACCGCTTATCGGGTCGGCGGCCGGGTGGCCTGGCGGCACGTCGCCGTGTGGTGCCAGCAGCACCGGCTGCCCACCCCGATGCTGGCCAAGGCCGCCGAGGCGATCTTCGCCTACGTCGATGAGATCTCCGCGCTGTCCATCGAGGGATACACCGCCGCCCAAGCCCAGTCGGTCGGCGTGATCGAGCGCAGCCGCCGCAGGCTGGTCGACCTGCTCCTCAGCGACACCCCCACGGCAGGCGCGACGCTGGCCAAGCTGGCCGCCACCGCCCGCTGGCGGCCACCGCCGTCCGTCGGGGTGCTGGTGGTCGACGGCGACATCGAGGAGCTGTTCGGCGCCGGCATGCCCGAGGACGTGCTGGCCGACCACGACGGCGACCGCCCGTGCCTGATCGTCGCCGACCCGGCCGCCCGGGTCGCGGCCCTGCGGGAACGGGTGCGCGGCCACCGGATCTGCGTCGGCCCCACGGTCCCCCTCGCCGACGCCGCCACGTCACGGCGCTGGGCGAGACGCACGATGGAGCTGATGGACCGCGGGATCATCAAAGGCGGCCCGGTCGTCTGGTGCCGCGACCACCTGACCACGCTGTGGCTGCTCGCCGACGAGTTCCTGGTCGGCGAGCTGATCAAGGGCGCGCTCGCGCCGCTCGCCGACCTCACCGCCAAACAGCGCGCCCGCACGGTGGAGACCCTGCTCGCGTGGCTGGCGGGCCGGGGAAGCGCCCCCGAGATCGCCGAGCAGCTGCACGTCCACCCGCAGACCGTCCGCTACCGCATGCGCCAGGTGGAGAAGCTGTTCGGCGACCGCCTCACCGCGCCCGGCTCCCGCCTCGACCTGGAGATAGCGCTGCGCGCGCACCGGCTGCTGGAAAACGCCGCCTGCTAAATTCAGCGCGTGGGGATCTCCGTACTGGACCGGCGCAGTCACACGCCGCTCTGGGCCCAGCTGCACGCCGATCTGCTGCGTCGGGTGGGCGCGGGCCACTTCGACGACGCGTTCCCAGGAGAGCTGGCGCTGGCCGCGGAGTACCAGGTCAGCCGCAACACCGTCCGGGAGGCGCTGCGCAGGCTGCGCGCCGACGGCCTTGTGGTCGCGGGCCGTGGCCAGCCGCCCAGGTTGGGCAAGCCCACCGAGATCACTCAGCCCATCGGGGCGCTCTACAGCCTCTTCGCCTCGGTCCGGGCGCTCGGCATGGACCAGCACAGCGTGGTCCGCACCCTCGACATCCGCGCCGACGGCGTGATCGCGGTGCGACTCGGCCTCGAGGAGTCGACCCCGCTGCTTTACCTGGAGCGGCTGCGGCTGGCCGACGACGAGCCACTGGCCGTCGACCGGGTCTGGCTGCCCAAGTCACGCGCCGCCCCACTGCTTGGCGTCGACTTCGCCGACACATCGCTCTACCAGGAACTGGACGCGCGCTGCGGGGTACGGCTGACCGGCGGTCACGAGCAAATCCGCGCGGTCATCCCGACCGCGGCCGAGCGGCGACTGCTGGACATCCCGGCCGGGGTGGCCGCGTTCTCGATCGACCGGCTGGGCACCGCGGACGGCACCGCGATGGAATGGCGCAACACCCTCGTGCGCGGCGACCGGTTCAGCGTGGTCGCCGACTTCTCCGCGCGCGCGGGCTACCAGCTCGACGTACGCGCGGGCACACCCAAGCGGACCTGATCGGTCTCCAGAGACAGCCCGTACGGCGTGTCGACGATCGGCGGGAAGAACGGCTCCGCCGGGAACGAATGGGGTCGCGGGCCGGTCGGCTGGTAGCCGGCCAGCCACAGCACCCTGGCGGAACCCGCGCGCAGCACGCCGGGATGGGACAGCGACCCGCGCGACCTACTGGTCCGTTCGGCCACCGGGGCCGAAGAGAGCAGTGGTTCTGGCGCGGAACCGGGCAGGCATCCCGGTGCTCCCATCAGGTGTCCTCCCAGGCGAATCGGTGCCGGAAAGACAGACACGGACCCCGCCAACCTCGGGCGTAAGGCGGGCAATGCAGCGGGGTCCGTGGCTGCTACGGGCCGGATTCCCACCGGGCCCGAGTCATCGGCACTCTTTTTCGTTGTCCACAAAGTCACACGGCCGCCCGGGCTGCGTTGGTTTGCGCGCCCAGTCGCCCCGGGCGACCGAGGACTACGTTATTGCCCAGTACCCCGCCCAGCATCGGGGAAAACCCTAGGGCACCCGAACTGGTCCGTAGGCTCAATCACGTTCGATCAGATGCCCCACGACATCCGGCCCCGGATGCGCGTGACCGGAGCCATCGCGGCGCGGGTCGGCCTCGGGCAATTCGACGGCGGACCCGGTTCGGCTCGATCCTGCCGGACGCGGCCCGACCCAGGCCAGCGCCAACCCGACCTCGCCTTTGAGGAAGCGGTGCGACCGGACGCCGCCGGTTGCCCGACCCTTCGCGGGATAGAGCTCGAACGGGGTGACCTTGACGCTCTGCCCTGTCGACGTGACCACTTGCGGCGCGCCGTGCTCCGGGTCGTCGGTGCGGATCGCGGCGAAGAACACCGCGTGCGCGTCCGCGGGCAGGTTGATACCAGCCATGCCGCCGCCCTTGAGACCCTGCGGCCGCACCAGCGACGCCGCGTACCGCAGCAGCGACGAGTCCGACGAGACGAACACCAGCGACTCCGTGTCGTCGCCCAGCCAGCAGGCGCCGATGACCTCGTCGCCGTCCTTGAGGGTGATCACCTCGAAGTCGTCGGACCGAACCGGCCACTCCGGCGAACAGATCTTGACCACGCCCTGGCGCGTGCCGAGCGCCAGACCGGGCGACTTGTCGTCGTCGAGCGGGGCGATCCCGACGACCCGCTCCCCCGCGTCGAGGTCGAGCAGCTCGCTGGCCGCCATGCCGCCGCTGAGTGAGACTGTGCCGCTCTGGTCGGGCAGCACGGGCAGCGGGAGGACGTCGGTCTTGACCGCCCGACCGCGGTTGGTGATCAGCAGGATCTGCCCGCGCGCGGTCGAGTGCACCACGGCGGAGACGGCGTCGTGCTTGACCCGCCCGTTGCGGCGCCGCGCCTCCGAAGACTCCTCGGACTCGGCGGCCGTACGCGCGACCAGGCCGGTCGCGGACAGGATCACCTGGCACGGGTCGTCGGCGACCTCCAGCGGGCCCGCGGGCTTCGAGGCGGCGAGAACCTCCTTGAGGTCGCCGTCGATCAGCGCGGTCCGCCGTTCCTCCGCGAGGTCCTTGGCGACCGCGGCCAGCTCGGCGGAGACGACCTTCCGCAGCACCGCGTCGTCGTCGAGGATCTTGTCCAACTCGGCGATCTCGGCGCGCAGCTTGTCCTGCTCGGCTTCCAGTTCGAGCTTGTCGTACCTGGTGAGGCGGCGCAGCGGGGTGTCGAGGATGTAGGTGGCCTGGATCTCCGACAGCTTGAACTTCGTCATCAGGCCGGTCTTCGCGGCGGAGGCGTCGTCGCTGCCCCGGATCAGCTTGATCACCGCGTCGATGTTGAGCAGCGCGATCAGCAGGCCGTCGACCAGGTGCAGGCGTTCCTCACGCTTGCGCTTGCGGTAGCGGGTGCGGCGGGTGACGACCTCGTAGCGGTGCTTGAGGAAGACGTCGAGCAGGGCCTTGAGGCCCAGGGTCTGCGGCTTGCCGTCGACCAGCACGAGGTTGTTGATGCCGAAGGACGATTCCATCGGGGTGAGCCGGTAGAGGTCGGCCAGCAGCGCCTGCGGGTTGACGCCGACCTTGCACTCCACCACGACCCGGGTGCCGTTCTCCCGGTCGGTCAGGTCCTTGACGTCGGCGATCCCGGTGAGGCGCTTGGACTTGGTGACCTCGTCGGTGATCTTCTCGATGATCTTCTCGGCGCCGACCTGGTAGGGCAGTTCGGTGATGGTGATCGCCTGCCTGCCCCGACTGCCCTCCAGCGGCCCGATCTCCACCTTCGCCCGCATCCGCACGACCCCGCGGCCGGTCTCGTAGGCGCGGCGCACCTCGTCGAGGCCGAGCAGCATCCCGCCGGTGGGCAGGTCGGGGCCGGGGATGAACTCCATGAGCTTGTCGAGGGTGGCGTCGGGGTGGGTGACCAGCCAGCGGGCGGCGGTGACGATCTCGCCGAGGTTGTGCGGGATCATGTTGGTCGCCATGCCGACCGCGATGCCGGAAGTGCCGTTCACCAATAGATTGGGGAAGGCGGCGGGCAGAACACTGGGCTCCTGCAGGGAACCGTCGTAGTTCGGCCGGAAGTCCACAGTGTCCTCGCCAAGCTCCCCAACGAGAAGCATGGCGGCCTGGGACATACGCGCTTCGGTGTTGTGGTTGACGAATCCACCCGCCAGGAACGAGTGGTCCTCAGACTCGACTCGGACCGAGTAGACCTCAGCCGGATCGCACGGCTCGACGTCGGAGATCGTTTCGAACCGATACCCGGAGTCCATGACCGGCAGGATCGTGGCAAGGATCTCCGGATCCTTGATCCGGTCGATGATGCGCAGTCGCTCGGTTTCCCAGCGCTCGACCCGGTCGAAGTTGTGCTTGATCAACCAACTGCGGCCGCTTCCTCTGCGGTCGAAGTCCAAGGTGTCACGAACATAGTCGGCCACGAACGGGACGCGATCCTGGCTCAGCCGATGCGGTCGCAACGGCGAGTGACGCAGGAGTTCTCGGATCTTCGCCTGCTTCGTCTTGAGGAAGCCGACTCGCTCAGCGAACGCGCGGACATTCCGCAGACCAGACACGATCAATCGGAACTCGACGGAACCACTCGGCCGAATATAGGAGTGCAGCCTCGCGATCACCCCGAACTCGGCGAGAAGCTCCTGCACCTCGTACACAAGGCGTTCACTGTAACTCGAGTAGTGGACGGTGAAGCCGTCAGCGGCCACGCGAGGCCCGCCGTCACCTTCGAACAAGGCCATCAGGAAGGCACGTTTGACGCCCCAGCCGCCGTTCCACACGCACTCAGGAACGAACTTCTCCCTAGCCTGATGGCCAATCAGCTCGCCTAGCGGGCTAGCCCGGAACGCGTCCATCCCGCCCCGGTACGTCTGAATGTCGAGTTCGTAGATCTTCTTTCGGTCTCGTCGAGTCTCCCGCTCGGAGATGTAGCGATGCCCCCCGACGATGCCGTCGTAGGCATGCAAGACCTCGTCGAAGAAATGCTGATCGGCATTGTTGAAGCCTGCTCGATCTTTACTGGCCCACCCTTCGGAGACCCATGCGCCCGCGAGGACACCGAGCATGTACTCGCGAGCCGTCGGGATGACCTGCGCCCAAGCGTTTCGGGCGACGCACACCACAGCTCCCGATGACAGCTCGTCAAGCCGTCGCCACTGGAACAGCGGCACACCCATGGGCGCCTCGAGACAAAGGACGAGATGATTCTCGCTTCCTCGCAGGGAGAATCCCGTGTCCGTCCGAATCCTGATCGTCGGGTGAACGCCGGAGTTGAACACCCGATTGACCCGGACGGACTTACCGTCCTTGTCCAGCACCTCGAAGTCGACATCAGCCTCCGAGTCAGCCGGGAGATCGACCAAGTCGGCGATGCGCGGGCTCGTCCCATCAGCCAACCGGATCCGTGTGTCACCGACGACGCAGTACCGGCTCGCGGCCGGACCATCGTCTGGGCTGCCAAAGTTTCCATGCCCGTCAACCAGGGGCGTGTTGAGCGAGAAGTCCTGCGCCATACGCACCATGGCGTCGTAGATCGCCATGTCGCCGTGCGGGTGGTACTTGCCCATACAGTCGCCGACGACGCGGGAGGACTTCACGTAGGCGCTGGTAGGGCGGTAGCCCTGTTCGTTCATCGAGAACAGGATCCGGCGGTGGACCGGCTTGAGACCGTCCCGCGCGTCCGGCAGGGCCCGGGAGTGGATGACCGAGTACGCGTACTCCAGGTACGAGTCCTCGATCTCCGTCTTCACCGGGGTGTCGAAGACCTGGGCGCCCGCCCGGTCGAACGCGTTGGGGTCGACCTTGGTCGTGGGGCCCTTGCGGCGTGCCATCGCTGCGATGCTCTCTCTCGTACTCAGACGTCAATCGCGGACTGGTCGACCCGGGCCGACGAGTCGATGAGCCAGTTGCGGCGGGGTTCGACCTTCTCCCCCATCAGCAGTTCGAGCGCGGCCTCGGCCGCCTCCGCGTCGTCGAGGGTGATGCGGCGGACGGAGCGGGTGGCCGGGTTCATCGTGGTGTCCCACAGTTCGTCGGCGTCCATCTCGCCAAGGCCCTTGAATCGGGGGACGGGTTTGACGATCGTCTTGCCCGCCTTCTCCAGGCGGGCGACCGTGGTCTCCATCTCGCGCTGGGTGAAGGTGAAGTGGGTCTCGGCGTTGCGGCCCTTGGTGACGACCTTGTGCAGCGGCGGCATCGCGGCGTAGAGCCTGCCGTCCTCGATGACGGGGCGCATGTACTTGGCGAACAGCGTGATCAGCAGCGTACGGATGTGCGACCCGTCGACGTCGGCGTCGGCCATCAGGATGACCCGGCCGTAACGCATGACGCTGAGGTCGAACGTCCGCCCGGTCCCGGCACCGAGCACCTGCACGATCGAGGCGATCTCGGCGTTGCGCAGGGTGTCGGCGAGGCTGGCCTTCTGCACGTTGAGAATCTTGCCCCGCAAGGGAAGGAGCGCCTGATACTCCGAAACCCGCGCGAGCCGCGCGCTGTTGTGGACGAACACGCCCGCCTCAAGCGCGAAGTTGTGATAGCCCTCGACGGTCAAGTCGTAGACGTCCGCGGTCTCTGCCAGCGGTTCCACGGACGCGACCTTGTGGTTGACCATCGAGGCCGCTTCCCGCAACCGATCGACGTCGCCACGTTCGAGCAGTGGGGCAGGCCTGTCGACATCGGCATCGTGGCGGACCGAGCCGTTCTCGGCACTGTCCAGTCCGTGGCGGAGGTTGAAGGCGTCGGCCACGTAGTGGGTATAGACCCATTCGTTGCTGTCGTTCATCCATACCCGCTCGTAGCCATCGAGTTTGTCCCCGGCGGCCTTCGAGGAGAACGTCCGATACAGCGGCATCAGAGAGTCGCCCGGACTCAGTTCATCGGCCCGCCGATAAGAGCCATCGCGCAGGCGGAAGCGGTGATCCGGCGTGCACCGGACCGACTCACCGTTGTCCAGCCGTACTCGCACCAATGGCGCATCGCGCTTGGTCATACGCGGTTCGACCAGCGGCGCGACCACGACGCGCCCAGCCTTGTTGGTCGTGTAGCCGAAGTGGGTGACACCCTTGGACCAGTCGTCCGCCAGGTCCGCGAAGGATCGGCTGGTGCCCGATGCGAGAGCGACCATTGTGTCGCCGGTAAAGCAGCCAAGGGCGCTGTCGCCCTCCACCAAGAACAGCTCACTGCGGGCGACGCCGGTGGCGCGGCAGTCGACCAGTTTGGCGGGCATCGCCGCGCCTTCCAGGGCCGTCTTGCGGCGGGCGGCGTCCTTCTGCTGTTTCTGGGCGACGCGAACGCGGCCCGCGTCGACGATCTTCTGGAGGACGACCTTGGCCTCGGCCTTGGTCTTGCGGTCGTCGACCCAGGCTTTGAGGTGGCGTTCGACGATGGCGCCGATGACCTTGGTGATGCCCGCGGTGCTCAGTTCGTCCTTGGTCTGCGAGGTGAACTGCGGCTCCGGGATGCGCACGTGGATGACCGCGGTCATCCCTTCGAGCACGTCATCGAGGGTGGGCAGGTCCTCTTTCGGCTTCAGCAATCCACGCGTGCGGGAAACGGCTTCCTGTAAGGCTTTCAGCGCGGAGCGCTCGAAGCCCTTGCGGTGAGTGCCGCCATGCATGTTGCGGATGGTGTTGGTGAAGCACTCGACCGTGCGGTCGTATCCGGTGCCCCAGCGCAGCGCCAGTTCGACCTCGGCGCGGCGTTCCACTTTGGACCGCATGACGCCGTTCTCGTCGGCGGCGTTCTCCAGGTACGTGCCATCGCCGGTGATCAGGAAGGTACCGGAGACCGAGCGCTCGCTCGACGGGGCCAGGAAGTCGACCATGTCGGGCAGGCCGTTGGGGTAGTGGAAGGTCTCCTCGTTGATCGCGCCCTCGATCGCGGTGCGCAGGACGTAGGTGACGCCCGGCACGAGGAACGCGGTGTTGCGCAGCTTGGCCCGGACGCCTTCGACGTCGAGCGCGGCGCCGTTCTCGAAGTAGCGCGCGTCGTACCAGTAGCGGATCGACGTGCCCGTCTTCTCCCCGCGCTTCATCTTGCCGACGATCTGCAGGCCGGACTGGCGGGTGAACTTGGCCTTCGGACCCGGCCCGTCGAACAGGCCGGGCACGCCGTGGGCGAAGGACATCTGGTGGACCTTGCCCTCGCGCTTGACCGTGACGTCGAAGCGGTGGGACAGGGCGTTGACCGCGGAGGCGCCGACGCCGTGCAGGCCGCCGGAGGTCTTGTAGCCGGAGCCGCCGAACTTTCCGCCCGCGTGCAGCCGGGTAAGGACCAGCTCGACACCGGAGAGGCCGGACTTGGCGTGGGTGCCGGTCGGGATGCCGCGGCCGTCGTCGTCGACCTGGACGCTGCTGTCGGCGTGCAGGGTGACCACGACCCTGGCGGCGTGACCGGCGACACCTTCATCGGTCGAGTTGTCGACGACCTCGCTGAACAGGTGGTTGATGCCCCGGCTGTCGGTGGACCCGATGTACATGCCGGGCCGCTTGCGGACCGCCTCCAGACCCTCCAGATGGGTCAGGTCGTCCGCTCCGTAGAGGGTCTCGGCAGTCACGGGTGCGCTCTCCAGGCTCGTGGTGATGACTCGAACAGGTGTCCCAAAATACCCGAGCCCCGGCCGCGCACTCGCCAACCTGGCCGAACGGCCCGTCGCGGGCACTGGGAATTTCCCGGTCGGCCCCCGGATCTTGACGCGGACGACACCCCTTCATATGGTCTAGACAACTGAGCACCCGCTCGGCAGCAGGCGTCCCACTGCTCCCGTTCCGCTGTGAAAACCAAGACACACACGCAGAACAGATGTGGAAGGACTGCCGTGAAACGCCGATTCGCCCTCGCGGCGGGCGCCTGTCTGGCCCCGCTCCTGCTCGTCCTCATTCCGTCCTCCCCCGCCAGCGCGCACGGCTACATCTCGAACCCGCCGAGCAGGCAGGCCGTCTGCGCCGCGGGCAAGATCGCCGACTGTGGTCCCATCATCTGGGAGCCGCAGAGCGTCGAAGGCGCCAAGGGCCAGCGCAACTGCCATGGCGGGCTGAGCCAGTTCGCCCAGCTCAACGACGACACGCGCAACTGGCCCGCCACGTCCGTGGCCGCGGGCCGGGTCACCTTCAACTGGGTCATCACCGCCCGGCACTCGACCGCGAGCTGGGAATACTTCATCGGGAGCACCCGGATCGCGGTGTTCAACGACAACGGCGCCCGGCCCCCGGCCTCGTTCAGCCACGTAGTGGACCTGAGCGGCTACACCGGGCGACAGAAGCTGCTGGTCGTCTGGAACGTCGCCGACACCCCGATGGCGTTCTACAAC
>Ga0247823_10004407_pt1 | contig 11294 bp, 8 predicted proteins | sample 13C_PalmiticAcid_2_FD_192426 | JGI IMG/M metagenome (GOLD analysis project Ga0247823, IMG submission 192426) | Soil microbial communities from agricultural site in Penn Yan, New York, United States - 13C_PalmiticAcid_Day30 | ecosystem: Environmental > Terrestrial > Soil > Agricultural land...
CGGCTTCGTCGACGTCCACACCCATTATGACGGGCAGGCGACGTGGGACGCCGAAATGGCGCCGTCGAGCTGGCACGGCGTCACCACCGTCGTCATGGGCAATTGCGGCGTCGGCTTCGCCCCCGCCAAGCCCGATCGTCACGACTGGCTGATCAGCCTGATGGAAGGCGTCGAGGACATCCCCGGCACCGCGCTCGCCGAAGGCATGTCGTGGGACTGGGAAACCTTCCCCGAATATATGGACGCGCTCGAAAAGCTGCCGCGCACCGTCGACGTCGCGTGCCACGTCCCGCACGGTGCGGTGCGCGCCTATGTGCTCGGCGACCGCGAAAAGCCGGGCGCGATCCCGACCGACGACGACATCGCCGAAATGTCGCGGATCGTCGAGGAAGGCGTGCGTGCCGGCGCGCTCGGTTTCTCGACCAGCCGCACCGTGCTTCACAAATCGATCGACGGCGAACTCGTCCCCGGCACCACCGCGACTGCCGAGGAGCTGATCGCGATCGGTCGCGCGATGGGGCGTGTCGGTTACGGCGTGTTCGAAATGGCGAGCGACATGAAGCGCGAGTGGAACGAGTTTCAGTGGATGGGCGATCTCAGCCGCGAAACCGGCCTGCCGGTGACTTTCGCCGCGCTCCAGTCGATCGCCAAGGAACTGCCGCTCGAGGAGCAGATCGAGGAAATGCGGCGCCAGAATGCGACCGGCGCGAACATCGTCGCGCAGATCGCGCTGCGCGGCAATGGCATCATCATGGCGTGGCAGGGCACCGTGCATCCCTTCCGCTTCAAGCCCGCCTGGACCGAGATCATCGACCTGCCGTGGGCCGAGCAGCTCGCGAAGCTCAAGGACCCCGCGTTCAAGGCGCGGATGATTGCCGAGGAGAATGTCTTCCCCGAAAGCGACATCATCGATTTCCTGATGATCGTCGCGGGCGGCTGGCCGGTGCAGTTCGAAATGGACCCCGATTTCAACTACGAACCGCGTATGGACGAAAGCATCATGGCGCGCGCCACGGCGGCCGGGGTCAGTCCCGCCGACTACGCCTATGACCTCCTCATGAAGGACGATGGCAAGGGCTTCATCTATTTCCCGATCCTCAACTATCGCGACGGCAACCTCAATTTCCTCGAGGATTTGCAGGCGGCCGACGACACGGTGAACAGCCTGTCCGACGGCGGCGCGCATTGCGGGACGATCTGCGACGCCGCGTCGCCGACCTTCATGCTCCAGCATTGGGTGCGCGACCGCAAAGGCCATCGCATTGCGCTCGAACATGCGGTGAAGCGCCAGTGCCGCGACACCGCCTTGCTCTATGGACTTGAGGATCGCGGCGTGCTTGCGCCAGGCTATCTCGCCGACCTCAACGTCATCGACATGGAAGCGATCAAGCTCGGCAAGCCGTGGCTCGCCTTCGACCTGCCTGCGGGCGGCAAGCGGCTGCTGCAAAAGGCCGACGGCTATGTCGCGACGGTGAAGTCGGGGGTGGTGACTTTCCGCGATGGCGCGATGCAGGGGCCGACGCCGGGTGGTGTCATCCGCGGCCCGCAACGCGTCGAAATGGCGATGGCGGCGGAGTAAGCCTCTCCGTCATCCGGCATAACTCCCCTCGTCATCCCGGCGAAGGCCAGGATCTCGCCGGTGCATTTGCACGCGAGGTCGAGACCCCGGCCTTCGCCGGGGTGACGAGTTTGTTAGATGAGCGCTGCGGTCGCCCTCTCGACGTCTTCCACGCCATTGTAGGCGTGGAACGATAGCCGCAGGATCGTGCCCCGAAAATCGGCGCGCAGATTGTGTTCGGCCAGCGCTTCGGCAACGCGCGACTGGTCCGCTCCCGTATCGATGCACAGCGTGCCGCCGATAGCGCCGGTCGGCCAGCGCCACTGCGGCGTCCTTGTTTCCAGCGCATCGCGCAGCATCGTCTGCAACGCCTGATTATGCGCGCGAACCGCATCGACGCCGATCGCTGCGATCTCCCCGATGCCCGCCATCGACAGCACAAACGGCGCGACATCGGGCGTGCCGCCCCACCAGCGCCTTGCATCGGGGGCGTAGCGGAAATCCTTTATATCCATCTCGAACGGATTTTCATGACTCCACCAGCCGCGTTCGGTGGGGTCGAGTGCGGTGCGGTCGTGCGGCGCGACCCACAGCCATGCCGCGCCGGGACCACCGCACAGCCATTTGACGCTGGTGCCAACCACCGCATCGATCGCCCAATCGGCTGGCGTCACCGGCACGACGCCGACCGATTGCGCGCAGTCGGCGATGCAGCGCGCACCGGCGGCTTTCGCCGCCGCTGCAACCGCCGTGATGTCGGTGAGCGCGCCGCTGTTCGAGCCGACGTGCATCGCGACGACGAGCGCGACATCGTCGTCCAGCGCGGCCGACCAGTTCGCCGGATCGCGAACATCGGCATCATCGGGCAGATAGCGCGTCGTCCACCCCGTCGCCGCGAGGCCGCTCGCGACATAGCCGATCGTCGGAAAGGCACTCGGTGCGAGCAGGATGGTGCGCCGCCCGGTCGCCTGCCCGAGCGCGGAGATATAGCGCGACAGCGCGGCGCTGACGTTGGCCGCGGGGCAGAGGTCGCGCCCCTCGACGCCGATCAGTCCGGCCAATGCCGCGCGCCATTCGTCGATCGCCTCGAGCCAGTGCGGCCATGCCTCGCCCGTCTCGCGCCAGGGCTGGAGCAGCTTCTCGCGCAGTAGCGCTTCCGCCGTGCGGGGCTGACAACCGACGCTGTGGCTCTTCAGATAAACGGCGCCCGGCGGCAGGTGGAAGCGGTCGGCGACCGCTTCCGAAAACAGCGCGCCGGTCACAGCCCGCTGCCGTGACCGGGCGCGCCGCTGATGCTGTCGCGCTTCACGCCATATTCGGCGCCCCAGCGGTCGGTCATCTCGGCGCGAATGTCCCAAAGCTCGGGGAAGAAGCGGTGCCGCGCCCCGGCGTTGAGCAGTTCGACCGGACGCCCTTTCAGCGATTTCGACCCCATGCCGATCGAGCGGTGGATGAGGTAGATGTGGTGCGCGCGGAAGATCTGGAACAGCTCGTCGAACTCGATCAGCGCTTCGGCGACCATATAGGCCTCGTCATGCTTGTAGCCGGTGTCGTAGACGTCGGCGACGCTGCGCCCGGCGGGATCGAGATACGCGGCCTTGTACCGCGCCCACAGCGGCTGGGGCAGGGTGAGGAGGATCTGAAAACCCGGGCTTTCCTGCCCCGACCCGTTGCCGAGCTGGAGCCGGATCGACTGGTAATCGAAGGGACTCATCGTCTCGAGCAGCGCCAGCTGGTCGGTCATCAGCCGCATGATGCGGTTCACGCGGTCGAACAGGGTGAGCACGCGCATCGTCTCGCCGGCGGCCATATGGCCGTCGATCTCGGCGAGGGTGAAGGCCATCAGCTTCATCCACAATTCCTCGACCTGGTGGATGATCTGGAACTGCAGCTCGTCGGGGGTGCAGAGGTCAGCGAGCGGCTTCTGGCAACCCAGCAGGCGGTCGACCGCAAGATAGACGCCATAATCCTTCATGTCGGGCGTTTCGATGCGGCGGTGAATGTCGGTCTTGTCGAGCATGATCTGCTCCTTTTGGCATATGGGCACGGATGACGGGCGGCGCGGGGATGCGCCGGTTCGTTATCCGCGCGGAGCCACGCCTGCGGGCGGGCGCCGCGGCGATCCCGCCTGGCCGAGCCACAAAAGCGCCGCGCGCGCCGTCATCGCGCGAGCAGGTCCGACGGCAGCGTCGGTTCGCTGACGATCTTTGCCATGCGCCGCCACATTTCGTCGCGGCCCGGTTTGCCGCGCTCGACATAGGCGCGCACCATTTCCTCGCCGAGGCCATAGTTGATCACATAGCTGCGATACTGGTCGGTGAAGCTGACCGATTGCTCGGCGCGTTGCGGCGACACGAGCAGATATTTCTGCGTCAGCGCCACCGCGGCCGGACGGTCGATCGCTCCGTCGAGATATTGCTGGGCGATCGTCAGCCGCGCGCCCGATGCCCGCTTGATCGCCTTCAACAGCTGCCAATAACGGTCGTCGGACGGCACCGCGATTTCGGCGATCGGCATCAGCACGTCGCGCTCGGTCTCCGCCTTGCTCTGTTCGGGAAAGGCCAGATCGATACCGTAATTGGCGCTGCCCTCGGCGATCAGGCTCTGCGGACTGTAGAGCGGATAGACGCTATACTCGGCCCAGCCGCGTTCCTTGACCAATTTTTCCTCGAGTTTCATGTTGAGCAGGTGATGGCCGGGGTAACCCTCGTGACAGCCCAGATCGAGCGCGCGCGACAGGCGGATCGGCAGGTCGGTGTTGACCTGGATCAGGCTGTGATAGCCGCCCTGGTAATAATTGTAGCCGCTCCAGCTTTTGCCGGTGACGAACTCCAGGTGAAAGCTTTCACCCTCGGGCATCGCGATATGCGCCATGCTGCGCCCGCGGCATCGCGCGATTGCGGCGTCGAAGGTCTTTTGCAGCCGGTCCTTGGGGATGGTGAAACGGTCGAGATAGGCCTCCACGCGGTCCGCAAGCGGCCCCTCGCCGGGGACGAGCGCCTCGATCTTCGCAAGCTCGGGGTCATAGCTCGCGAGAGGCCTGAGGCGCGGCCGGACGCCGAACAGCCCTTCAGCCTCATCGACAAAGGCAAAGCGCGTGCCCTGCATCATCATCAGCCGCGTTTCGGCGGCGCGGAGCTGGGTGCGAAGAAAGGTCGCGCGGCGCCGTTCGAGCGGATCGGGCATGCGCCGCGCGGCGAGATCGATCTGCGCCATCAACGCGCGGACCGCCACCAGCAACGCCGCTTTGTCGCGCGGCGCCGCCTCGGCCGCTTTTTGCAGTTCGGGTGGGCCATAATAGGCGTCGATATAGCCGGCTTCGTGCGTTCCGATCTCGAGCGTCAGCCGCAAATAGGTCGCTGCAATATCGTCCAGCGCCTTGGTCGAGGCCGGCGTGCGACGCACGTCGACGGTCGCGACGCCCGCCTTGGCGACGGGTGGCTTCGTTTCGCTCGTGGCACAGCCGGGCAGGGCGGCGATCAGCGACAGGGCAATCAGTTTGCGCATCACGATGCTGCTATACCGCCACTTTCGGAGGTGTCACGCACATCGCCATCGGCGGCGATTTCGGCGTCGGACTCGCTTTCGATCGCGTCATGTTGCGGATGGAGCGGTGCGAAGCGCAGCACCGCAAAGCCGACGAGTGCCGCGGCCAATGACCCCATCAAAATGCCGATCTTCGCCTCTTCGATCAGCAACGCATCGTCGGCGAAAGCGAGGCCGCCGATGAACAGGCTCATCGTGAAGCCGATGCCGCACAGCATCGCGACGCCATAGATTTGCAGCCAGGTCGCGCCGCGCAGCTTGCCCGCGATGCCAAGTTTGACCGACAGCCAGACGCTGCCGAAGATGCCGACCTGCTTGCCGATAAACAGCCCCGCGGCGATGCCGAGCGGGAGCGGCGCGAAAATCTGCTCGACCGTCAGCCCGCCGACGTCGACGCCGGCGTTGGCAAAGCCGAACAGCGGCACGATCGCGAAGGCGACCCATGGGTGAAGCCCATGTTCGAGCCGGTGCAGCGGCGAGGTCGCGCTGTCGGGTGCCCCCGGCGTGCGGTCGAACGGAATCGCCATCGCCGCCAGCACCCCGGCGATGGTGGCATGCACCCCGGACAGCAGCATCGCGTACCAGAGAAAAAGGAACATCAGCAGATAGAGGGGCAAGCTTTTCACGCCCATGCGGCCCATCGCGAACATGATGCCGAGAATGATGGCCGCCGCGCCCAGCGCGAGCAGGTTGATCTTCGCGGTGTAAAACAGCGCGATGATCGCCACCGCGCCCATGTCGTCGACGATCGCGACGGTGACGAGGAACAGCTTGAGCGACGTCGGCGCCCGTTTGCCAAGCAACGCCAACACCCCCATCGCAAAAGCGATGTCGGTGGCGGCCGGAATTGCCCAGCCTTGGGCAAGGCCCGGCGCCCCGCCGGCGAAGGCCAGGTAGAGCGCCGCGGGCACGACCATTCCCGCCGCCGCGGCGATAAACGGCAGCCGCCGCCGGTCCCAGCTCGCGAGCCGACCGTCGACGAACTCGCGCTTGATCTCGAGCCCGACGAGCAGGAAGAAAATCGCCATCAAGCCGTCATTGATCCACAAATGAACGGTCATCGGGCCGAGCTTGTCGGTCAGCACGGGCCCCGTCACGGCATGGATTGCGTCGTGATAGAGGGTGCCGAGCGCCGAATTGGCAACAATCATCGCCAAAATGGCTGCGAAAATGAGCAGCATGCCGCCCGCGCTTTCGCTTTCGAGAAAGTCGCGCAAGGCCGAACGGGACGGAAAACTGCGAGTCATAGGTAAGTTATTTCCTTAGTTCGTCAGAGAGTTCGACATTTATCCAAGGGCAGGCGCCCATCTTTACAAATTTGCCTACTTCACTAGCACTATGGGTACGGATGACTTTACGTCATCGTGAGGGGCGGAGCTAGTCGGGTGGTGGAGCTGTCGACCGGATGGTTGGAATGGCTGGTGCTGGGGGCCGGCCACGAACTGATGCTGTTCGCGTCGATCGGAATTCTTCTTTTCGGAATCGATGACCTGTTTTTCGACCTATTCTGGCTTACGAGCCGTGATCGCGACCAGTCGGCCGATTCGGTCGACGCGGCCGCGCCGCTTTTTGGAAAATTGGCTATATTCCTGCCAGCATGGCAAGAAGCGACGGTGTTGCCCGCGACGCTGACCCGTGCGCTAGCCGCTTGGGAGGGCGAGAATTTTCGCATCTATATCGGCTGTTACCCCAACGATGCCACAACGATTCTCGCCATATCGTCGCTGATCGCGCGCGACCCGCGGCTCCGGCTGGTGATCGGCGCACAGGATGGCCCCACGACGAAAGGCGATAATCTCAACGGACTGTGGGCCGCGTTGGGAGAGGATGAGCGCGCCGAAGGTTTTCGCTTCATAGGCATCGTCCTCCACGACGCCGAGGATCATGTGCATCCCGAGGAGCTGGCGCTCTATCGGCGGGAACTCGCCCGATATGCCATGGTACAAATACCGGTCGTACCTTTTGTGGATCGCAGATCGACATGGATCAACGGCCATTATTGCGATGAATTTGCAGAGGCCCATGGCAAGGAGGTCGTGCTGCGTTCGCGACTTGGCCTCCCAATCCCTTCAGCCGGCGTCGGCTGTGCCCTAAGTCGGCATACTATGGCGCTACTCGCCATCGAACGGGGCGGACACCCCTTTCGCGCCGACAGCCTTACCGAAGACTATGAACTTGGCATGCTGATCGGAGCATATGGCCTTCGCGCGCGGTTTGTCGACGTTTTGGGAGCCGCCGGCGACCGTATTGTCTCGCGTGGCGCGTTCCCGATTTCGGTCGAAACCGCGGTGAAGCAAAAGTCGCGCTGGATCGCGGGCATCGCGCTGGCCGGCTGGGATTCGCTCGGTTGGATCGGATCGAACCACCTTCACGTCGAGCGCTCCGGCCATGATATTTGGCTCGCGCGATGGATGCTGTGGCGTGATCGCCGCGCGCCGTTGGCCGCGCTCGTCCTCCTGGCCGCCTATGCCGCTCTGATTGTCACGACAGTTGGTTGGGCCGGGCAAGAACTGATGGGTTGGAAGATGTTGCCATCCAACGGAGTCGTACGGGCATTGTTTGCCGTAAATGCTGCGCTCCTGCTGTGGCGATTGGGCATGCGTGGTTTTTTCACGGCCCGCTGGTACGGGCTGGAACAGTCGATATTGGCGCTACCGCGGGCATTCGTCGCCAACATCATCGCGATACTGGCAGCGCGGCGGGCCGTAATGCTCTATTGGCGCATGCTTCGCTCGGGGCAGGTGGTGTGGGAAAAGACCGACCATTTCCACGGCACGCCAGTCCTTGAGACGGCAAGGTCGCGAGCGACGCCGTCATGATCTCTTCTTCGTCGGCCATACGCCGGAGTGGTGATGCAAGGGCGTTCCGCTTTTTACTGATTTGCGTTTCGGGATGGGTCGCGGCCCGAATGATAACCACTTGGGATATCGTTCTCCCGGCATCCCCCGAAGCTGCGCACGCGCCGTGGGTCCCGCCTTTGCCCTTTTCGAGCGCAATGCGCGCGAAGGAGGCCCCCACGGCCTTCATGAGTCAGACGCTTACGCGCTCCGTGCGAGTGCAGGCACCGCAACGCTCGCAGATTATGTCCACGTTGGCGCCGCTCGCCAGTGGTAACGTATCGAACTCGGCGACGAGCCATGGTGGCGCCGATCGCCATAGCCTCCGCCTCGCGCTGATGGCCCGGCTCCTGCCGCCGCCGCCGGGCGGCGTCGCGCGATCGGCGGCCCCGATCCGCGGAGCTGTGTGGTTCCCGATCCCGCCCGCCGCGCATGCTGAGCCGGGGCAGGGTAAGCCCTTCTGGATCCGGCGGCAGCTTGAGGGATGGTCGCTCGGCGGCTGGCTTTACCTGCGCGATGGCTCCGCGGCAGCGCCCGACGGCATTGCGGCAGCGAGCCAACTGGGGGGCAGCCAGGCCGGCCTTAGGCTCGGCTACGGCTTTGGCGATGCCGGGCGCGTGCGCGCTTACGGCCGCGCGACGATTGCCATAGAAAGGCCCGAACAGCGAGAAATCGCATTGGGCCTCGCGTTTGCGCCGCTCGCGCACCTGCCGGTCGATTTTGCGATCGAACAGCGGGTCGCGGCGGGGACCGAAGGCCGGACCGCGCTCGTCGCGATGGTCAGCGGCGGCGTTTCCGATGTCGCGCTACCCGGCGGCTTCCGGCTCGACGCCTATGGTCAGGCCGGCGTTGTCGGGGCGCGGCGGCGCGACGGCTTCGCCGATGGCGCGGTGACGATCGATCGCCGTCTCGGATCGGACGAAACCTCGTCGCTGCGTCTTGGCGCGCTGGCGGCGGGGGCGGTGCAGCCCGGCGCGTCGCGCGTCGACGTCGGGCCGCGGCTGACGCTCCGCCTTCCCAAGGTCGGCGAAGGCAGCCGCATCGCGCTCGATTGGCGCCAGCGGGTCGCGGGCGATGCGCGCCCCGAAAGCGGCCTCGCGCTGACCCTCGCGACCGACTTCTGACCCCCGGCGAAAATAGCCGCCACAGCCGATTCCCCACCCCGCAAAAATGGTCTAGGGTCCTTGGAATCGGCGCCGTTCTGGCACCGCAGATGTACGTTCGGGGCCCATGGACCTTTATCTTCCTGTCGCCAATCTGTCGGTCAATGCGCTGGTCATCATCCTGCTCGGTGGCGGCGTGGGGTTCCTGTCGGGCATGTTCGGCGTTGGCGGCGGGTTCCTGACCACGCCGCTCCTGATCTTTTACGGCATCCCGCCGACGGTCGCCGCGGCGTCTGCGGCGACGCAGGTCACCGGCGCCAGCGTGTCGGGCGCGCTCGCCCATCTCGAACGCGACGGGGTCGATCTGCGCATGGGGGCGGTGCTCGTTGTCGGCGGCCTGGTGGGATCGCTGATCGGCGCCGCGCTGTACGAACTGCTCACCGCCTGGGGCCAGATCGATACGACGATCAACATCCTTTATGTCGTGTTGCTCGGCTCGGTCGGCGGCATCATGGCGCGCGAGGCGTGGCGCGCGCTGCGCAACCTGCGCGCCGGACTTCCGGCCCCCGCGCGCAAACGGCGTCACCATCCGATGGTCGCCAACCTGCCGCTGCGCTGGCGCTTCTATCGCTCGGGGCTCTACATCTCGCCGCTCGCGCCGCTGATCCTGGGGATGGCGGTCGGCATATTGACGATGCTCCTCGGGGTCGGCGGCGGCTTCATCATGGTTCCCGCGATGATCTTCCTGCTCGGCATGGGGACGCAGGTCGTCGTCGGCACCTCGCTGTTCCAGATCCTTTTCGTGACGATCGCGACGACGATGGTCCATGCACTGACGACGGGTGCGGTCGACATCGTGCTGGCCGGATTGCTGTTGCTCGGCAGCGTCACGGGCGCGCAAATCGGCGCACGCTTCGCGCAAAAGGTAAAACCCGAATATCTGCGCATGGCGCTTTCGGTGATCGTGCTGCTCGTTGCGGCGCGTATGGCGGTCGATCTCTTCATCCGCCCCGACGAAATCTACACCGTGCAATGACGGCCGCGCGCGCCTTGCTCCTCGGGCTCGTGCTGGCGCTGCTGCCAACGGGCACCGCTCAGGCCGTCGATCCGCGGCTGGTGCCCGACGTGTCGAGCCGCGCGATCGACATCCAGTACAGCTTTACCGGCGAGGAATTGCTGCTGTTCGGCGCGATCCTCTATCCCGGCCAGCGCCTGCCCGACGACCGCGCCGACATCGTCGTCGTGTTGAAGGGGCCGGTGCGGCCGATCATCCTGCGCGAAAAGCGGCGCGTCGCCGGCATCTGGGTCAACGCCAACAGCCTGCGCCTGCGCACGTCGCCGGGCTTTTACGCGATCGGATCGTCGCGCCCGATCGACAAGCTGGTGGACGAACGGACGGCGGCGATCTTCGAACTCGGGCTTGCCAATTTATCGATGTCGCCGACGGGATTTTCGGAAGCGAAGAAGCTCGAACGCTTCGAGGCGGGGCTCACCGACCTCTATCGCCGCATCGGCCTTTTCTATGAAAATCCGGCGGCGGTCGAAATTACCGAAGGCGTGCTTTATCGCGCCCGCATCCCCGTCCCGGCGCGCGTTCCCGTCGGCACCTATCGCGCCGAAACCTATCTGATCAGCCGCGGGCGCGTGCTCGCGGTCGCGTCGCGCGACGTCCAGATCCGCAAGGCGGGCTTCGAGCGTTTCGTCGCGCTGGCGGCGCAGCGCCACGGCTTTCTCTATGGGCTGACCGCGGTGCTCTTGTCGCTTGTGCTCGGCTATGCCGCCTCGGCGATCTTCCGCCGCCGCTGAAAGCGCTTAACGGCCACCATAAGCGCTTTGTTTACCCTCATCTGCGATACCGGAACCGGGACCACAAGTGGCGGGGCGAAGTGATGGACATACAAAACGGCGGATTCAGCGCCGGCGATTCGACGGCGGCGCAGCACGTCCGGCTTGCGGGCGGCGGCATGGCGGCTTCGGTGGCGCCGGTGGTCAACCATCATCGCGACGATTTGATGATCGGCGAAGTGATCGATATTTCGGGTTCGGCCTCGCGCATCCTGCTCGATGTCGCGACGATCGGCAAATTGTCGGCGTCCAGCGATTCCGCTGTGGCGATGGCCGGTCAGGTCGGGGCGCAGGTCAAGGTTCGCGTCGGCAATATCTGGCTGATCGCCAGTATCCGCGATCAGCAGCTGCACCAGAGCGGTGAAGGGCTGATCGTCGCGACGATCGACTTCCTCGGCGAAGGCG
>Ga0247823_10004408_pt1 | contig 11294 bp, 11 predicted proteins | sample 13C_PalmiticAcid_2_FD_192426 | JGI IMG/M metagenome (GOLD analysis project Ga0247823, IMG submission 192426) | Soil microbial communities from agricultural site in Penn Yan, New York, United States - 13C_PalmiticAcid_Day30 | ecosystem: Environmental > Terrestrial > Soil > Agricultural land...
GGCCGGTGTGGTGGCCCCGCAGGCCCTGTTCCCCTACATCCCGCACGAGCTCTCCGCCGCCGCGCTGCGCTGCCTGTCCGGCGACGCGCTCGGCGGCATCCAGACCAGCGCCGGACTGATCCGCGTCCTCGACCGGGTCAAGGCGCTGGAGGAGGAGACCCAGCAGTTCCAGGCGATCACCGATGAGCCCGACTACGAGGACGACGGCACCGTCTGGACCACCCGCAGGCCAAGCAACGACCGGGCCAAGCGGCGCAAGCTCGCCATCGGCGTCACCGCGCTCGCGGTGGCCACCGTCGGCGTCCTCGCCTGGCTGGGCATGCAGCTGATCAGCTTCTTCGGCGACACCGCCCCCGGTGCGGGTGGGCCGACAGTCGTCGCCACCGCGCCCGGCGGCGGCAGCGGCGGGCCACCGCCGCCGCAGGCAGGCGACCCGATCCAGTCCGCGGGCGTGCGGGTGTTCAACCTGCCGGGCAAGGGCACCCCCGACAACTCCAAGCGGGCCAACCGGGCCGTTGACGGCGACCCGAAGACCGCGTGGAAGACCGACGTCTACAAGGAGCAGTTCCCGTCGCTCAAGCCGGGCGTGGGGATCATGGCCTCCTTCGCCGAGCCGGTCACCTTCGCCGAGGTGATCATCGACTCGCCCAGTGACGGCACGGTCATCGAGATCCGCACGGCGCCGTCGGACCGGCCGGGCACCCTCGACGAGACCAAGGTGATCGGCAAGTCCGAACCGCTCAAGGCGGGTCAGACCAAGATCCAGCTGGCGAAGTCGGAACCGACCCAGCACCTGCTCATCTGGATCACCACGCTCGGCGATGGCAACGTCTCGGAGCTGACCGAGATCGCCTTCGTCCGCGCGCGGTAATGAATTCGCAGGTCGGAGCAGATCGAGAACGCATCAGCGGTGCCCGTTAGGCTGTCGAGCGTGACCGCAGCCGCCAGTTCGGACGCTGACCTGATCGCGGCCCATGCCGCGGGGGATCCGCGCGCCTTCTCCGAGCTAGTCCACCGGCACCGGGACAGACTCTGGGCGGTCGCGCTGCGCACACTGCGGGATCCGGAGGAGGCGGCCGACGCGCTGCAGGAGGCGTTCATCTCCGCCTTCCGCGCCGCAGGGTCCTTCCGCGCCGAGTCCCAGGTGACGACCTGGCTGCACCGCATCGTGGTCAACGCCTGCCTGGACCGGGTCCGCAGGCGCCAGGCCCGGCCCACCGTGCCGCTGCCCGAGGCCGGACCGGGCGAACCGGTCACTCCGCGCGACGCGATGGCCGACCGTGAGACCTCTCTCGTCGTGCGCCGCGCCCTCGATGAGCTGTCCGAGGAGCAGCGGGTGCCGATCGTCCTGGTCGACGTCGAGGGCTACTCGGTGGCCGAGACCGCCAAGATGCTGGGCATCGCGGAGGGCACGGTCAAGAGCCGGTGTGCGCGGGGCCGCGCCAAGTTGGCGAAAGTTCTCGGCCATCTGCGGAACCCCGATGCAGATGCGAACGTCCCAGGTGACGCTTATGAACGGCGAGACGTGCCGATGACGCGGCGCCACTTGGAGGGACGATGACGGACGAGCTTCGGGGCACCGGAGCCCCCGGGGAGCCGTGGTCGGTCGACCTGTTGGCCGACCTGCACGCGGGCGTCCTCGAGCCCGCCCAGAGCGCGCGTCTGTGGTCCCAGGTCAACACCGACCCGGGCGCCCGCGCGGTCATCGCCGCACTCGACTCGGTCGGCGCGGACCTGGAAGCGCTGCGTGACGCTCCGGCACCGCCCATGCCCGCCCACTTCGCCGCTCGACTCGACGCCGCGCTCGAAGCGGAGTCCCGCCGCGCCTTCGGCGGCACGCAGAACGCTCCTCAACCAGCAGTCGCCCCGGTAGTCGATCTCGCCGAGGCACGGCGCAAGCGCTCACGCAGGCTCGCCTGGGGCACCGGCCTGCTGACGGCAGCCGCGGCGGCCGTCGCGGTGACCTTCGCCGTGCTCCCCGGGAACCAGCCGACCACCGGCGGCGTCGCCGCGCCCGCCACCACTACGGCCCAGCCGGGTGCCGGCAGCGAGACCGGCGCGGTCAAGCCGCTCGCGGTGGCCAGCTCCGACATGAGCGGTGTGGTCGGCAAGATCGGGAACAAGAAGGAATACGGGCCGCTCAAGAACCAGGCCGGACTCGACAAGTGCGTCGAGGAGGCCGGGCTCGACCCGGCGAAGTCGCAGGCCATCGGCGTGCACCCGGTGATCTTCGACGGCAAGCCTGGCGTGCTGGCGCTGCTGACCACGGGCGACATCAAGAAGCTGCGCGCGTTCGTGGTGGCCCCCGACTGCACCGTCCTGTCCGACACCCCGATCGGCAGCTGAAGCGCGCTACCCGCGACCTGCGTTCTTCCGTGTGGCCCATCACTGACGGGGCCGGAACATCCGCACCCTACGATCGCGTTGACACCAATGCGACCGGACGGGCAGACGTCCGGCGGAGGTCATGGAGGGCAGATGCCTGCGGACGCGGACCAGATCCGGAACCTGATCATCGTCGGATCGGGGCCCGCCGGGTACACCGCGGCGGTCTACGCCGCGCGGGCGCAGCTCGACCCGCTGGTCTTCGAGGGCTCGCAGTTCGGCGGCGCGCTGATGACGACCACCGAGGTGGAGAACTTCCCCGGCTTCCGCGACGGCATCATGGGCCCGGACCTGATGGAGCAGATGCGCGCCCAGGCCGAGCGCTTCGGCGCCGAGCTGCGGCCGGAGGACGTCGAGTCCGTCGACCTGACCGGCCCGGTCAAGTTCGTCGAGGCCAACGGTGTGCGCTACGCGGCGAAGGCCGTCGTCCTCGCGATGGGCGCCGCCGCGCGCTACCTCAACGTGCCCGGTGAGCAGGAATTGCTCGGCCGGGGTGTCTCCGCCTGTGCCACGTGTGACGGGTTCTTCTTCCGCGACCAGGACATCGCCGTGCTCGGCGGCGGCGACTCGGCGATGGAGGAGGCCACCTTCCTCACCCGCTTCGCCAAGTCGGTGACGATCATCCACCGGCGCGAGGAGTTCCGGGCGTCGAAGATCATGATGGAGCGGGCCAAGGCCAACGAGAAGATCCGCTGGCAGCTCAACACCGAGGTCCTCGAGGTCCTCGGCGAGAGCAGCGTGTCCGGGCTGAAGATCCGCGACACCGTCACCGGCGCCGAGTCGGAGCTGCCGGTCACCGGCTTCTTCGTCGCCATCGGCCACGACCCGCGCAGCGCGCTGGTCAAGGACCAGGTCGACGTCGACGACGCGGGATACGTGCTGGTCAAGGGCCAGAGCACCTACACCAACCTCGACGGCGTGTTCGCCGCGGGCGACCTCGTCGACCACGAGTACCGCCAGGCCATCACCGCCGCCGGTTCGGGCTGCGCCGCGGCCATCGACGCCGAGCGCTGGCTCGCCGAGCACGGCGAGGCGCACGCCCAGTCCGCCGCCGAGTTCGTCGGCGGCGGCTACGCCGCCACCAGCTGACACAACCCAAACACCGCAGGGAGAGAAAGATGGCCGGTAACACTGTCGTCGTCACCGACAAGTCGTTCGCGGACGACGTCCTCATGAGCGACAAGCCAGTCCTGGTCGACTTCTGGGCGACGTGGTGCGGCCCGTGCCGGATGGTCTCGCCGGTACTGGAGGAGATCGCGCGCGAGCACCCGGAGAAGATCACCGTCGCCAAGCTCGACATCGACGCGAACCCGGGCATCGCCCGCGACTACCAGATCATGTCGGTCCCGACGATGATCTTGTTCGAGAAAGGCAAGCCCACCAAGACGATCGTCGGCGCCAAGCCGAAGGCCGCCATCGTCAATGACCTGCGGGACTACCTCGGGTAAGTGCCCGGGTGGGCCAGGCAACCCGCACCCGGGGTCCATGCGTCTCGTTTAAAGACGCGGGGCCCCGGGTTCGGCGTTTTCCGACTAACCCACCCGAGCCCCTTCCGTGAAGTGGCCAGGCCGACAGGGCACAATGATGAGCTGTCAGGAACCGCTCCGGCTCCACCGGAGCCCTATCGGAGAGCGAGGGTGCATGCGGGTACTCCGCCGCGGCGATGGGGGACCTGCCGTAGCCGAGATTCGGGCCACGCTGACCGCGTTGGGCCTGCTTCCTCCGGCTCCCGGCACGACGGATCCAGGCCTGTTCGACCAGGCCGTGGAACATGCCGTCCGATCCTTCCAGCAGCAGCGGGGGCTGATCACCGACGGCCTCGTCGGCCCGGCCACGTACCGCGCGCTGCGCGATGCCACCCACCAGCTGGGCGGCCGTCCACTGGCGTTCATGGTGTCGGCGCCGATCTCCGGCGACGACGTGCTGACCCTGCAGGAACGCCTGCTGGAGCTCGGCTACGACGCGGGCAGGCCCAACGGTGTCTTCGGCGCCCAGACCGAGGCCGCGCTGCGCAACTTCCAGCGCGACTACGGCCTCACCGTCGACGGCATCTGCGGCCCCGAGACCGTGCGCGCGCTGCGCCAGCTCTCCCCGCGCGCCCGCGGCGGCAGGCCGGTCCTGCTGCGCGAGCAGGAGCGGGTCCGCAAGGCCGGTCCGCGGCTGCGCGGCAAGCGCATCGTCATCGACCCCGGCCACGGCGGCGCCGACACCGGGCTGTCCGTCGGCGGGGTCAACGAGTCGGACCTGATGTGGGACCTGGCCACCCGGCTGGAAGGCCGGATGGTGGCCACCGGCATGGAGTCGCTGCTCTCCCGCGGACCCGACCAGTGCCCCACCGACGACGAGCGCGCGAACTTCGCCAACGAGGCGGGCGCCGACCTGGTCCTGTCGCTGCACACCGACTCCAACGCGTCGCCGCTCGCGCAGGGCGTGGCGAGCTTCCACTTCGGCACCGGAAACGGCTCCACGTCCACCCTCGGTGAGGCGATGGCCGGGCTGATCCAGCGCGAGCTGGTCATGCGCACGGGCCTGAAGGACTGCGGCGCGCACCCGAAGACGTGGGACATGCTGCGGCTCACCCGCTGCCCCGCGGTGCGCATCGAGATCGGCTACCTGACCAACGACGACGACCGGGCCAGGCTGTCGGACCCCGGGTTCCGCGACGTCGTGGCCGAGGGCATCCTCGTCGCGGTCAAGCGGCTCTACCTGCTGGGTGAGAACGACCAGCCCACCGGCAGCTTCACCTTCGCCGACGTGCTGGCCCACGAGCTGGCCAAGGCCGAGTGAGAACGGGGCGCCGGGTCACCCGGCGCCCCCATCAGCGCTGCAGCATCGGACTCGCGGTGCTGATCGACACCGTGCCGAGCAGCTGCTCCAGCGCGGCCTCGACGTCTTCCTTCCACGTGATGGCCGAGCGCAGCTCAAGGCGCAGCCGCGGCCACCGCGGGTGGGGGCGCACTGTCTTGAACCCGACAGCGGTCAGGAACTCGGCAGGCACGACACAGGACATCTCCTCGTCGGGCCGGGCGGCGCCGAATGCCTCGATGGCCTTGACCCCGCGTCGGGTCAGGTCCTTGGCCACGGCCTGCACCAGCATCCGGCCGAGACCGCCGGACCGGAACTCCGGCACGATGTGGAAGCCGGTGAGCACCACGGCGTCCGCGCTGACCGGCGAGGTCGGGAAGGCCGACGCGCGCGGCACGGCGTTCGGCGGGGCGTAGAGGACGAAGCCGACGGGAAGCTTGTCGCTGTAGACGACGCGACCGCACGAACCCCAGTCGAGCAGGACGTTGGAGACCCAGGCCTCTTTCTCCAGCTCGGTGGTCCCGAACTCCTCGGCCTGTTCCTTGAGGTGTGGCGCTAGTTCCCAGTACACGCAGCCGCGACAGTGTTTCGGCAGATGCTCCAGGTTGTCCAACGTGACGCCCACGACGCGTCGCGACACCCAACCTCCCGCACCAATGCTGCCCATGCCTCGCGGACCTACCGTCCGCAGGTGGACGGGGTGATACCCAACCCAGAATAGGGCGACTATCCCTACGCGGGAACCGTTGCGACGATAATCGGGGGCTAAGTCACCTGTCCGGTTAGACTCGACCAGATACACCCTGCAACGGAGCGACGAATGACGTCTGGACAGCCGCCCGAAAGACCAGGTTCGCGCAGCCTCGATCCACACCTGCAGCGCTACGCCGCGCGGGCGACCGGGATGACGGCATCCGAGGTGCGGGCACTGTTCGCAGTGGCCAGCAGGCCCGAGGTCGTCTCCCTGGCCGGTGGCATGCCCAACCTGGCCGCGCTGCCGCTGGACTTCATCTCCGAGCAGGTGGCCTCGATCATCACCGACGACGGCCTCACCGCGCTGCAATACGGCTCGGCCCACGGCGTCCCCCAGCTTCGGGAGCAGATCTGCGAGGTGATGGCCCTGGAGGGCGTCACCGGCCACCCTGACGACCTGGTCGTCACCGTCGGCTCCCAGATGGCGCTGGACCTGGTTACCCGGATCTTCATCGACCCAGGCGATATCGTGCTGGCCGAGGGCCCGTCCTACGTCGGCGCGCTTGGCACCTTCGCCTCCTACCAGGCCGACGTCCGGCACGTGGGCATGGACGAGCACGGGCTGGTCCCGGCCGCCCTGCGCGCCGCGCTCGACGCCGCGGCCAAGGCGGGCAGGCGGGTCAAGTTCCTCTACACGATCCCGAACTTCCAGAACCCCGCCGGTGTGACGCTGGCCGTGGCCCGCCGCGCCGAGGTCCTCGACATCTGCGCCCGCCACGACGTGCTGGTCATCGAGGACAACCCGTACGGCTTGCTGGGCTTCGACGGCCAGATCTACCCGGCGCTGCGGTCGATGGACAACGACAACGTCATCTACCTCGGCTCGTTCTCCAAGACCTTCGCTTCCGGCCTGCGCGTCGGCTGGGCGCTGGCGCCGCACGCCGTGCGCGAGAAGCTGGTCCTGGCCGCCGAGTCGGCCGCGCTGTGCGCCCCCACGCTGAACCAGATGATCGTCTCCCGCTACCTGGCGACGCACGACTGGAAGGGTCAGATCAAGTCCTTCCAGTCGATGTACCGCGAGCGCCGCGACGCGCTGCTGGCCGGGTTGGAGCAGCACATGCCCGCGGGCTGCACGTGGACCAAGCCCGACGGCGGGTTCTTCGTCTGGCTGACCGTCCCCGAGGGCGTCGACACCAAGGCCATGCAGCCCCGCGCGGTCACCGCCCGGGTCGCGTACGTGCCAGGGACCGGCTTCTACGCCGACGGGTTCGGCAGCAGGCAGATGCGCCTGTCGTTCTGCTACCCGCCGCCGGAGCGGATCTCCGAGGGCGTGCGCAGGCTCGCGGGCGTGCTCACCGACGAGATCGACCTGCTCAACACGTTCGGCCCGTCGACGAGCCGTTCCCTGTCCGGGCCACAGACCCCCGCGCCCGACACCGCGTGACCGTCAATCTTGTAGTCAGGAGTCTGTAGTGACCGATCGCTGGGTGGCCGTTCTCGCTGGTGGCCTTTCGCACGAGCGCGACGTCTCGATCCGGTCCGGTCGGCGCGTGTCGGCCGCCCTGCGCTCGGTCGGGGTCGCGGTCGAGGAGTGGGACGCCGACGCGAACCTGCTGCGCAGGCTGCGGGAGACCCGGCCGGACGCGGTGGTCGTGGCGCTGCACGGCGGCGAGGGCGAGAACGGGTCCATCCAGACGATCCTCGACCTGCTGTCGATCCCGTACGTCGGCACCGACCCGGACGCGTGCAGGCGCGCGTGGGACAAGCCGACCGCGAAGGCCGAACTGGCCAGGGCGGGCGTGTTGACGCCGGACTGGGTCGTGCTGCCGCACAGCACGTTCCGCGAGCTGGGTGCCGCGCCCGTGCTGGAGTCGATGGTCCAGCGCCTCGGCTTGCCGCTGATGCTCAAGCCGGACAAGGGCGGCTCCGCGCTGGGCGCCCAGGTCGTGCGCGACGCGGCCGACCTGCCGACCGCGATGGTCGGGTGCCTGGCCTACAGCGACGCGGTCCTCGCGGAGAAGTTCGTCGCCGGGGTCGAGGTGGCGGTCACCGTCATCGACGGGCCGGACGGTCCGCAGGCGCTGCCCGCGGTGGAGATCGTCCCGGAGAGCGGGGTCTACGACTACACCGCCCGCTACACCGCCGGGCTCACCGACTTCCACACCCCGGCCCGGCTCGACCAGAAGGCCGCCGACGCGGTGGCCGAACTGGCGGTCGCCGCACACAAGCTCCTCGGTCTGCGCGACATCTCCCGCACCGACGCCGTCGTCGACGCGGGCGGACAGGTGCACTTCCTCGAAGTGAACCTGTCGCCGGGACTGACCGAGACCTCGCTCGTCCCGATGGCGGTCGAGGCCGCCGGTCTGTCGCTCGGCGCGATCTACGCCGGGCTCGTCGACCGGGCGATCGCGCGTGCGCGCTGAGTGACTCCTCGTCCACTCAGCGCCATCGTCACCGTGACGTAAGGGCCGTGGGTGATCCCATGCGGGATTCTCATGTCTGATTTATCCCATTTTCGGCCATCATGCCGACGATCCGCTCAAGGTCGTCAACTGAGCCGAACTCGACCACGATCCGGCCTTTTCGCTTGCCCAACTCGACCCGGACCCGGGTGTCGAACTTGTCGGACAGCCGCTCGGCGACGTCCTGCAGCCCCGGCGCGTGCATCGGCTTGCGCGGAGCGGGCTTCGGCTTGGCCGGGGGAGCGCCCTTGAGCAAGGTGACCGCTTCCTCCGTCGCCCGGACCGACAGGCCCTCGGCGACGATGCGGGTGGCCAGCTCCTCCTGAGCACCCGGGTCCTCCAGGCCGAGCAGCGCCCGCGCGTGACCCGCCGACAGGACACCGGCCGCGACCCGCCGCTGCACCGGGAGGGGGAGCTTGAGGAGGCGGATGGTGTTGGTGATGACCGGCCTGCTGCGACCGATCCGGCTCGCCAGGTCCTCGTGCGTCACGCCGAACTCGTCGAGCAGCTGCTGATAGGCGGCCGCCTCTTCCAGCGGGTTGAGCTGCACCCGGTGGATGTTCTCCAGCAGCGCGTCGCGCAGCATGGCGTCGTCGGCGGTCTGGCGCACGATCGCCGGGATCCGCTCCAGGCCCGCCCGCTGCGATGCCCGCAGCCGCCGCTCGCCCATGACCAGCTCGTAGCTGTCCTCAGCCAGCTCACGAACCACGATCGGCTGCATGAGGCCGAACTCGCGGATCGAGTGCTCCAGTTCGGCGAGCGCCTCCTCGTCGAACACCTGCCGCGGCTGCTTCGGGTTGGCCACGATCGACGCGATCGGAACCTCGCGGTACACCGCGCCCGCGACCGTGCCGGTGTGCTCCGGCTTGGGTTCGTGCGGGGGTCGGTTGTCCTCGATCCGGATCGGCACCCGGGGCTGATAGGTGTCGATCCCGGTGGACGGCCCAGACGTGGGCCCCTGGGGAATGAGCGCGGCCAGGCCGCGGCCGAGACCGCCCTTGCGGCCTGCGGGCCCGGTCATGAGCCGCCCCCGTCTGCGGCGCCGCGATAGGCGATCTCCCGACCGGCGTCCAGGTAGCTCATCGCGCCACGGGAACCGGGGTCGTAGGCGAGGACGGTCTGGCCGTAGCCGGGCGCCTCGGACACCTTCACGCTGCGCGGGATGACGGTCTTCAGCACGGTCTCCCCGAAGTGGTGCCGGACCTCGGCGGTGACCTGGTCGGCGAGCTTGGTCCGGCCGTCATACATCGTCAGCAGGATGGTGGACACGGTGAGCGCGCGGTTCAGGTGGGCCTGGACCAGCTCGATGTTGCGCAGCAGCTGGCTGAGTCCCTCCAGCGCGTAGTACTCGCACTGGATCGGGATCAGCACCTCCTGCGCGGCGACCATCGCGTTGACCGTCAGCAGGCCGAGCGACGGCGGGCAGTCGATGAAGACGTAGTCCGGGTTGATCGCGTTGAGCGCCTCGTCGGACAGCGCCTCCTTGAGGCGCCCCTCGCGGCCGCTCATCGAGACCAGCTCGATCTCGGCACCCGCGAGGTCGATCGTCGCGGGCACACAGAACAGGAGGTCCGACTGGTCGCTGGTCTGCGCCGCGTCGGCCAGGGTGACCTCGCCCAGCAGCACCTCATAGACCGAGGGCGTCCCGGAGCGGTGGTCGACGCCGAGCGCCGTGCTCGCGTTGCCCTGCGGGTCGAGGTCGATGACCAGGACGCGGAGTCCGTGCATCGCAAGCGCGGCGGCCAGGTTGACCGTGCTCGTGGTCTTGCCGACGCCACCCTTCTGGTTCGCGACGGTGATCACCCGACGATGCGTTGGGCGGGGGAACGGCGCTTCCGGGTGCTTCATCCTGGTCGCCCGAGCCGCCTCTTCGGCGATCGGCGTCCAGCCTGCGACGGACGCAGGGGACGGCTGGTTCACTGGTTTCCTCCAGTCCGGGGGCGACCCGAAAGCCCATGTTTCACGTGGAACATCCTCGCTCCGTTCTCATGCACGCTGTGCACCCTGATCCTTCCTTGCCCGCCCGCGCGGCCTGCCCGCACCGACGACCCGGTCGACCACGACCACCGTCGTCGGCACGTCGAGCACCTCGGCCCCACAGACCTCGACCCGAGGCAGGCCGCCACCGAGCCGGGCCACCGCCTGCCGGTCCCGCTCGATCTCCTCGGCGGCACTGGCTCCCTTGAGGGCGACCACCCGGCCGCCGACACGCAACAGCGGCAGACACCACCCACAGAGCTTGGCGAGCGGAGCGACGGCCCGCGCGGTGACCACGTCGGCACCGGCGACATCGTCTTTGATGGCCGGCTCCTCGGCCCTGCCGCGCAGGACGGTCACCGACGTCAATCCGAGAGTCTTCACGACCTCGTCCAGCCACGCCACCCGTCGAGCCATCGGTTCCACCAAAACGACCTGAAGATCTGGTCGCGCGATGGCCAGCGGGACGCCGGGGAGTCCCGCGCCGGAGCCGATGTCGACTACGCAGGCGTGCGGCTCGATCAGGTCGGCGATCACGGCGGAGTTCAGGATGTGGCGATCCCAGAGGCGGTCCACCTCGCGCGGCCCGATGAGTCCGCGCTCGACGCCGTGCTCGGCCAGCAGTTCGGTGAACTGGTCGGCGAGGGGGAGTCGGTCTCCGAACACAGCGGTCGCCGCCGCGGTTCGGTCGGCGTTGGTCATGCTGGTCCCATCCCGGATGTTTCACGTGAAACGTGGCTTGGTTGATTGTCGCTGATGGGGTCTGACGGTCGGACAGGCGCACCGGTGTTTCACGTGAAACATCACATTGAGGTGCGGGGTGTCGACAGCGTTCGGTCCGATCGATGTTTCACGTGGAACATTGGTCGGGTTGATGCGGTTGGTGGTGCTGGCCGCACCATCGGGTGGAGGTGGTCGCCGTGTTGTCATGTTTCACGTGAAACGCGAGAGGCGCGGGCCCTCAACGAAGGG
>Ga0247823_10004409_pt1 | contig 11290 bp, 8 predicted proteins | sample 13C_PalmiticAcid_2_FD_192426 | JGI IMG/M metagenome (GOLD analysis project Ga0247823, IMG submission 192426) | Soil microbial communities from agricultural site in Penn Yan, New York, United States - 13C_PalmiticAcid_Day30 | ecosystem: Environmental > Terrestrial > Soil > Agricultural land...
AATTCACGTACAGAAGGATGTCCTGGCGCCGGTTCTCCGTCTGGAGGAACAGCATCTTCATGACGATCAGGTTGGCCATCGCGTCATGGATCGGCCCGTCCAGAAAGATGATCCGGTTTTCCAGCAGCAGGTCCCCGATCGTCATCTGCCGCGTGCGGGTGTAGTCCCCGCTGTTCTGCGTCTCCATCGGAGAGGTTCGTGCCATTCGCAACGGGTCCATTGAGGCTGATCCTTCTCTGAGACACGCCCGTGTCCGTCACGTCCGGCGTGCTCTCCCTGTTCCATCGCGTGATCTGTCTCCGGCAGTTGTCCGGTCACGCCGTCAAGCCGAAGGGCTGACTCCCTTGAATGAAGAGGATTTGCGCAGCGGCCTCCCCCCTTCAAACAGGTCGGGGGATTGTTCGTAAGAGAGGAAAAACGGTCAACCCCGCGGAAGACTTGTCGAAACAGCGGTCGCGGCGGGGCCCAGACCGATTGGACGGAGGGCCGTCAGAGACCCATTTTCGCCCGCTGCGTCTCCGCCCATTGGGCCAGCAACTCGCGGTTGATTTTGACGTTATGCCGCGTATCGACGGGGAGCGATTCGTGGAACAGGAACTTGTCGATGGAAGCGGTCAGCGGGTTCGCCTTGCCCAGCTCCAACAGTTCGCGCGCGAAGGTCTCTGTGGCGGCCGGGTCGCGGGGGAACTGTCCGGGTTCCGGCTCGACGACGATCACCGGCAGTTGATGCGGCTTGGGACCGATCCCGACCAGGGCGCAGCGATAGACGTCGGGATGGTTCTCGAAGATCGCCTCGCAACAGACGGAGTACATCTTTCCTCCGTCCGTCTCGACGATGTGTGCCTTCCGGCCGCAGAACCACAGGAGCCCTTCGTCGTCCAGATAGCCCACATCGCCGATCCGGTGCCAGAAGCGGTCGCCGTCGGGGATCTTCGCCAGCCGCGTTGCCTCGGGACGCTGGAAGTATTCGCGCGTCACGGACGGGCCGCGGACGATGATCTCGCCGATCTCTCCCGGAGGAAGAATCTTTGCTTCCTCGATGGAGCCGATGGGGCCTGCGGTCTCGGCGATGATCCGGGCGTCGATCCCCGGGAAGACGCGGCCGACACAGGTCCCCCCCCCTTCCCGGGTGCGGAAGGCGGTGCGGTGCAGGACTTCGTTCCCGCCAATCGAGGCGACCGGGAGGCTCTCGGTCGCTCCGTAGGGGGTGTGGAGGTCGGCCCCCTCGCGGCTGAAGGTCCGGGTCATCCGGTCGAGGACGTGGTTCGGGACCGGGCCGCCCGCCGAGAGGCCGCGGCGGATCGTCGGGAGCTTGATGCCGTGCTCGTCGCAGTAGCGGCCGATCCGGTTCCAGAACGCCGGGGAGCCGAACGACTGCGTCACGCCGTTGTCGCGGATCGCCTCCAGGATTTTGAGCGGATCGACCTGCGCCGGGCGGGTCGGGTCCATGTCGGGGATGACGGTCGTCACGCCCATCGCCGCGTTGAACAGGGCGAACGGCGGAAAACCCGGGAGGTCCACTTCCCCCGGCTGGATGTTGTAGAAGTCGCGGATCAGGTCGACCTGGGCGTTGAACATCCCATGCTCGAACTGGACTCCCTTCGGCGCCCCGGTGCTGCCGCTGGTGAAGATGATTGCCGCAGGATCGGTGGAGCGGGTCTCGGCGATCGGCGTCCGGTTCCACTCGCGGCCGAGGAGGGCGCGATACGACTTCATCGCCCCGGGGACCCGGGGACCGACGGAGACGTTCCAGCGGGCGTTCGGAAACCGCCGCCAGTTCCACATCCGGATCGCGTGAACGACCGGAATCGCCACGAAGCCCTGCGGATCGACCTCCTCCAGGCAGTGGAGGATGTTCGTCTTCCCCATCCCGGGGTCGACGAGGACCATCACCATCCCGGCCTTGAACAGGCCGAACGTGAGGGCGATGAACTCCAGGCTCGGGCGGACCATCAGGACGAGCCGCGAACCGGCCGGGACGCCCCAGTCCTTGAGGCCGCGGGCAATCCGGTCGCTCTCCTGGTCGAGCTGGGCGAACGTGAACTGCGAATAAGTCCGCCGGCCCATCCAGTCCCGGCCGACGGGGCAAACGACGGCCCGCGCCGTGGGCCACTGGCGGGCGGAGTTTCGCAGACGGTCGGCGATGTTCAGCGGCTGGGACATGCACGCAAATCGAGGGGGAGGCGGACACCGGCGGCCAACGGTGTGCTCCGCATGATGAGCGTGCAAATGGAGTTCACAAGTCAAACGGCCCGCATCCCGGCCGAGTCCCGGAAAACCGAAGCGGCGAAGGGCCGATTATTTCGCAGACGAACCAACCCGGACGGGGTCCCCGCCGCAAAAAAACGGGCAGCGCGCAATCTCCGATAGGACGCGATTCGGAGCGACGCTATTCTGAAGACGCCCTCCGCACCCCCATTGCGCTCCGCGGACTCACGTCATGTCGTCGCACGCAATTACCGAAGTCATTGTGAACCGGATCCTCGTCGTGGAAGACGACCGGGCCGAAGCGGACTTCCTCAAGACGTTCCTGGGACAGAAGAAATTCGCGGTCGATCTGGCCCGCGACGGCGGCCAGGCGCGGGCCGCGTTCACGATGCACAAGCCGGACTTCGTCCTGATGGACGTGATCCTGCCGCACGAGGTCTCGGGCTTCGAGATCTGCGAATGGATGAAGTCCCAGTCGGACACGATCCCGGTGATGATGCTCACGGCGATCGACATGGACGATTCCCGCGATCTGGCGCGGCGGGTCGGCGCGGACGGCTACATGACCAAGCCGTACGATCCCGACGAACTCGTGAAGTCCATTCACGACGTCGCGAATGCCCTGTGGGCGAAGCATCACCTGGGCGCGACTGACACGCACGAGGTCATCAGCTTCGCCTGCCCCGAGTGCGGCAAGAACCTCCGGGTCCAGTCGAGCTACCGCGGCCGGATGCTGAACTGCTCCAAGTGCGGGCAGCACGTGCAGGTTCCTCGGTCGGCTTAGAAGGTTAAACACCAAGACACCAAGGAGGCACCAAGGACACGAAGAGGAGAAAGGTGAAGCCGAGACCGCTGGACCGTCGGGCGTTCGTGAACGAATGGCTCCCTGTCTGGCTCAGCGAGGAACGTCACAGCCCTTCTCAATCTCCCTCTTCTTTGTGATCTTCGTGCCTCCTTGGTGTCTTGGTGTTTAACTCCTCTCTCCTCCTGCGTCCCGCCCGTGCCGTTCACTGATCCCGTCGAGGGGCTTCCCGTCATCGAATCGTGCGATGGGTGCGGGGCGTGCTGTCTCGAGCAGGAGGCGCCGCCGGATTATGTCGCCCTCCGGACGCGGCCGGACTTTGCTGCGGATCCGTCGTTCGCCGAGGACTGGCAACGGCTTCAATCGCTGCCGGCCGAGGCGCTGCGGCTTCTCGATGACTTTCTCGTTCGCCGCGATGCGGGGGAGACGGAGAGCGACCGGACCTGCGTGTGGTTCGATCCCGAGTCCCGCGGCTGCCGCTTCTATGAGTGGCGGCCTTCGACCTGCCGCGTCTTCGAGCTGAACTCGATGGGCTGCCGGATCTACCGGCACCGGAACGGCCTTGGCGGGCCGGGGGAACTGCCGGCGGGCATGTCGCTGCCGGCGGGTACGCCCTCCCCACCCGCTTCGGACGCCGGGCGATAGAATTCCGGGGAGCGGTACGGTAGAAACGATGGTTTGCTCCGCCCGGCGGACTCTCTCCCTGCGAAGTGCGGGAGGAACCGGCGGCAGAATTTCCGTGGCGATCGGCAGCGAGGCCCGGCGCCGGATTGGTTTGTGACGAATGCGTGCTTTTGCGTTGACCCTGGCGTTCGCCCTCCTCCTCCCGATGAGCCTCCGCGGGGCGGATGCCCCTCCGAGCGCGGTCGGCTCCGTTCTGAAGCTCCTGCAGAGCGGGCGGGTGCCGGAGAAGAACCTCGGAACGATCATCAAGATGATCGGCGAGCGGGGGAACGAGCACGACCTCGCGTTCCTGCTCGATCAGGTCCTGACCTCGGACAAGTTCGCTCCGGCGGTCAAGGTCCAGATGCTCGAAGGCCTGGCGACCGCCGCCACGACCCGGAAGCTCCAGCCGGCGGACCATCGCGACGGAATCGCGACGCTCCTGGCTCCCGGCAAGGCCCAGAACGCGAAGCTCCGGCTGGCGGCGATCCGGCTCGCCGGCCTTTGGAAAGTGACGAGCGCGGCCGGCCCGCTCCACGATCTGGCGGTCGCGGGCGATTCCTCGACCGCTCTCCGCGAGGCGGCGCTGGCTTCGCTCACTTCGCTGGGGCCCGAGTTCTCGAAGAAGACGACCCTCGCCCTGACTGCGGCGGACCAGCCGTTCGCGGTGCGGAGCCTGGCTGTCGCGGCCCTCGCGCAGCAGGATCTCGATACCGCCGTCAAGCTGGCGACCGACGTCCTTCTCTCGGCCAAAGAGCGGGACGATCCCGCCCGGCTGATGGATGCGTTCCTGGGACGCCAGGGGGGCCCGGAGAAGCTCGCCGCGGCGCTCGAGTCGCGGCCTCCGTCGACCGACACCGCCAAGCTCTGTCTGCGGCACATGTATGCCGTCGGCCGGAGCGATGCCGGTCTCCAAGCGGTCCTCGGCAAGCTGGCGGGGATCGAAACGAATCCGAAGCCTCTGACCAAGGACGAGGCGGCCGCCCTGATGGCCGAAGTCGAGAAGCACGGCGATGCCGCCCGGGGAGAGCAGGTCTTCCGCCGGAGCGATCTGAGCTGCATGAAGTGCCACGCCGTCAGCAAGGCGGGGGGGCAGGTGGGGCCGGACCTGAGCGGGATCGGGGCGAGTTCGCCGATGGAGTACCTCGTCCACTCCGTGTTCGATCCCGACCAGGCGATCAAGGAGGCCTACATCTCGAAGACCGTCATCACGGTCGACGGACAGACCTTCAGCGGGATCGTCGCCGACCGGAGCGACTCGGAGCTGAAGCTCAAGAACGCCGACGGCCGGGAGATCGCGATTCCCCTCGCCGACATCGACGAGGAGATCGAAGGAAAATCGCTGATGCCGAAGGGGCTTCCCTCGCTGATGACGTAGGGGGAGATCATCGACCTCGTCAAGTTCCTGTCGATGCTGGGACGGCCCGGCGAGTATGAGGTCCGCTCGACCGCCCGGATGCAGCGGTGGCGGGTCTTCGCGAAGGCGGACTCCCTTGGCGCCGAGATCCCGGATACGAACACCTTCAAAGTGCGGGTCCTCGACGCCGACAACTGGGTGCCGATCTACGCGACGACGAGCGGGAAGCTTCCGCTGGCGGATGCGGCCCGGGTCAGCGAATCGGCGTTCGTTTACCTGAAGGGCGAACTCGATGTCGTCGAGGCGGGTCCGGTGGAGGTCGCCCTCGACTCGGCCGATGGCGTTCTCGTCTGGGTCGACGGGAACGAGCATCCCGACCTGTCGACGCCGCTCGAACTCACCCCCGGCCGGCACTCGATCGTCCTGCGGGTCGAGACCGCCAAGCGGGCTTCGCCGTTCCTCAAGCTCGAAGTCCGGAAACCGGCCGACTCCGCCGCCCAGTTCAACGTGGTCGACGGGCAGTAGACGCTCAGCGTTGTGGGTTTCGCCGTGAGCGTCAGAATCCGCTGACGATGGCTCCACCTCGTGTCGGCCCCCCGACGCGGTTGTTCGATCCGTCCTGTTCCGAATCCCTCCCTTTTCCCATCCAGTTCTGCCGTGTCGCTCTTTCGCCCGGATGTCGATCGCATCGCCGGATACGTTCCCGGCGAACAGCCCCAGGATGCGGGCTGGGTCAAGCTGAACACGAACGAGAACCCGTACCCTCCCTCGCCACAGGTGGCGGAGGCGACCGCGGCCGCGGCCCGGCGGCTCCATATCTATCCCGATCCGCTCGGAACCTCGTTCCGCAAGGCGGCGGCCGAGCTGTTCGGCCTCGATCCGGACTGGATCCTGCCCGGCAACGGCAGCGACGAGATCCTGACGATCCTGGTCCGGACATTCGTCGATCCGGGGGAACTGATCGCCTATCCGTACCCGAGCTACATCCTCTACGAAACCCTCGCGGACCTGCAGGGGGCCCGGCACGAGCGGATCCGGTTGAATCCCGACTGGTCGTGGAACCCCGGTGTCTCGCGAGCCATTCTGGAGCGGACGAAACTTCTCTTCTCGCCGAACCCCAACTCTCCCTCCGGCAACCGCTGGTCGGACGAGACGATGCTGGGACTCATCCCGCCGAAGGGGCTGCTCATCCTCGACGAGGCCTACGGCGACTTCGCCGACCAGCCGCATCAGATGGAGCTTCTGAAGGGGGACACCGGGCGGCGGATGATCGCGACACGGACGTTCAGCAAGTCCTACAGCCTCGCCGGCCTGCGGTTCGGGTTCGCGGTGGCCCATCCGGACCTGATCGCCGGGATGCGGAAGGTGAAAGACAGCTACAACTGCGACGCCCTGTCGCTGGCGGCGGCCGAGGCGGCCCTCCGCGACCAGGACTGGATGAAGCAGAACCGGGCGAAGATCCTGGCGACGCGGGGCCGGCTGACGTCGGCGCTCCGCGGGCTGGGGTTCGATGTCGTCGACAGCCAGGCGAATTTCGTCTGGACGACGCGTCCTTCGGGCGGGCATCGGGAACTTTACGAACAGCTGAAGGCCCGCAAGATTCTCGTCCGGTACATGAGGTTCGACGGCGCAGAGCCGGGGACCGTCCTCGATGGACTGCGGATTACGATCGGCACCGATCCGCAGATCGATACACTGCTGGAGACGTTGCGAGCCATTCTCTGACCGCCGATGGCCTGGCGGGAGGAACGGTCCTTGAGGAGGGGCGGATCCCGCCGACGATATGAGCGAGTCCTCGCCGCTGGACCATCCCGTGGTTTCCGAACGGGCCTTTCATCCGCGGCCGCAGACCGCGGAGCCGACGCGGTGGATCAACGTCGGACCGTGCGAGCTCGGCTGCTTTGTCCAGACCGTCGACCCGCACGCTGGCTGGGTGCTCTACTTTCACGTGAACGGCGAACTGGCGGCCGAATGCGACCGGCTGCTGGCGGACCTGTTCATCGACTCCGGAGTCAACGTCTGCTTTGCCGAGTACCGCGGCTATGGCGGCTCCGGCGGCGAGCCGACGCTGACCGGGATGCTGCCGGACGGCGAGCAGATCGTGCGGGCGCTGGGCGTTCCGGCCGACCGGATCGTCGCCTTCGGCCGGTCGTTAGGGAGCCTCTACGCTATCGAGCTGGCGCGGCGGCTGCCGGATCTGGCGGGCCTTGTCCTCGAGAGCGGCATCGCGGAACTGGCGGCCCTCTGGCGGCTCGAGGACCGGATGCGGCAGATCGGGCGGACCGCGACGGATCTGGCCGAGGCCCTCTCCCGCGACTTCGATCACGAGCGAAAGCTGGCCGGGTATCAGGGGCCGGTCCTCGTCCTGCACTCGGAGGGGGACGTCCTCGTCGAGCCGTGGCACGCCCGGAAGCTGCATGCCTGGGCCGGCGGTTCCCGTAAGCGTCTCGCGCTCCTGCCGCACGGGAACCACAACTCGATCCTGTTTGCCAACGCCCAGGCGTACGTCTCGGAGCTGCGGGCGTTCCTGACGGAGTGCGGACTGACGACGCGATCGGCAACCGGTGGGGCGGGCTGAGCCGACCGCCACGGTCCAGCCGCGGCGTCCCGGGCTTCATGTCGAGCCGGGGAAAGGATTTGCAAGAACGTCGGCCGCTTCGCGCCGCGCAAAAGAAAACGGCGACCGTCAGATCGGCCGCCGTTACGAAAGTTGCCCGGCAGGGATTCGAACCCCGACTAAATGATTCAGAATCATTCGTGCTAACCGTTACACCACCAGGCAAAGTGGGTCCGGGAGTATATGTAACGTCATGAGGGCTGCCAAGTTCGATTGCCTCGTCTCGGGGCCGCGATTCGGGGCGAAATGGCAACGCGGCGGCGGACCGGCAGCATCCGCCGAAACCGATCTGGACACATTTTAACGGAGGCGGTCCAATCCGGCAGATTTCGCCGCGCGGATGGAGCCCCGACGAGTCGTTCTGGCACTGTCAGGCTCTTTGTGCGCAGCGCCGTCCATTCGGCCCGTGGCGAGGAAACCGCCGCCCGGCCGACATGGGCCTCTGGTCCGACAGGATGTCAACCATGGTCTCCCTCCGCTGGTCTCTCCTTGCCCTGCTCGCCCTGCCGATGGGCTGCCATGGTCCCGGTTCCAATCCGTACGGATATAGTTCCCCCTACGGCACTTACGGCGGGCAGCCGTACATGCAGCCCTACGGGACCCCGGTTCAGACCCTGACGCCCGGCCCGAGCTACGTCCCCGGCACCTACCCGCCCGGCTCGACCATCCCGGGCGGAAGCACGATTCCCGGCGGCGGACTCGCCCCGACTCCCGATCCCTATCGCAGCACCCCGGCCCCGGCCGGTGGCACGTTCGCCCCGTCGGGCGGATCGACGCGTCTGGAACCCGTCCGGGAACCGAACGGCGGTGCCGCGCCGATGTACAGTCCGCCGGCGGGGGGCGGCAACATGCCGGTCCCCTTCCCCAGCGAGCCGAGCGCCTCATTCCAGCCGCCGCGTCAGCGGGAGATGGTCGCGGAAGCTCCCTTTGCCGCTCCGGCGGCGGCGAACTCGACGGTCCCCCTCGGAGGCGATCTCGGGGGAGGCAATCCGTTTGCCGCGCGGACACCGATGCCGATCAACACCATCAGTCCCGCCGCGGGGGCCGCCCTCGCGGAGGAGATGCTCAACGAGAGCACGCAGCCCATCAAGCTCGAAAAGCCGGTCATACCCGTCAGCGGCGAGGTCCGTCCCTTTGCCTACGACGCCGACGGCTATAAGTGGATGCGGGGGATCATCAGCTACGAGAAATCGGCCAAGTGCTGGTCCCTGGTCTACAGCGACGCTCCCGATGCGACGGACGAACTCGTCGGCTGCGTCACGATCGCCGACCACCCGGATCTGGCCACGCTCAAGGATGGCGACGTCGTCTTCGTCACCGGCGAATTCTCCGGAGCCCAGGCGGACTACCGCGGGAAGCCGGTCTACGTGATCGACAAGGCGGAGCGGGTCACCAACGCGGCCGTCACCACGGCCAACTGAGACCCGCATCCCCCTCCCGTCTCCGGGCCGAATCCGCCGGCGCCCTCTTCCGGCAGTGCCTCCGCCGTCCCCGGCCGACCGCTCTACGCCCGCCACTTGGGTGCAACCGGTCGGCGCGAAGGGACCGGCCCTATTCGCTATAAACGCCTCATACGGAACCGGCGGACATCGCCCGGGCCGTTTGCTCTGGGACTTAGGGAAATTATTGACTCGGGCCCTGGGCTGCGTACACTGACCTGAACAGTGGTTTCGTATCGCGCGGTCGTGACGGTCGTGCACGTTGACGGGACTGCTCATTCACCGGTCAAGCCCGCTCTCGTGACGACCGACAACATGAGAGCTTGATTGTCCCAAGGCGGGGACGGCGTGTTTCGTGGCAACCTCCAGTTGCGGTGTTTTTTTCACCGCGGCCTCCGGTTGCGGACAGCCACATCCTTTCGAAGGCATTCGCCATGGCAGCTCCGTCCAAGAAGCCGGAAGCTATCCACTTTGTTGCAATCGTGTTCTTTCTGATCGCCGCCGTCTGCGGCGGCGGCTGGTACATGGTCTTCAAGGACCTGCGGCAGGTCCAGGGGCAGCTCAAGACCGCCAATGAAGGGAAGTCCGCCTCCGACGCCGCGGCGACCCGGGCCAACCAGGACGTCCAGGAGCTCAAGCAGCTCCTCGGCAACGCCCAGCCGGAAGTTGGCACGATGGCCGATCCCTCGAAGGCCAACACCGTCATTTCCGACGTCGTCAACCTGATGCGCCGCGTCGGCAGCCTGGCCGCGGAGAACAACCCGGCCGCCACGCCGCACGTGACCGCCGCCCTCAACGACTTCGCCACGCGGTTCGCCACGCAGGACGCCGAGCTCAAGAAGCTCCGCAAGGACAAGGAAGACCTGAACGTCGCCCTGCAGGCGGTCAACGCCCAGAACCAGGCCCGCGTTGACGAAGCCCTGACCTCCAAGACCAAGAGCGAAGCCGACCTGCAGCAGAACATCACGCAGTCGGAAGAGCAGCACAAGGTCAAGGACCAGGCGATTCAGCAGGCGGACGAAGCGCTGCGGCGGGAAACGATCGAAAAGGAACAGCTCCGCGACGAGCTCGTCCGCACGAAGGAAGACTTCGAGAAGCGGATCACGACGCTGAAGCAGACGGTTAACTTCTACCGCAAGCAGCTCCAGGACGTTCTCGATCCGAACTTCGAGACGCCGGACGGACGGGTTACGGGTGTCGATCCCGAGAACCACGTCGTGTGGCTGAACCTCGGTTCGCTCGACAACCTCCGCCCGCAGACGACGTTCGCCGTCTACGTGAAGGACAACACCGGGGTCTCCCGGACGCAGAAGGACATCAAGGCCAAGATCGAAGTGACCGAGATCCTGGGGCCGCACCGCTCCAAGGCCCGGATCATCAGCGAAGACCTCCGCCGGCCGATCGCCGACGAAGACCCGATCTACTCCCCGGTGTGGCATCACGGTCAGGAGCAGTGGTTCTCGTTCGTCGGACGGATCGATTTCGACGGCGACGGCACTTACGACCGCAAGATGCTCGAAGACCGCCTCGCCTCGGCCCGGGCCCACATCGAAGTCCTCGTCAACGAGGAAGGAGTGCGGGAGCCCGCCGACTCCAAGCTGACCCCGCGGTCGAAGTTCCTCGTTGTCGGCCCGATGGAAGACCCGACGCTGTTCCCCGGCCAGGATGAAAAGCAGGATCAGATCAAGCGGGTCCTGACCGAGCACAAGGCCCTCGTGGACGAAGCGACGGAAAACGGCGTCCGCGTCATCAACCTCCAGGACTTCCTGGCGATGATGGGGATCGAACCGCAGCAGCGGCTGTATCGCCCCGGCGAGAACCGCCCGTTCAACCTCAAGGCGGGAGCCCGCAGCACGGGGATCAACGAGCCGCTCGGCGACCGGACTTCCAGCGGACGGGTCTCGGGCAAGTACACCCCGGACCGCGTCAACGCCCAGAAGGAATCGTCGGGCACGACCAGCGGACTGTTCAAGAAGTAAGACCGAGCTTTCCGTCGCCGGGGATCGTGAACACGATCCGCCAACGCGATACTGGAATCGACCGGGGCCGGGAGTTTTCTCCCGGCCCTTTTTTCATGGACTGGCGTTCGGATGCTGTCTGTCCGTCTGCATTGCTTCGGAACGCTGCCGCCGGAGGCGGACGCGGCGCTCCAGCGGGAAGTCGTCCGGCGACCAGGGCTGCGGCTCGCGGAAGAGTCCCCCGGG
>Ga0247823_10004411_pt1 | contig 11286 bp, 9 predicted proteins | sample 13C_PalmiticAcid_2_FD_192426 | JGI IMG/M metagenome (GOLD analysis project Ga0247823, IMG submission 192426) | Soil microbial communities from agricultural site in Penn Yan, New York, United States - 13C_PalmiticAcid_Day30 | ecosystem: Environmental > Terrestrial > Soil > Agricultural land...
ATGCAGCGCCGCCGGGCTTATGCCGCGCAACAGCTCGAACAGTCACGATCCCCCGGATATCTCGACAACTTGCGCGGCACCCTCGGCGTGGACCCGAGCTTGTACCGTTCTACAGTCGGCAACTGAGAGCACCGTGGCACGGGATCAGAGTAAGGCGACGATCACGGAGATCAGGAGCAGGATCGCGCCGGTCAACCGGAAGAGCAGCGTGCGTCTCGACAGGCTGCCTTCGGGGTTCACCGCGAGGCGACCCAGCAGCCACGCCAGCAGAACCGACCACAATCCCCGCAGGGAGTAGACGATGTTGACCCGCGTGGCGTCGCCAAAACGGCCCAGCGAATACGAGATGCTGATCGCCTGAGCGGCCATGAGCAGCGTCGCCACGGTCAAAGGTCCCACGGCTTTGATCTGCACAAGACGTGCGGGGGAATCGGTCCAGGGAAGCAGGCCGCAAGAGATCACGCCGGTGAAAATGAACATGACGGTCAGAAACCGCGCGGCTCCGTAAATCCGGCCGTAGTGCTGGAGACCGATGTCAAACAAAGATAGGGCCGTGGCTGCGAGCACTGCCAGTACCACGGTGAGCGTCGCGCGGCCCGTGGTTAACCGATGACTCGCGGACGACCCCGAACCGATTTGGACAACGCCGATCCCCACGGCTGCCAGCACGGCGGCAATCCAGATCGGCGTGTTGATCGCCTTCTCACCGACCAGCACGCTCAGCAGCGCCACGATGATGATCTTCACCCCGAAAATGGGCGTGGCCAGCGACACGTCCCCAAACTGAAACGCGAGGTATGTGCAGAGTTGGCCCAACACAAACGCGAAGGCGATGGCAGCGGCCGGTGCCCAGGCGGTCATCGGCAGGGCATCACCCCGCACGAGGCCGACGCCAGCCCAGAACACGGCGAGGGTTAGATTGGAGAGCGCGGTGTTGGTGTAGGAACTCGTTCCGCGGAGAGCCGATTGCTTGGCGAAGGTCGCTCCGAACACAAACAGCAGACTGGAAAGCAGAGGAAACAGCAGATGCCATGAACTGGGAGCGTGGGGATCGATTTCGAATCTGTCCTGGTGAGGTCGTGGAAGTCATCTGTTAAGGAAGTCGGCGAAGATGAGATCACGGACACCAGCCGGTCACATTCGTTCGCCGGGAATCTGGCTGGCTTGTTTCACCCACGCCAGGAATTGGACTTCGTCGAGGACATCGTCTTCACGAAGATTGAGATACCGCACGTCCTTCTGTTTGGATTCACCGGGCGGGATCGGTCGCAGGGCAGCACCTCGGAAGAAGGCGACCTTGATGTACTTCGCAAAACAGTGGATGCCGAGGAACCAGACGCCCTCTTCGACACCGTACAGCGGGGAGTTCCATTTGACGGCTTTGCGGACCTTTGGTACGGCGCGGACGATCAACGCGTCCAACCGCTTGCCGAGATCGCTCTTCCAGCCTGGCATCGCGGCGATGTAAGCCTGCACGGGCGCATCGCCATCGCCTTTGGCGATTTGCGGATTACCACCCGAAAGCAGCTTCACCGGCTTCGCAGCAGCGCCACCGGCTTTTGTCTTCGGTGACGGTTTGCCTTTTGAGTCGGCAGAGCGAAGGTTCTCCGCGACGGCGGCTTTGATCAGCGCTTTGAAGGCCGTGGGGTTGAGCGTCTCGCCTTCACGGAGATCGATCGCCCGCCGCGCGTTGCCTTCGAGACTCGAATTGAACAGCCCGTGCGGATCGGCGAGCGAGGCCCCGCGCATGAACGTCACTTTCACCACCTGCTTGTAGGTCTCACCGGTGCAGACGATTCCGCCGTGAGACCAGACCGGCACGCCCGCGGGATTCGTCGGCTTCATCCATTTTCGCTCCTCGACCATCTCCGGGTCCGCCAGGACGATCAAGCGGCGAATTTCGGCCAGCATTTCTTCGCGCCAGTCGGCAGGCAATGAAGTCAGCATGGCTGACGTCGGCGCAGCTTTCTTTTTCGAAGCGCGCGATGCACCGCTGCTCTTCAGCTTCGTCCTGGTCTCCGTCACGATCGTCCCCTTCGTTGAATCTTCTCACCCATTCTGATGGTTATGCCAGAACCGATCGTGGGACGCTATCAACGGCGATCAAACCCGGACGGCACAGCGACCGCCGCTTGGCAAACCGCGACGGAGATCGATACGCTGATGAGGAATTCGAACTCCTGTCCCGGGAGTTTGCCAGCGATCTGTCGACGCGATTCTACTTCTTTGGAGTTCCAGGATGTCGAAGACCACACCGCAAGTGCATCGGCGCGGGTTTCTGAAAACGGCTGTTTCGGCGGCCAGCGCGGTGATCGCCGCCCCGATGATTATCCCCGGTTCGGCGCTCGGCTTGAACGGAGCCGTGGCCCCGAGTGAACGCGTGAACGTCGGCGGCATCGGGATCGGCAATCGCGGCAGTTATGACCTCGGCTGCTTCCTCGAACAGAAAGACGTTCGTTTCACCGCGGTGTGCGACGTCAAGGAAGCCCGCCGGATCGCGGTGAAGAAGCGCGTCGATGATCTGTACGGCAACCAGAGCTGTGCGATGTTCCGCGACTTCCGCGAACTGCTCGATCAGAAAGATATTGATGGCGTGCTGATCGCCACCGGTCCCAACTGGCATGCCACCGCGGCGATGGCAGCGGCCAAAGCCGGCAAGGACATGTACTGCGAAAAGCCGTGCACGAAGAACATCGCGCAGAGCCTGATTCTCCGTGACACCATGCGTCGCACCGGCCGCGTTTTTCAGGCCGGAACGCAGCGCCGCAATCTGCCCCACTTCGCGTTTGCGTGTGAACTGGCGCGCACCGGAAAGCTCGGAAAGCTCACGAAGGTGTACGCCCATCCGCGCGGCATGACCTCCATTATGAGTGGCTGGCAGCCCGAACAGCCCGAGCCGGACAAAGAGCAGGTCGACTGGGAAATGTACCTCGGACCCGCGGCTTGGCGTCCGTTCAATGCGAATCTGCTGGACGGCTTCAACTTCGAAAAGGGGGGCGGGTTCGTCGCTGGTGACGTCCGTACGAACAACGTCGGCGGCGGCGTGCTCGAATGGGGCTCCCATTGCGTCGACCTGTGCCAGTGGGCCGTCGGTGATTGTCCTCCGCCGGTGGAATACAACCCGCCGAAGAATGGCGAACTCGTCGCGAAGTATGCGAGCGGTGTCGAACTCATCTTCCGCGAACAGGGGTGGATTCCCCTCGGTTCGTGCCCGGTTCGTTTTGAAGGCGAAAAGGGCTGGGTGGAAGCGGGTGACAGCGGCAAGATCGTTCTCAGCTCACCGGAACTGCTCGCCGGGCGGACGGTCGCTGAGATCGATGGTTACCCCGCGACCTTCCACGTGCGCGACTTCCTCGACTGCGTGAAGACCCGCGGCCAGACGAAGGGCAATGCGGAAGCCGCCTGCAATGCGCACATTGCGTGCCATGCGGCGAACGTGGCGATCCTGCTCAACCGTCCGATGAAGTACGACACGGAGAAGCATGAGTTCCTCGATGACGAAGAGGCGAACCGCTTGCGGTCGGAAGCGCTGCGGGAACCGTGGCGGTTCTAATCACCATCACTGCGGCCTGACGTCCAACGTTATTTCTTCTCTCATCAAATTGACTTCATTGCGAATAGAGATCGGGAGCACCTCATGCTGACCCTGCAACACGTTTCTCGCACCGCGCGATGGTTCACTGCCACGCTGATTCTGACTCTGCAGATCCCGGCGGTTGCCGCAGACAAGGAAGACGACCTGCTGGCGATTCTCAAGGGGGACGCCGCTGCCGCAGAAAAGGCAATGGCGTGCAAACGCCTCGCAGTTTATGGCTCGAAAGCCGCCGTCCCGGAGTTGGCCAAATTCTTGTCGAATCCGCAACTCGCATCATGGGCACGGATTGCCCTCGAAGCGATCCCCGGCACCGAAGCCGATGAAGCGTTGCGTAAGTCGACCGAATCGCTCGAAGGAAATCTGCTGATCGGTTCAATCAACTCGATCGGCGTCCGGCGTGATGCCGCCGCGGTCGAATTGCTGACGACTCGCCTCAAGGACAAAGACACCGAAGTGGCCACGGCGGCGGCGGTCGCCCTGGGACACGTCGGCAATGACGCGGCGGCGAAATCACTGCGGGATGCGCTCGCCAGCGTCACCGGGCAGGCGCTGGGGGGCGTTGCTGAAGGGGCGATTCTCTGTGCCGAACGGCAACTGGCGGACAACAAGGCCGAAACGGCAACGGCGATTTACGATGAAGTCCGGAAAGCCGATGTCCCACGACAGCGGAAGATCGAAGCGACCCGCGGGGCGATTCTGGCCCGCAAGCAGGACGGCTTGCCGCTGCTGGTCGAACAACTGCGGGCCGACGACTCCGGCATGTTCCAGATTGCGCTGAGTACCGCGCGGGAGATTTCTTCCAGTGATGTCGACAAGGCGCTCGCTGCGGAACTGGATCGCGCCGCTCCCGAACGGGCGGCGTTGATTATCTCCGTGATCGCCGATCGCCCGGACGGTGCCAATCTTCCCGCCGTCCTGAAAGCTGCCGGTTCCGGACCGAAGCCGGTGCGTCTCGCCGCGCTGACGGCGATCAGCCGAATCGGGAACCCGTCGTGTCTCTCGACTCTGTTCGAAGCCGCCGCGGACGCTGATGCGGAAATCGTCGAAGCCGCGCAACTGGCCCTGAGCGAACTCCCCGGCGACGGCGTGAACGAAGAAATTCTGTCGCGGCTGCCGAAGGCCCAGGGGAAGACGCAACTGCTGCTGATCGAAACGATTGGTCAACGGCGGATTCAAGCTGTCCCCGCACTCGTGACGGCACTCGACAGCTCGGACAAGTCCGTGCGAGCCGCGTCGCTCAAAGCCCTCGGAAACACGGTGACCCCGAAGAACCTCAACGTGCTCATCACGCAGGTTGTCACCTCGAAGCAGGCCGATGACCGTCCGGTCGCACTGCAGGCACTCAAGACGGCGGCTGTCCGCATGCCGGACCGCGATGCCTGTGTTACGGAACTCGCTGCAGCGATGACGAAGGCGAACGGTCCGACGAAGGACGAGTTGCTGGAAATCATCAGCGAAGTCGGCGGAGCCAAGTCGTTGCAGACCATCGGTGCTGCTGCCAAGAGCAACGACCCGCAACTGCAGGACACCGGCAGCCGCCTGCTGGGGAAATGGGCGAGCGTCGATGCCGCGCCGGTGCTGCTCGATCTGGCCAAGACCGCGTCGAGCGATAAGTACCACGTCCGCGCGGTGAAGGGGTACATCAGCCTGGCTCGCCGGTTCGCCACACTGCCGGAAGCCCAGCGGCTGGAAATCTGCCGGAACGCGCTGGATGTCGCCCGCTATCCGGCGGACAAAAAGCTCGTTCTCGATGTCCTGAAGCTGTATCCGACCGTGGAGTCGTTGAAGCTGGCCATCAAAGCCCGCGAGATTGCGGAGATTAAGGATGACGCCGCCGACGCCGCCCGCGCCATCGCCCCGAAGGTGAAGGGGGATCCGGCTCCGGTGAAAGAGATCATGGCGAAAGCCGGTCTCGACAAGTAAGCCGTTCGCGAAAAAAGAGCCGGAAAGACCTCTCTCCGGCTCTTTTTCGTTTCGACAGCAGAGATTCACAGAATAATCCGGCCTTCGGCGGCATCGCACAGGTGCGGCGAAGTAGGTGTAAGTCCCCAACCAGTCGCAAGTTGACGCGGATGGGACGACGATCTAAGATGGCGTGGATCGATCATTCTTGATCGGTTGTCCGGCTGTGTGCCAGGAGATTGCTGATGAGTGCGATTGTGCTGCCTCGCGCGCTCGCTGTCGGTGTGATCTGTGTTTTCGCCGGGACTTCGCTGTGGGCCGAAGATGTGCCCGCACGGATGACACCGCCTCAGCTCGATGCCTTGATCGAGCGGGACCTGAAGTCACCGTTATCGCCTGTTCTCAACGACGAACAGTTTCTACGTCGGGTGACCCTCGATCTCGCCGGGCGGCAGCCGACACCGGACGAAGTCGACGACTTCATGGCGTCGACCGCCGCCGACAAGCGCGCGCAGGCAATTGAGCGTCTGCTTGCTGATCCCGCGTTCGGTCGCAACTGGGCTGATTACTGGTCGGATACGATTGCCTACCGCATCCCCCCGCCGGAGTTGACGTTTCTCAACTACGATCCGTTCAAATCGTGGATGGCATCCCAGTTGAATGAGAACGTCGGCTGGGATCAGACCATTCGCGATATCCTTGCGGCCTCGGGCAAAGTGAAGGACAACCCGCCGGCGACATTCGTGGCCTATCACGAAGCCCATCCGCAGCGGCTCGCCTCAGAAACAGCCCGCATCTTCCTGAGCCTGCAACTCGGTTGCGCGCAGTGCCACGATCACCCGTTCGATGACTGGAAGCGCGAACAGTTCCACGAACTGGCGGCGTACTTCACTCGCGCGTCGGTCAAGTTCCCGTGGAATGAGGGGATCGAAACCGAAGTGAAGGACAAGGGCAAGGGCGAGTATGAAATGCCCAACGTGCAGGACCCGACGAAGAAGGGGACCGAAATGGCCCCGGCGTTCCTCACCGGCGAAAAACTTCCCAAAGGGAAATCCGACGTCGAGCGGCGGAAAGAACTCTCGCAGTTGATCGCTTCGGAACAGAATCCGTGGTTTGCAAAGTCGTACGTCAATCGCGTCTGGGCCCGGTTGATGGGGCGCGGATTCTTCGAACCAGTCGATGATTTCGGTCCGGCGATCACTCCCGAATTGCCGGGGGTGCATGAAGCGCTGTCGACTGAGTTCCGCGTCTCCGGCCACGATGTCAAAGCGTTCTTCCGCCTGGTGATGAACACGCAGGCGTATCAGCAGGAGCTTCCGGTTTCGGCATCCACCGATGACCGCCCGTTCTCCGCGGGAGCCACCGGCAAGCTACGGGGTGACGAAATCTTTGCCTCGCTGGTCACCGCGATCGATCTGCCGAACGTGACCCCACCGAAGATGGCGCCGACCAAGGAGATTCGCTTTCCACCACCGCCGAAGAGCACGCGTGATCTGGTCGCAGAGGCGTTCGCGTTCGATCCATCGGCTCGCGTGGAAGATGTCAGCCGCACGCTGCAGCAGGCGATGTTGCTCATGAACAACGACCAGTTACAGAAGCAGGTCGATGCGCGCCCGGAGAGCGGGACTGTGCTCGCGAAGTTGCTGAAGGAAGAAGGCGATAACCGCGCCGCGGTTGAGCAACTCTTTCAACTGCTGCTGGCCCGCAAGCCGCGCGAGACTGAGCTGAAGGTCACGCTTGAGCATGTTTCGTCCGTCAGCAACCGGGGTGAGGCGTTCGAGGACGTGCTGTGGAGTCTGATCAACTCCGCGGAATTCACAACCCGGCGGTAGGTTTCGCCATGCTGCCTGTCGAACCCGTCGAGACGCCGCGGTCGCAATTCCTCAGTGAGCTGCGCGCCACTTTCCTGCATTGGGAGCAGTTGCGCGTCGTTTACAACCTCGTGCTGGTCGCGCTCACCTGCACGTTGGTCTTCGGCTTCCGCCCGGAGATTTCCGGCGATCCGGGCTTCTGGGCCGGGGCGATGCTCGCGGCCGTCGCGGCGAACTTCTGTTTCTTTCTTGGACCGATCGCTGACTGTTACATCCGCTGGCTGGGCTACCGCAGCCGCGTGGTCACGTATGGTGTGTTCGGGGTCGGGATGGCGTTTGCCAGTCTGGTGACCCTCGTCGCGGCCATGCTGACCATCAATCCGAACACGTGAAGTCTCCCGCTGGAACCGCATCATGCCGCAGACCATTCTTGATCTCGCCACCAGCCGCGACGGCGTTGTGGGCCGTCGGGCCTTCCTGCGGACGATGGCCGCCGGTGCGGGCGTGGTGTCGCTGGGCTGGCGCGACATGGTGATGGCGCAAGCCGCCGAGCTGCGCAAACACGGCAAGTCGATGATTCTGCTCTGGATGGACGGCGGTCCGAGCCAGTTCGATACCTTCAATCCGAAGATCGGCTCGAAGAATCAGGGACCGGCGACGGCCATCGACACTATCGTGCCCGGCATTCAGTTCGCCGACTTCTGGCCGCAGACCGCCAAGATTGCCGACCGCCTGGCGGTGATCCGTTCCATGCGAACCACAGAAGCCGAACATGACCGGGCGATTACGCTCGTCCGCACCGGGTATGGCCCCAATCCGGCCGTTCGATACCCCACGTTTGGCTCACTCGTGGCGAAGGAACGCGAAGACGCGGAATACGATTTTCCGGCGTTTGTCCGCATCGGCAAGCCCCGCATCAAGACTCGCGATGTTGATGCCGGCATCATCGGCGTGCGGTATTCGTCCTTCAATGTCGATCAGGCCGGGACCTTGCCGCCGAATGTGCTGCCGGTGGTCGGGGAGTCGGTATTGCGACGACGATTGTCACTGACGGAGAAGCTCGACGCGGAGTTCGCTGCGGCCGGTGCGGCGAAGGAAGTTGCGGAGAAACGATCGGTCTACGATCGCACCGCACGGTTTGTGACGAGCCCGCGGCTCTCGACGTTCGATCTCGATCGCGAAGCGCCCGAGATGCGGGACGCCTACGGTCGCACCGACTTCGGTCAGGGATGTTTGCTCGCCCGGCGGCTGGTGGAGCAGGGCGTCAGCTTCGTCGAAGTCATCAGCACCGGCGGTCGCAATGACGCCGGGTGGGACACGCATAACAACGGCTTCCGCGATCAGCCGTACCTCTGTGCGGAATCGGATCCGGCCTTGGCGACGCTCATTCTCGATCTCGAACAGCGCGGGATGCTGGAGAACACGCTGGTGGTCTGGATGGGTGAATTCGGTCGCACGCCGAAGATCAAGCCCGATGGCGGCCGCGATCATTACTCGAAGGGCTGGCCGGTGGTTCTCGCCGGCGGCGGGATCAAAGGCGGTCAGGTGATCGGTGCGACCGACGCCGACGGCATCGACGTGACCGAACGTCCCGTGGGGATTCAGGACCTGTTCTGCAGCTTCTGCAAGGTCCTCGACATCGACGCGCACAAAGAGTACTACACCGCCGACGCCCGCCCGATCAAACTCGTCAGCGGCGGCGAAGTGGTGTCGGAATTGTTCTCATGAAGTCTGCGTCGTGCTACGCCACTCTCCATAAATAATCGTTTACAACGCTTGCATCGTGGTTTTATGCTCTGGTCTTCTGTTCCCCTTCAACAGAAAGGCGAGCCCATGGTCCGGGTGAATCTGGTGCTGGTTCTGGTTGCGGCGAGCTTTGCTGGCTGCGCTCCGGCGTATACCGCCACTTGTACGTGTGATGGCGTTCCCATCAGCAAGACGGTCTGCGGCCAACGCTCGCAGGATGAGCTTTGTTCCACGGCGGTAGGCGAGGCCGCAGCCCAGTGTCAGGGTGCCATCACCGGCTGCACGTGCACCAAAACCAGCGAACTCGCGTTCTGCACGGGACGCGTTGCCGCCGACATCGATTTGAAGCCCATTCCTGATCCGAGCTTCGATTAGTCGGCAAGCATCTTCGCTGTGATGAGCAATAAGAGACCCAGCCTTGGGAAAGGCTGGGCTTCCTTGGCAACGGATCAGTACCGCAGCGTGCTCATCAGGTAGATCATCTCGGCATCGCCGCGGGGTGTGGTGTTGTCGATGTAATCGCCGTACCAGAACCAGTAGTAACCGGCTTCGAAGCTCCAGTTTGCGTTGAAGGCGAACGTGCAGGTGATGTCGAACTCCTGCCCGACATCCGCACCGTTGTTCGGCGTTCCCGTCGCCACCCCGGCGACGTTGTAGAGCACGTCTTGCTGATTCGCGAGCGAGAACCAGTGGCCCGCGAACTGCGTGGTCATCTTCTGGTGCGGTTTCACCGTGAAGCGGTAGTTGATGTCCTGAATGTTCTGCCGGGCGATGTTGTCGATCAGGCCGAGATACGCGTGCACCAGGCCGTAGTGCTGGAAGAATGTGTTGTTCTGCCCGTCCGCCGGATCCTGGTCGCCGGACGCCCAGTCGTAGAAGACCCACAGGTTCGGCTCCCAAGGGGCTTCCTTCCAGGTGTGACCGGCACCACCGGTGAAGTAGCCCGCCTGCACGGACGCCCGCTGGGCCGCGGTTCCGACCAGTGTGCTGCGATCGTTGCCGAACTGGGAACCCCCTTCGACTTCCGCATGCCAGATGCGCGCGCCGTCCTCTACCGGGCAATTGCCCAGCCAGCGCGTGCCCAGCGTGTACCGATCGCCCTGCGGATAGTTCGCCTGCACGAGATCGCTGTGGCTCCAGAGGAAGAAGACGTCGAAGGTGTTGTCCTTGATCGCCTTGTAGGTCCAGTAACTCCCGCCGAAAAGCACGTTGCGGTTGCGGAAGTCGGGCGTGTTGTCATACCGGGCCAGCGGTTGATCCTGCGGCGAGGACGTGTTCACCGGATTGACGAGCCACGCGTCATAATCCCAGGTGTCGTTCTTCGTGAAGAGCTTGAAGCCTTCGAAGTTCCGGCGGATGTTCGACCAGTCCAGCGGAGACACCAGCCGCTGATTGCCGTAGAGCAGTTCCTGGCGACCGACGCGGAACCAGACCGGCTTGTCCATCATCTCCGTGACTTTGACGTCGAGGAGATAGTTCTGGAGATCCCAGCGGTTGACGTCGATCCCCTGGAAAGGCAGGTCGTTATTGAACGTCGAGCCGTCGATCATTTCGACGTACGCGCGCAGCCAGTCAGACTGGGCGAGGTTCACATACTGACGCCAGCGCCATTGCTGATAGTCGGTGTGTCCCGGACCGCCGGGACGCAGACGATTCGTCTCATCGATATAGCGGAAGCGGATTTCACCGCCGTAGGAAATCTTGAGCTGTTCGATGGCATCCGCGTCGAGGAACGAATTGGCAGGAATGTCCTTCAACTCTTCGCCGAAGAAATGCGGTGCGTTCGGCTTTCCTTTGTAAGAAAAGTCGTTGTCGAAGAACATGGGCTTCCACGGCTGCGGAGGCTGCTTGGGTGCGGCCGGCTTAGCCGCGGGAGCCGGAGCCAGGGGTGCTTGCGAAAAGACGGCGTCGACGGCCGCATTGACGGCCGGTGGAGGCGGAATGAGCAGCTCGGCCGCAGCCGGGGACACCGCATTGGCGGAATCAACGTCGACGGCTGTCAACGGAGGGGGCAGCTCGTCCGCCGCGGCGGTCGCCGTTAAACAGAGCGCGTAGCTGCAAGCCCGGGTGAACTTGGCCCAATCGAGGAACATCCGTGTCGCCTTTGGCCGGCGCAGCGCACCAGCGATTGAGTCACAAAGCCGATCGAGGCATCGCCTTTGCTTGCGGTTTTTATCGGTTGCGCGAGATTGCCGGATCAGCGGGCCGTCAACATCGAGAACGGTCGGAGGC
>Ga0247823_10004414_pt1 | contig 11284 bp, 12 predicted proteins | sample 13C_PalmiticAcid_2_FD_192426 | JGI IMG/M metagenome (GOLD analysis project Ga0247823, IMG submission 192426) | Soil microbial communities from agricultural site in Penn Yan, New York, United States - 13C_PalmiticAcid_Day30 | ecosystem: Environmental > Terrestrial > Soil > Agricultural land...
CCGCCCTGCATGGCGGTCATGATCGGCACGGCGATGGCTCGGCCGAAGAAATCGCTTCCACATTGTGGCGCACACAGGTCCGCTTCATCGGCGCAGGCGCCATCGGCGTCGCCGCCATCTGGACGCTCCTCAAACTGGCAGGGCCTCTTATTGCCGGCGTCACCTCTGCATTGGCTGCTCAACGCGCTCGCACATCGAAGCAGGTGATGGACATCACCGAGCAGGATATCCCGATCAAACTCGTCGCGGTCATCTCGGCAGTTGTGCTCGCCGCCATCGCAGTGCTGCTCTGGTCCTTCACCAACGGCACGCCGCTCGCAGCCCAGGCGCCCGCGATCGTCGCCGGCGGTCTGCTCTACGTAGTGGTCATCGGCTTCATCGTGGCTGCTGTATGCGGTTACATGGCCGGCCTTATCGGCTCGTCCAACAGCCCGGTTTCCGGCGTCGGCATCCTGGCCATCATCGTGGCGTCCAGCCTGATGCTCGGCGTCATGCAGCTGTTCGCCATCCCCGCTGACGGCTCCTTCGTGGGCTTCGCGCTGATGATCACCGCCGTCGTTTTCTCGATCTCGGTTATCTCGAACGACAACCTGCAGGATCTGAAGACCGGCCAGCTTGTCGGCGCGACGCCCTGGCGTCAGCAGACTGCGCTGATCGTCGGTGTCTTCGCCGGCTCTCTCGTCATTCCCTTCCTGCTCGACCTGCTCAACGCGGCCTTCGGCTTCGTCGGCGGCCCGCCGCCCACCGCATCGAACACGACCCCGCTCAACGCTCCCCAGGCCACGCTGATTTCCAGCCTGGCCGTGGGCGTCATCGAAGGTGGCGCGCGTTGGGACCTGATCGGCATCGGCGCCGCTCTGGGTGTCGTGCTGGTCCTGGTCGACGAGATCCTCGTCCGCACCTCGGCAGGAAAGCGTAAAGCGCCGCCGCTCGCGGTTGCCATGGGCATCTATCTGCCGATGGCGACAACCGTGGCCGTTGTCATCGGCGCAGTCGCCGGCACGCTCTACGACAAGTGGGTCTCGAAATCGTCGTACGCGGCAATCGCCAAGCGGCTCGGCGTGCTGCTCGCCTCAGGCCTCATCGTGGGTGAGAGCCTCTTTGGCGTCTTCACCGCCGCCGTCATTGTTTCCTTGGGCAATGGCGAACCATTTGGCCTCATCCCGGCGGACTCGGGCTGGCCGACGATGCTCGTCGCCATTCCCGCCTTCATCGCGCTCGTCTACGGCCTGTACGCCTGGACACGCTCGAAGGCTGCGAAGGTCTAGACGACCTCAACTACCACCTTCACCCGCAACAGCGCGCGCCAGAGACCAATCCTCTGGCGCGTCGCATCGGCGAACACCGGCACGAGCAGCACGCACCGCCACCCATCCATCTCCAGCTCCGCAGTCATCAGCGCTGCACGCACCGCCGCCAGCGCCTGCTTGGCCGTCACACCGCCCGCATCTCGCGAGACCACCACCAGGTCGATGCGATGCTCACTCGCTTCCGCATCAACGCCGCCAGAGGCTCGCTCGTATGCCGCCCGATCTCGAGATACGGGTAGGCGGGCAAGGGCGAGCCCAACTCGCCAACACGCACTGGATCGCCCAGCAACGCCTTTACCTCGGCATCCGCCGCGATAGCTTCCAGCATCGCGCGTTCGAGCGCGCTTTCCGCCCCGCTCACAGCAGCACCCGGCGCCACGGAGAGATCAGCCCCGCCACGTCCTCCGGCAGCGGACCGTTCAACGTCTCGCCATCGCGCTTCTGATAGGCATGCGCCACCAGCCGCTTCACCGCGAGCCGTAACGCCTCAGCAATATCGTCCGGCTCCTCGCCAAACCCGGCGACGTAGTCGACCTCGATCCCGTTATGACGCTGCCCCGGCCAAGGAAACGCACCACTCGTCCATACCAGCCGCGCCGACCGCCCGCGCGCCAGCGAGAACCGGCCCGTCACCGTCTCCGCCACGCCGGCACGATCGAACACCCGCACCGCAACCAGCTCATCCGCCGGCCGCACAGGCATCACCACCGTGCGCTTCTCGATCGCCCCTTGCGGCCAACCATCCATCGTGACGCGCAATGTGCGGGAGATCATCGCGACACCCGCCAGCGCCTCGATCCGCGCCCGCGCGCCCGAGATCAGGCTGCTGACCAGCCCATCCTCGCCATCACCCGAGATCCGCAGATATTCCTTCGCCTCGGCCAAACGCACGGGTTCAGCCGCTGGCAGCGCCAGCGTCGTCACAATCATTCCTGTTTTCCTTTTGATTTCGCCCGGCGCTGTCGCCCGAACGCAGCTGCCGGCGATCACCGGCCTGGAAATTTATCGCCGGGGCTGCCCCGGCGGCATATCTAGTCGGGTACTAAATCCGGCTCTAAACCTTCCGCGAACGTCAACTCGAACGCGCAGGAACACGCCATGAAACTCGACAGCACCGTCTCCGCCATCGTCACAGGCGGCGCCTCCGGCCTCGGCGGCGCGACCGTGAAGGCGCTCCGCGCGGCCGGCGTGAAAGTCGCCATCTTCGACATGAACGAGAAGACCGGCACGGCTTTCGCCGCTGAAACCGGCGCGGTCTATTGCAACGTCAACGTCACCAACGACGCCTCGGTCGACGCCGGCTTTGCCCAGGCGCGCGCCGCCAACGGGCAGGAGCGCATCCTCGTCAACTGCGCCGGCACCGGCAACGCCTTCAAGACCGCTGGCCGCCACAAGGAAACCGGCGAGATCAAATCCTTCCCGCTCACCGAGTTCGACCGCATCATCCAGATCAACCTCGTCGGCACCTTCCGCTGCATCGCCAAGTCCGCAGCCGGCATGCTCACGCTGCCCGTGCTCCCCGATGGCGACCGCGGCGCGATCGTCAACACCGCCTCCGTCGCCGCCGAAGACGGCCAGATGGGCCAAGCCGCTTACTCGGCCTCCAAAGGCGGCGTCGTCGGCATGACGCTCCCGATCGCGCGCGACCTCTCGAGCGAAGCCATTCGCGTCAACACGATCCTGCCGGGCCTGTTCAACACGCCGCTGCTCGCTGGCGCACCTGAGAACGTCAAAGCGGCCCTCGCCGCCACCGTCCTCAACCCGAAACGCCTCGGCAATCCGGACGAGTACGCCAACCTCGCCATGACCATGATCCAGAACGGCTACTTCAACGGCGAAAGCGTCCGCCTCGATGGCGGCATCCGCATGCAGCCGCGCTAGCCCCAAACGAAATTCGCGAGCCCGTGAGGGCTCGCGAACTCGCTTTGGACAAAGCTATTCAGTCTTAGAAGTCTGCACTCACCGAGATCGACATCGTCCGCGGGTTGAGCGGGCGGAACGATGCGGTCGCTGCGATCGACGACGAGATGAAGGCCAGCTTGTCCTCATCGAACAGGTTATCGATGTTCAGGCGCGCCTTGAACCGGCCCAGCGGACCCGTTCCGTCGCCCGTGCCGAAATCGACATAGGCAGCCACCGTCGTGTAGTCCGGAATCTCTTCCGTGTTCACGAAGTTCGAGTAGCGATCCGACTGGTACTTCGCCGAGATGTTGGCGACGATCCAGTCAGTCGGCTCCCAGGTCACGCCGCCGCTGATCACCCATTCCGGGCTGTCCGGCAGCGTCTTGCCGGAAAGGCAGAGAACCGTTGCACTGGCGCAGCGCGTCGAGGCGATCGTGTTGGCGAAGTTCGGAACGTCGTCCTGGAACGTCGTCTGGTTGTAGGTCAGCGTCCCGTTGAAGTAGAGGCTGTCGTTGAAGAAGTCCGGACGCCACGCGCCGGTGAACTCGAGGCCGTAAGCCTCAACCCCGCCCACGCTCTGGTAATACGTCTCCGTCGCGCCAACCTGTCCCGCGAGCGGCACAGCATAGCTCTCGATCCGGTTCTTGAACGTCGTGTAGTACGCCGCAACTGAGCCGTAGAATGCGCCACGCGTCGTCCGGCCGCCGATCTCGAAGTTCTCGGACTCCTCGGCTTGCGGGTTCGGCGTCGACACCACGTTCTGCGGCGATACCGAGAAGATGTCATCCGTGCCGCGCGGCAGGGCGAAGTTCTGCGAGTACGAAGTAAACAGCTGCTCGTTCGGCGTCACGCTCCAGACAGCGCCCACCATCGGCAGGAAGTTGTCTTCATAAGTCTCGCTCAGCGACTGCGGCCCCCAACCAGCAACCGTCGTTGCGCCGACTACGCGATAGTAGTCGTTGAAGTTCCGGTAGCCATCGAGCGAGTAGTCAACGCGCAGCGATTTCACGCCCACTTCGACCTTCAGTGCGTCATCGAGCAGGCTGATCGTGTCCTTCAGGTACACCTGCAGCGTCTCGCGCGACGTGTCGAAGTTGCGCCAGTAATAGTTCACCTCGTCGAACAACACCGCGCCAGACTGCAGGCCGCCCGAATGGTTCACGCGGCGCGTGAAGCGAGAATAGTCGTCGGCCTCAATCCAGATACCAGCCTGCACCGTGTGATTGCCGATCTCGAACTCACCCTTGGTGACCACGCCTTTGCGTTCACCTTCCAGGCTCGTCAGGCCGAACGCCGTGCCGCGCGGTGCGGTGACATCGAGCCCAACCGACTTCTGACGCGTGTACCGACCGTACAGCGACGTGGCTGAGCTCGGCGTACCGTAGGTCTCGGGCGATGCACCCCAGCCGCTCTTGGTTTCGTAATAGCCGGTCACCGAAAGCGAGGCATCCGCTCCAAGCCTCGTTTTGAACGTGCTGCCGTAAAGCTGGTCAGTCCGCACGTTCAGACGATCGAGCGACCAGCCTGTCGTGTCGTAGGTGTACCCCGGCACGTTGTACTCGAGCACATTGCCCAGCGTGCCCGGCGGCAGCGTCGCGGAGTATCCGCAATCACGCCCGCCTTCACCGTTCGCGCAAGGCGTACCGGCATTGTACTGAGCCTTCGTCACGCTCGGCGAGTCGAAGTCGTAGAAGTCGTTGTAGACCCATTTGAAGTCGATGGACGCATCGTCCCACAGGTCGAACTTCACCTTCGCTTCCGCATGCTCGCGGTCGATCGTGCCGGCGCCCCGCGCCAGGTTGCTGTCGAGCTTGGTACGGCTGATGTAAGCCGACATAGGGCCGATCTTGCCGGTGTTCAGCTTCACGAACGAACGACGCAGCTTGTCGTCGCCCCAGGCAACCGACACGACACCACCCAGTTCATCGTCCGGATCGATCGAGTGATACTCGACGATCGGGCCCAGCGACGAATACGCCGGCTGCGCCACATCGCCTGCGCCAGGCGACGCCACCACCGAGCCGAGGTTCTCGTTGTCGACATAACGGAAGATCGGGCTGCCGCCGAACGCATCGCTGCGGCCCATCGGAATGCCGTCCAGCACGAACGCGATCTGCTGCAGGTTGAACGCCCGCACCGTCACCGAGTTACCGAATTCGTAGAGGCCCAGCGCGCCTTCCGTCTGCACGTTGAAGCCTGGCAGGCTTTCCAGCATCTTCAGGCCCGAAACGCCCGCCGGAGCCGACAACAACGCTTCGCGCGTCACCGCCACCACGTTGCTCGCCTTGTCGAGACCAACGGCCTCGTCAGCTTCGGACAAACGCCGGCCCTGAACGACCACAACGTCATTCTGATCGCTGGCCGCTGGCGCGGGCGCCTCCTGAGCGCACGCCGCTCCGATCGCCACAGCTGAGCCAAACCCCAGCAATAAAGTCCTGAAAGCTACTGAACGCATAAAGAAATACCCCTTGTGATTCCGTCGCCGTCTCCGGCGCGCCCATACCGCGGGCGCGGTCGAACACGTCTCAAGCAACAAGCACTCGGGGCTTCGAAGTTTCGCGCAGCTGCCACAGAGCAGCGCACGTCCACGTGCTTAACGCCCGAAAATCCGGCGTAGCCCGTGTGCAGAACCCGTCTCACGCCCGAATCCCCTGCCAACGCGCTAAATGAGCGTGGCGGGCATCGTCCGCGAACCGATCAATTCTGCTTAGCTAATGACCAGCGCTACTCTTGAGCGCGCCGTCCGGCCGTGGCGTCGTCGATGGCAAAGCGCCAGAGACCGTCCGATCCCCTGGTGAGGACTTCCATCGAAACACCGTCGGAGTTGATCCAGCCTTCCGGCTCGAGCATCTCCCATCTGAGGCTGGCGAGCGCGGAATCGCCCGCAACATGCACAAAGTCGTAACTGCCACGCATCTTGAATGGCGAGGCTAGAAATCCCGCGAGAGCGCCCTGGATCTGTTCGTGGCCAACCGCCTTCTGAACGCCGTCGAACGTGAACACGGCATCGGCTTCGTAAAGCGCTAACAAGCCAGCCGCGTCGCGCTCGTTGAACCGCGCCAGGAAAGTTTTCGCCATCAGTTCCGGTGACGCTACGCCCATGTTCCGCTCCCCTTTATATGGAGCGCATATTCAATGCGTGCCCCGTGAAGATCAAGCGTTCAGGCCCGGCTTCCGCCGCCAGCGTCATCAATAATGAACCGCCACAACCCGTCTTCGCAGCGCCGCTGGACCTCGGCCGAAATCCCCTTGGAGATTCTGGCCCCGCTTGCGTCGATCAACTCCCACTTGAAGCGCGTCAGCGCGATATCGTCCACCACGTAGACGCTGACATTCTCGCCTTTGAACTTCAGCCCGGCCATGATGAAGCCGGTGATCGCGCCTTCGATCTGCTTGCGCCCGACCGCCCTCTCCAACCCGTCATACGTAAAGATGGCGTCTTCGGCATACAGCTGGGAAAACCCTGCGGCGTCTCCGGAATTGAATTTCTCGACGAAAGCGTCCGCGGTGCGTTCAGGTGAAGGCGAGCCCATGCAGAATCTCTCCGACTGACCCAGCAAGGTTAGGCGCTGCCGGGTCAGCCGTCGAGTTAAGGACTCTTCAAATTATGAAGCTGCGAACTTCATCACCTTGATGGCGTCAAAGTTCTGCACGCCGCCGCCCACGCGTTTGGTGGTGTAGAACAGCACGTAAGGCTTCAGCGAGTACGGGTCGCGAAGAACGCGAGCGCCCTGGCGGTCCACGATCAGATAGCCGCGACGAAAATCGCCAAACCCGATGGAGAACGAGTTCGCGCCGATATCCGGCATGTCCTCGATCTCGGTCACCGCATAGCCGAGCAGACTGGCGGATTCTCCCGCCGCGCCCGGACGCCACAGATAGTTGCCGTCGCCGTCCTTCAGCTTGCGCACTGCCGAAACCGTTCGGCGATTCATCACGAAGCGCGCATTGGCGCGGTACTGGCTCTTCAGCGCATAGACGAGGTCGATCAGCTTGTCGCCGGATTGCTCGACGCAAACGCGCCCGCCCCACCCGACAGGATGAAACCAATCTTGTCCCAGGCATGGCTCGCATCCGCGACCATGTCATAGCTCAGGAAGCCCTTCGGCTTGTTCGAGCCATCGCCCGTCACGAACGCCGCCGACTCCTGCGCCGAGAAGCTCGCCTCGACTTCGTCCGCCAGCCATTCGTCAACGTCCGCATACGCATCGTCCAGCAGCGTCTGCGTCGCCGCCGGCATCGCATAGAGTTCAGCCGCCGGAAACTCGAGCAGGTCGAGTTGCGGCGCCGTCGTCTCTGCGCGCGATCCCGTCTCGCCCGCCCAGGCCGACGATGTGCCAAGGCTCACCGGCTTCCTGAACACCGTCGCCGACGTCTGGCGCACGGACGCAATCTGGCGCATCGGCGACGACGCCATCAGCCTCTGCTCGATCAACCGATCCAGCTCCGGCGGCGCCACATATCCGCCCTGCGCCTCCGTGCCGACATTCACCGACTTCAGATCCAGCCGCGCAATGCCACTGTCGTCGCCGCGACGCATATAGGTTGCCCAGGCCGACTTGTGCTCGGGATCACCCTTGCGCGGATCATCGCCCATCGCCGGCCGCGCCTGCTCCAGCGCCAGTCGCTCCAGCGCGCTGCGCTGACGATCCAGCGATTGTTCGATCTTCTTGAGCTTGGCGTCCAGCAGCGCATCGGGAGCCCCGCGCTTCTCGATCTCCTCGATCCGCGCATCGTTCGTCGCCTTCAGCGCCTCGAAGGCAGCCATCATCTCGTTCGCCAACGCACGCGCGTCCGCATTCACGCCCGAGGGCGCGTTCATCTTCGTCTCGATTGTCATGGGTTTCCTGTTGAAGCTTCGCGTCAGTCAGCCACCAGCGTCGCGAAGCAAGAACGCCGGCTCGATCTCATCTGCACAAACAAAAAGGGCGCAGCCCCAGCTGCGCCCTTTCCTTTTCCCGTCCCACCAAAAACTAGTTGAAGCCTTCGCCGCCGGTCTCGTCGCGCGGCAGCACGATCCCCGCCGTGATGCCGGGGCCCATGCCCGGCACCTTGCCCTGGCTCTCGATCTCCCGCGCGCCGGCCAGAATGCCCGGCATGGCATAATTGCCTTCGTGGCACGCGTATTCATACAGCGGCTGTGACTCGTTCAGCGCCATCTCACCCTTCCAGGTCTGGCTGTAGAGCGAGGGATCCTCCACCTCGAACGTGTAGAGGATCTGATGATTGTTCCAGCGCGAGAAGCGCTCGGTCAACTTGCCGTCCTTGGTGATCATCGCGCGCTGGTTCGGGTGCACGTTCGTGGTTTCCACCACCAGCGTATCGCCCTCATACCAGCCAACCGAGTCGCCACCCCATTTCGGGATCGCGCCATGCTTGGCGTCCGCCTTGTTCGCCACGATCGGAATGATCCGCGCATCATGGTTCATCTCGACCACGATCATCACCTGGTTCGGCGTCTGCACGAACTGCATCGTGTTGTTATACATGCCGTTCTGCATCACCGGACCGTACGAGCCCGAGAAGCCCAGCACGCAACGCTCAGCCTGCGGACGCGTCTCCGGTCCATCGAAGTTGGTGATCGAATACCCGCCCGCATTGCGCGCGCCCGGCTTGTACGGAATGCGCCCATTCTCCGGCGCCGTGATCCACGACGTGCGGATCTCGCCCTTCACCGTCGCCAGCTTCGAGCCCGGATCGATCCAGAATGCGTTGTAGCCGCGGTCCGGGTTCTTGTCCTCGAGCAGCTTGGTGTTGTTCGGGTCCTGGCCATTCGTTGCCTGGTCCTGCTTCGACAGCACAATCAGCAAATTGCGGTTCACCAGCCGCTCGGCTTCCTTCTCGGTCACCACCAGCGACTTCGCGTCGCCCGGACGCTGCATGCCGGTCACCGACGTGTTGTTCCAGAAGCCCTGCAGGTCCGGCGCGCCCCACTTCGTCTTGGGCGCCGAATAGCCCGCCTCGGATACCTGCGCGGCGGCAACGCCCGCGCCCAGCATGGCGGCAATACACAAGGCCGTTGCGGCCAGCAGCTTGGTCTTCATGGCGCTCCTCCTCATTTCACATCCATCCCTGCAGGCTTTGGCCCGTCTACCGGTGATCGGTGTGATCGTTGGGCGATTCCTACTCCTCGCTTCCCCACGCGGAAAGCCTGCCGCTGCGTCAGGCCCTACGCACGTTTCCGGGAAGAACCTTACGGACATCAGTCTCGCCCGCCGCCACAAATCGTGCCCCCGGCAACATCGGCGACGTCACCAGCGAAATCTCCCGCAGCTCGATCTCGCGCAGCTCCCGCCCGCGCCCCACACGCGGCGACCAGTCCCGCGCGATGAACCCGATCGACAGCCCGCTCATCGTCTTCTGCCCGATCAACCGCAGCGCCGCTTCTCCCGCCGCCGTCTCGTCCGTCACCAGCCCGCGCACGAACAGCCCGCGCCCATCCTCACGCATCACCGTCCATCGTCCCGCCGTCCGCCCGCCGACATGGCTCAGCAACATGCCGACCGATCCACCCCGCGCGAGCGAGCGCGCAAACGCTCCCGCCCGCACCACATCGCCAGCCAGGTCCTCGACTCCGAACAGCGACGCATAGCCCTCGATAACGAGAGACCCCGACTTCATCTTTAACCTCATGATGTGTGCGCGATCAGAGCTTCGCGCGATCGAGCTTGGCCTCGATCCTGTCGAGCTGGGCGGACGCCAGCTCCAGCTTCACCTCGACTCGCGTCAGCCGCGAGGAGAGCCCCGCCTGCTCCTCCACCTGCGCTTCCGCTTCCCGCAATCGCTCGGCAATGCCGCCCGCCCACACAAAGATACCGGCAGATTCAATCGCGATTGCAAAAATGAGAGCCCATGTGATTTTTTTGTCGATCATCTCCAAATCCTCTGCTACACAGGTGTCTCTTCCGGGCTGGGCGGCGCGTGATGCGTGTTCGGGAGTTTCATTTGAAGCGGGCGGATGTCGTCAGCGTTGGTCGCCTCTTTGCAGGCCCCGCGCGTTTTCGATGCGGCCCGGCTCGTCCCGGTTTTCACTGGGGCCCGCCGCAAGTCGCCCAACTTCTCGTCGATCTCGAAACAGCAGCTCGCGATTCAGTCGATGAAGAAGACGTTCCCGAAGAGCGCTTCTATCTCGGCGTCATAACCATCTCGCCACTCGGCAAAGGCGTCTCCACGCTCCTCGATGGACAGCAGCGCCTCGTCACGCTCGCCATGTTCCTCGCCTTCGCGCGCGACCGCCTGCCCAACAATGGCGAACGCAACCGCATTGATCGCATGCTCATGCGCCGCGCGTTCGGCCGCGTACCAGAGCCGCGCATGCGCCTCGCGCCAGAAGATCACGCCTGGTTCGCGCACTTCATCCTGCCGCCAGGCGCCACCAAGCGCCTGCCGTCAACCGCGCCGCTCGGTTCGCCGCGCGAGCTCCTGCTCGCCGCGCGCTTCATGGAGCACGCCTTCGACAATTATTCCGTCGCAGATCTGCGCAACATCATCGATTTCATGATGCATCACACCGCCGTTGTCCGCTCTCTCGCGGAACAGCGTCCGATGTTTGCCCCGGCCTTGCCGGCTCTGCCTGCCCCGTCGCGCCAGAACCAGATCTGGAACGACGATCCTTTCCCTGCACCCTCCGGCCCACGCTACAACGTAGCCGCAGAGTAATCCGACAATTCACTAGACCCCTACGACGTGCCCACCCCGGTGAGCGGCCAACAGGAGTCCATCTATGGCTATTCCGCAGCGCATCTTCATCGCCGTCGTCTTCATCGGCCTGATGAGCCTTGCCGTGTTTGCGTGAGCAGAAAGCTCCACGCGTCGTCCATCAAAACACATCGCTGAAACCTTCCCCCGCAAAGCGGGGGAAGAAAGCCTGTGCCGTCTCGCCGGGATCAAAGGTCCCGGTTGAAATCCCCGCCCAGAGCCCCACCTCACCCTTACGCTTGGGGGGAACTCGCTTTGTCGCAAAGGAGCAAGCCCATGAACCGTCTCCACACCGCAACGCATCCGTGGACCGCCGCGCAGGAAGAAGAACTGCGCCGCCTCGCCCGCGCCAACATCACCCCGCCGACATCGCC
>Ga0247823_10004416_pt1 | contig 11283 bp, 10 predicted proteins | sample 13C_PalmiticAcid_2_FD_192426 | JGI IMG/M metagenome (GOLD analysis project Ga0247823, IMG submission 192426) | Soil microbial communities from agricultural site in Penn Yan, New York, United States - 13C_PalmiticAcid_Day30 | ecosystem: Environmental > Terrestrial > Soil > Agricultural land...
GGGCCAAGAAGTTCGTCGTCGTAGACTTCCTCGGGATCCTTGCGGACTGGCAAGCTCTCGCCGGTGAGGAGAGCCTCGTCGGCCTCGAGATTGACGGCTTCGATAACACGGGCGTCGGCGGGGACGTTGTCGCCCACCTTCAGCTCGATGATGTCGCCGGGCACCAGCTGCGATGCTTCGGTGGTAGAAGCCGGCTTGCCGTCCCGCACGAGCTGGGCGGTTGCAGAGCTGAGAGACTTGAGCGAGGCGATGGTCCTGGCGGCCTGGAGGTCCTGGAAGAAGCCGATGACGACGTTGATCAGGATCAGGCCAGCCAAAACGCCGCCTTCTATCCATGCCTGGATGCCAAAGCTGGCTGCGAGTGCGAGCAACAGGATCTGGTGGTGTCAGCCTTGGTTCTTCGGGAATGACTGCTATTGGCTCTTACCAAAGTCATGGCATTGGCAACTTGGGCAATGAGGATTTCCAGGGCCTTCACCCCTTTCTCCTCGCCCAGATCGTTGGCACCTACCATCACGTTAGCCCGCGTCTATCTCAAGATCTTCAGAAGGAGGTTCTCATACCATACTTGGCCAGTCGAGCGGCAGCTTCAGCTGAAGTCAAGCCCGTTGTGATCTCTGTCCGGAGTTCCTGCGCGACTTGAGCAGACGAGAGACAGTGAGCCGGGAGGGACAGGGGCTCGTTTGCCTGGCCAGAGATATGGCCTACGGCGTCCTGAGGCTTTGTGGTCGCCATCCTGGGCAGAAGGGGGCAAAAGGTGAGACGTCAACTTTGCTCTCGGAATCCATTCAACGCGATGCGGTGGTGGGAAGTTGGGGGGTATGGAAACGGCCGAGGCAGCCATATTATAGCGCGGGGCAGTTCGAACGTCAACATGGCGGATGTGTTGCCGCCCGAGCGAAGAAGTCTGAAGACGCTCCAGATCGCCAAGCAAGCCGAGACGACGGGAGCTTGGAGATATTTGTAAGTGGATGCTGGAGACTTCCAAAAAGGGTAGCCAAGATACAACTGGTACATGAGATTACGTACAAATGTGGATCGGGTGCTGATTCGACCAGAAGTCGCCGCTGGAAAGGTCCACCGATCTGCGTCACAGTGGGGCAGAAGGAAGGACTCCACGAGGGACTCGGAGCGCTAGAAACGTCTCTCTCGGCGCCAAGCCGGTCTTGGGATCTGGTTACAAATCGCTGCAGATAACGTTACCGTTTCTTTCACAACAGACGAGTAGAGGCTCAAGGACGGGACCAGGAAAAGATTGTTCTTCCTGTTCGTAAAGAGACCGAGTAGATAAGGTTACTAGCTTACATTACCTACATATGGTACATATCGTGGATAATATCTCCTGAACCGCCAAGAGAATAGGAGACGCTTAGAGTTGGGAAAGCACTTCGCGGGGTGAAGACCCGGGATGCCCGGGACGATGACTTGGGTTTCCTCGCGAGTCTCGGCCTCCGTGAGTCTGCCTGCCGAAGGCCGACTTGCCACCTGGCATCTTCCGAGTGCTCGCGCCCACCACCTATTCGCCCGCGGGCTGGACGGTTTCCTCGTAACCCATGATCTTGCTAGAGGGTGTTAATAGATAGGCGATGTGCTCAAATCACTCGACCGCGAGTTGTCCATAACCAGAAAGAAATCCGGTCAGGCCATGTCCGGGCTATGAAGCCGGTAAACTTGCAAGCGGACTACCTTCCCATGCATTTGCTCGAGGAGTATGGCTGTTCGTTTATAAGATTCCAAGTTGGTCCGTGCCTTTGCCGTCGATTTTCCGCGCGCCATATTCATTCTTTGTCGGAGATGTCAAGTCCGCAGTCCCCAACAGTTCGACAGGAATGTTGGGTCACTTAAGCAAGAAACGGCAACAAAAAGAAGGGTGCTAGCAAACGAGAATTTTCGAGTGGGTTTCTGAAGCTCGTAAATCACAAAAGACACTGCGTCTTTGTAATGGTCATGCCAGCCCCGTCCCCCCAGACTCGTGTGGTGCGCATCTCTATAACCTGGAGACCAATCATTGGATATGAGCTGGCCCGAGAACCTAAGTGTATAGGTACTCACTTTGAATAGCCTTTATTGTTGAAACCAGGGTCCAGAGACACAAGTCCCACGCTATATATATTGGGCAGAGACCTCCCGTCTCCTCTCTAGAACCTCTTGATCACTTAATTAATCAACCATCTTCAACCCATTTCAACATTTATCTGCACGGTATTATCAATGATTTTTTTTTTTAGTTTCCAAAGTCAAGTGTTGTTCATTTAGATTGAGAACCCAATCACAGCAGCTTAACATGTAATGCATGAGAAATACCTGGCGGCAGCTGATGAGCATGATTCAAGACCCAAAGCCAACAAGTATTTCACCTAATCGTGTCTGTTTTCCAGGATCATGGCTCAAGATTCTGATTTCTAGCATAAGAGCGTAAAGCCCCGAGTTTTGGCCTAGGTCGTTTGAAGGTATTAGGCATACTCATCACATCGCACGAGTCTAAACCGATGACCCTTACACTCACGCTGAGTTGGAGTTCGATGGGGGGCGCGGAACAATATCAGATGGTACAAGTCTTTGACTCGCCTACTGGCCGGCCTCAAGTGTGTCTGAAAGGGTTGGGCAGGCCCGTGAGCTGGCGAGGTTCCCCGACCTAACTGTGCTGGTGGCTCAGTTCAGGTTGCAGGCATGAACGACGGTGCCCCTGTAACTGCCCAGGTACCTCAGTAGCCTAAATGTCCGCCAAGAGTGTGTCGGTTGTCGGAGAGCATCTTTTATCGATTTCGTGGTGGAGAAGCCAAGGCAGCGCCGTGGCTTACTTGCAGGTTGCTGGCTGGAGAACCCTGAACCTTAGATGGCCCTGACAATTCAGATTGCGAGGGAGATGCTTTCGCGTTTTGCATTCAACCTTTACACTTCCCTATCTTTCTTTAAAAGTGGGGTCCAAACACTCTGGAGGGATTTGTCCGTTTCAATGAAACGGCGAAACACGCAGTGCAAGGCCGCAGGACCATTCGGGCTTTTTGCTTTGAGTGCGGCACAGCGGGCACCACGTGCAGTCGAAGGCTGCCTCGCGCGGAGCCTCGCCGTTGGGCAGCAAAGCAGACAAGGCCCACCAAAGTGCAACACAACGAGTTCCCATTGCCATCCTTTTCTCCCTCTAGCTCGGCTGCTCCCCACGACACCATCTCTATGCCAACTCCCACTCGTACACTGCCATATCGGGACGAGAGAGTGCCTCGTCAAATACCGATGTATCCGGCCTTCAAATACCTACCCCTGAGAGATGAACAGCAGGAGATCAGGCTTCTGAGCCTGGAGCCTGGTCGGGAATGCGACCCTCTTGTCCTCGAAATCCGGCATGCTTCTCTCCAGACCCCCTCAACCAAGGCACGTCCAAGACCCACCGTAGGCGAGCTTCAAGAGACCCTGCCGAAGGGTTGGACTGTCTGCGAGACAGACGGGCCAAGCCGCCAGTTTTTATTTGAGCACGAGGACACGGACACTACGTCGTGGACTCACCCGGACCCCTCCTTCAGCCCTGAATCATACGCTCCCCGGGACGAGTTGCCGCCGCCACAGTTCGAGCCAAATTACGAGGCGCTGTCCTACGCCTGGGGCTCTACAGAAGATGCCCGGGAGACAGTCTCCATACGATACGCAACCCTCGCTCCGGTAGCAGCCGGCTTTTCATCAATCACGCTCGGCAACAACCTCGCCACTGCGCTTCGACACTTGCGGTATCGTGACCGTCCGCGCACCCTGTGGATCGACGCCCTGTGCATTAACCAAGGAAACCTCGCCGAGCGAGAGCGTCAGGTCCGTCGTATGGCAGATATTTACCAGCTCGCTCGTCGGGTTCTCATGTGGCTAGGGCCTGCCTGTGCGGACAGCACACTCGCAATCTCCACGCTGTCCTACCTTGGCGCTCAGGTCGTAGTCAGCCTAGACCATGTTCGATTCCGCTCTCCATCAGCGACGGAGCCAGAGTGGTACCACTCATCGCACCTGCTGCCGTACAGCCCGGAGACTTGGGCCTCTCTTCTGGCATTTGTGCGGCGAACTTGGTTCGAGAGGCTCTGGGTCTGGCAGGAGGCGGCGCTGAGCAACTCGCAAGCGGCCGTGGTATGCGGCCACGACCAGACGCCGTGGCACCAGATCAGGGTTGCCTGCATTTGTTTGTTTGCCAAGCAGACGTTGCCTCAGCCGGCGCTTCGCGAGCGACTGCACTCCCTCCGGACGGTCACCACCGCTATCTCGTCGCAAACTGTGTACCAAATTTTGTACTACGTGCGCGACCGGCTCTGCGCTGATCCAAGAGATAAAGTGTACGGCGTCCTGGGCATAGCGAGCCCCGGCTTCACGGCTAAGATACTACCCCAATACTCACAACCCGTCCAAGAAGTATACAAAGACGCCTTCCTGGCGTATCTTGATTTGACACGCCGGCTCGATCTCTTTACTCTCTCCAACCTGGCCGACCGGTCGATGCTGACGGAAGCCATGCCGTCGTGGGTTCCGAATCTGTCCAACGAGCTGCTCGCCTGGCCGGTGCAGGCCTTCCAATTTGCGACCGGAATCTCTTGCTCCCAATGGCAGCACTCTGGCAATCTCCTTACCCTCACCGGGACCCAAGCAGCGGTAATCCACCAAGTCGCCGTGCCCGCGCCCAGCGGCTTCAAAGAACGAGCCCTACATCTGGCCACCTGGGAACCCGAGAATGCGGCCGACACATTATACTCGCCACCGCTAGCAAGCCGCACGACACAGGAGACACTTTTGGATGCGTTTCTCAAGACGATCCGGGTAAATTTCTTGGGCGAGCGGTGGCCCACGGTCGTCGGCCAGAGTCTGCAGGACTGGAAACAAATCTATCGGGGGATGGTGTCGAGCACAGAACCGCCCGAGGCCACGCTGAGCGACGCCTGTGTTTACTGGTGTCTGAAGTTTGTCGGCGGCCGAACGGTGGCAACGACCGTGGAAGGATACATCGGGCTCGTGCCATCCGCTGCCCTCCCAGGTACGTCTCTTTGAGTCATCGCCTCCATCGGGCTCCGTCCCCTTCAACTACCAACCAAGCAGAAAGGCTAATTCGTCACTTCTTCGTTCCCAAAATCAGGCGATATTGTCGTAGCCCTCCTGGGCTGCAAGTCTCCCATGCTCCTCCGGCCACTCCCCGACGGCTCCGACTGCTACACCGTCGTAGGCGAGTGCTACATGCACGGCCTGGAAGACGGCCAGGCAATCCTTGGGCCGCTGCCGCACGACTACGAAGTACAGCTTTCCAAGTCGGAGAACGGCCAGAGCACGGTGCTTCTCTTCCGAAACAAGACCACGGGGGAGGTAAGCGCGCAGGATCCTCGGCTCGAGCAGCTCGGCGGGCCGGACTGCCCCTGGGAGCGGGTCCAAAAGGATAGGGAGCCCGACGATCCGCCTTCTGTTCAGTGTTTTCGGAACACGCTCGACGGGCGTGTCATGAAATCGGACCCGAGGCTCTTGCCAGATGCTTTACGGAGGAGGGGGGTGAAGCTCGTGGACTTCAAGGTTCGGTGACGTTCTACACGCGATGGTGAATGGATAGCAGCATAAATGAGGGATGCATGCCAGCATAGGAGTATTGGTAATAGCCGTGTCGTCTCACACCATGAACAAGGTGCCCGAAGATAATGTCGTCAACCTGTCCCCACCACTAAACTGACGAAAGTACTATCGACAATTGTGACCAAAATCCTCTCATACAACTGACCCCAAAGAGCCCTTCTCCTTCGTTCACACAGCATTCACGTCGACCCGTACGTGTCCCCCTGGCGGATCTTGGCCTTCCCGCGCGCGATGGTCACCCCGTACGTATGCCCAACCCTCCCGACAAGCGCATGGCCTGTGTAGCCCTCGGCGATGCGGTCGCCCTGCTCAAGCGTGACCTCATCGTTGATCTCAACGCGCTCCCAGCGGTGGCCGGTGCCCCGCGAGGCGATGGCATCCCGAACCGCTTGCTCGAGCAGCGTATCTCCGTTGGCCTGGGAAGTGTTGCGAAGCAACTCCACCACGCCTGTTACCTGGCCGTCTTGAACCTGTCCCGCTTCGACACGGCACAGCTCCCGCTGCGACTCGGCCACCTGAGTGATCGACTTCTCCTCGAACAGCTTCTCCACGAGACCCAGATTCTCGCTCACATCCGCCAGCAGCCGGTCGAAATACTTTTTCTCGTAGAGAGCCCACTTCGTCTTTCGGGTCCAGGATACCTTTCGCAGGCGGTTGGCCACAATGGCGTCCGTCTGGGAGACCAAGGCCCTCGCCGTCGCGCCCTCGTCGTCGTCGGAGCTAGGAGCTCCCGGCGCCAGGTCGCTTGCTGACGACGATCCGTTGCGATACTTTTCGGCCCTGCGCTCAACCTCGCTCGCGTCATCTTGGATTCTGGCGAGGAGCTCCGCTGCGGCAGCGGCAGTGTCCGCGGTGGTGGTCACGGTCCGGCGGGTGCCGTGGCCGGGTCCTCGAGCGCGCCGATCGAGACTCCCAGTCTGGTGATTTGCAGCTTCAGCACGGCGAGCCGGGCCTGAGACTTGTCAAAGTCCTTGCCGAAGTGGCGGCCAAGCTGCATGTACTCGAAACATTCCACGACGGACACCAAGGTGCCCGACAGGGCGGTGGCAAGAGAGACGGCGCCGAGGGCCGCCCCGGCTGGATCGGCCATTTTGGACGATGCGTGTGAGTGCCTCTTGGGTGCCTGCGATGGGGATGGAGAAGCAGGTGCTTGCAGTTTGGCAAGGAGTTTTGGCAAGGTATTGCACGAAAAAGAGGTGCTTGGAGTTTGGCAAGGACTTTGGCAAGGAAGTGTACAACAAGGAGTTGGGCATCGTGCTGGGCATGGGTTTGGCTGGGCCAGGAGCAGGCCAAGGGGTTGAGCTGAGACAGACGCCAAAACCACAGCGCTTGTTTGGCGTGTGTCATTGGTTTGGCGTCGACGCGTGCCGGAGCTGTCCCCTCCAAATCCCTTCCACAGCCGCCCGCAGCGAGAACGCGGCTGTGCCTCGTTTCAGCCGCAATTCGCAGACTTCTTGTTGCCATCCCGCGGGACTGCTGTCTCAACTGGCAACCACGAGGTGGGGTGCTCCTCACAATCTCGGAGAGATTTGCCCGTACCCAAACTCAGTGAAGATGGCATTCAAAGCCCAAGGAAACAACTATGGAGATACCCATGTTCACGGCGGCGATGGCGATGTGCATTTAGGCGATCACATTGAGGAACACCATCACGACCACCGACACCAGCACCAGCACCTCCACCAACACCAACACCACAGTGAGTTTTCTTCTGTGTGTGTATTTCGCGAGTCTCTGAGCCGACAACTGATTCAAACATCTTTAGACGGCAGCGCCTTGGCGGACCCTTCAAGTAGGACTCCTGAGGGGACACTCCACTCGGCGCCTGGAGCATTTCACTAACTGATGCGGAACACAGAAGCCTGCCGACAGGCACTCTACCTCACTGACCCGGAGACTGATCGGGAGGCTCTCCGCATTACTAAGGGCCGGAGAACTGATGGCACCTGCGAGTACGTTGACAAGTCTGGGTCCTTTATACCCCCTCTCGACTGTCTCGGGAACTGTCTTGACTCTCGAGACAGCGCGCCCAAATACCCAAAAAAAGACAAGGGGTGCTGACTCTGTTTAGGTGGCTCCTCCAGAACGAGACGTACCTCTCGTGGATTCGCGGCGACGTGCCGTGTCTCTGGATTTCCGGCGACCCGGGAAAAGGGAAAACCATGCTCTCCATCTTCCTCACCGAAGAGCTTGAAAGGCACACCCGAGAGGTGGGCGCCCAGTTGCTGTTCCTGTTTTGCAGCTCCCAGGACGAAAAGCGTAACAAGGCGACGGCCGTCCTCAGATGTCTGGTGCACCAGTTGATTACCAAACGCCCGGATTTATTCCACCATGTCTCGACACACTTTGAGGACGAGAACAGAAACGACACGGTTTCTTCCCCGGAAACACTTTGGATTGTGTTGAAGAAACTACTGCATGCCCCTGCGCTGGGTAGGGTGTTTTGCGTGCTCGATGGACTCGACGAGTGCGACGACGCTTCGTCAAGACTTCTCGCGACCATATTCGGCGACTTCTTCGCGTCGAAGAAGACGGGCTCGACCACTGGGAATTTTCAACTGGCAATTGTCAGCCGGAGGATTAGGGGCCTGGACGCCTTTCCCCAAGTGAGGCTGGATCCTGACCATGTCGGGCACGTGGATAGCGACATCCAGAAGTTCATCTCGGACCGAGTTCGGGAACTGCGTAAGGTGGATGGGTTCAACGACACCTTGCGCAACGTTGTCGAGAAGGCCCTTCTTGCTCGGTCCCAGGGCACCTTCCTGTGGGTTGGTTTCGTCATGGCGGAGCTATGTAACAAATCGACACCCACCGAAATCATGGCCACCTTGAAGGATCTCCCATCGGGACTGCCCGCCATCTACGACCGGATGCTGCTGCGGACGGACAAAAGTCGACGGGCTGTGCTCACCAAAGCCCTCCGCTGGGTCACCATGGCCGTTCGCCCCTTGACATTGCGAGAACTGGCCGCCGTGACCGGTGTCCAACCCGCTGTAGCGGGCCTCAGCAGCTACCAAAGCATCCGCGACCTGGTTACTTGGTGCGGACCTATCCTTAAAATCCACCATGACACGGTCAGCCTCATCCACCAATCGGCCAAAGACTACTTGCTCCGGCAGACGCCCAGCGATGACCCCGAGATCGAAGAGTTTCGCATCAGCGCGGAGGAAGCGCATGCCGAGCTCACACGAACCTGCCTCGCCTGCCTCGAGAGGAGCGGCTTGGAAGAAAGGTCTTGGCATGACTTCGAGATCTGGGGGGAGTCAGACCTGGAATACATGTGCCGTGGTCAAGACTGCCGAATTCTGATTCCTCCGCCTGGCCCCACCCGGCCCACCACTGAATCCAATCAGAACCTTGCCCCTCGGCCCCACTTTGTTCCTCGACCTGAGGCTTTAGGTACCAGATGCCCCGACCACGAGGTCGACTATTCTTGATAAATACTTCCTTTCCCTCATGGTCCTGCCCCTCTTTGAATCTTCGTCCCGCCCTCCTTTTTTATTCCTCGTAACTTTTTCAATACGCCCACAGGCCATCGCTTACGCTCGCACACGCCACCCAGCCTTGCCTTCCTAGTCCATCTGAGGAGTGCTCGAACTATACGTCCCCGCGCTTTGCACTCGCGCTTCTTTTGGTAGCTCCTCTCCTCGAGCCCTTCTCGTTACCACCCGCCGTTTTGAGACCTTCTAGCTTCCCGCCCATCTTGTCGATTAGGAGTTCTTGGCTCGATTATAGCTCGGCTTTGAGCTTCGTCTGCGCGAGAGCGATTAAGATCACGCTAGCTTTCGCCTCCTATATTACCTCGTAGAGTTTCCTACCTCACCTCGTCTATCCTAGAATCTATATCTATCTAGTACATTCCTTATATATTGCAAGGGCCTATACATTAGTTATAAAAATGCCGTACGTACTAATTATATTAAATTTAGAAACGCTAGGGGGACCTCCTCTCGCTTAGCGTATCCTAGGCATCTTAGTCTATAGATCAGAGAATATCCTTAGCTACAACCGGGCCAAATGCTAGCATAGTAGGAGACCAATTACGAAAGCGGTAGGTTGGTCTCCTAATCCGACAGTGATCTATATCTAGCGCTATATATAGGATTCGAGCTATACCGGATAGGGGTAGTAACGCTAAGCTAGTACTACTACTCTCGCTATAGCGACGGCGAGGTAGATTGGGTTTAGGAAGAAATGGGTCGTATATAAACGGCAGCGTATATAAACGGCTTGGCGAGATATTGCTTGTCAGGGATCTCTCACAACAGGCTTCACTTATCGAGGAAGATGGTTCAGCGCTGCTGTCATACAGAGGATCTTATCTGGGGAAACGGTTCCGATTCGGAGGCTACCACTGACGGTCTAGCTGACGTCTCGGCTGTATTGTAAAAGCTGGATACAAAGGCTGATCCTTAGGGAGCAGGCTCCCTTTGGATGTAGAGGGGTTCAGTCCCCCTTTTGTTCAGGGTGCGGCGGCGTATCGCTACCTGATCGTATTCCAGGGATCCCTCAGATCCCATAGTCCCTGATCTCCTTTTTGCCTCAGTGGTTCTACTGACAATTAGCTACTATGGACTAGCTTGCCAAGGGTACGATGGCTGTGATGCACCAGGTGACCCTCCTATAGGCAGAGGTCTCTTCGCTCCGTAAGGCCAACGAGGCACTAAGCAAGCGCCGGAGAGCTAAAAAAACACGTATACGGCTTGGGGGATCACTTACTATTCAGGATGCATACGATCTATTAGATCAGAAGGCTATAGGTAGGGAAGGAGTGCAAGAAACGCAGCTAGAGGGTAGTAGTGCAAGGGGGGTTCGTACGAGGGTTCGGTGCTGTGGCGTATGCGGCAAGCCTGGCCATAATGCCCACACTTGTCAGGAGGTCGTAGAAGCATCTGATTCAGCTATTTCCGATGTAATTATAGTTAGTTCCTAGTATTATTGTCTCTCAATTAAAGATAGTTGTTATAGGGGGTAGGAAAATTACACACTCGCTTATATTGCACACTCGCTTATAAAGCACGTTAACGTTCTCTGTTTTGATAATATATCAGAACGGAGGTAGTTTTTGAAAATTGCTGATCTCTAGCCATCTCCAAATGATTCAACTTCAATCCTTTGCCAGAATATCATATCGAGTCACCTCACCTTGCAGTTTTCCGACAACAAGAACGTATGTTTTGGTCTTTCTCTGAGTTGAACAAAGGTGATGTGCTGAACAGAGAACAAGACTCAGGCAGTCCCGTGCATAAACACTTTCTGGGTGATTGTAACCACTCAGTTAACCAGATGAGGGTATCCTGCCATTATTGTCTTTGAACACATCATGGAGCTATGAATGTTGAACTACATATAACCGGAATTTAAATTACCGGAAGGAGAAAGAAAGAGGGGAAACAATGATAATTATGCAACAGAATCACAACATTATCAACACAGAAGAATCAAAGTCACTCCGCCATCTGCAACTTGAAGATCGTAGTATGCCCACCAAAAAGCGTCTCGCGCTCGTGTACATTATCCTCTGTCTGCCTCGTGATGCTCAAGACTCGTCCAAAGCAGAACTGCCAGGTAGAAATAACTACCTATCTCCACCATGCTCAACTCCAACATCCCCCTTGAACACACACAACCGTCTTCTTGCAACCAGAGCAGGAATCTCTCTTGCCTTGCAATCCTTCATACATATATGGTATATACCAA
>Ga0247823_10004417_pt1 | contig 11283 bp, 10 predicted proteins | sample 13C_PalmiticAcid_2_FD_192426 | JGI IMG/M metagenome (GOLD analysis project Ga0247823, IMG submission 192426) | Soil microbial communities from agricultural site in Penn Yan, New York, United States - 13C_PalmiticAcid_Day30 | ecosystem: Environmental > Terrestrial > Soil > Agricultural land...
CCACAGACCGTGCATACTGGGCACCGAACGTATATCACTAGGACTCGCAGGCAACTGCATGTAGGTGGTAATGTAATGTTTTGAGTGCGAGCTGCTCTGCATTGACGTTGTCATCCTGCGATCATACATACACAGTACCTCTTTGCGCGATGCGCAAGGATCCCCCTTCCTGTGCTTCTTCTTTCTGCTGCTCCATGTCAAGGGTTGGGATTGGGGCTGGTTGACAAAAACACGTTTTGTAGCCGGCCAACTGAGCGAAATATCTTTTTCGACGTTTCTCGAATACTCAAATGCCCCAATCCCTCTATTTTCCATGTTAGATATACCTGCCATTACTGATCCAAGTTGTGAGGTGAGGTGAGTGAGGTCCCATCAAACCCATGTTCAAGGGCCCCCGCAGACCCACTCTTCTGCCGGAATGCGCATGTCGTGGGTTTTGCGCCTCCCAAATTCGTTCCGGTCACTGCCGCTGCCGCTTTCCCTCGCCCTTCTTGGGGAACGTCTCCCGTCTCCGGTCGGGTCCAAGTTCCATCTCACCCACAATCCCACTCGCACCCCCGTGCTCCGCCTTCCCTTTCCCTCACCCGACCACCCCATTCCAGATCACTGAACTTTCGATCTTTTCGCCAACACGCCGTCCCGTTCGACGTGTCGGGTTTTATTCGCACCGATAATACACACCTGGTCCCTTCCAACCAAACGCCGAATCTCGACTAAGGCTTGGCGAAATCCATATTCCTTCCCCATCACCAGAGCAAGTGTCAGGCGGTTGCACGCAATCTTTCTGTGCATGCACTGAGGAGAGAGTGGTCCAATTTTGTAACTCCCCGAGACTGTGGGAACCCAATCGGTATGTGCACGCCGTTTTTCGCTGGGCATTCATTCACATGGCCAGCCTGTGTCTTTGCTGCTACTCGCGCCCGGCCGTATTCTTCGGCGCATGATCTAATCCTGACCGTCGCGCTTCAACCTGCAGACTCCCGATTTACGATGCGCTCTACACCTCTTTAACCCGCACCCTGACCGATCCCCCACTCACGAATACCGTTCCGAGGCGACGTTTCGAGAAGTGCCCGCCTCTCGTCCCGAACAAGCACCGGCGTGATTGTTTCTCCCCGTGGTCTCGGCCGGTTCAGTTGGCGACATCGACAGACCAGACAACGCGGGGGGCTCGATTGCAGATGCAACCATGAGAGGCTCCCCGGCCACAGTTCCCCCGGTGATGTCCGGCAGCAGCGGGAAGCAAAAGACCACGCTATCCAACGGCGCCGCATCGACGAAACAACCCAACCCGCTGAGCTCGTTGACCAGCGCTCCGCTCGACCTGGCTTCGGTTGAGCGACGCGGACAGCCCACTGCCTGCCCAGAGCCAGTCAAGAAGAAGACTCGGCCTCACGGCCTTCAAGAAGCGCCCACGTACCGTCCGACAGAGGAGGAGTGGAAGGAACCCTTTGAGTACATCCGAAAGATTTCCCCCGAGGCCGCGCAATATGGCCTCTGCAAGATCATCCCGCCAGAATCGTGGAACCCCGATTTCGCCATTGATACCGAGGTGAGTCGCCGCGACCAGACCAGGGAGGACTCGGGGACAGGGCCACCTGCCTCTGCGCTTTCCATCGCTTGACGGCCAGAACGACTGACAAGGGGATTACCACAGAGATTTCATTTCCGCACTCGCAAGCAAGAGCTCAATTCTGTAGAAGGCAGTAAGGTTCCCCCTCCCGCACACAGACCAGCCTTTTCTCCAGGCCACGTTTCTGAAGCCGATGATTTAGGCACCCGCGCGAACCTGTCCTATCTCGACGCTCTCGCCAAGTTCCACAAGCAACAGGGTTCAAACTTGACGCGATGGCCCTACGTTGACAAGAAGCCCCTGGACCTCTACCGGCTGAAGAAGGCAGTCGAGGCCCGCGGAGGCTTTGAGAAGGTCTGCAAGCTCAAGAAATGGGCCGAGATTGGTCGTGACCTGGGCTATAGCGGCAAGATAATGTCTTCTTTGTCCACGTCGCTGAAGAACTCGTATCAAAAATGGCTTTGCCCGTACGAGGACTATTTGCGGATCGCCAAACCAGGGGTTCACCAGCAGCTTGAGCTCGAGTATGGCGGTCCCTTGACACCCAGCCCGGCTCCGAGCCCCATGAAGAGATCCAACGTACCGACGCCCGCAAGCCCCCGGGCCGACACCCCCGCGAGGCATGCAACGGATTTGCTACAAGCGTCAATCGACGGTCACCCCCGAGACTCTGAACAAGATGTCTCCATGTCCGACACTCCGGCTTCCAACACCCCGAAGACGACGTCTGGCTTCACAGCGGTCAATACAGGCGGCTTCACTGCGGTAAACTCGGGCTTCACAAGTGTCAACCGGCCGACGGGCACCGACAGCAAGGGCCCTGCCACGCCCAAACCCAACGGCACCCCCGCCACATCCGCCAAAAACACCCCGGAGTATCGTTCCTCGGCCCTGGGTCCTTCTGGGCTCAAACGCCAAATGAGCTGCGACAGTTTAGATTCGGCCAAGAAGGAGCTGGCGGATCAGGACGACGGGGATGCTGGGAGTCGCAGGAGCAAACGACTCAAGAAAGGTGACTTGCCCCTGCGGATCGCTTGACATGCGATGTTCTTGGCGATGGGTAGAAAGGCTGACCAGATTCTCCCTTCAGACACGGTGCCTACTGTCGCTGGTTCGCACATGTCCCTTTTCCGCTCAGCCGTGCCCAGGATACCCCGGGACGAAGGCGCAGGTTCTGGAGCGGTAAGTTGACAATGAGGCAACCCTCTGAGAATGACAATGGTTCGTGCTAACAGTGAAGCAGAGATGTGAGCAATGCGGCAAAGGAACCGACGACGGCGGCTTTCTTCTTGCCTGCGAGTCCTGCGATCATGCGTATCACGGCACTTGTCTGGATCCGCCGCTCAAAGTGAAGCCCGAAAACGAGTGGAACTGTCCGCGGTGTCTGGTTGGCGACGGCCAGTTCGGCTTTGAGGAGGGCGGCCTGTACTCACTGAAGCAGTTCCAGGAAAAGGCCGCCGATTTCAAACAACATTACTTCTCGAAAAAGATGCCGTTCGACCCTGTTCTCAATTGCCACCGGCCAGTCACAGAAGACGATGTGGAGCACGAATTCTGGCGGCTGGTTGCGGATATCGAGGAGACCGTGACGGTCGAGTATGGTGCCGACATCCATTGTACGACGCACGGCTCTGGGTTTCCCACTATCGAAAAGCACCCTGATAACCCTTATGCGACTGATCCCTGGAACCTCAACCTACTCCCCCTCCATCCGGAGAGTTTGTTTAGGCATATCAAGTCGGACATCTCTGGCATGACAGTTCCCTGGGTCTATGTCGGCATGACCTTCTCGACCTTCTGCTGGCACAACGAAGATCATTACTCCTACTCGGCGAACTACCAACACTTTGGCGCGACCAAGACTTGGTATGGAATCCCAGGCGAAGACGCCGAAAAATTCGAGAACGCCATGAGGGAGGCTGTTCCCGAGCTGTTTGAGACTCAGCCGGATCTCCTCTTCCAGCTGGTGACACTTCTCACCCCCGAACAGCTCCAAAAGGCTGGTGTGCGAGTCTATGCTCTGGACCAACGAGCAGGACAATTTGTCATCACATTCCCACAAGCCTACCATGCTGGGTTCAATCACGGGTTCAACTTCAACGAGGCAGTCAACTTTGCCCCTTGCGACTGGGAGCCTTATGGCCTTGCTGGTGTCGAGAGATTGCAGCTCTTCCGGCGGCAACCCTGTTTCTCACATGATGAGCTGCTGTGGACGGCGGCAGAAGGCGTCACCAGCGGCGGACTGACCATCCAGACGGCCAAATGGCTGGCGCCCGCGTTGGATAGAATCCACAAGCGGGAGCTTGCCCAGAGGGAAGAGTTCACTGCCAAGCACGACTTTATCGCCAAGCACCTCGATGCCAAACACCCAGCAGAGCAGCACCAGTGTGTGTTTGGCGGGCAAGGCGATGACGAGTGCCCCATGACGTTCAAGATCGACGATGCCGATGTCCCAGAGGAAGAATACGGCTGCTTTTATTGCAAAGCCTTCACGTACCTTTCCAGATTCATCTGCCTCAAGACGGGCAAGGTTCTCTGTCTTTTGCATGCCGGAAATCACCCGTGCTGCGATCTCCAGGAGTCAGACAGGTATCTTGGGAAGGAGCACGCGCTTTATTTCCGCAAATCCGACGAAGTCATCGCGACAACGTCGAGAAAGGTGCTGGATAAGGCACACGTGCCCGAAGCATGGGAAGAAAAGTACGAGAGGCTGCTGGACGAGGAGTCAACCCCGTCGCTCAAGACGCTGCGAACTCTGCTGGCCGAAGGGGAGAGAATCCCATTCGATCTGCCCTCGCTGCCGGTTCTCAAGGCCTTTGTAGATCGTTGCAACCACTGGGTCGAGGAGGCGACCAACTACACGGTGCGGAAGCAACAGAACCGGCGCAAAAACGAGAAGGCATGGCAGTCGGGGACACGCAAGTCGGTCGGGAACGCGCAGCATGACCAGAAGGAACGCGAGATGCGGAACGTCGACAACATCTACCGGCTCCTGGAGGAAGCGAACCAAATCGGTTTCGACAGCCCGGAGATCATGCAATTACAGGAACGCGCTGATGCCATCAAGACATTCCAAGAAGATGCCAGGAAGATGCTGGAGCACCGTCAATCCCGCTCCATCGGCCCAGTCGAGAAGCTGCTGGAAGAAGGCCAGAGCTTCAATGTCGACATCCCAGAAGTCGAGCAGCTGACACGCCTCCTGGACCAGCTTCAGTGGAATGAGAAGGCCAGCAGCAGCCGGAGCACGTTCATGACGTTGGATGATGTCAGGGAGCTCATCGACGAAGGCCACCGGCTGAACGTGCCCGTCTACAACGACCATCTGGCTTTCTACACGGAGCAGCTGGCAGCCGGCCACATGTGGGACAAGAAGGTTCAGGAGCTCATCAACGCCGACTCGATCCATTACCCACAACTTCAGGCGCTGGCCGACCAGGTGCAGACCAATGCGTGGCCAGTTTCTCCGCACACCATGGCCGCCGTGGACCAGATCCTTCACAAGCAGCGCGAAGCACACCGGCAAATCATGGATCTGAACGAGCGCACTCAAAGCTTCGATTTCAGAAAGAGGCCAAAGTACACCGAGGTTGCCGAAGTCATGAAGAAGATAGAGGAGCTTCAGGCCAAGCCGACGGGGACGCACGAGCTCGAGAAGGAGCAAAAGCGCCATGAGGACTGGATGCGCAAGGGCAAGAAGCTGTTCGGGAAGACCAACGCGCCGCTGCACATCCTCAAGAGCCATATGGACTATGTGCTCGACCGGAACCTCGACTGTTTCGACATCGTCCACGACCTGCCGCGAGTGCCCGCAGAGCCCGCGTCTCGAGAACCAAGCCCAGACAAAGATAAGGTCAACCGCTGGGAGGATCCCAAGTTCCGCGAAGTTTTCTGCATCTGCCGGCGCACCGAAGCCGGGATGATGATCGAATGCGAACTCTGCCATGAGTGGTATCACGGCAAATGTCTCAAGATCGCTCGCGGCAAGGTCAAGGAAGACGACAAGTACACTTGCCCCATCTGCGACTGGCGCGTCAAGATCCCTCGCGATGCGGCTCGGCCGAAGCTCGAGGATCTTATCAGCTGGCAGGATGAGATTGTCGGCTTGCCGTTCCAGCCGGAGGAGGAAGAGGTACTGGCGAAGATCATCAAGAACGCGACAGACTTCCGCCTGCACATCACCAACTATTGCAACCCGATTCTGGCGACGGCTAACGAAGCGGAGGCTCAGCGCTTCTATCTACGCAAGATTGAGGGGGCCGAGATCTTGTTGTCGTACGAGACCAACTTCCTCCGGCAGGAACTCCACAAGTGGAGCCCCGTTGCCCCCGAGGCCCCTCCGGTTCTGGAGGTGTCCAAGAGCACTCGCAAGCCGCGACCCACCAAGCTGCAGAAGATGCTTGCTCAGTATGGCGTGGAAGATCCCGACGACCTACCTGAGAACATCAAAGGCAAGGCGAACAGCCTGAAGCGCAAAGCCCTGAATGCCGAGGCCGCCGCGGCCGCCTCCGCCGCCCCTGCCGGATCCATCGTGATGGCGGGTAGCCCCGGGTTCGGGCCATCGCCGCACACCTTCTTCCCGCGCAACTCATCGGCCCAGCCAACCACACCGGGTCTGTCCAGCAACGCGCGCTCTCACGCTTCGGGCAGCGCCGACCCGTCCTCGTCGCACGCCCAGTCAGGCCAACAGGGATCCAGCTCGATCCTCCGCACCGACCCCATGGACATTGACTCGTCCTCGGCGCACCCTTCGCTCTTCCTCCGCGACGGCGCGGGACCCCGCGCGCAGATGCTTGTCCCGGGCGAGTCGACGCACGACCTCGAGGAACGCCTCCTCCGGGGCACCTTTGACGACGACGAGCTCAACGCGCACCTGTCGACGGAGCCTGGCAAGGCGAGGGTGCTCGAGATCCTGTCACGCACCGACACGGGGCGGCGCCGGGCGGAGGAGATCTTTGGCCCGGGCGTCTGGGGCGCCGATCGGAACCGCGGTGGCGGCGACGGCGGGGCGGGCGCGAGGGACAACGATCCCATTGGTATCGGCGTCGGGAACGAAGGGGATGGGGACGACAGCATGTTTGTCGATCTGGTCAACCAGGATGACGACGACGAAGGAGACCACCGGAAGAAGGCGGCCAGTGGTGCGGACCATGCCGCACACCCGGCCGCGAACGCGGCGGGGGAGATTCTGGACGAGGACAGGGGCGAGGCGGCGTCGTGGATGGATGCGAGGAAGGAATCTTAGTTGGATTGGTTTTGAGGGCAGTGCAGTCATGCAACCCGGCGGTGCTTGGGAGGGCTGTTGGGGTGGGTAAAAAACAAGGTGCTGCTGCTGCTGAGCTCAACTTCTTTTGCGGTGCATTCCGGGCCGGTGTGGGGACGGACGACTCGACTGAGGGGAGGCGGCGTTATTCACGGTTGGCGCTGGGTTCGTGGCCTTTTGTTTTCCGTTCCGTTGTGGCGACGAGAGTTGGCCTTCCGGCGACGGGGCTCTCAGGAGGGATATCTTGGCATTGGCATTGGCATTGATATCCGCCGTCATTTTTTGTACATTATCCTGTATTATTTTTGCTGCTATCTGATGCCGCGATGAATGGCTCGGCTCGGCTTGGGGAGGCGCCCGGGGATTATTAGGAGGGGAATACCTGGCGGCATTGTTTGCATTAGACTACTTAGGTAGGGAGTCGGGGGCTGAGAGTATTAATGGCTTGTCGCGGATTTTTCTGATGTCGGTCGAGGGTGGGAATGAGATTGGGTCTCGGTGCCCTTCAAACCTCTTGATTTCTTGGAGTCGTTGCTGGGTCGTTTGTTGGTTTCAAGGTGCCTGCCTGCCTGCCTGCCCTGCAAGGTGGACCGCACGGCGGGACGACGATCTTACGAGTCCTGAGCAAGGAAATGCATGCCAAAGGGCAGATCGCTTCGGTCAACGATGGATCTTGGTCAGGCCCTCGAAGCATGTGTGATCCATGTCGACGCTCCCCTGGCAGCGGCCTCGGCTTTTTGTGGGCGGTGGTGGTGGCTTGCATCAGGGGCCCAACTTCTGGCGATCCGGCGATCAGCGATGGTGGCTGAGTCTTGACAAGTCGATACTGCATGCATGTGTGTATGTTATGTAAGGCAACTTGTTGGGGGAGGCGGTCTCAGTTTTGCTGCAGCCATGCTCGCCATGCAGCTCCCAAGCCGACGATGACAGCACATGTGCAGTCTTGGACGTGTCACGAAGTTCGTTCCACAGAGCAAGGACTCAGGGGCAGAGAGTGCCCCCTCGGAGATCAGGCCCAATACCGGAGACGTCCAAGCCCGTCCCCCCGAAGTTGAGGCACACAAAGTGTGGATCTGACTGATTTAGTTGACGGGAACGGCAGTCGTCGAGGTTCCACGATGGACGACGAAATGCCGCGGCCTCTGTCTCCCTTGGTGGGTGAGGAGCGAGCCCGAGCATTGGTCCCGTCGCGCTTGGCAGTTGTCCCAGGAAATTCGGCCGAGGATCCTGTCCGTGGGCCTGCCATGGCCATGACGTTCGGGTTGCATCTCGATTGGGTAAGGTATGGACTGGGTCTCTCGTCAACTGAGACATTCTCGGGGCGCAAACGATGGAAGGAAAGGACCAAATTGACGCTTTTGTCGAACCGAGGACACACACTTTCGCTCAGGCTTCTGCAGATGTTCTGCAGAAGTTTCTGGATTGGTTTTAGTCTGTCGTTGGTCGCGGACAATGCTCCGAGAGCTTTCGTTTTCGGCTCATTGAACAGCGCCTGCGGGCGACGCACTGAGACGCACAGGAGAGGGAGCAAGGTGCGGCAAGGGCCCAGGCGAGCCGGGATCTCCAGGGCATGGATAAACCAGACCGGTGGGTTCTTCGCGTTGTTTTTCCACTGCTAGCGCCGCCTAGCGCAGACCCAGGAGGGAAATTTCAAGGGCTAGCCACGCGACGGCGCCAAACCATCGCCGCTTGGATGCTTTTTCTCAACGGACCCGGAGACGTCGACACGCCCGTCAGGGGCAGGCGAAGCAGCTGCAAGATCACTGACAAGCCCGAGGATCGATCGCTGGGCCGGGGGTTGAAAAGGATTCTTCGGGACAGGCTTCCTTGGGAAAAGAGCTGGTTTATTCCGTAATCACTCACGGATACCAGAGCCGGAGACAGCGCTGTGCTGCACACCGACGGATGGGTTTTCCGGAAGATCCCTGGTCACCGAGCGATGAGAGCGGGCAGACTGCAACGTTTCGCAACCATCACGTTAAAGATGGCCTAATGCAGGCAGAGCACCGCCGCAGCGTGGCATTTTTCGAAGGATCAGAACACCCCCTCGCAACCCAGGCCGGTCCGTGATGGTGGGCTGGCGTTACGCTGGTACCTGCAGGAGCAGCACGGCCTTTGACAGGGGTGCCCCCCTCACCACGTTGCTGCCCGGTTGCGGCGCCATTTTTGGCAGAACCCAACTGGAATGCTTCCCGGCGACGGCATGCAGGGATGCCTTCCTCTGCCCGCAATTCTGGGTATTGGTGGGGGGCCCTCACCACGGTCGAGAACCGCTCAACATGCTTCCATGGCATCCATGGTGTCGCTAATCGCCGCGCCCTAGCGACGGCTAGCGTCAGCACGGCAGCACCACGAGGAAGCGCCCAGAGAATCTGGCGTTTCTGAGAGGGAGTCTTGACTCTTGGGGAGGGGCTCGTGCTGCCCCTTTTGAGCTGCGCAGGGGAAGGGATGCTGCTTTTGCCGTTGGCTATTAAAAAGAGGTGCTTGTCTCTCTCCCGCTCGGGAATGTCGATTGATTGTTGACAGGACTCCATCGCAAAGGATCCAGAATTTGCTCGCCCAGTTCCCCAAAGTGACCCTGGAAAGTCCCTGACTCGTCACCCCTGTCCTTGCGGGCGTGGTTAATCCAGACCCCATCCGCAAGCACGTTTTTATTCTCGTTGATCAGCCCATCACTCGTTCGATCGGGTCCCCAGGGCTCCAAAGAGAGAAAAAAAAGTTTCTTTCGTGGGGCAGCCAGATTCCCGCGCCGAGACTCAGATCCGCGGATTGTCAGCAACGAGCGTCGGCTATAAGTGGGTACCGCCCAAGTTGAAGAAAGGGACAACGATAGCGACAGAGCGGGCGATTCTTCGAGGGGCCCAGAAAAGAGGAGCTTGCGGACGGGAGCGACAACGGAAACACGGCGGAAACACGGGTGGAAGCGACCGAAGCGCGCACCCAGACGCGCAGCGAGCAATAATCCCACGCCTCGTCAGCATCGACATTTGGGAATTGGCGCGTCTTGGTTGAAACCCAACTCAACCGATAGGCGCACCCGAAACCGGTATGGACAACTGCTCTGTTCCTTTCCCCAAGATGTGCATCGTGGGGAATCAAGGCCGATGCACTTCCCCTCCAATTTCCCGTCCCATGCAGCTCAGGCTTCGATGCTGCCCTGCTGTGCAAGGACGGCAAAAGGTCAGGGAGCCGGGGAGCTCAGAGTTGAAGGCAGGAGGGCACGCAAGGGACACCCTGATGCACCCCACCTTTACCCCTCCCCATCCCGAGCTTCACTTGGCGACTTCCCCATCCATCCATGTGACGGGCCCAGCCGGCCCCACGGGCTCGTTCCATTGTTGCCTCGCGCCTTCTCCTTGTTGACTTTTGCCCGCTGATTGCAACAAAATGCCCAGTGCTCCTGCCGACGCCCCCTGTGGAAGATAACCCTGGTTCCGCACTCCTTTGGCGCTACTGAAGAGGCGCTGCTTTTGCTTGAGCCACAAAACGGCGACATCCCGCAGTTCCACGTTGGCTTTGCCTCGACACCACGCCATCCCTTCCATCCGCCAACCATCCATCCATCCATCCAGACATCCAGACATCCCCTGTTGAAACCAACAACACACTGCGCCGCGCGCTGGGCTCTGCACTCTGCACGGACAACGCAGTAACTGACCGGCAGTCGACCTGACCGCTTGCTGCTCCTTCTGTCAGATCCGGGCTCCGCCATCCAATCGCAACGCCCTCCGGGAGACTGGCCTCTGCCCCACTGCGTCACGAGCGCAGTTCCTGGTCCCGCTGTCGAATCCCGACACGGCCACTTGCAGACCGCCGATACTGGCCGATCGCGCCCAAAGCTCCCGACCAGTGAGACCATATCCACGTACGCCGTACCACAGCAGCAAATATGGGCCTGTTTTCGAGGAGAGATCGGGCTCCAAAGGCGGCCAACAACCCTCCACCAGCACTCTCGAGCTCCCAGTCGAAATCCTCGCTCACATCGGGTTCCTCGAGCATCATCACTCCCATCAGCACAAGCGGTCGCATGCTGAACCGCACATCAGCCGGCACCACCAGCACGACAGGAGGCCCCGGGACCCCGCTGACGCCCTTCTCCCCCTCTCCAATGTCTAACATCGCCATGCCGAGACCACCAGACCCGCAACTCGACCCGGCGGGCTACCTGCGCAGCTTGGGCGCCGTCCGGGAACGGTGCAAGATTGTGACGGCAAAGGCTTACAAAAATGAGCTGCGTCACTTCGACGTGGATATGCGAAAGTTCCCCGACGTGGTGTCGTTTGTTTCTAATATCATCAAGGCAAGTCGCGGGAACGAGGGTGCCGGACGACGGGGGTTGCCGAGAACCCCCGTTTCTTGTCCCCTGGCTTGGCCAACCACACAAGCTAACCGCAACTCAACAGCGAGACTACGATGCGCCTTTCACAAGTATCCCGGGACACGGCCGGTA
>Ga0247823_10004418_pt1 | contig 11282 bp, 7 predicted proteins | sample 13C_PalmiticAcid_2_FD_192426 | JGI IMG/M metagenome (GOLD analysis project Ga0247823, IMG submission 192426) | Soil microbial communities from agricultural site in Penn Yan, New York, United States - 13C_PalmiticAcid_Day30 | ecosystem: Environmental > Terrestrial > Soil > Agricultural land...
CACGCGACATCGAAACGGGAGTCTTCTTTAACGGCAGCGACGGCCTCCCGACGATGTTCGCGAATCCGCAGGAAGCGTTCACCAGTTTCCGCAGTCCGTATCCGGGCGAGACGGGCGACCGAAACCGATTGCGTTTTCCGGCCTTCGTTACGCTAGATATGGGATTACAGAAGCGATTCTCAATGCCCTGGGGTGAGAACCATAAGTTGGGCATCAAGTGGGAGGTCTTCAATGTAACGAATACGCCGGTCTTCACCGGTCCGGTCAGCGAAAGGCGTGTTGGCTACAAACCCGAAACGCGAACCGTACCGACCGGCTTTGGCGAATTCACTGCGACGAAGAGTAACGCTCGCGTAATGCAGTTTGCGTTGAGATACGATTTCTAAATCCTTCTTGAATGGCAACTTAAGGAGTCGAGGCGAAGGCCCCGACTCCTTTTTTTCTTGCTTTTTGTACGGTTTTTCATCATGACCAAAATTCTGAATATTGTTCAGAAAATCATAGAATTTCACCCTTCTTGCCCACGTTAGATCTCCGTAACTAGTAGTGTTGTCAATATGTTAGCGGAAGTTGGTTGTATGGAACGCAACGTGCATTTAATGGCGTTGGTTCATTCCGCGCATAAGCAACTAGGACTGATTGTCATTTGTTTCTGATGATTTCGGTCATTTTTATCACCAGGAGGATCTATGAGATTTAGCGTTCTTAAGACAGTGCTAACCCAAAGCATTGTCGCATTATTCGTGATCGCGATCTGCACAGTCGCCAGCCTAGCACAGGCTGGGACGTCGGGCGTCAGCGGTACGATTCGTGACACCAACGGAGCTGTTGTTGCTGGAGCGACATTGAAAATTACCAATGTCGGCACCAGTGCGGAGCGCACGACGGTTTCCGATGGCAACGGAGTTTACACTTTTCCGGGGCTTTTGCCTGCGTTGTACAGGCTGGAGGTAACTGCGACGGGTTTCAAGAAACTCGTCAATACGGAAATTCGGTTGACGGTCGATTCCCCGATAACCTTCAATCCGACGCTTGAGGCCGGCGATGTTTCGGCTACGGTGAACGTCACGACTTCGTCGATCGAATCGGTCGTTAATACGCAGGACGCTAGTGTAGGAAATAACTTCCTACCCGAACAGATCTCCCAACTTCCGACTGACCTCCGTCGAGTAAACAACCTGCTTGCCCTTCAGCCGGGCGTTACCCGTGAAGGGTACGTTGCTGGCGGCCGAAGTGACCAGGCGAACATTACGCTTGACGGTGTCGACATCAATGACCAGCAGACTGGCGGCAGGACTGGCGGGCTGGACACGGACCAGAACTCGGCTCTTCGAGCTACTACCGAGTCAGTTGAAGAATTTCGAATTACCACTGTCGGTTCGAACGCGAACCAGGGACGCTCCTCAGGAGCCCAGATCTCTCTGATCACCAAAAGCGGTACGAACAGTCTTCGTGGAGCAGTGTTCTACTTCAATCGGCCGACGTTTGGATCGGCGAACAATTTCTTCAACAACTTGGCTGGTCAGCCGCGTCCGAGTCTCGATCGAGAAGTTTACGGCGGAGCGATCGGCGGTCCGATCGTAAAGGACAAGCTTTTCTTCTTCTATTCCTATGAGGGCCAATATCAGACCCAGGAGCAGAGCGTTAACCGTGTTGTGCCGCTAGCACATGTTGGGCAGGGAACGATCCGATTTTCTGGAACGTTGCCGGGTGAGGTCCCCTGTACCGGTGCTGGGGTGCCCGCTGGCTGTACTCCAAACCATGCGATTAGCGTACCGCTGGCTACACTGAGGAATTCGGTTTTCACAGAAGCCGGGATCAATCAGACAGTAGTGAATCTTTTTGCGGGTGTAACTTCTCGCTACGCGTCAAATAACCTGATTCAGGGCGATGGCTTGAACACGGGCGGGTTCCTGTTCAATGCTCCTACGACGAATAAAGAAAACACCCACATTGTGAGATTGGATTGGAATCCTTTCTCGAATCAGCAGGTATTTGTTCGCGGCAACTATCAGTGGGACAACAGTTCGCTCGCGCCGGCATTTCCCGACACGCCTCAGGGAAGTTTCTGGAGCCATCCGACGGGCATTGCGGCGGGACATAATTGGACGATCTCGAACAATAAGATCAATAACTTCCGCTACGGCTTAACCCGACAGGCATTTAGTCAGCAGGGTGATTCGAGCGCGAATAACGTTTTCTTCAGATTCGTTTACGCTCCGGCCCTTTATACGCGGACGCTTGATCGCGTTACCCCGGTTCATAACATCACCGATGACTACACGTGGATCAAGGGCAACCACACGTTCCAGTTCGGCGGAAATGTTCGCATCATCCGCAACCAGAGAAACACCTTTGCCAATGCGTACGACACCGCGGTAACAAACCCCTCATGGTATGCGGCTTCCGGTGCCGTTCTTGATGGTGCGTTTAACACCGCAGGCTATTCGATCGACGGCGGCGACATCGCCTCAGTTCAGGCCGTTTCCGCAGCGTTGATCGGACGTCTAAACGATTACGGCGCGGCCTTCACGTTCGATCGTGACGGAAGCATTCTTCCTGCAGGTTCTCCCTCATCGAGGAATTTTGCGACTGAAGAGTACGACTCGTATGTTCAGGACATATGGAAGGTAAACTCACAGCTTACGCTCACTCTGGGACTTCGATATGGCCTTAGCCGTCCTGTTTACGAACAGAACGGATTTCAGGTGGTTCCAAGCGAGCCGCTTGGAGACTATTTCGAACGTCGGAAAAAGTCAGCCGAAAACGGTGTGCCTTTAAACGACCCGATCCAGTTTGTATTAGGCGGACCCGCAAACAACGGTCCCGGTTTTTACGAAATGGACAAGAACAACTGGCAGCCTCGAATCGCGGCCGCATGGTCGCCGCAGTTCAAAGGCGGAGTCCTAGGAGCCATTTTCGGTAAGAAGGGCGAATCAGTTCTCCGCGGCGGCTTTGGGATCAGCAACGATTATTTCGGCGGCCAACTTGCGGTGAGCTTTGATGGTCTTTCTACTATCGGATTTACTTCGGAGTCGTCCATCGGAGCCAATACGTACGACGTAACAGGTTGCGGAACGCCGAACGTTTGTGCCCCATTGTTCACTGGGTTTGACCAGAATGTTCGGTCGTTCCCGTTCCTCGAGCCTCCAGTTCAGCGTTTCAATACGCCTGAGGATGAGCAGCAGCGAATTGAAACATCGCTTGACTCGACGATCGTAGCGCCGACGCATTACACGTGGAATGTATCGTGGGGACGACAGCTTCCGAAGGGCCTATACTTCGAAGCTTCGTACATTGGCCGAGCTGCACGCGACCTTTTCGGCACGCGTGACGTTATGGCGCTGAACAACCTCCGCGATCCTACGTCGAACATGGATTGGTACACAGCAGCCGGCATGCTACACGATCGCCGGGCGGCGAACGCTGATCCGTTTAATATGGCTCCGATAGCCTACTTTGAGAACTTGTTCCCGGGTATCGGCGGATATTACTCAGGAGAGGCAGGATTCAACTCCACACAGGAAGTCTTCTACCTGGTTTCGAGAGATGGTTACGATATCCTCGACTGGACCTATGTTCAGGCTTTGATCGACGATATTGGCGTCCATCCGAATATGTTCTTCCACCCGCAGTATGCTGCCTTCTCGGCATATGGCACGTTTGCGAAGTCGAACTATCACGGTGCGACCTTCTCGCTTCGCCAGCGGCTCGGAAATACTCTGCGGTATGACATCAACTATACGTTCTCGAAATCGCTAGACGATGTTTCGGGACTGCAGACGGATGGCTCATATGGCGGACAGTTCTTGCTGAATCCGCTCCGCCCGCACGATCAGTATGCCCTTTCGGACTTCGACGTCCGTCATTCGGTGAACGCGAACTTCCTGTTCGATCTTCCGATCGGACGAGGTCGTTCGTGGTTCAGCGGAGTTAATGCTTTGACGGATGCATTCATCGGCGGTTGGGCTCTGAACGGTATCTATCGTTGGAACACCGGTACACCGTTCTCACCTCCATTCGACCAGGCCCAGTGGGCAACCAACTGGAATGCTCAGTCGAACGGATTTCGAACGGCTCCGATCGATTACGGAGTTGTCCGCGATACGCAAAACATCTTCGCGGATCCTCAGGCGGCATTTCACGCTATGCGAAATGCTCGCCCCGGCGAGACTGGTGAGCGAAACACTCTGACCGGCCCCGGATACTCGGTTCTTGATCTGGGACTCGCAAAATCGGTGACAATGCCGTGGAGCGAGAACCACAAGATCCAACTTCGTTGGGAAGTATTCAATGTGACGAACGTTCAGTACTTCGCGATCAACAACATCACCCGAGCTAGCTACGGATTGCCTCAGGATCCGGATCTTAGATCGGCAGGAGCAAACTTCGGTAAGATCATGACCGACATTCAAGGAAATCCCCGTAGAATGCAGTTTGGTCTTCGCTATTCGTTCTAGGAATATTTGATGGAACTTGGATGGGCAGGGGCGGAATGCTCCTGCCCGTTTTTTATGTCTTGGGAAGGTTTTCTTTGACGTATTGCTCGAACTTGGCGCGATCCGGATGGTCCTTGACCTTGGAAAGAAAGGCCTTATACTCGAGTGCCGCTCGATCCTTGAGTCCGGCTCCGTTATAGAGAGCTGCAAGTCGCAGATGAAGTTCCGCCTTCTAGACCGGGGCTAGTTCGATCGCCTTGTTAAGATAGCCGACCGCGAGCGAACCCTTCCTGTTCTGAAGATATGCCTCACCCAAAAGATGATTCGCATCTGCGGATGCCGCATCAATCTCGATTGCTTTCAACAATGCTGCTGTAGCTGGTTCGTATTGTTTCTGGCTTAGCTCCAACCGTCCGAGATTCAGATTCGCAAGGAAATAGTCGGGCTTGAGTTCGATCGCTTTCTTGTAAGCGGCACGCGCGTCATCGTTTCGCTTGGCCGAGTAGTGTATCGTCCCCAAATACATCCACGCGTTATAGTCCTTGGGATCCTTCTCGACAAGGGAGGTCAATGACTTGAGAGCTTCGTCATCCCTTTTTTCACGGATCGCGGTTAGGGCCTTCTGAAGTACGGCCTCGTTATCTCCGTGCCGCTCGTACCGATCGCGAGCGGATACGACGTTACCGGGGGCAGGTTTCGTAAATCCCTTGATCTGCGTCCAATCTAGCTCAACGTCCTGGCGAAATCGATTGCTGATGCCGCCGGCGATGATCGCTCGGCCAACCTCGATCCCGTCCACCTCAAAATTCAGCGAGTGCCCGTCGACCGGAGTCCTTAGAAAATACCAGTATCCTTTATCGTTGGCTTGGTACTTGTCGATCTGAGCACCGCCGTTCCTTAGATAAACAACTATCGACGGGCGGCGTTCGCCACGAGGAATGTTTCGGATCATAACCTGACCGTAGATCACCGATGCCCCGATCGGTATCGGTAGGCCCGTAACTTCGCTGACGTCGTCAACCTGGGCAATTGCGAACGTCGTCGAAAATGCAACCGTCAGAACGAGCGAGAATAATAGCCGTCTCATAGATCCTCCAAAACACAGGGTTGATTCAAAAATGTTAGTTGAATCTTATCCCAAGTCAAGAATTTCCGAGAAAACAACGCATACAAGAATCCGGATCATATAGTCTGTTACCATCGGAGTATGGCGATACTTCGTAAGCGGGAAATTGAGAATCTCGAACAGATGAACGGGGAAGAGCTTCAGGGGTTTCTCGATACGCTCCCGGCCGGTCAGGAGACCGTCGGTGAGCTGCTCGATTTTCTCGAAGACGAACTCTACGACCGTGAGTGCAACCACAGCCTTCAGCTCTCGATGAAGTTTATGATGGATCGCGGTCTCAACTTTCCAAAATTCACGAGTTGGCTCAACAACAACGGCGGCTATTGCGATTGCAAAGTGATGGAGCAGATCGCTCCCATCTGGAGGAAGAAATTCGGCGATGACTAAGGCACTCGTTCTTCTTGCCATTACGGTCGCACTCGCCGTATCGACATTCGGCCAGACCGCGCCGACGATGACCGTCAAGGTCTACTTTCACAACGAAAAACTGAATCCGAACCAGCAAGATTGTACCAAGGTCTTCCCGACGACTCGCACGATCCCGAAGACCGCGGCAGTCGCCCGAGCGGCGTTGGACGAGTTATTCAAGGGGGCGACGGATGGAGAAAAGAAGGCCGAGTTCTGGTCGTTTCCGGCTGAGGATACCGCCGACATTATCAAAGGCCTGAACGTAAAGGGCGGCGTTGCGTACCTGAATTTCAAGAAGATCGTCTTCGAGAAACTCGGCAACACGACGTCTAGCTGCGGTGGCGGATTCTATTCGAGCATCGAAGCGACGTTGAAGCAGTTTCCGACTATCAAGACGGTTGTTTACGCGGTCGAAGGCAGTACGAATGACTTCTACGAATGGGTTCAGGTCGGCGAATGCCCGCACGGCAAAAAACGCTGTTCAAACGCTAATTTCCAATAGGCTCCGCTCCATCCGATGGTTTCAAAAAAGTGCTTGCATTTGGCGCCGCTTTTCACAATAATGGCGGCGTTATACGGCAAGGAGGCCACATGTTAACGTCGGCTGATAATTATGCGAAAGAGGATTGCAGGTGGTGCAGCGGGTCGGCGATCGACTACCTAACCGGAAACCCATGCGCCGTTTGTCACGGTCAGGGGATCGTACTTGTAGCAATGCCCCCAAAGTCATGCGCGGCGTGCGAAGGATCGGGTCGAGTCTCGCCGGATGAAGAGAGCCCCTGCCTTGCGTGTCAGGGAAGCGGCTGGGCGGAGCGATACTCCGCTCACTCAGTTGGTTAGGCTGACCTTCTTACGTGCCGAGGATCTGTTTCAAATATTTGCCGGTGTGCGACTCAGCATTTTCGGCAACATCTTCAGGTGTACCAACTGCGACAAGATTCCCGCCGCCGACACCGCCTTCAGGACCGAGATCGATTAGCCAATCGGCAGTCTTGATCACATCGAGATTGTGCTCGATGACGAGCAGGCTCGCGCCGTTGTCGATCAATGCGCGGAATGCGGCGAGGAGTTTATTGATGTCTTCGAAATGCAGGCCGGTTGTAGGTTCGTCGAAGATGAATAGAGTTTTCGAATTGCTAGTTTGAGCAAGGTGTGACGCGAGTTTAACTCGCTGGGCTTCGCCGCCGGAGAGAGTCGTGGCAGATTGGCCAAGCCGTAAATATCCGAGCCCTACCGCATCCAAAACCTTCAGTTTATTGACGATCTTCTTCGCGTCCTTGAAGAACATTATCGCCTCGCGAACAGTCAGGTCGAGTGCCTCGGCGATGTTCTTGCCCTTGTATTTGATTGCGAGAACTTCCTCGCGAAACCGCGTGCCGCGGCAGTCTTCGCAGGTCAGTTCAACGTCCGCGAGAAACTGCATTTCGACGACAACAGTGCCGCTGCCCTGACACGTTTCACAGCGTCCGCCGGGGACGTTGAATGAGAAATGCGACGAAGCGAATCCTTTGGTTTTCGCTCCTTGAGTTGCTGCAAAAACCTCGCGGATCGCGTCGTATGCTTTGATATACGTGACCGGGTTCGAACGCGGCGTGCGGCCGATCGGCGACTGGTCGACAAGCACGATCTCGTGGATATTCTCGCCGCCCGTGATCTCCTTGAACAGCCCGACGTGCGAGTTCCATTCACCGCGTTGCTTCTTAAGACCCGCGTAGAGAACGTCGTGGATCAGCGTCGACTTGCCCGACCCCGAAACGCCCGTGACGCAGACGAGCATCTCGAGCGGGATGTCGACCGAGACGTTCTGCAGATTGTGTTCGCGGGCACCGGTGATCGTGATCTTTTCTTTGCCGGGCTTGCGGCGTTTTTGAGGCACCTTGATCTCGGCATCGCCCCGAAGATACTTCGCCGTCAGCGACATCTTGTCCTTCAACAGCGCGTCGAATGATCCTTCGAACACGACCTCGCCGCCGAGTTCTCCGGCGAACGGGCCGATGTCGATGACGTGATCCGCTGCCCGCATCGTGTCCTCATCGTGTTCGACGACGAGCAGTGTGTTGCCGATGTCGCGAAGGTTTTCGAGGATCTTAACAAGACGAGCGTTGTCGCGCGGATGAAGGCCGATGCTCGGTTCGTCCAGGACGTAGAGTGTGCCGACGAGCAGCGATCCAAGATTTGTTGCGAGCTGAATTCGTTGAGCCTCTCCGCCCGACAGCGTCGCAGCGAGTCGACTAAGAGTCAGATAGTCGAGCCCGACATCAACTAAAAATTTCAGCCGTCGCCGAATCTCAAGGAGAAGTTTTTCTGCGATCTTCGTTCGTTCCTCAGAAAGCTCAAGCGAATCGAAAAACGCGAAAGCATCGCTGATCGAGAGATCTAGTATCTCCGGCAGCGAACGTCCGCCGATCTTTACGTCGCGAGCTTCCTGCCGCAGCCGCGATCCGCCGCAATCAGGACACTTTGTATAACCACGATACTTTGCGAGAAATACGCGTACGTGCAGCTTGTATTTTTTCGTCTCGAGCCACTGAAAAAATCCCTTAACACCGCGCCAGCCCTCGTCGCCGTAGATGATGCAGTTCTGCTGAAAGTCGGGCAGATCGGCGTACGGAATTTTTATGTCGATATTCGCTGAGGCCGCGTACTTGAGCAACTCCTTCTGCGCCCAGGCATGCTGCGGACGTGTAAAGGGTTCGACGGCTCCATCCTTGATCGAGATCAGCGGATTCGGAATGACGAGTCCGTAATCGACACCGATCGTATTACCGAATCCCTGGCAGGTAGGGCACGCTCCGAACGGCGAGTTGAAACTAAAGAGCTGCGGCTCAGGTTCTTCGTACTGGGTACCGTCGTACTTGCAGATATAGCGATCCGAAAACTTCAACGCGGGCACGCTCGCATCAGCAGGCTGGATCACCGCCGCGTGGCCTTCGCGAAAACAGATCTCGAGCGAATCGACGAGCCGCTGTCGGATGTCGGCATCAGCTTTCAGGCGGTCGATGAGGATGTAGGTATTGTCAAAATCGGCGAACGGATAATCTTCGGGCCGCGTCAGTTCGACTATCTCGCCATCGCGAAAGAGCCGAGAGAAACCTTGCTGAAGCAGCGATATCAGATACGCCGTAACTGAAAGGTCCGCGGCGGATGCCTTCGTCTTTGTAGCCTTCTTGGTCTTGGCGACTTTGCCTGAGTTCTCTTCAAGGATCGGAAACAGCAAGTAAAACCGTGTCCCGACCTCTAACGTTGCGAGAATCTCATCAGCCGCTGACTCCGGCGAATCCTTCTTCACTTCGCGGCCGCAAACGTGACAGAACGTCTGCCCGGCACGCGCGTACAGGAGCCGAAGGTAATCATAGATCTCGGTCTGCGTCGCGACGGTCGAGCGCGGATTTCGCGTGGAGTTTTTCTGCCTGATCGCGATCGCCGGAGCAATGCCGTGGATCTCGTCGACATCCGGCTTGTCCATCCGCTCGAGAAACTGCCTCGCGTACGCTGAGAGCGATTCGACATAACGCCGTTGTCCTTCGGCGTAGATCGTATCGAACGCGAGTGAAGATTTGCCCGAACCGGAGACGCCCGTTATCACAGTCAGCTTATTGTGCGGCAGCGAGACGGAGACGTTCTTCAGGTTGTGCACGCGGGCTCCGCGAACTTCGATAGCTTGTTCTTTCTTACGGGCAGGCTGCATAGAGCAAATCTCGGACTAAGGTCGAAACCATCTATTTTAGCAGGTCAGGGCAAGCCGACAAACCCGTGGATCGGTACCGGGAATTTGACACAAGCGCTAAAATATATGCACCCGCCCGGAGGTCCATTTACAGATGAATTTGAGCCCAAGATCGATCGCTGTCGTGTATGTGTTTCTCCTCGCGATGAGTTCGCACGCTCAGTCGGAACCTCCGCCGCCTCAACAAAATCAGGGGAATCAGCAGCAGGAAAAAGCTTCGCCTTGTCCGCAGATGCAGATCCAGGGCCAGGCTCGATCGGTCCGCGAAGGTCAGCCCGTGATCCTGACGGCGCGAATAACCGGTGGCGATAGAAATGTAACTCCAAGTATCTTGTGGAATGTTTCTGCTGGGTCGATCCGTGACGGACAGGGAACGGTGCGCATCGAAGTAGATTCGACAGGTGCGGGCGAATATCGGGCGATCGAAGCTGAGCTATGGCTGGGCGGTTTTCCGCCCGAGTGTCCTGCGCAGTCCACGCCCTATCGGGTAAATATCGTTCCGCCGGCCGTAAGGATCGATGAGTTCGGGGCGACTTCTATCGAAGCTGAGAACGAGAAGCTCGCACTCGCGGTCAAAGCGGCGCAGTACGGAAACGATAAGGTGTATGTGATCGGTTATGCTGGCCGCACCAGCGAGCGGATGTTTGCAAGTACCTCTCTTCGAAGAATGCGGGACCAGATCCTCAAGTCCGGATTTCCTCCGGCACGCGTCGGAGCATACGATGGCGGATTTCGCGAACAGCCCGCGTTCGAGCTGTGGGTAGTTCCCGAAGGTGCCGAGCCGCCAAAACCAACGCCGACCATCGACCGCAAAGACATCGTCTATCCACCGGTTACTCGAACACGCCCGGCGACACGCAAGCCCTAGCCTAATTCGGTACGCTCACGATCCGCGGGCGAGTCGCGCCCGTACCTACAACGATCACCTTCGGCTTCTGACTTGATGCTCCCGCGACGACCGTCTGCCTCGTCCTGTCTCCTCTGGTTATCACGAGTGTCGACGGAACGATCGGCGTCGCCCTCGACGCGCTCTGGCCCACGATGATCGGAGCCGGTTCGGACACCTTCGCCTGCGACGTCGGTCTCTGTGATTCTTTCGCAGGTTCTTTTGATGCAACAGGCACGGCCTTGATCGGTACCGGAACCTCGGTCTTCGCCTTTGCGATTTCTATCTCGGGCTGTTCGACCACTGCGGGGAGGGAAACGGGCTCAGCTGGAGTCTCGACGATCGGCTCCGGCTGTTCAACCGGTTCTGCTTGTTTTGGAGCCGAAACCTGAACAGGTGTCGGACGATACTCCCCGACGTATGCGTCAGACTCGCCCGACAATGCGGAGGCAAGTCGGAAGAAACCGAAGCCGATCAGGATCATCGCGAACGCACCAACCGCATAGACCGGGAGCCGTCCAACGCCGCGGCCCTGCGAATGATATCCCGCAAACATCGAAGCACTTTCGACGCTCGGCTTGGAAGCGATCGTCGGCAAGAATTCGGCCGCGATCTCAGGTGTAGTTCGTACGGGCTCGCTCCAATCAACCTCGATCCGCTCGACGGCTCGGACATGCGTGATCTCCTCGTCCGCAT
>Ga0247823_10004419_pt1 | contig 11282 bp, 10 predicted proteins | sample 13C_PalmiticAcid_2_FD_192426 | JGI IMG/M metagenome (GOLD analysis project Ga0247823, IMG submission 192426) | Soil microbial communities from agricultural site in Penn Yan, New York, United States - 13C_PalmiticAcid_Day30 | ecosystem: Environmental > Terrestrial > Soil > Agricultural land...
TTTCTCAAGAATCCGGACGCCTGCGCTTTCCGCGGCCTTGCGGAAGGCGCGCGCGGCATTGGCGGGGTTCGCTTGCCCGTCCCGCCGGGAAATCAGGCCGCCGCGGGCGGAGCGGGCGAGGCCCGGCAGCAGCCGGTGAAGCTCGTCCGGTGCGACCAGCTCTTCCGAAACGATCCTGCGGCGCCGCATCGTCCGGGCCCGCGCCTCGCACCATTGCAACTCGGCCTCGTCCATCGCCAGCGCAATCTGCGAGGTTCCGAGCCGGACCTCGCAGGCTTTGGTCGCTTCCTTTCCGACGAAATCCGCGAGATCGGCCCACATCTCCATGGCCCGCAGGGAAAGCGGATATTCGCGGATATCGCGCATCAGGGAGCGAAGGCCACCGGCATTGACACCCGAGGCATGTCGGCCCGCCAGATGCTTCTCGACCAGCGTGACCCGCCAGCCGGCGCGCGCGAGAAACAGGGCGATCGAGCATCCCTGCAATCCGCCGCCGATGATGAGAGCGTCGCAACCGTCCTTATGCATGGATGTCATCCCCGGCGATGGCTTCCGGCTTGTCGTCGAGCGACTCGACTTGTGCGAGATCGGGATCAAGGCCCGTCATACCGGCCAGCGCACCAAGCGGAATGGGGCGTAGCGGCGGCCGTGCGCGGAACGGGCTCGACGGTATCGGCCTTTCGGGCTCCGCCTCCGCAAGAAGCCGGGCCAGCGTGGCCGAGCAGTTTCGGCCCTGGCAAGGCCCCATGCCGCAGCGCAGGAGACCGCGGATCAGGTTCATGTCGTTGGCGCCGTCGCGAATCGCTATGCGCAGCGAGCGGACGGTGATGTCTTCGCAGCGGCAGGCGATGGTTTCGTCATCGGGTGGTTGCGCCGCAAGGCCTGGCGGAAAGGCGGTATCGAGGAAGGGGCGCGCTGCCAGGCTGCGTTCGACTGCGGTACCGGTCCGATCCGCACCGTCCGGTTCGCCGATGGCACGCCTCAGCTCGGCGAGGATGGCGCTTGTGGCATGGCGTCCGTGAACGATTGCGGCGTCGGCACCGCCGATCCGGCGTGCATCCCCCGTAACCCATATCCTACGCGGCCCTGTCGTGAGGGCAGGGCCGGGCGCCATCTCAGCCCGGCCGTCGGTCGCGGCCCGAGGGCGCCAGCTTGCATCGTCGCGCCTCCATTCGAGGGCAAGCCCGGCGGCATGCGCGAGATCCGTCGACGGCACGATCCCGTCATGGACGACAAGCAGGTCGCAGGGCAGGTCGACGGTTCTTCCGCTGGCAATGAGGCGGACGGATTCGAGACGGTTGCGCCCCAGGGCCTGGAGCCCGGAGATGCCGGTTCGCATCGGAATACCTGCAAGGCGCAGCCGGGCGAGCCAACCCAGGCCTTTGAGGAGGGCGGGAAAACCCGCCGGGCGAAGCTGCCCGAGAGCGGACAGCTTGTCCTTCAGCCGATCCGTGCGGGCGATCAGCGCCGGCCGCACGCCGAGGCGCCGCAACTGTTCGGCGAGGAGGAAGATCAGCGGGCCGGTTCCGGCGAGAACGATCCTGCCCTCCGGTTTGAGGCGGCCGGCCTTCAGCAGGGTCTGGACTGCGCCGGCGGTCATCACGCCGGGCAACGTCCATCCGGGGAATGGCGTCGGGCGCTCCATGGCGCCGCTGGCGAGCACCACATGCGGCGCGCGCAAATAGCCGGCCGCATTGCCCCTGAGCCAGCCGACCGTTCCGTCGGCCCGCAGATCCCAGACTGTGGTGCCGGGCCGGAAATCGATGCCGGGCGTTGCGCGAAACCGCTCGATCAGGGCAAGACCTGCCCTGTAGCTCGGCCCGAGGGCTGAGAGCAGTTCGTCCGTCTGAGGACGTGCCATCATGTTGGTTTCCAGCGCGCGAAAAATCTGCCCGCCGGGCGAGGGCTGCATATCGAGCACGATCACCCGGAATCCTGCGGATGCAAGGTCGATCGCGCAGGACATTCCGGCAGGGCCTGCCCCTATGACGATGGCATCTGCATCTGGAGCCGGGGTCATTGGATGTCCACTCCGGGAACGGTTGCCGCTCCGTCCTGGATGCGCAGCGTCATGCCGTCCTCGACCGGGCTCAGGCAGGCCTGGCGGCTTCCGATGCCGTCGATCTCGATCAGGCAGTCGAAACAGTGTCCGATCATGCAATAGGGCAAGCGCCTGGCACCGGTGACCGGTGTCGTGCGGAAATGGCTGACGCCGGCCCGCAGAAGGCAGGCCGCGATGGTCTCGCCGGCGCGCGCCGGTATCGACCGGCCATTCAAATAAACGGTCATCGTTGCCTCGATGGAGCCGATGGGCGCGAACATGGTGATCCCCTGTGTGGTCTTCGAAGCGGTTGGCTCAAGAAAATGCGATCCCCCTCCGGGGAGGAGGGGGCGCTTGCTATTCGTGGATCGAGATATCAACGCCGAACCATTTTTCGGTCAGGACCTTGTTGGTTCCGTCCTGGTTGACATCCGTGATGGCTGCGTCGAAGGCCGCGCGGAGCGCATCGTCAGCCGGGCGCAGGGCGGCGTTGATCGTGCCGAGTCCGAGCACGCCACCGGCGAAGGTCGGGCCGGTAAAGACCAGCGCGCCGGCCGGATTGGCGTCGATCACAGCCTTGAAGGCTGTCACATTGGCGACTGCTAGATCGATGCGCCCGGCTGTCAGTTCGAGGCCGAGCTGTTCGAAGGAGGGGTATTCGCGGACATCCAGCCCCTTGAAATATTCGTCCGCAAAGGTCGCCGCGGTGGAGCCGGTCTGAACGCCGATGATCTTGCCGGAAAGCTTTTCCTTCAAGGCCGCCAGCGCCACCTCGGACGCCTTCGGATCCTTCGCCAGATCGAAGGACTGGCCGGCCTCGGGCAGATCCTTGAGCGCATTCTCGCCAGAGGTGAGGAAGCCGTTGGGGGCCTTGGCATAGGGTTTCGAGAAGCCGATAGCCTTCTTGCGCTCCTCGGTCACGCCCATCGAGGCGAGGATGGCATCGTATTTGCCGACCGTCAGGCCGGGGATGATGCCGTTCCATTCCTGGGCGATGAGATCGCATTTGATCTTCATCCGCTCACAGAGAACTTTGGTCAGCTCGATCTCGTAGCCTCCGAGAGTGCCATCGGCATTGCTGAAGTTCCACGGTGGATAGGCGCCTTCGGTCGCGATGGTGATGTGATCCGGCAAATCTCCGGCACTCGCTGCGCCAGCAAGGAGTGGCGTCAGGGCGAGGGCAATCAGCATATGGCGTCTGAGCATATCGTCGTTCCCTTGGTGTTGTTGGCCGAGCCTTGAATGGCCCGTCGCACTAACATGTCACCGCAGGAAGCATATTGGGATACGGTATCTGATTGACCTTAGGGAAAGCTCAGCTTAGCCTGCTGCGATGCCTATTTCGAAAATTCCCTCCTTGAACTGGCTGCGGGTGTTCGAGGCTTCTGCACGGCACCAGAGCTTTGCCCGTGCCGGCAAGGAATTGAATATGTCCGCCGCCGCCGTCAGCCAGCAGGTTCTGGCGCTGGAAACCCATCTCGGGCGCCCGCTGTTCGAGCGGGCCGCAAACCGGGTCAACCTGACGGCCGAAGGGGCCGATTTCCTGCCGACGGTTCAGGCGTCGCTCGGGGCGATCGAAAGCAAGGCGGAATCCCTCTTCGCACGGCAACGGATCGAACGCGTCACACTGCTGGCAAGCCAGTTGATGGCGATGAGCTGGTTGCCGCGCGTGCTGGCCGACTTCGAGGTAACCAATCCGACAATCCGCATCGACCTCCTGGTGGAAGGCACGCAGCGCAAGGCGGAGTCGGACTTGGCGATCCGGTTCGGCGAGGAGCCCCATCTCGTACGGCATCCGACCTGGTTGATGGGCATGTCCCATGTCGTCCTGTGCCGGAAGGAGGATTCCGCGCACATCACCAGCCTGGAGGACTTGCTGTCGTTCCGTCTCTACGATGTGGCGTCCCATGCCATCGGCTGGACGGCGCTTCTCAATCAGAATTTTGGTCCGCAGCCGGGCCGTCATCTGAAACTCGAAACCGTCGATACGACGCCGCTCTCCCTCATGATGGTCAGCCAAGGGCTCGGTCTGGCGATCGGCCATCTGCCGGTCTGCGGCCCGATCGCCGCTTCTCTGGGTCTTGTCGTCTGCCCGGTTGTTCCCCGAACGCCCGGTCCCGGAAACTACTACCTCGAACAGCCGCGAGATCGGCCGCAACGCATGTCGGTCAGCAGATTGGAGCGCGCGCTTCAGGACGCTGCGCAGTCATCGATGCGAATGGGTAGCGCGCTCGGCTGAAGCGGAGGTTCGAATCCCTTCAAGAGCAAATCCATTCAGATGGGCCTGACACCCCTTCACTAGGAAAGACCGTACCAGGCGCCGCGGCCGGCACCGTGCAGGACGAGGTGCCCTTGATCCACGAGCGCCCTGAGATGATCCTTAATGGTGTGGCGGCTTGCATCTGTGATCCGTGCAGCTTCCGCGACCGTAATCCGCCCGTGCTCGCGTGCCAACTCTAGCAATGTCACGGATAATTCCGGCATGTCGGCGAGAATAATACGCTCGCGCTCCATTTTCTTCTCAAGTCGCGTCTTCTGCCGATGCAGCGCTCTCAGAAAGTACTCGATCCAGGGATTCCAGTCGGGCTCGGCGTTGCGGATCGTTCCCTGCGTGCGCCGAAGCGAGATGTAATAGCTCTCCTTGCTTTGCTCGATGATGCTTTCGAGCGAGCTGTAGGGGACGTAAGCGTAGCCGGCCCGCAGGAGCAACAAGGTGGTCAGAATACGTGATAGGCGGCCATTGCCATCCTGGAATGGATGGATTTCCAGGAAAACGACAACGAAGATCGCGACGACCAAAAGTGGATGGAGCCGCTTTTCTCGCCCTTGCTCATCCAGCCAGGCGATCAGTTCTTCCATTCGGCGCGGCGTATCGAAAGGCGATGCCGTTTCGAAAACTATGCCGAGGCTCTGGCCCTGTTCGTTGAACGCTTCCACGTTGTTGGAGAGGGTTTTGTAGGCGCCGCGATGCCGCTCGTCCTTTGTCGAATGCGCAAGAAGGTCGCGGTGGAGCTGACGGATATGATTCTCGGTGAACGAAATAGCTTCGTAAGCACTGAAGATCGTCTCCATCACCTCCGCATAGCCGGCAACCTCTTGCTCGTCGCGTGTCGCAAACGACCCCAAGCGGATGTTTGCCAGAAGCTTTTCGACCTCTCGGTCGGTGAGGCGTGCCCCTTCGATACGTGTGGAGGAACCGACACTTTCGATCGTGGCCACACGCCGGAGGCTGGACAGCCGCTCGGGCGCGATCCGACCGATCGCACGCCAAGCACCCTTGAATTCGTCGATTTCGGCGATCAGCGACAGGACTTCGGGCGTGATCCGGACAGTCACCGTATTTAAGAATTCCATTTACTCATCCATTTCCACCCAATTCCCGAAGCGCTGTTATGCACTATTTATCCATCCATTTCCATCCAATCTCGACGGAGAGTTGTCTGATCTGTCAGTAGTGAGCCAGATGAGGAGCAGTTCTTCACTCGAGCGGATCCAGACTTTTGCACCGAGACGGGGGATGCACGAGGACGACAGCTATCAGCAACTCGAGACGGTCCCCCTATGTCATGGGCAAGGCACTGGCGACCGAGGACGAGGATTTCCAAGTTACTGACGTCTCTAAGAGCTCGGATGAGATCAGCGCGGAAGAGCAGCGGGGTCGTAGGTTCGATCCCGCTCAAGAGCTAGTTGCGCCAACGCCAAGCAATTTTACCGTTTTAGTGTTGTGCCCCAGTGGAAGCCCATGGCTGTTGAGAATTGGCCAGCGAGCGCTTGCAACGATCTCTGCCATGAACTCTTCGAGAATGCTCGGGTGCCGGATTGTGCGACGAAGATCGGATAGTGTCGGACGTCACATCCCGTGATGAGCGGAAGCATGCCACATGGGTGCCGCTAAGGAGATAATCGACCTCGAGCGTGAGGGCGGTGCGCACCGATGTTATCTCCGCTATCTCGGTCGAGCGAAACCCACCTTTAGGTCGCGTTTCGTGCCCGCGTGCTGGATCTCCAAATTAGCGAACACCCTCATGGTTGCCCGAAAATCCTTGGCGCCGATGTGACGAATACCAGCTGAAAGCACGGGGTAGGTATTGGACGCGGGATCCGGTTGGAATCCCTGAACTCGGCTGCCGTTATCTAAGTGTTCGATTCTGATCTTACCGTTAGATATTAGTGCTCTTATATTTTAGTATAGCTCCTGCTTTATGGTTCGAGTAGCATGCTGCCGCGTCTAGGCGTTCCAAACAGCGGCGCGGGGAGTGAGTGAGGTATGAAGAAAAGCGAAAGACGCGACGGCATAGCTGTAACCCTTATGGTATGCGCCGCTGTTTTGGCTGGTGTTGACGTCATGATTGTAAGGGGACTCGCCGGCGGTGTGCATCCGCTAATCATTGGCTTCTTTCGTGCATTATTCGGTCTGCTCGTTTTGCTGCCATTTCTGCTGGGCAGGATCGACATGCTAGCCTCACCCTTCAGAACGCTTCACGTGTTCAGGGCAGCGCTTAAATTTGCGTCTCTTGTCGCCCTGTTCATCGCATTCGCACATGCCCCACTCGCTGACGCGACGGCGATTAATTTCACGATGCCAATCTTCCTTACGGTTGGCGCCTGGCTCATTCTCAAAGAGATCCTCGCGCCGTTCGCTATAGTCGGCATCATCGGTGGCTTCATCGGCGTGCTTATCATCATCCGGCCTGGTACCGGCACCTTTGATCCCTGGTTGCTTTTCGCGCTCGCTGGCGCGGTTCTGACTGCGATCAGTCAGTTGATTCTGCGGCGCATGACGCTTCGCGATACGACGGAGCGGCTTGTCGCCTGGAATCTCCTGTCGATGGTTCCTCTCGGGCTCCTGGCGGCCCTACCAGTCTGGGCGACGCCCACACCGTGGCAAATTGCCCTGCTCGCACTTCAGGGGGGGCTCGGCGCCCTCAACATGGCTCTTATCACGCGAGCTTTCGGCATGGCTGACGCCTCTTTTCTGGCGCCGCTAGACTTCCTGCGTCTGCCCGTCGTTGCGATCATGGCCTTCGTCTTCTTTGGCGAGATTGCGCCGGTCAGCACGTGGGCCGGCGCTGCGACGATCTTCGCCGCCGCGCTCCTTGCCGCGGGCGGAGCCCGTTTTCGGCGCCGTTTCGACGATAATGGCTGATTTCGCAAAAAACGAAAAAAGCGGTTCACAAAAATCTCAGATGTACTAATATATTACTTTGAGAGGGCCGATGTTGATGGCCCTGCGCAGGCCCACATCGGGCGGAACAGCGGCATACGTGGTTCCAACGGTGCCGGGCCTGCCTCGTGAAATCCGCACTCGGGGAGGAGTGGTATGAAATCATTTATCAGCAAACGGGCCATTGCCAGCGGGGTTTCGCTGGTCGGGCTCGTGGTGCTCGTATTCTTCCTGTCTAGGTTGACGGGGGATCCGACCGATCTTTATCTGCCGCTCGACGCCTCGATGGAAATGCGCGAACAGTTTCGCGAGATGCACGGTTTCAACGACCCGCTGATCCTGCAATTCGGCCGCTACGTGGCCGATCTTGCCCAGTTCAATTTCGGCCAGTCGCTCCGTCAGGCCCGCCCGGCCATGGAAGTCGTGCTCGAGGCCTTCAGCTGGACCCTGTGGCTCGCCCTTATCACCATGACCTGTGTCACCGCGGCGGCGATCGTCATCGGCTCGCTCGCCGCCTTTCGCGTTGGTGGCATTTTCGACCGGATTGCCACCTTCTTCTCGCTGATCGGCGCCTCGGCGCCGGATTTCTGGCTCGCCATCGTCGCGATCGTCATCTTCGCGGTCAATCTGCACTGGCTGCCGACATCGGGCACCGGCACGGCGTGGCACTGGATCCTGCCCGTCGGTGTCCTCTTCATCCGCCCGTTCGGGCTGATCCTCCAGGTCGTTCGCGGCTCGATGATTAACGTCCTGTCGTCCGCCTACGTAAAGACGGCGCGGGCCAAGGGTGTGCGCACGCCGACTATCATCTTCGTCCATGGTCTGCGCAATGCGATGCTGCCGGTTGTCACCGTCATCGGCGATCAGGCCGCCGCCATTCTCAACGGCGCCGTCGTCGTGGAAACGGTCTTCGGCTTTCCGGGCATCGGCAAGCTGATGATCGATTCCATCCTGTTGCGCGACTTTGCCGTCGTGCTCGCTGTCATCATGGTGTCCGCACTGGCGATCTTCATCATGAACCTCCTGATCGATCTGGCCTACGCGCTGCTCGATCCCCGTATCCGGTATTGAGCGATGACCATGACCGAAACGCAAATCCTTTCCGAGCGAAAGCAGAGCGGGCCGCTGGCGCGCTGGTTTTTGATGCTGTGGGCAGACAAGTTTGCCTTCTTTGCCGCCTTGTTCCTGCTTCTGGCCGTGCTCTGTGCCATCTTCGGCCCCTATCTCTTCGAGGCGGTAGCCATCAAGCAGAACTTGCGCGGGCGCAATGCGCCACCTTTCGATCTCGCCCGCGGCTGGATCTATATCCTCGGGGCCGACGCGCTCGGACGACCCCTGCTTGCGCGCATCGTTGTGGCGGCGCAGAACACGATGCTCGTCGCCGCTGCGGCCGTCGCGGTGTCCTCGTTGGTCGGCGCCGTGCTCGGTCTCGTTGCCGGTTACAGTCGGCGTTCGGCGGCGCAGTGGATCATGCGGCTCGGCGATGTTATCATGTCATTCCCTTCGCTGCTGCTGGCAGTGATCGTGCTCTACATGCTGGAGCCATCGGTCGCCAATATCGTTGTGGTTCTCGCCATCACGCGCATACCCATCTATCTGCGCACGACGCGGGCGGAGGTGCTGGAGGTGCGCGAACGCATGTTCATACAGGCGGCCATCGTCATGGGTGCCTCGCACCCGCGCATCGTCTTCCGTCATATCTTGCCGGTGATCTTCCCCACGCTGGTGACAATCGCGACACTTGATTTCGCCTTCGTCATGCTCGCGGAATCCTCGCTGTCCTTCCTCGGCATAGGCATTCAGGCCCCGGAGATTACATGGGGCCTGATGGTCAGCCAGGGCCGGCCGTACCTGACGAACGCCTGGTGGCTGTCGTTCTGGCCGGGTCTTGCGATCATCCTAACGACGCTGTCGCTCAATCTTCTGTCGAACTGGATACGCATCGCGCTCGATCCCACGCAACGCTGGCGCCTTGAAATGGGAGGACGGAAAAATGGCTGAACACCTGCTTGAAGTGCGAAACCTTTCGGTCGAGTTCCACACGGCCGTCGGCACCGTCAATGCGGTCCAGAATGTCAGCTGGCATCTGGATCGGGGCGAGACGCTGGCGATCCTCGGCGAAAGCGGTTCGGGCAAGTCGGTCTCCGCCTCGGCGATCATGAACCTGATCGATATGCCGCCCGGAAAGATCACCAGCGGCACCATTCTGTTCAATGGCCGCGATATGCTCGCCATGAACGCTGAGGAACGCCGCGCGATCAACGGCTCGAAGATCGCCATGATCTTTCAGGATCCACTCGCGCATTTAAACCCGGTTTACACGGTCGGCTGGCAGATCACGGAAATGATGACCGTGCACGGTGCCCAGAGAGGTGCGGCACGCCAGCGAGCGCTGGACCTCCTGAAGCGCGTCGGCATCCCGCAGCCGGATGCGGCCATGCACAAGTATCCGTTCCAGTTTTCGGGCGGCCAGCGTCAGAGGCTGATGATAGCCATGGCGATCGCTTGCAAGCCGGACATCCTCATCGCCGACGAACCGACGACGGCCCTCGATGTGACCGTGCAGGCGCAGGTGCTGGAGCTTCTGGAGGAGCTGCAGCAAGAAACCGGCATGGGGCTACTGCTCATCACCCACGATCTCGGCGTGGTCGCCGAGATCGCGGACCGCGTGGTGGTCATGAACACGGGGCGGATCGTCGAAACCGGTAACGCCGCCGAAGTCTACCGCAACCCGCAGCATCCCTATACGAAGAAGCTCATCGACGCAGCGCCCGGCAAGGGCGACATGCCCGAAGGGCGGGAACGGACGAGTGAGCCTCTGCTGAAGGCCGTCGGTCTGCAGAAGAACTACGGTGCGTTCCATGCCCTCAAGGGCGTCGATCTCACCATCATGCCGGGCGAGACCGTGGCGGTGGTTGGCGAGAGCGGATCCGGCAAATCGACGCTCGCCCGCGCTATCCTGCGCCTCGACGATCCCGATAGGGGCGAGGTGCTCTATCGCAGCCGTGATCTTCTCAAAATGAATCCGCGTGAACTGTTCGGCCTTCGCCGCGATCTTCAGATGGTGTTTCAGGATCCGACGCAGTCGCTCAATCCACGCATGACCGTCTACCAGTTGATCTCCGAGGCCTGGGTCATCCATCCGGACATCCTGCCGAAGGTGCGCTGGAGGGAGCGGGTGGCAGAGCTTCTGGTCAAGGTGGGGCTTAAGCCGGAAATGGCCGGCCGCTACCCGCACCAGTTCTCCGGCGGCCAGCGCCAGCGCATCGCGATCGCCCGGGCTCTGGCGATGGAGCCGAAGCTGATCGTCTGCGACGAAGCGGTCTCGGCCCTCGACGTGTCGATACAGGCGCAGGTCATCGCGCTGCTGGACGGGCTGCGCCGGGAGTTCGGCCTGTCCTACCTGTTCATTGCCCATGACCTGCCGGTCGTGCGCGATTTCGCCGATCGCGTCATTGTCATGAAGAGCGGGGAGATCGTCGAGGAAGGTCCGGTGCGGCAGATCTTCGAGGCGCCCGCGCAACCCTATACGCGCGCCCTTCTGGCTGCGAGCCTTGATCCGGATCCGGAAATCCAGGCGACCCGCCGAGCCGCCCGAAATCTTGATGAAGGACTTGTTGTTGCATGAACCCCGATGTTCTCGTTGCCTATCCCTTGCGTCCCCGCCAGATGGCGATGCTGGAGGAGACCTACGCCGTCCATCGTCTCGATCTTCTGGCTGGCGCGGCGCGTGACGGCATGCTGGCCGAGGTCGGTCCGCGGTGCAGCGCCATGGTCGTCAACGGGCATGTCGCGGTCGATGACGCGTTTCTCGCCCGGCTCCCGGCCTTGAAACTGGCCGCCTGTTCATCGGCGGGTTTCGACCAGATGGATGTGGCGGCGATGACCCGGCGCGGCGTTACGCTGACCAACACGTCCGACGTGCTGCTCGACGACGTGGCGGACATGGCCCTGCTGCTCATGCTCGCCGCCCGCCGCCGGCTGGTCGTCGGCGATCGCTACGTTCGCTCCGGCGACTGGGGACGCAAGGGCATGATGCCGCTAACGACGTCCACGGCCGGCAAGAAAGCCGGCATC
>Ga0247823_10004420_pt1 | contig 11281 bp, 5 predicted proteins | sample 13C_PalmiticAcid_2_FD_192426 | JGI IMG/M metagenome (GOLD analysis project Ga0247823, IMG submission 192426) | Soil microbial communities from agricultural site in Penn Yan, New York, United States - 13C_PalmiticAcid_Day30 | ecosystem: Environmental > Terrestrial > Soil > Agricultural land...
CATCCGGCATGTCCGAGCCGCCGTTGCCCACGTTCGACACCGCGCCGTCACGACCGATGACGAAACGCACCCCGACGCGGCCCTGGAGGTTCGGGTTGTTCCGCAAGCCGTTCTCGTAGCAAAGGCGGAAACGACCGAAGTTCTGACGCACGATGCGCTGGATGACCTCGGGCGGGAGACGACCGCTCACGCTCGTGGCGCCCATACGCACCTGCGGCGGCTTCGTGCGGTGCGACCCCGACAAGCGGCCGTGACCGGAGCCGAAGCCCTGGCCCGTGCCGGAGCCCGCGCCGTGGCCGATCGTGCCGATCGAGCCGAGACCGATACCCTCGCCGCGGCCACCGCCGCCCTCGCCGATACCGGACAAACCGAGGCCGCCCGCGCCGAACGAGTCGCCGATGTTGTCGCCCCACATGTTGCCGCGGGCCGACAGCGCGTCGTTGCCGAGCGAATCGTCGCGACCCCAGGGCGCCGTCGGCGCGTTCGGATCACCACCGGCGCCCGAGTTGAGCAGACCGATCATGCCGAACTCTGCCGCGTCACGCAGGGCTGCCTGCCGCGCGATGTGCGGATCGGCGTTGTCCGCCGGGCCTTGCACGCCGTACCGGTTGCCCGACGATTTGGTGTTCGGGTTACCCATGGAACCCTCTTCACCCTTCGCGCGCGTGCCCGTGCCGCCTTCCTTGTTGTCGGCGGAGTTGTCGGCGACCTGCTCGGTCTCCTTCTCCTCCATCTCCTTTTCGGCGGCCGCGTTGAGGAACTGCTGGATCATGAACTTTTGATCGTCCGAGATCCCGTCCTCGTCCGTGGCGCCGAGCGGCGGCATGAAGAACGCCATCGCCGCAAGGAGCCCGAGGTGAACGGCCATCGACAGGCCGTGGTAGAGGTAGTTCTGCGTGTCGAACTGCACGTGCCCCGCGACCACGCGGCCCGCGTTCACCGTCGACACCTGGAAGATCAAGCCGTCCACGTCGATGCGCGCCTTCGAGCCCGGCGGCAGCGCAATCTGGAACGCGCCCGAGAGCTCCGAGCAAGGCTGCGTCTTGCCGCTGTCGATCGCCTGCTGCACCGTCATCTTCGGCTGACCCGCGAGCTCGATCGTGCCCTTCGCGCGAGGCAGGAGCACCACCGAGACCGACCCGCCGCGATCCGCGAGCACCACCGGCGCGCGCGTCGTGCCGATCTTCTCTTGGGGCACGAAGTAATCGCACTTGAAGTTCTTGCTCTCCTCCTCACCCACGTAGAAGGAGCGCGGCGGCGTCAGGTGCGAGACGTGCAGGATCATCTGATCCCACATGACCATCACCTCGACGGACGCGGAGGGCGTCTCGACCTCCTCGTTCGGGACGTCCGGGCCGCTCTTGACGAGCTGGTACGTGTACGATCCCTCGGGCGCGTCGTGCGGCACTTCATCATGCGCGGGCGGCTTCGGCTGCGCGAAGGGGTTGTTCATGCCGAACGGGTCGCCGCCGCCGCCGAACGGGCTCGGCGCCGCCGCAGGAGCGGCCGCGAACGGGTTGCCGCCTGCCGCTGCGAACGGGTTCGCCGCAGGAGTCGCGCCAAACGGGTTTGCCGCCGGAGCCGCGGCAAACGGGTTGCCGGGCGCCTTCGCCGCGCCCCCCGCGACCGCCACCGGCTCGGCCTTCTCGAGCACGATCTTCGTGCCGCCGATCTGCAGCTGATCGTTGGCCTTGATCTTGACTTTGTTCACCCGGGCGCCGTTCACGAGCGTCCCCGGCTCGTTGCCGAGGTCGATCAGCGTGATGTCCTCGGGCGACGCCACCTCGATGACGGCGTGCATGCGCGAGGCCAGCTCGTCGTCGACGCGCAGATGGCTCTTCGGGTCCTTTCCAACCTTGACGATGTCCTGCGTCACCGTCTCTCGACGCACGAGCGCTTCATTCTGGTAGAGCGCGAACGTGAGCGCGACCTTCTGCTTGCCTTCCATCGTGAGCCAGCCTTCCCTGCCTTTTGCGTCCGCCGTCGCCCGAGGCGACCAGAAACCCCGGGTTCGGGGCATCGAATATTACTCAGGGACTCGTGTGCCTTCCCAAAAAGGCGATGGAGCCCTTGGATTCATCGCTGCGGCCCTGCGATCGCGTTCCCCGCGTTCGCTCGAAACCGCAGCCAGAGCCCCCCACACGAGTCCCCGTGTCTCCTCAGAGATTCTCGACCGACTTCAGCATCTCCGGCACGAACGACGTGCGCGGACGGATCAGGGTCGTGCGAACCGGGCCGGGACGAACGCGGATCGTCGCGTCGGTCGGCCCGAAACCACCGGCGTTGAGGGGGTCGTCCGTGAACTCGTATCCGTACCCCTCATCCTTCTTCCCACCGGCGCCGGCTTTGCCCTGGGCAAACGCAAACGACGACACGAGAAGAACGCCGACACCAGCGACCAGCGCAGCACCCAAACGCGTTGACCTCTTCATCTTCAAGCCTCCTCGCCAGTCTTCGCCGTATTTTCAGTCACATCGTATCGTCCCTGAAGGGACGTGGTCAACGGGATCCGAGCCAGTTTCGTTCGAGACTCTCTCGACCTGGCCTAAAAAGACATCCCGAACGACCCAAGGTTCCCGGAGGATCAAAAAAAGGCCCGCGGTGCCGTCCTGGACACCGCGGGCCTTTCCCTCACTGAGGCGGCGGGGCAGCACCCTCGGGCGGCTTCGCATCGCCGCCCTCCTCGGTGCCCTTGGCTTCCGCCTCGGCGGCGCGGTTCTTCGCCTCCGCCTCGGCCGCCTTGCGCTCTGCCTCGGTCTGCTTGTTGAAGTCGATGATCTGCTGGATCTCTTCCATGCGCTCCTTCGAGCGCTTCACCGCATCCGCGTACTCGGACGCGCTCCCAGCCTTGGCGATGAACTCGCCGAAGAGCTGCTTCGCCGCGAGGAGCATCGGCTCGGCGTCCTTGCCACCCGACTTCGCCTTGTACTCCTGCGTGAGGATCGCGTCGTTGTAGTACGTCTCCGCCCGTTCCGGCGCGAGCTTCTTCGCCTCCGCCAGCTCGGCGGCGGCTGCTGCGACCATCTTGTCGAAGTTCGAATCGTCGATCTGACCACGAAGCGCCAGCGCGAGCCCGAGGTGCGCGTCGTAATCGTTCGGCCGCATCTTCAGCGCGGCGCGATACGCCTCCTCCGCCTGCGCGAACCCGCGGAAGCTCAGGTTCACGGCGGCGAAGTTCATCTGCGCCTCGTAGAAGGTCGGGTCGAGCTTGCGCGCCGTATTGAACGCGCTCACCGCGCCGTTCAGGTTGCTGAGCTCGACCTGGATCATGCCGGCCGTGTTGTGGATCGGCGCGTAGTTCGGGTTCTTGCGGATGGCCTGCGAGCAGACCAGAGCCGCGAGATCCAACGCCTGCGTGTCGATCTTCTTCTCCTTGCTGACGTTCGTCGCGACGCCCTTCTTGGAGGAACGACCCGCCTTCACCTTCGCCGACTCCATGTAGATCAGCGCGAGCAGATTGAACGCCGGCAGATACCCGTCATCGACGGCCAGCGCGCTCTGCGCGTAGCGCTTCGCGTTCTGCAGGTCCGTGCGACCGTCCTTGTCCGGCTGCACGTTGTTGCGCTTCATGTGCAACATACCGAGCTGGACGAGGCCCTCGACGTTCTGGAACCGCGCGTCGACGACCGCTGCCTGGTAAAGCTCGTTGATCGCCTGATCGATCGCCTTCTCCTGCGACTCGGCGAAGGAGTAGATCGCGAGCTGCACCCGTGCGCGGTGGAACTTGGGATCCGCGTCGAGTGCCTTCTTGAAATACTCCTTCGCCTTCGCGTCCTGCTTGCAACGCTGATGCGAGACGCCCGCGTTGTAGATCGCCTCGACCAGCGTCTTGCCGCTCTGCTCGTCGGCAGCGTCGAGGAAAATCGCCGCCGCCTCCTGGCAAGTGGCCTCGGTCCAGTCACGGGCCTTGTCGTGCTTGTTGAAGGTCTCGAGACCGTCCTTGTACTTGTTCGCCGCAGCGACGGAGACCGAGTTGCCCTTGCTGTCGACGATCGCCGCGCCGGTCTTGGGATCCACCGCGGGCTTGCCGCCCGTTCCCCCTCCCCCACCGCCGCAACCAACCGCGGCAGTGAGGGCAGCCGTCGCCACAAGAATCGAAAATCTCTTCATGGCTCGCTCCCTTAGTTCTTCTTGGTGGTGGCGCCCTCGATGGCGGCCTTCTCGGGTGACGTGCCGGGCTTCGCCTCGGCGGGCTTGTCGCCCGTCGCCGGCGCCGCCGCAGGCTTGTTCTCGGCTTGCGGAGCATCGCTCGCAGGCGCGAACGCCGTACCGTCGAGGTTTACCGGCTGCGCGCGGTCGCTGAGACCCGAGTTCACCCGCGACGGCGAACCTCGGAACTCGTCGATGAGGTGGTACTCGGCGCCGTAGTTCTTCGACAGCCACACCTCGCAGGCACGCGAGTACTCATCGAAGAACTGATACTTGACCGAGTAGTCGAGGCACTTCTTGAAGGCTGCCTTCGCAGCCAACTTCTGCGGCTCGCTCGCCTCGTCGAGCTTCACGTAGTACTCGCCGCGGAGCTCGGCGTAGCTGAGGTCCGTACCCGGAACCATTCCGTTGCCCTTCCACTCCTTCGGGATCGGCGCGGCACGGAACTCGGCGACGAACTTGCTCCACATCTGACCGACGCGCGAACCGGCGGCGATGACCCAACGAGGCGGAGGCAGCGGCTCGAGGTTGACGATCTTCACGTACTCGTTCGAAGCATCCTCGATGGCCGGCCGCTTCTTCTTGATCCAGTCCATGACCTTGGTCTGGATGTGCTTCATCACGTCGTCGCGCTGACCAGATCCCTTGTATTCGGGGAACCTGATCTTATCGACTTCCTTCCTCTTCAGCTCCGCGAAGAAGAAGAGCGCCTCGCCGACGGCCGTGAGCGACTTGCCGAGACGGCGGATCTTCTCTTCGTCGCCGCCGCCGATGGAATCGAGCTTCTTCAGCGCAGCCTGCGGATCCTTCCAGTAACCGCGGACCTTGTTGTACTCGGGCGTCGCACTCGACGGGTTGTTGATCTTCGTGAAGACCCGCCCGAGCAACGCGTGCGCCTGGATCTGGACATCGAACGTCGCGTTGCGATCGATCTGGCCCATCGCCGAGCTGAGCCGCCGCCGCGCGCCGTCCCAGTCTTCCTTGTCGATGTAGTGAGACCCGATGGCGAACGCGATCTTCGCTGCCTCAGTCGGCTTCTGCGACCCGTAGTTCTTGTTGAAGAGGTCGGCGTCCTTGATCGCCTGATCCTCTTGGCCAAGACCGAGACGGAGCACGACGGCGTCCTGAAGCGCCTCGGCCGCCTTATCCATCTTCGGGTTCTCGCGCGAGAACCGCTCGTACCAGTTCGCCGCCTCGTCGTAGACCGCGATCGCCTGGTAGTTACCGCCGATCTCGTAGATCGATTTCTTCGCGAGCTCGGTCTTGTCGAGGTTGTACTTCGGGTTCAGCAGGATCTGACGCGCCGTGATCGACTTCGCGATGAGGCGCGCGGCCTGGAACGCGCGGGCCGCGTTGTAGAGGATCTCCTCGGCCTTATCGCAGGAGGCTTCCTTCTTCTCGCACGCCGCTTCGCCGTACTTCTTCCACAGGTCCATGTAGGCCTGCGCGCCGCGCTCGTACATCTTGATCGTGTCGACGCCCTGGCCACCGGCGTCCGCCGACTCGATGAGCTTCTGCGCGCGCAGACGCTCGATGTCGCGCTGGATGCGCGTCAGGATCCCGCACTGCTCGGCGTTCTCCTTTTCCTTGCCGCCCTTGCAGTACAGGTCGATGAACTTGGGCACGTCCTCGGCCATGTTGTCGTAGCAGGAGGGCCGCGCCGGCTCGGAGTTCGAACCGAGGATGTTGAGCGACTCGAGGTAGAGCTGCGTCGCGTAGATGCCGACGTCCTTGTCGGAGTGGTTCACCGCCACGTCGCGGAACGCGTACGCCGCCTCCTCCCAGTGCTGCGCCTCGAAGTACGTGCGGGCGCGCGCGTACTTGACCTCGACGTAGTTTTCCTGGGCTTCCTTGTCGTTCTCCGGCGGCTTGATGTAGCAAATGTACCGGTTGAACGCGGTCAGCATGCCCTTCTGGTTGTCGGTCAAATCCTTCGGGGCCCACTTGGCCTTGTCGGCCTTCTTGTCGCCCTTCTTGCCACCGTCCGCAGCACTCGGGAGCTGCCCGGTGCCCCTCCTCTCCGAGCCGTCCTTGTGCATCTCGGTGTAGATGTTCTGGTAGCAGAGCACCGCCGCGAACGCGGCCTCGGGCGCGAGCGGGCCGCTCGGATCCTCCGCGACGACCGAGTCGAAGGCCGGGCCGCACTTGGCCCAGTCCTTGTTGAAGTACGCGAGGTCGGCCATCGCGTACTTGATCTTGAAGACGTTCGGCCAGTCTTCCTTCACGATGCGCGGGAACTCGAAGCGCGCGAACTGCTCCTGCTTGAAGTTCTGCACGACGCGCTCGTAGAGCAACGTCGCGAGCGTCATCGTCTTCTTGTCACCCGTGCCGCGCACGCCGCCTGATCCGACGGCCTCGAGGTGCCACGCCATCGCGGTCTCCGTGAGAAGACCCGCGGTCGCGTTCGAGCACTTCAACTTCATGTCATCGGGGTGCCCCTCGCTGATGAACTTGTTGTGCACCTCGAGCATCTGGTCGAGCTCGCCCTTGATCGAGTCCTTGTTGCCGGACTTCATGGCCAGCGTGGCCTCGGTGATGTGGCCCTGGTACTTGCAGTACTTCGGACCACGATCGCGGACCATGAGGTCCTTGTAGAGCTCGATGCCCTCTTTGTAGTGGCCGGTGTCCAGGTAGTTCTGGCCGAGGTCGTCGAGCATCTTGAGCGTCTTCTCGTTGTTGACGCCGGTGTCGCCCGAGAGCGGCTTGAAGAAGTCGTGCGCGGCCTTCGGCGCCGCCGCGAGTGCGTACACCGGGATGATGTCGCGCCGCGCGGAGTTCGCGAGCTCCTTCGCGTTCGGCAGCTGCTGGTACTGCATGCCGTACTCGATGGTCTTCTTGAACTCGGTGAGCGCCTTCGGGAACTCGCCCTGGTTCCAGTACACGTAGCCGAGCTTGTAGTGCGCGTAGCCCCAGACCTTGTTGTCCGGCGGCGGGTACTTGACGACCTCCTGGTACGACTGCTCCGCGAGCTGCCACTTGGAGGGATCGCCCTGCGCCTCGTTGAAGAAGAGCTCGCCGAATGCGAGGTACGCGTTCGGGATGAACTTCGACTGCGGCCAGTTCTGGATCAGCTCGAAGTACACCTTGCGCGCTTGATCGAGCTGGTTGGCCTGCTCGTACTCGTACGCGAGGTAGTAGAGCACCTCGTCCGTGCAGCCCGTGCTCTTCGTCGGATCCTGCGCGTTCGAGCTCTGGCACCACTTCGGGTAGCCGGTCTTCAGCAGCGAGTAGTACTTGATCGCCTGCTGCCGCGCGGCGACGAGGATCTTGTCGGCCTTCGCCGCCTCATCACGGAACCCCTTCTCCGCCTTGGGGTTCTTGCGCTTCGCCTCGTCGGCGTTGATGCTGTTCTCGGTCTTGTCGCGGAACGCGGCCGACTCGAGCTCGACGTACCCCTCGGCCAGACGCCGCATCAGCTTCGGACGATCGGGCGCGTTCTTCGGGGTGTTCGAGAAGAGGCTCTCGAGGCCCTGAATCTCGGTGATGAGCAGCTGGCGCGAGCGCGCCGCCAGCCGGTTGCGACGCTCGTCGCGCTGCGCGGCGTTCATCGACGCCGTCGGGTTCGTCGGCTTGAGCTGGTCGTCCCGCTTCTTCAGCTGAACGCCCTGCGGTGCCGACTTGAAGCTCATCGCCGGCTTCTTGCCAGCGCTCTGCTTGAGGGACCCGCCGGGGCACTGCGCCAGCGAGTCCTTGGCTTGTTGCGTGATGCATTCATCGGCGGCCGACGCCGGGCCCGTCGCGACGGCGGCGGTGAAAAGTGCTGCTGCGCCCGTCACGAAACGGAGCCGTCGCAGCGCACTCACGTTGGACTGCTTCATCGTCGTCATCTCCTCAACTGATAACTCGCAACCCGGAGGCGGCTTTGCCGCAATCCCCCCGGGGCGGCGCGACACGTCGCCGCCCCCTCGGGCCTCCCGCTACTTGCCGCACTTCGACGTGACGACCTGCCGGTAGAACCCGAGCTCGTCGCGCCAGTACTCGCCGTTGAACGGCCACAGAACGTGCTCGTCGTCCGGCTTGACGACGCCGAACACGAGCGCTTCTTCCTTCGTGAGCTGGCCGCTCACGACCTCTTGATCGAGCTTGTTTCGCTCGGCAGCCGTAATGTCGATGAGGATCTTCGAGGCGTCGCGGAGGTGCTCGTTGAGCTCGTCGAGGTAACGCTGGTAGCGCTCCCGCGCGAGGGTGCCGGCGTTGCGCACCGCGAGATCACGCGCGAGCGAGAGCGCGTCCGTCACGTCGCCCCCGACGGGCGAGTTGCGGAACGCGGCCGGCGCCTTCTTGTAACGAGCGTCCTCCTCGTCGAGCACGCGCACGTACTCGAGGTTGCGGAGCAGCTGGCGATCCGAGAGCGCGTTCTCGACGATCGGCTTGACCGTCGGCGAGAGCGCCGCCTTGCCCGCGCGCACGTCCTTCAAGAAGTCGAAGAACTTCGTCTCCGCGTCCTCACCCTTGAAACGGTTGAGGATCGCCTCGAGCTCCTTCTTGATCGGCTCGTAGCGCTTCCGCATGCGCGCCACGATCGTCGTCGCGTCCTGGTACTGGCAGATCGTGAACGAAATGACTGCCTTCAGGATGTCCGCCTCCGGATAGAAGGCGTTCGGAAAGTACGGCGACTCGATCGTGTGCATGTTGCCGAGCGCGTGCGGGTAATCGCCGGCCATGAAGTACGCCCACGACTGCTCGAAGAGCGCGTCGAGCCAGTACTCGCTGCCCACGTCGACGCGGTTCCAGTACTTGACGGCCGCGCTGAGCTTGTTGCCGTCGATCTTCGGAACGCTGTTGTCGTCGAGACGGACCGACGCCGAGTAGTACGTGCGGGCCATCGAGAGGAACGCGAGATCGCGCATGCGGCTCTCGTCCTCGACGCCCTCCACGCCCTCGTCGAGCGCCTGCACGATGCGCTGGAACGACTTCACCGCGGGCACCGACTTGCGGAGCTGCACGTTCGAGATGCCCGTGAAGAACTGGGCCTGAACGTAGTACTTGCTCTTCGCGTCGACCTTCTCGAAGAGGCTGATGGCCTCCTCGTAGTTGCGGTTGCGGTACTTGTACCGGCCGAGCAGGTAGTTGAGCTGCCAGTAGAGATCGCGCTGTTGCGGGTTGTTGAACCGCGCGACCTGCTCGCTCTTGTACTTGCCGACGCGCTCGATGATGTCGGCAGGCTCGGGGAGCTGCGTGGCGAGCTTCGACAGCCAGAGCAGCGTCTCGTTGAACTTGAGGTGATTCGTCTTGTCCGCGATCTCGGAGAAGATCGCGTAGCTCGCTTGATAGAACTGAAGGCGATAGAGCGCGATCGCGAGGTGATACTGCGCGATCTGCTTGTTGCCCTCGTCGTCACCCGTCTCGCCGTCGACGACGCGCTTCAAGAGGAGCGCGGATTCGCTCCATCGCTCCGCGTCGAACAGTCGCTTTGCTTGCGCCGCTTCCTCGGTCATCTGGCCCGCGGTCACGGGGCCGTCGGCCTCGTCCTCGAGCTCGATCTCCTTCGGAGCGGCCTTCTTGTCGTTCTTCTTGGCGTCGCCAGCCTTGGCTGCCGGCGCGGCCGGAGCCTTGCCTTGCTGGGCAAACGCCGTCGGCGCCGCGAGCATGGCAGAAGCAAGAAGACAGAGAGTAGCCAGCCCTTTCCGCATTCGTCGTTCCTCGTCGTTCGGAGGTTGAGGTCGATGAAGGCGACCCGAACCGGCCCAGGTACCGTTCGTCAGCGGCTAGATCCGCAGTGGACGGGGCCCTTCGCAGTCGCAGCTCCCCGTGTTGACGTGACCGGGAGCGATGACCAAAAACTTCAATGAGAATCAGCGGATACTTGCGTCTGGCCGCGGATGGTAAAATTATGACGGTTGGCTTGTCAAGCGGCGGTTTCCGGGCGCAGCGCGGTCCACGTGCCGCTTCCGACACCTCTCCAGGGAGTGCCTTGGGGCACGCCAAGGACGCGACGGGGTCGCGGGGCGATCCCGAGTCATACCCAGACCGACCCCCATGGACGAAAACCGGCGGCAGTCCGTCGAGTTGTGCATCGAGGAGGTTGACGGTCCATCGCCCCTTCGATTAGCGTCCTCGCTGCTGGCGTCGTTCGCTGTCCTCGACGTGGACGCGCGGGCGGCGCGTCGCGCTCGCGCGTCCCTCATGGAGCAGGGGCGCCCCGGCCCAAGGAGCACGATCTGATGACCCGTTCGATCCTGTCCGGCATGCTTGGTCTGATCAGCGTACTCGCCCTGGGCGGCCTCCCGGTCGCCTGTCAAAGCGGCGGCGTCGGGGATCCCTGCGTCCCCGAAGACGAGTACAAAACCGACTTCGCCGGCTTCAAAGTGACCGAGGAGAACATCGAGTCGCGCTCCTTCCAGTGCCAGACCCGTATCTGCCTCGTGAACCACTTCCAAGGCCGCGTGAGCTGCCCCTACGGGCAGACGAAGCCCGCGACCGGCGGCGCCGCCACGAACGGCTGCCAGACGGCCGGTTCGGCCGCGGAGGACGCGAACAAGGCCTGCTGCATCCCCGGCACCGACACGGTGATCGAGGCTGAGGTTTGCGGCCAGTGCGCACCCGACTCGCAGCGTGACGCGGCGCAAGCCGTGTACTGCTCCTGCCGGTGCGGCGTGGCCGATGGCGAGCCGCCGGATCCGAACTTCAACTTCTGCGAGTGCCCGACCGGCTACTCGTGCGAGCAGATCCGGCCCAACGTGGGTCTCGGCGATCCGCTGCTCACGGGCAAGTACTGCATCAAGCAGGACACGAAGTTCGTCACCGAAGGCACCTGCGGCACGGTCAAGGGCCACTACAACGCGCAGCAGTGCAAGGGTGTCGGCACGGCGAGCGATACCTGAAACGAGCTGCGACGCGCGCGCCCGTGACGCGTCCTCCTCGTCCCTCGCCTACCTCTCCCGAAGTATTTCCTTCTCCCGATATCCGAATCATCTCGCCGCGCGATGCGCGTCATCGCGTAGGTGCGCGCGCTGAAGACGCGGCCGCTGATCACTTCGTTCGTGCAGGATGCACGATCCTCGGACGCAATGTGCGCGTGGGGCGTGCCGAGATCGATCTACTCGTGCGCGACGGTGTCGTGATCGTGGTTGTCGAGGTTCGCACGCGCGGTCCACGAAGTTACCAGCGCGCGCTCGACAGCATCGACGCA
>Ga0247823_10004421_pt1 | contig 11279 bp, 11 predicted proteins | sample 13C_PalmiticAcid_2_FD_192426 | JGI IMG/M metagenome (GOLD analysis project Ga0247823, IMG submission 192426) | Soil microbial communities from agricultural site in Penn Yan, New York, United States - 13C_PalmiticAcid_Day30 | ecosystem: Environmental > Terrestrial > Soil > Agricultural land...
CCGCCAGATCGAAAGTGAATCCCCCGGTTACGGGGCGGTTCACGGCGCGCTATTGAACCTTGAGCTCTTCAATAGTCTTGCCAGCTGCAAGTGCTTCGGTCAACCACCTCGGCTTCGGACCGAACCCAGACCAGGCATTGCCCGCGTCATCCTTGAACTTGATGATTCCCGCGCCGGCCCGGACCTTCTTCACAGGAGCGGTTTCCGGCGGCGGGCTAACAGCTTCCGGGCTAGCACGTCCAATGCGGCCACCAGTGTCGCGCTTTCCCTTCACAGCCCCGCCGAATCCCAGATCGCTCGACGTGATCGCGTAGTAGGCGATCGCCTCCTTGATGCGCTCAACGACACCAGCCTTCTCATTGGCCACGATTGACGCCGCTCGTTCCTTGAGCTTCGCAATCTCGAGGTCGATTTCCTTGAGTGTCTGGGTGGGTTCGACAATCCGGGACTTTGCAACGGCGGTACGGGGTGTCTTCATGAGTGTCATTTGAGTACGAACAGGCGCTCAGTCTAATGGAGACTGAAGTCAATCGCTTCTGCTCGGTATCGATGGACTATCTCGGGCCGCAGCACGCTGGGCAGTCCTATTGCAGTCGACTTCCATTGCTCAGGTCATTTTCATGAGAACAACGGGGGTTCGAACAGAGCACGTGTCACATTGGCCGGTACTGCTGCAAGCTCGGACTCCTCGGTCGGCTCTCGATCGTGGCCGGAATTTACTGGCGTCACGACAACTTGGCCTGAACTGATGGCAAGGCCGTCGTGCGCCAACATGCGCAGACGCGCCACCCTCCTTCGGCCTTTCGACAGGCAAGCCAGCGCGTCGAACAGCAAGGGATCGTCGCTTCGGCAAACGTCCAGCGTGACACGGATGCGTGTTGCGCCGTAGACCGGGCTGAGGCTACTGCTGCGCTTCATTGCTTACGCTCGCCACACCCTCGACATCCATCAGATTCCTCCCCGCGATCTGGAATCCCTTCACGTTCGCATACATCGGCTCCCGCACCACCTGGATCTTGTGGTTCGGAAACGCCGCCTTGATCGCGTCCTTGAACATGAAGGCGCCGCCACCCACGAGGATCACGTTCTGGATGCTGTAGTCCTCCGTCACCCATTCCATCATCGACGCCACCGCACGGCGCGCGACCGCCCGCGCTGTCGGAAGGATGGGCGTGAGGTCGAACGGCTTCTGGTAGATCAGAAGCGGCTTTCCGCTGCGAAGCGCGGCATCGATCGCGGGGAGATCACTGTAGGGCCGGCCGATCTCGCTGCTGATCTCCTGCGCGATGGTCTTCAGTACGTCGGACATGCCACGGTTCACAGAGCTGCTGACCTTCAGAACCAACCGCATGCCGCGCGACAGCAACCAGTCGAACGTCCGCGATCCCGGATCGACGATCAGGCTCTGCTCGCTCTCGATGGTCTTTTGCTTGTGGTACGCAGCCGTGTAGAACACCAGCGCGCCCTGGGGCTGCGCCAGCGCAACCGCCCTCCTCACCTCCACGGTTCTACCGCCTCCAACCTCGTGTACCCCTGTCATCAACCGCTCCAGGAATGCCTTGCGGGATTGGAACGACGAGACCGGCAGTCCCACCACGAGCAGGTCGATTACGCCGACCTTCATGAAACTCAACGCGCCACGGGCAAGTGCCAGGTACTCCGGCGTCTCGACATACTGGTCATGCAACTGCGTGGCCCTGAAGTTGTCCGCCGCCAGGTGAACATCCGGCCCCACCTCATAGAACAGCCCATCGATGGGAATGGCCACCGTTCTTCGCCGTTCCGCCGATGGCCGGCTTAACGGGTCCTTGGCGCTGGTGTAGGCCAGCGACGGGAAGCTCGCGCACTTGATGTCCTTTTCGGTCTGCCCCAACACGTACTTCGTGTTTCCGAAGCCCACATCGATCGATCTGACCACCATGCTCATGGCGAGCTCCTCGTTCAACGGCGATGGGCAGAGCGTCCGAGAAGCCCCGTGCATCGACAACCAAGAATGCCCCGCCTTTTTGCCGGCGTTTCAAACACAGCTCCCGACTTGCATGCCCAATGTCGCGACGGCGAGGACCTCCAAGAATGGCGCAGATCTGTCTGCCCAAGTTGAAGAATGCTTCGACTTCGGGATTGGGGCGCCATGTGCAGAGCCAGCTTGTTGAACTGTGCTTCGACCACGCCGCTTGTGTCATCGAGGTTCACCTCGTATCTGAGGCCAGTTTTCCAGATCGCATTCGCATCCAGAGGCGACTTCGGACGATGTCAACCCTCCCTCACGGACTGGCGGCTAAACGCGTCCCGCGATCTGGAGCAACCCAAAAGCGACCATCGGCCATTCGGCAAAACACCTTCGCCCCACCATTGACAGCCAGCTCCGCCAGGAGTCCACTTGAGCCTCCCAAAGGCCCCCTGGCCTTGGCTCCCATCGGTGGAGCCCAATCAGGCGTCGCGGTCGTTACCCGCCCTTCAAGTTCCGGCCCTGAGCCGGGGTGAGCGCTGCCATTGAGCTGCGCTCCGGAGAGTCCACTCGTAGTGAATGCCTGCGTTTGCCAGCCTTCGTGGCTGGGCGATCTTCAAGATCGCGCGCAGTGCGTGCAGAACCAGCGCTAGGCACCTGATGCCTTGCCAGAGTCCCCTTCACCCTTTCGAGCACGCGCTCTTGTGCGGTACGCGGATGTGTTTGCCCAATGGGCTCCAAGCGTGCCTTCGCTCGGACATCTGACGCTCCCTGGACATGGTCAGGGGAGCTACCTGGCAGGTGGGTGAAGCTACGAATCGAGCACTGATCCAGCAGAGGTGACGCGGCAAGACCGCGGCGCAGCGCACAGACCACAAGGTCGTGGCGCACCAAACCTGTCCAGCGCGGAAACGCGCCCGCAGGTCGGATCAACGGTTTCATTTTTAAGAACGACCAGGCCGCCACCTCGGTGCGACGGCGCAAACCAGGTAGATGCCGTGTGGCGTGGCGACACACGGCGGCCAGCAACGACGCTACGAACGGACCTGCTTTGCCCCGCGAGAGCGGAGTTGCAAGGCCAGCCCCGATTTGCAGGGCCTGGCGTTCATCGCCGCGCCCGAAGGAGAAGCTACATGCAGTCTGCAAGCACATCGCGCCAGCGGAGGGCCGACCGCCGAGCCGCACGTTCGTCCCAGAATCCTCGGCAAAGGGGTGCCCCCGCCAAGCGCCACCAGGCATGGGCAGGCCTGAGCGCCGCCGACATCATGCAGCGGCATCCTCCCGGAAAGGTATCTCCCGAGCGGGCATTGGAAATGCTGCTGCACCTGTTCAACGGGCAGCACACGGCCAAGCACAAGAGCGTGTCGCACAAAACCCGGAATGACCGTGCCGTGTTCCTGCGCAAGTTCCTGCGCGAGCTGCGCAGCAGGGCCGGCTTCGCCACGCTGCCGGACCCGCGCAACCTGGGTGGACGCCACATCCAGGCCACCGTGAACCTGTGGCGCGAGGACAAGCTTGCGGCGGCGACCATCCAGACCTACCTCAGCTTTCTGCGCGGATTGGCCCAATGGATCGGCAAACCAGGGATGGTGCTGCCGCCGGCTGCCTATGGACTGCTGCCATCGGAATACCGGCGCCATGAAGCCGCTGAGCGAGACAGAAGCTGGAGCGGCTGCGGTATAGACATCGACCAGCTGGTCGATGAGGTGTGCGCGTACGACCGGCACGTGGGCGCGGCGCTGCGACTGATCAGATGCTTCGGACTGCGTCGCAAGGAGGCGGTCATGATGCGACCGCACGTCTGCGTCGTCCCATTCGAAGCGACGGGCCTGCCGCTGGAGCGCCGCCAGGCCGAGTCGTACCTCTGGGTCCGCCAGGGAAGCAAAGGTGGGCGCCCACGCTTCGTGCCCATCGCCACGGCCGCACAGCAGGAGGCCCTTTCCTATGCCAAGGCAGTGGCAGGAGATGCGGACGCGCACGTGAGCGACCCGAAGCGCGCCCTCAAGCAGAACATCAACCACTTCAGCTACGTGCTGCGCCGCTTTGGACTGACGCTGGCGGACAAAGGCGCAACCGGACACGGGCTGCGCCACGAAGTGCTCATCGAAATCTGGCGCTCTGCAACGGGCACAGAACCACCTGTCCGTGGAGGCGAGCGACCATCGCAAGCCGTCGCGGACGCCGCACGACAGGAGATCGCCGCCACAGCGGGCCATTCCAGGCCACGCGTAGCTGCGGCATACATCGGTGCGTATGGAATGGCGGGCTCGTCCGAGAGGCAAGCCATCGCGCCTGATGACCCGACAGCTGCTCCTTTGCAAGCCAGCGCCTTGGTCGGCGGCGAGATCATCGGAACGCATTGCGATGCTGGCGCAGCCGCGTCGTAGACTGGTGTCCCGGCACGCCACTCGAGGAGCCTGGCCAATGTTTTTCTCGATCGCGTGCGCAGAGTTGATCGAACTCGTGCAGCTAACTTCCAAGATCGCCGCATTCGATGCCACGCTCGCGGCTCGCCGCGAGGTGCAGCCAGAACCAACTGCGCTGGAGCGGCGCATGGCATAGGAGCGCCTTCAAATCGAGCTGATGCAAGAGTATGAACTCACCACTTCTGCCGCGTGAGGTCGCGCGATGGCTTGCAACGATTGGTGGAATGCTGCAAACCCGCTCCGACTGGCGTGACCAATGCCGAGGGTTCGATGGACCATCCCAGGAGCTGCGCGCTGTTGCGGCCTCGGCAACTTCGCACGCGCTCGGCCTGCGTCCCGCTAAACCGAGACACTGTCGATCTCAGACGAACTCGGGATTCAGCAGATCGATGCCGGCGCCTTTGCATTTGATCCAGGGGCCGGAGGGGTGCCCGGCACCGTCCCACCGCGCAAGCGCTGCTTGGGCATCCGCGCGATGCTCGTAGCAGTAGCGGCGGTCATAGCCCGCGCTGCTCAGTCCAACGACCACCGCCGTCGTGAAATTGAATCGTCCCACGGCACAGACCTGCCCCCTTCGCACGCAGACGTCGGCATAGCCCTCCAGCATGAGCCGTTCGACCAGGCGCTGGTCGAGCGCGATGTCGGCAGGTAGCCCGGCTTCGCTGGAGCAGGTGTTGGTGGCAAGCTGCATGCCCGTATTGTGGCTTGCAAGCGATGCTGACTATGGCCGTGCTGCCGCGCCGTGGGCGGGCGCGCCGCCCTCCCGCACATCAGTCCCTGCAGTGTGCGAGGGCAGGATCGTCGGGGTCCACGCCGTTCGCAACCGCCATGGCTCGGTAGTTGGCATGCAGTTCGACGCCGCCATCGCAAACGTCGGCCTTGAACCTCCTCGCATGTAGCCCAGGCGCACCGCGAGATTGTGGTCTGCTCCCCGCAAGAGGAAGCCTGCACAGACTGCTGGCTTCTGGCTCCCGGATTGATGGCAGGAGAACACGTGGTCGCTCATGTCGGCAGCCGTCCTTGCGGAAAGCCGGAACGCCTCGGCAGGAAACTCACCAGCCGCATCGACACGCCAAGGACAGTCGCTGCAAGGACGACGACGGTACGGCCCCTCCGGCCCCGAAACGGACACTACCCGGTGGTCCTCGCCGGCTGGGCGAACCTCGATGACTTGGCGCTCGGGCGCCGACTTGGGAAGCTGTGTAGAAGACATGATGCGGCTCGACGGGGGCAGTGTAGAAGGGCAACAAGCCAGCAAACCCATCTCGACGACAACAGGCTTGCGGCAACCGTTCCTCCCCCGGCTGCAACAAGAATGCGCGTGCGCTTGTCCTGGCGCCGCCCTGTGGCGCCCTGTGGCGCCCACCGAGACCTTGACCGCCGGGGCCTGGGCACATGCGCTACCAATGACACCCCTGCGCGTCTGTCGGAGTCGATCACTGAGGATGCTTTCTTCATCGACTTCAGAGCGTCGGCCCATGCATCAGACCCGGACTCGGACCGCCCTTCGAAGACCGAGGAATTCCCCGCTTCAGACCGCATTGGTCGCTACGGATGGAAACCAGGACGGATCCTGGGTAGCGCCAGGATGCAACGCCCACAGCGATGCACCCGCCAGGCGCAGAAACTTCGACCAGCACCGCAAACTCGGGACTCCGACCGCCATCGCAGGCGGGCCGAAGCTCCAATGGGTTTCGTAGCGATGGCCAACTGGCTCCATTCGGGCAAATGGCCGGCACCCAGTTGCTCGCGGTGAATGGTGCCGGCCAAACCACTTCAAGCGCCTACGGAATGCACTTGCAGCTGCGAGGACGCGTCAGAACAGCCGACGGCCGCATCGTCGGGAGCTGCACTTCGCCCGGCGTCGTCATTTCCGTCTTCGTCGGCTCCTGTCGGCGGCTGCTCGTGAGACGTCGACGCCGCCGCCGTTTCCTCCTCCTCGGCTTGGGTTCGCAGCCGCAGCACGGAGGGCAACCATCCGGTGCCGGCCACGGCCTGTGCGGCATAGGCCACCGCCGCGTCCTTCTTGAGCGCCTGCATGGCTCCATCCGCTGAAGCTCCGGACGCCTCGCCGATCACCTGCGTCGCGCGTGCCTTGGACACGTGTTGGAAGTACGAGGGTCCTGTCGCCGCCCACCATTTCGCCATGTTCAGGCCCAGAGCCCGGGCGATCCCATCGGTACGCTGCTCGGCGGGTTCGGTGCCGTACACCCCGGTGACGGTGAGCGCGACCAAGAAGGTAAACAATTGGCGGACGGTGTCCGGCTCTTGGGCCAGCACCCACGGCAGGAGTTCGGCGGCTATTTCCGGCAGCACTGATTGCCAGTGCGTCCGCTTTGCATCCAGGATCTGCCACGCCCTAGCGGCCTCGATGTCCTCCGCGTCGCTGCGCAGGCCGTAGTGCGTGTCGCTGACCTTGAGCGTCAAGGCGTCCTCGCAGCCGTAGGCCTGCCGGTAGTCGTCCAGCAGAAGGGACTTCGCCATCTGGGCCGTGAGGACAGCGAGGGCCACATCGGAGCGGTCGAGCAACTCGGCCTGGATGGCGGCCACGCGGTGCGCGGTCAGGTTGCGCACGAGCTTCTCGGAATGCACAGGCCGGGTCTTGGGCGCCGGCATGGATGCCAGGGAAGCTGCACCGTTGTCGCCCGTGGCGCTGCTGGCGCGCGTGGCCTGCAACACGCTATCGCGGTCCTCTGGGCGGATCAGGCCGTAACGCACGGCCGGCTCCGCGTCGTTGCCCACATAGACGAGGCATCCCGCCTGGGCCATGAGTTCGGGCGGCCAGACGGTGAGCGACTCCCGGATTGTCTCCCTCTGGGCCGCCAGTGTGTCGCACAGCGCCTCCAGCCGGCTGCATTCCGCCTGGGTCTCGTCGTCCGCCTCGTCCTGGTCGTAGAGTTCATCGATGCGCTGGCTGTGCTCGGCAAGCTGCCGATGCAGATCGGCCATCGTCTCGGCCTCGGCCGGGCGAGGCTCGCGCGAAGCCTTGCGCAGTTCGCCATGGCGAACGTACTCGTCGTGAACATAGCGCGGGCGGACATCGACCCACTTCCAGCCCTCGGCCTCGACCTTCTTGGCCCTGCGCTGGAGCTTGGCGACAGCCAGTTGGTCGAGCAGCGCGGCGTCGAGCAGGTAGACCTTCTTGTCGCTGTCGCTGAAGAGGTCGCGCCGCGTCGGACCACCCGCCCTCTCGTAGGCCTTGACGGTCACGTACTTCGCGACCGGGCTGCGGTCGGACTCGACTTCCCCTTGCGTGAGGATGCGTCGCAGATGGTCGGGGTGGCGGTTCCATGAATCCAGGCCAGCCCAGGCCTGCTCCTGGCGCTCGTGGTCGTCCACCGAGGCCAGCACCATGAGGCATTCCAGGTTGATGCTGCCTTCGCGAAACTGCGCCATGAGCTTCGGGGAGACGAAGGCCAGTTTCATGCGACGCTTGACCACCATTGGAGTCACGCCGAATGCGGCGGCCACATCCTCGACCGACTTGCCCTGGACAACGAGTTTGGCAAATGCTTCGAACTCGTCGGCCGCGTGCATCGGCAGGTGGAAAGCGTTCTCCGCGAGGCTGGCCATCAATCCGAGGTTGGCCGGGACGATGAGCACAGGGACAGGGAAGTTCTCAGGCAGGTCGCCTGCCGCCACCAGTACGGTCAGGGCTTCGAAACGACGACCGCCCGCGCAGACCTCGTAAGTGTTGCGCGGCCCTTGGACGACGATGAGGTTCTGCAGAACGCCGCACTCCTTGATGGAGGCGGCCAGCTCGGGGATGCTGAGCCGGGGGCCATTGCCCGGCGTGCGGGCCTGGTAGTCCACCGACAGCACGAGTTGGTGGAAAGGAATGTGGGTGCGTTGCGAAGCCTGGATGACGGCCTCGAATTCCGCTTTGGACAGTTTCATGGGCACTCCTGGATGGATGAAGGCGGTGGCGGCACATGCGCCGGACCGCAGTTCAGGATCTCATCGGAGGGGACTTGTGCAAGGGACCGGTCCGATTTCAGCCGAGCCTGCAAGAGGTGAACAGGTCAGCGCTTCTGGCGAAGCGCAACGAGCAGAAAGCATTCCCCTGAAGTGGGCTTGGGAATGATAGAAAGCTGCAACCTCGCATCGCTATGCTTTGTCCCGCTGGGCGCAAGCCCCCTACCCACTAGGAAGTGTGGGCTGTTGGAGATCAGGCCTCTTCCGCTTGCCCGGAGCGAAACCCGGGCGCCAATTCCGTTGCGCCGGCATGTCGCCGGTGCAACACACTCTGCGTGGACAACCACGCCGGAACGCAACTTCATGACCACCATCAAGGACGCCCGCCGACTGATCGAGGATGAACCGCTTTCCGACGCTGCTTCCACGATCGCCGATCTGGTCATCGCGTTGGAGTCGGAAGCTTCGTTCAGACTGGAGCGCCTGTATGCGCTGAAACTGTGCGATTTCGAGATCGCCACAGCGCTCATCGACGAGTGGCGGCTGGCCAGGTACTGCGCCAAAAAAGGGAAGTTGCTGGACCTTGCGATGCAGGTACGCGAACTGGATGGGCAGTAGGCCCCTCCCTCAAGCGATCATTCAATTTCAGATCGCATCAAAGCTCTGCGCCATGGGCGAGCTGCTGCTCCTACATGCTCAGGTTGCGCCCCGAGACTGCACTAGCTCAGGTGCAGGTCCGAGTTCGAGTCCGAGTCCGAGTCCGAGTTCGCGCAATTCCTTGAGACATCTCGCCACGGCGACGAACAGCTACAAGCAGACCTGCAGCACGCCGAGTTCCACTTGCGATCTTGGCAACATCCTCGCGAAGATCTTCCCGTCCTCGCACGCGGCCAACGCCAATGCACCTGGCGCTGCACCCCGGATGCAGCCGCCCGCCGCGCCGACCGGTGCTGGTGCTACGGCATCGACTGCAGCACCAACTGCACCGAACGCACCTGGGGCTGCTGCGCAGCCGCAAACCATGGCGCAGGTTGATGTGGAGCAAATGCTCAATGACAAGACCAGCAAACCCGGCGAGAAGCTGAACTGGAAGACCTCCATCGTTGATCTGCTGAAGCTCCTGGAGCTGGGCAGCTCGATGGCGTCCCGAAAAGAGCTGGCCAAGGAGCTGAACTTCACCTGCGACACGAACCACTCCGCTTCGATGAACGTTTGGCTGCACCGGCAGGTGATGAACAAGCTCGCGGCCAATGGCGGCAAGGTCCCGGCAGATCTCAAGGACTGAGCATCTGGTGCAAGCTCGCGGTCGACCGCGCGACGCGCGACGAGGTCGTTGCCGAACAGGTGCAGTGCGCTTTGACCAGCCGGCCCGGCCGTGGGGCAGTGCTGCCGCAAACAGCCGCGGCGTGCGCAGCTGAATGGTCGGACAGGCGGACCCAAGACCTTCAACAGACTCCGGACGTGCGAGTCGTCGGCGCGCCAATGGGGATGAGTCGTCCCTCAGACGCGGCGGTTGCGTTCTTCGAGCCGTTGCTGCACAGGCACCGGTCAGTGCCAGCATTTTCCATGTTCACGGACGCAGCGCGATCGACGGCCATGCCGTGAAGAGAATCGCCACAAGCGCAAGCACGGTCGCTCCACGCGCAAAGCGCTGCTTCCAGCGCGCGAGGTCACCGATGGCATCGTGTCGCTCGAGCCTCAGGTGAACGAGACCCACGGCCGCCAGCGCCACGGCCGTGAAGATCCAGGCCAGCACGTGGTTCCATGTGCGGTGCGACGAGAATTCCGACACTGCCCAGCACGCAATGAACTGGACGAACCAGATCGACAGCGCGGCCAGCATGGGCTGCCAGCTGGCCCAGCGGTTGGCGTTCATGAGCCGCTCCACGGAACCAGGCGTGGGAGCAGCAGCGCGGCGCCGCCTTCGAGCGCGGCGTAGATGAACAGCAAGCGCAACGCCTCCAGCGTTTTGTTCACCGGCGCGGGCACAAGGCCGCGCACCCACCGTGCAAGGTAGTACAGCGCGCTGAGCGCGACGGCAAGGACGAAGACGCCGTGCCATGCCAGCATGGCGAAGATGGAAGCGCCCTGTGCGCTGGCATCGCCGCGCAGGCCCGCGTTCCACCAATCGAGCACATCGACAACCAACGCCGCAACCAGACAGCAAGCGCTCAGCGCCATCAGCGCCGCGCTGATGCCGGACCCGTACGGCAGGCGAGCCAGCGCCGGCCGTGCCGCCCAGGCGAGCGCAGCCGCGGTCGTCAGCAGCACGACGCCACTGATCAGCCCCCCCTGCGGGGCCGCCACGCGCCACCAGTGTGGGTGCGAGCCAGCCAAGTACAAGTAGCTGAACATTGCCATCAGAAAGATCATTCCGAGCACAATGTCGAGCAGCACCGCAGCCCACCAACCGTGCGACTGCGGGCCCGTGAAGTACGTCGGCAGCCGGATTCCTGCGCCGACGTCGACCTGCTTGTGCTCGAAATGGCGGTCACCGCCCCATAACCAGAACATCAAGCTCGCCACGGCTAGCACACCACAGACCGCGCACAGCACCTGCGCCTTCACCGTCAGCAGCAGGAAGAACCCGGCCGTGAACAGCGCCGCGAGGAAGGGCCACCACGAAGGCCCGGGCATGATCTGCAGGTACTGCGGCTCGGCGCGCGAGGTGCTGGTGATCAGCGTCTCGCGATGACCAGTGGCGGTGTTCGGCAGGAAGTAGCGGCCTGCTTCCACGTCCTTGCCCAACTGGGGGTCTGCCCACAACGGCTCCAGGTGGTTGACCACCGGGATCGACCTCACCGCATAGTTGCCCGCGGACAGCCACTCCAGCGTGCCGCCGTTGAAGACGTTGCGCGCGCTGCCGCCCGCTCCACGGCTGAAGCAGCGCACGGCATCGATCAGGAACAGCAGGACCCCCGCGGCGATGATGAACGCACCGATGGTCGAGGCAAGATTAGGCAGGTCCCACAGGCGCCCGGGTAGGTAGG
>Ga0247823_10004422_pt1 | contig 11276 bp, 11 predicted proteins | sample 13C_PalmiticAcid_2_FD_192426 | JGI IMG/M metagenome (GOLD analysis project Ga0247823, IMG submission 192426) | Soil microbial communities from agricultural site in Penn Yan, New York, United States - 13C_PalmiticAcid_Day30 | ecosystem: Environmental > Terrestrial > Soil > Agricultural land...
GAGCAGAATCTGGAGATCGTCACCACCGTGACCCATGCAGAACCCGGCGCGACGTCGCGGCAGGTTGTGCGGTCGGTGCTCGGCGGTACCGCGACCGGCACCTATCTCGGCAAGGTCGCGGTCGCGCGCGATGCGCAGCAAACCGACAGCGCACAGGATGTGAAGGCGATGCTGCTCGAGCGCAGCGCGACCGCCAACGCCAAGCCCGAACTCGAAATCTTCGCCGACGATGTGAAATGTGCGCATGGCTGTGCGATCGGCGAACTCGACGCGATGGCGCTTTATTATCTGCAGTCGCGCGGGCTGCCGCCGGGCGAGGCGAAGAAGCTGATGCTGCAGGCGTTTGTTGCCGGCGTGTTCGATGGCGCCGAGGATGCGGCGCGGTTGCAGGACCTGGCGTTGGCATTGCTGGGGTATTTGGTGTGACCAACCTCCCATCCCCGTTTGTGTCGAGCGAAGTCGAGACACCCACCGGTAGTGCACGCCTTCGTGGTGTCTCGACTTCGCTCGACACAAACGGGCTTAGGGGGCAGTTTCCGGGGCTCGCGGGCAACTGGCACTATCTCGACACCGCCGCGACCGCGCAAAAGCCGCAGGCGGTGATCGACGCGACGGTGAACGCGATGGGCCGCGACTATGCGACCGTACACCGCGGCGTCTATGCGCGCTCGGCCGACATGACGCTCGCTTATGAAGCGGCGCGGCGGCGGATCGCGGCGTTTATCGGCGCGCGCGAGAATGAGATCGCCTTTGTGCGCGGCGCGACCGAGGCGATCAATCTGGTCGCTTACTCGCATCCGAAAAAGGGCCGCGTGCTGCTCTCCACGTTGGAACATCACAGCAATATCGTGCCCTGGCAGCTTGCGGGCTGGCAGGTCGATGTCTGCCCGCTGACCGCGGACGGGCGCATCGATTTGGACGCCGCCGAGACGCTGCTGACCAGCGAACACACGATGGTCGCCTTTGCGCATGTGTCGAACGTGCTCGGCAGCCCGCTCGACGTCACGCGCGCCGCCGAGCTGGCGCACCGTGTCGGCGCCGAATTGCTGGTCGACGGTTGCCAGGCGGTGCCGCGCCTGCCGGTCGATGTGGCAGCGCTCGGCTGCGACTATTATGTCTTCTCGGGGCACAAGCTTTACGGCCCCACCGGCATCGGGGTGCTGTGGAGCAACAAGCTCGATACGCTGCCGCCCTGGCAGGGTGGCGGGTCGATGATCGACCGGGTGACGTTCGAAAAGACGACCTACGCGCCCGCGCCGACCCGTTTCGAGGCGGGGACGCCGGCGATCATCGAGGCGCTTGGGCTTGCCGCTGCGGTCGAATATGTCGAAGCGATCGGCGTCGAGGCGATCCACGCGCATGAGGTCGCGCTCGTCGGAAGCCTGCGCGAACAGCTCGCGCGGCGGAACAGCATCACGCTGTTCGGACCCGAAAACAGCGCCGGAATCGTCAGTTTTGCGATGGCGGGGGTTCATCCGCACGACATCGGCACTATCTTGGACGAAAGCGGGGTCGCAATCCGCGCCGGGCACCATTGCGCACAGCCGCTGATGGAGCATCTGGGGGTACCCGCGACCGCGCGCGCGAGTTTTGGCGTTTACAGCAATGACGATGACGTGGCGGCGCTGATCGAGGGCCTGTCTCGCGTCGAGAGGATTTTCGGATGAGCGAGGATCGGATGATCAAGGTTGAGGAAGTGACGAGCGTCGAGGCGCCGCCCAAAGCGCGCGTCGAGGATATCGAGACCGCGCCCGAGAAGCTGGAGCGCAAGCGCGACTATCTGGAGGGCTTCCTCGCGGCCAAGCCTGCCGAGGTCGCCCCCGGCGCGGTTGGCGGCGACCTGTACGAGGCCGTCGTCAATGCATTGAAGGACATTTTCGACCCCGAAATCCCGGTGAACATCTACGACCTCGGGCTGATCTACAATGTCGAGATCGACGAGGGGCATGTCGTCGTCACGATGACGCTGACCACCCCGCACTGCCCGGTCGCCGAATCGATGCCCGCCGAGGTCGAACTGCGCGTCGGCGCGGTGCCGGGGGTCGGCGATGCCGAGGTCAACCTCGTCTGGGATCCGCCGTGGTCGCCCGACAATATGAGCGACGAAGCGCGCCTCGAACTGGGAATGCTGTGATGACCGAAGTGAAAACTCGTGCACGCCCTGCCGCCGTAGCCCTCACCGTCGGCGCGGAAAACCGCATCGCGACGTTGATGGCATCGGCGCCCGAAGGCGCGATCGGCGTCCGCCTGTCGACCCCGCGCCGCGGCTGTTCGGGGCTCGCTTACTCGGTCGACTATGTCACCGAAGAAGTGAAGTTCGACGAAAAGATCGAAACCCCCGGCGGCGTCTTCTACATCGACGGCGCATCGGTGCTCTACCTGATCGGCAGCACGATGGACTGGGTCGAGGATGATTTCGCGGCGGGCTTCGTGTTCGAGAACCCGAACGCCAAGGGCGCGTGCGGCTGCGGCGAGAGCTTCACCGTCTAACCCGGCGCATTTTTGCGCCGGATATGCTAAGTTTCCCCGTCAAATGAGGGGGGAGCGTCATGGTTCGTGCCTTCTATCTGGCCTATGCGGGCCTGTGCTACGCGATATTTTTCGTTACATTCCTGTACCTTATCGCCTTCGTCGGCAACCTGCCGGTCGTCCCGGTCACCATCGATGCCGCGCGGACGGGGCCGATGGCGACCGCGGTCGCGGTCGATATCGCGCTGGTCGCGCTGTTCGGCATCCAGCATAGCGTCATGGCGCGGCGGGGGTTCAAGGCGCGCTGGACGCGCGTCGTGCCCGAACCGATCGAACGCAGCACCTATGTCCTGCTCGCCAGCCTGGTGCTGATCCTGCTCTTCGGCTGCTGGTATGCGCTGCCCGCGACGGTGTGGGCGGTCGAGAACGGAATCGGCGCCGGCATCCTGTGGGCGCTGTTTGCGAGCGGCTGGGCGATCGTGCTGCTGAGCACCTTCCTGCTCAACCACTTCGAGCTGTTCGGATTGCAACAGGCGTGGTTCGCGCTGCGCGAGCGGGCGGCCGCCGTGCCGCAGTTGCACCAGCCCTTGTTCTACAAGATCGTCCGCCATCCGCTCTACGCCGGCTTCTTCATCGCCTTCTGGGCGACGCCGCGGATGAGCGTCGGCCACCTGCTCTTCGCGGTCGGCATGTCAGCCTATATGCTGATCGCCATCCGGTTCGAGGAGCGCGACCTGATCGCGACCTTCGGCGGGGACTATGTCGCCTATCGGGAAAGGGTCGGGATGCTGGTGCCGCGACTCTAGTGGCACACCGTCCAGCCGGCGGTCCGCTTCGCCATGTCTAGGTGGAAATGGTCGGCGTGGGCGGCGTTATAGTCGGGCGACAGCACGGTGCTGAACAGGCCGCACGACCCGTCGCGCACGGCGTGCAGGAATTCGCTGCGTGCATCGCCGTCGTTCCAGTCGCCCACCAGCGTGATGCGCGTCCCGTCGGCGAGAACAAAGGCCGATATGTCGATCGCATTGGCGGTCGAATGCTGGCTCTGCGCCTGTTTCCCCGCGATCTTGCGGCAGTTGTAGCTGCCCAGATTTTCGAGTTCGGCCACAGCCTGTCCGAAATGCTTTTGCGCCAGCGGCTGAACGACGTCGCGGTTCCACAGCGCCATCGCCGCGGTCACCGCGCAGCCGGGCGCGACATTCGCGGGGCGCATCGTCGGCACGAGCCGATTGCCGGTCAGCACCATGCGCTGGCTCGCGCGGCAGACGCCCTGCCCCACCACCGGCCGCCGTTCATACCCCGCCTTCGCCCGATCGAAGGCGGCGAAACAGGCGCTATCGTCGCCGACCAGCCCCACCAGCTTGCGATGGGTCGCCCAGCCTTGCGGCTGCGCGAGTTCGAAACGTGCGGTGGGGTCATGCTGGGGATGATCGCGCAGCCACTGCATCGCGTAGATCGCGGCGGTCGCGAGCAACAGGGCGACGGCGAACCCGATCAGATAAGGACGAAAACTCTTCACCCCTGTCCAATGCCCGCGCGGCACCGCCCGTTCCAGCACCAAATTACCGCTTGTTGAAAGCCGCGGGGCGCGTGATAGCGTTCCCATGGCGAAGCGCTCGATCCTGATCGTCGGCGGCGGCACCGCGGGCTGGCTGACCGCCGCCTATCTGGCGCGTTTTTTCGATCTCGCGCGCAACCCGCGGCTGTCGATCACGCTGCTCGCGTCGGACGAGATCGGCAGCATCGGGGTCGGCGAAGGCGCCTTTCCGACGATCCGCAACACGCTGCAATATATCGGTGTCGACGAAAGCGAGTTCGTGCGCCGCGCGTCGGCGACGTTCAAGCAGGGCATTCGTTTCGACGATTGGGTTCGCACGCCCAGGGATGGCCGGTCGAGCCATTTCCTCCACCCGTTCGAGGCGCCCTATCATGGCGACGGCCACAGCCTGGTTTCCTATTGGCTGCTCCAGGACGAAGCCACGCGGCGGCCGTTCGCCGAGGCGATGACGATCCAGAACCGCGTCGCCGAGGCGCGGCGTGCGCCCAAGCGGCCGGGCGAGGAAGCGTTTGGCGGGCCGTTGAACTATGCCTATCATTTCGACGCGACGCGGCTGGCCGAGGTGCTGTCGAACCAGGCGCGGACGCTGGGCGTCGACCACCTGCCGGGCACGCTGACCGCTGTCGCGCTGCACGCTGAAAGCGGCGCGATCGACCATGTCGTGACCGCCGAGCATGGGGTGCTAACCGCCGATCTTTACATCGACTGTTCGGGTTTCCGCGCCGAACTGATCGACGCGCTGGGCGCGCCGTTCCGCAGCGTGAAGCACCAGCTGTTCACCGACCGCGCGCTGGCGTGCAAGATTCCCTATGACGCCCCCGACACGCCGCTCGAAAGCTATACGATCGCCGCGGCGCATGAGGGCGGCTGGACGTGGGACATCGGCCTCGCTGGCGCGCGCGGGGTCGGCTGCGTCTATTCGAGCGACCATCTGAGCGACGATCGCGCCGCCGACATCCTGTCGGGCTATACCGGCGGGCGCAGTCAGGACGTCGGGGTGCGCAGCATTCCGTTCGCGGCGGGGTATCGCCCGACGCCGTGGGTGAAGAATTGCGTCGCGGTCGGGCTGTCGGGCGGATTTCTCGAACCGCTCGAATCGACCGGCTTGGTGACGATCGAGACCGCCGCGGCGATGATCGCCGAGATGTTTCCGCTCGGCGGTCCGGTCGCGGCGCCAGCGCGGCGCTTCAACGAGTTGATGACCGCGCGCTATGAGAATATCGTCAACTTCCTGAAGCTCCATTATTGCCTCAGCCGCCGCGACGAACCCTTCTGGCGCGACAATGCCGACCCGGCGTCGATCCCCGACCGATTGAAAGAATTGCTCGACGAATGGCGCTATCGCCCGCCGGGCCGTTTCGATTTCATCCTCGACCTCGAAAGCTTCGCCTTCTTCAACTATCAATATATTCTCTATGGCATGGAATATCGCACCGACCTGACCCCGGTGCGCGAGGAATTCCCCGATGTCGCCGAGGCCGAGCGCATCTTTGCCCGCATCCGCAGCTTCGGCGTCCAGGCAGCGCACGAGCTGCCGTCGCACCGCGCGCTGGTCGACCAGATCAACGCCGCGTCCTACGCCTGACCGCCTAGAGCGCCCACTCGAGCGTCAGCCACAGCCGGTCGGTGTCGGTCGCGAAAGCGTCGGCGCGGTAGTGCGCATAGCGGACCGAGCCGCCGGTGCGGCCGCGCTTTGCGGTGAGCGCGAGCCCGATCTCGTCGCCATAATGTTGGTCGGCGCGGTCGCTGTCGAAATGGTGCCAGACGCCGATGACGCCGATCGCATCGAAACCTGCCGTCTTTTTCCAGCCATAGCCGAGGCTCGCGTATAGATCGCGCAGGCCGTTCGGCGGCGTGGTGACGAATTTTCCGGCCCAGCCGTTGAAGCGGAAATGCGACGCGAGCGGGGTCTGGACGCTGGTGAAGGCCGCGCCGCCATCCGCCCCGAGTATTTCGTAACCACCGGTGGCGCTGAGCCCGCCGGCGCTCAGCCCGGCTTCGGCGAGCCAGTAATCGGCGGCATAGTCATTCGGGTTGCGGTGCCAGTCGCTCTGCCGCGCCCAGCTCGCGACATAGGTGAGCTTCACATCCTTCGCGAGCGGCTGGCTGCCCGCGAAGCGCAGCCCCCAGGTCTGGTTCGCCAGTCGATAGCCCTGAACCGCGACCTCGTCCTGATCGACCAGATAAGCGAAACCGCTCACCGTACCGATGGGGGTGCCATAACCGACGACCGCGAGAATATTGTCGCCGCCGATCGCCTGCGGGCGCGTGCCCGCGCCGTTGCGCCCGTTCACCGTCCTAACGCTCCAGCTGTAGGTCAGATCGGCGCTGAGGCCCGCCGGCTTGCCGACTTGCAGGCGCACGGCATCATAGGTCTGCTCGTTCTGGCGAAACCCCGCCGAGCCGACGAAGCGCTGGTCGGCGAGTTCGATCCGCTGGCGGCCGGCGGTGAAGGCCAGCCCGTTCGCGCCGGCATAGCGAAGCTGCGCGCGATTGAGTTCGAGATTGGGCGGGTCGGCGATCAGCGGGAACGCCGTCTTGCCGTTGGTGCCATCGTTATAGTCATCGGCGATCGCCAGGTTGGCCTCGCCCTCGACCAGCAGCGACCAGCGTCCCTTGGTGGCCTGCACCCCGGGGCGCACGCGCAGCGTCAGCGCGTCGGCCTTTTCGGCGAGGCCGTCCTGCTCGGTCGCCTCGTAGCGCAGACGCGCGTCGATCAGCGGTTTGACCGTCACCTCTTGCGCGCACGCAGTGCCGCTCAGCAGCGCCAGCGGCGCCGCCATCCAGAGTCTCTTCATATCGGAAGCTCCAAAAATCCTCCCCGCCTTCGGCGCGGGGCCAAAGGCGGGGGAGGCAGGAGGGATGGGTCAGGCCGGCTTGGCGGCTAATGGCGTCCCGGGCTGCGCATCGTCCGGCGCCTCGGTGCCGAGCGCGCCGAGTTCGCCGGTCTCGCGCGCCTTGCGGCCATAGACGATTTCGAACAGCGGCCCCGCCATCACGGTGGTGACGATCGCCATCAGCACCATGATCGCGAACAGGGTCGGCCCGATGATGCCTTTCTGTAGCCCGATGTTGATGATGATCAGTTCCATCAGCCCGCGCGCATTCATCAGCGCGCCGATGCCCATCGCGGTGCGATTGTCCTCACCCGCGAGCCGCGCCGCGAGCCAGCAGGCACCGAACTTCGCCGCGATCGACACCAGCAATATGCCAAGCGCGATCGCGAGCAGCGACAGGCTGTTCACCGTCGTCAGCTGGGTGTTGAGGCCCGAGAAGGTGAAGAACATCGGCAGCAGGAAGACGACCGTCATCGGCTCGATCTTCTTCTTGATCTCTTCGGTGAGCAGCCCGCGCGGCATGCAGGCGCCAAGTAGGAAACCGCCGAACACCGCATGGATGCCGACCGCGTCCATGAAAAAGGCCGACATGGCGTAAAGCATCAGCACGACGGCGAGCAACGCGTGGGTGAGTTCGCCCTTCGCCTCGACCGCGCGGCCGAGCGGGACCAGCAGCTTGCGGCCGATAAAGAACATGAACAATGCGAAGCCGACCCCGCCGACGATGGCGAGCAGGGCAACACCGGGTCCGGCGCCGAAGGTCGCCAGCACGACCGCCAGCACGCACCACGACACCGCGTCGTCGAACGCCCCTGCGGTCAGCGTCAGTGTGCCCAGCGAGGTATTGGCGAGGCCGCGCTCGTTGATGATGCGCGCGAGCATCGGAAAGGCGGTGAGCGCGATGCAGGCGCCCATGAACAGGGTCGCCGGGCCTTGGCCCAGTCCCTCGGTGAACAGCCCCGGAACGCCGATCAGGAAGGGGGTGATCAACGCCGCGAACAGGAACGGCGCGGCGATGCCCGCCGCCGACACCCCGACCGCGCTTTTCGCCTTCGACTGGAAATGGTCGAGGCGCAGCGTCGTGCCGACGAGGAACATGTACAGGCCGACGCCGAATTGCGCGCCGACATAGAGCATGTTGCGCGTTTCCTTCGGGAAGAGCGCGCCCTGGATGTCGGGGAAGAAGAGGCCGAACAACGAGGGGCCGAGGATCACGCCCGCGATCATCTCACCCACCACCTGCGGCTGGCCGAAAAAGCGGTTCGCGAGCCAGCCGACGATGCGGCAGACGAGCAGGATCACCGCGATCTGCAGGAAAAAATGGATGCTGTAGTCGGAGGGCGCATAACTCTGCGCCGCGTCCACCGCCGGTCCGTGCTTGCCCATGACATCGCCGACGGCGCGCCACAATTCCGCGAACATATCTGATACCAATGACCGTCTCCCCTCTGGCGCCTGTACGGTTCGAAAACCACCGATACGCTCCATTCCCATCATCAGGAGACATGAATGCGGCACGGGCGCAAGATCGGCGCAATGATTGGGCGCGCCCTGTCTGGTCGATTTCCGGGCAAAGGATCATTTCTGTTGCGGGCCGGTAACAGTGTAGTAACATACCTACATGTGAACGATCCCGGTAGCGCTACCAGACATATGAGGAAAATGGCGAAATGAAGCGGGTCACCAGCCGCGAATTCAACCAGGACGTGAGTCGCGCGAAGCGATTCGCGGCGATCGAGCCGGTGTTCGTCACCGATCGCGGCCGCCCCACCCATGTCCTGATCAGCATCGATGCCTGGCGGCAATTGAGCGGCGAGCGCGAGACGATCGTGCAACTGCTCGCCGCGCCGCCGGGCGAGGTCGCGCTCGATCGCACGCCCTTGCGCAAGGCGCTCGCCAGCCGGGGGCGCGGCTGATGTTTCTGCTCGATGCCGAGGTCGCGCTCGACCTGCGCCATGCCGGCATCGCCGGCGAAAGCGCGGCGCTCGCGGCGTGGGCGCAGCGGACATCGCGCCATGCGATATTCCTGTCGGCGCTGACGCTGGTCGAACTCGACAATGCCGCCGCGCTGGCGGCCAGACAAAGCAAGGCGGTGGGCGCCGCGTGGCGAAGCTGGATCGACGACCAGTTGCTGCCGGCGTTCGAGGGGCGCATCATCGCGGTCGACCTGGCCGTCGTTCGCCGCCGCGCCGCGCTGGCGCTCGATCAGGATCGCGACGCGCTGCTCGCGGCGACCGCGCTCGAACATGGGCTGGCGCTCGTTACCTATAACCCCGCATCATTCCGCACCGCGCGGCTCAAGCTGATCGACCCCCGCCGCGCGGCGCCCGATGCCGGCGAAGCGACCGACTGGCGCGAAGCGACGCGCGAGCGGGCGCCCTGGCTTCGGAACCTGTTTATTCGCGGCTAGCGGGCGGTTCGCCGGCCGTCATTGCGAGGAGCCGGAGGCGACGCGGCAATCTCCAGCTATCGGCCTTGCGCAAGACTGATGGCTGGGGATTGCTTCGCTTCGCTCGCAATGACGGGAATCAGGCGAGCTTCTCGAACGTCACCAGCAAGCCGTCCTTGGGACGCGGGATCGGCCACATATACCAGTCGGGGTCATAACCCTCGGCGACGCTGATGCGGTGCGTCGTGATCACATGGTGGAAAAAGATCTTCGCCTGCATGTAAGCGAAGTGCAGCCCCAGGCACATATGCGCGCCGCCGCCGAAGGGCACCCACGCATATTTGTGCCGCCCCTTCGCCCCCTCGGGCGAGAAGCGCATCGGGTCGAAGGTCTCGGGCTCGGGCCAATATTCGGGCATCATGTGCGTGTAGCCGGGATTGACCCCGACGCTGGTGCCCGCGGGGATGGTGTAGCCGCCGAATTCGAAATCGCGCAGGGCGCGGCGCGGGATGCTCGGCACCGGCGGGATCATCCGCAACGCTTCCTTGAACGCCCATTCGGTGAGTTCGAGCTCGTTCAGCGCATTATGTCCGACCCCCTCGCCCGCCGGCGCGACGCGCAGCATTTCCTCGCGGAGTCGGTCCTGCCATTCAGGGTTCTTGGCGAGCAGCCAGACCATCGAACTGATCGAACTGGTGATCGTGTCGTGCGCCGCCATCATCAGGAAATTCATATGGTCGACGATCGCCTCGACGCTCAGATAATCGCCATTCTCGTCGCGCGCCTGACAGATTTGCGTGAACATGTCCTCGCCGTCCGAGGTGCGGCGTTCGGGGACCATCCGGCTGAAATAATCGACCAGATATTTGCGCCCCGCGACACCGCGCCCCATCGCGGTGAAGGGCAGCGGGCGGCGGACGATGCCGATCGACGCCTGCACCATGTCGACGAAGCTTTTGTTGATCTTCTCCGCCTCGGGACCCCAGGGGATACCGAGGAAGCTGGTCGCGGCAAGGTCGAGCGTCAGCTGCTTGATCGCGGGATAGAATTTGAACGTCTGCCCGCTCCACGACGCGACGCGCACCTTGATCCCGGCATTGAGGCTGTCGGCGTAGAGCCGCATCGGTTCGGGCTTGAACGCGACCGACAAGGTCTTGCGGTCGGCGCGATGCTTTTCGAAATCCATCAGCATCAGCCCGCGCGGGAAAAGCAGGTTGAGCACCGGCCCCCAGCCCTGCTCGGACGAGAAATTCTTGTCGCGGTCGAACATCGCCAGCTCGTTCGCCTCGGGCCCGTGGATCGCGACGCTGCGCCCGCCGAAGCTTTTGGTGCGATAGACCTTGCCATATTTGGCGACCATGCGGCGCGAAAAGCCCTGCGGGTCCTTGAGCTGGTCGAGCGTCGTGCCGAGCAAAGGCAGGCCATCCTCGCCCGGGATATGATCGAGCAGGCTTTCGTCGTTGCGCGGCAGCCAGTGCTGCGTGTCGGAACCAAAGCGCGCTTCGGACCATGTGATTTTGGCGGGGGCGTTCATCGTGGGAGATCCTCGTCAAAGGGCTGTCGTCCTTTGGGTATCGCACTACTGACATTGATGCAAGTAACGTCCTGTCGTCGCTGCGACTCTATTCACCGCAAATTCAACTCGACTCGCGCAAATTGGCGGCCATGATGATCGGGCTGCCCCGGCAGTCCGCAACCAAGGACAAGAGCATGGCCAACTTCCTTCGCCGCCCCCTCGGGATCGCGCTCGGCGCGCTGGCGACGGCCAGCCTCGGCGGCTGCTATTACGGCGACGTCAATGGCTATGGGTCGAGCTACGCCGGCAACGACTGCGTCGCGCAATATGGCAATGATTATTACGACGCCGATCCTTATGCCTATGACGACGGCTATGGCTATGACTGCTACGACGGCGGCGATTATGGCGCGGGCTTCGTCAACATCGGCTTCGGCGGCGGCTGGTACGATAATTATTATTACCCCGGTTCGGGCCTGTGGCTCTTCGACAGCTACAACAACCGCT
>Ga0247823_10004423_pt1 | contig 11276 bp, 10 predicted proteins | sample 13C_PalmiticAcid_2_FD_192426 | JGI IMG/M metagenome (GOLD analysis project Ga0247823, IMG submission 192426) | Soil microbial communities from agricultural site in Penn Yan, New York, United States - 13C_PalmiticAcid_Day30 | ecosystem: Environmental > Terrestrial > Soil > Agricultural land...
GGACGAATTTTGCGTCGGGAAAGGCTGCGGTGAGCAGGCTTTCCATCTCTAGCTGTGCGGGGCCTTTGCTGCTCATGGGGTTGACCATAAGCGCTTCGTCGCCAAATTATAAGACCTCCCCGAGGTCCGTTTCCCCGATTCCGAAAGCCTGTTGTGCCGTCTCCATCTCGCCCATCCCGTTTTCATGGTCGCGTCCCCCGCATGGAAGCCTGCGCGGTGTCGGGATGCCGCGAGCCCGGCGAGTTTCGCGCGCCGATGGCGTGGACGCGCTCGCCCGACGGCCCGCCGCAATATCGCTGGCTATGCCTCGAGCATGTGCGCGAATTCAATACGGGCTATAATTTTTTCGAAGGCATGACCGCCGACCAGATCATGGAGGCGCAATCTCCTACCGCTGGGTGGGAAACCGAAAGCCGCAGCTTCCGTGCCGCGGGCAGCGCCGACCTGCCGCCGCGCTGGGCCGATTTCAGGGACCCGATCGACGCATTGGGCGCGCGATTCCGCCAGCGGATGGACGAGGCGCGACGCGAGGCGAAGAATCCGGGGCTGTCGCGCGAGGAGCATGCCGCGATGCAGTTGCTCGCCCTGCCCGCCGACGCCGACCGCGCGGCGCTGCGGCGGCGCTACAGCGAGCTCGTCCGCAAATATCATCCCGACCGCAATGGCGGCGATCGCAGTTTCGAAGCACGCTTGGGTGAGGTAGTGCAGGCGTATCAATTGCTGAGGAAGACAAAGGCTTTCGCATAGGGAGACGCACGATGACCGACCTGAACGAAGCACGGATCGAAGTGGTGCGCCGCCATATGGCGCTCGAGATCACCCACGACTGGGACGGCGTCATCGCGACCTTCGATCATCCGCGCTACGAACTGATGGGTCCCGGGACGATCTTCGACGGCGAGACCGCGGTGCGATCCTATTTCGCCGCATCTCGCGAGCCGTTTCCCGATCAGGCGAACGAGGTGATCGCGATCGCCGCTGACGAGGGCACGAATACGGTACTTGTCGAATTCTGGCTGACCGGCACGCATCTCGGCCCGCTCAGACTCGGCCTCAGGACGATCGAGCCAACGGGCAAGGCGTTCCGTATCCGTATGGCCGCGAGTTTCGAATTCGCCCCCGGCAGCGACAAGATTGCCTGCGAGCGTCCCTATTATGACCAATCGGCGGTGATGAAGGCGCTCGGCTTGCTCTGAAAAGGCGTTGCAAGGCGCAACCCATGACGATACCGCGACGGCGAAGCGCCGTTCGGCGGCGACTCTCTCCCTGTTTGCCTTGCTGGACCTTGTGACATGACCGATATTCCGAACAGCCTTCCCGACCACCATGGCTCGACGCTGCTTGCGGCGCCCGATACCGAGGTCGACGCGCGCGAGGTTTTCGGTGTCGATATCGACATGAAGGTCCCGGCGTTCAGCGAGGCCGACGAGCGCGTTCCCGACCTCGACCCCGCCTATGTCTTCGACGGCGACACGACGCTCGCGATCCTCGCGGGCTTCAAATACAACCGCCGCGTGATGGTGCAGGGCTATCACGGCACCGGCAAATCGACGCATATCGAACAGGTCGCGGCGCGACTCAAATGGCCGTGCATCCGCGTCAACCTCGACGCGCATATCAGCCGTATCGACCTCGTCGGCCGCGACGCGATCGTGCTGCGCGACGGGCAGCAGGTCACCGAATTCCGCGAAGGCCTGCTCCCCTGGGCGCTGCAGACACCGACCGCGCTCGTCTTCGACGAATATGATGCGGGGCGTCCCGACGTGATGTTCGTGATCCAGCGCGTGCTCGAAACCGAGGGCAAACTGACCTTGCTCGACCAGAACCGCGTGATCCGTCCGAACCCGCATTTCCGCCTCTTCTCGACCGCGAATACGGTCGGACTCGGCGACACCAGCGGCCTCTATCACGGGACGCAGCAGATCAACCAGGGCCAGATGGACCGCTGGAACATCGTCGTCACGCTGAACTATCTGCCCGCCGCGACCGAAAGCGCGATCATCCTCGCCAAGGTACCGAACACCGACGAAACGACCGTCGCCAATATGGTCAAGGTCGCCGACCTGACGCGGCAGGGCTTCATCAACGGCGACATTTCGACCGTGATGTCGCCGCGCACCGTGATCAGCTGGGCTCAGAACACCGCGATCTTCAACAATATCGGTTTCGCGTTCCGCCTCTCGTTCCTCAACAAATGCGACGAGGCCGAGCGGATGATCGTCGCCGAATATTATCAGCGCGTGTTCGGTGAAGACCTGCCCGAGAGCGTGATCGGCAAATAGGCGGCATCGACCGCCCAACGAATTCCTGCTTTCAAAGGCCGCCATCCTCTGCCAGCGTCGGCATATGTGTCAGGCTTTTCAAAGAGGAGGCGCGCGATGCCGATAAAGCGCCTGCTCGCCGCTCTCGCGCTTGTTCCGCTCGCCGGATGCAGCATCGCCGCGGTCGACTACGGCAAGATCCGCCACGCCGACTATGTCGCCGACCCGCGCTGCACCGCGCAGCCCGGCGCCGCGGTCGATGGCGAGGCGCTGCCCTATTTCTTTGCGACGAGTCGACTGCCCGACTGCCGCACGCCCGACATCGAGCTGCTCCGCCATCGCGGCGACCAAGTCCGCTACGGGCGCTTCAACGCCCCGCGCGAGGTGATTGTCGGCAAGAAGAAAAAACTGCTCGCGCCGATCGCCTTCCAGACCTCGGCCGACTGGTGGCGCGCGCTGCAGGCCGAAACCGACCGCAAGCAGGGCCGGGTGCTGCTCTACATCCATGGTTACCGCGAGAATTTTTCGACGACGTCGAAGGACGCCGCGCAGATCGCGCGCATGACGGGGTTCGACGGGCCGATCATCGAATATAGCTGGCCGTCGCAGGGCAAGGTCCTGAGCTATGTCGTCGACGAGACGAACATGTATCACGACGTTCGCAATTTCCGCGATTTCCTGAAAACGCTTGCCGAACAGGGCTGGGTCAAGGAGATCGTGATCGTCTCGCACTCGCTCGGCGCGCGGCTGGTGATCCCGGCCATTTCCTACGTCGATCGCACGTCGAGCAGTGCCGACAGCAGCAATATTTCGAACATCATCCTCGCCTCGCCCGACATCGACCGCGAGACGTTCGAGCGCGACATCGAGGACGAAGTGCTGTCGGCGCGGCGCGTTGCCAACAATCGCCGGATCACCGTCTATACATCGCGCTCCGACAAGGCGCTCGCCGCCTCACGCGCGATCCACGGCTATCCGCGACTGGGTTCGCCCTATTGCTTCGATCCGTTCGAGGCGGCGGATCTCAAGGCCAAGGGGCTGCCCGAACGCTGCTATCCCGTCTCGCGGCCCGGCCTGACCGTCGTCGACACGACCGACGTGTCGCGCGGATCGACGGGGCACAGCAATTTCCTGCGCAGCGCGGTGGTGTGCTGGGACTTCGTCGATGTCGTCGCGAACAAGCGCACGCGGCCCGAACGTGTCGCGACGCAATGGGCGCATGTCTTCCGGCTGCTCCCCGACCCGGCGGTGCCAAAGGACGGCGACGATGTGATCTGTCAGCGGACGCCCGAGGTCGAAGAGCCGATGTGAGGCGCTAGAAGCCGCACATGATCGCGAAATTGGTGAGCCAGACGACCGGCCCCTCGCCGGTCCATAGCCAAAGCCCGCCCGCCGCGATCAGGACAAAGAGCGCAAGCGCGATCCAGTCCTGCCGCGCGATCCTCATGCGGATTGCAGCCGTTTGACCGGCGCGTCGGCGATCGGCAGATGGACGAGCCCGGCGAAGAGCCCGAGCGCGATCGAGAAGCCCCACGCGATATTGTAGCTGCCTGTCGCATCGAAGATCAGTCCCGCCGTATACGCGCCGAAGAAGCTGCCGAGCTGGTGGCTCAAAAAGACAATGCCGTAGAGCATGGACAGATAGCGGATGCCGAAGACACGTCCGACGATGCCGCTGGTGAGCGGCACGGTGCCGAGCCAGAGGAAACCCATCGCGCCAGCGAAGACGAGCGCACTCGCGTGGCTGAGCGGCAGGAAGAGAAAGAGCGCGATCACCGCCGAACGCGCGACATAGAGCGCCGACAGCACATATTTCTGGCGCAGCAGGTCCCCCGCCCGGCCGAACACATAGGAGCCGAGGATATTGAACAGTCCGACGAGCGCGAGCACCTGCGCGCCGATTTCGATGCCGAGCCCCTTGTCGTCGAGATAGGCGGGCAGATGCGTCGCGATGAACGCGATGTGGAAACCGCAAACGAAGAAGCCGGCGTTGAGCAGCCAGTAACCGCGATGCGTCGACGCTTCGCGCAGCGCCTCGCGCGCGGTCTGTTCTTCGGCCTGCAACGTTCCGGGCGTATCGGTCCGGCCCGCAACGCCGATCGCGAGCAGACCGCACAGCGCGACAAGCCCCGCCATGATCCATAAAGTATGATGATAGCCGATGTCGCCGAGCAGCATCGATGCCAGCGGCACGACAAGGAACTGCCCGAGCGAGCCGCCCGCGGTGACGATACCGAACGCGCCACTGCGCTTTTCGGGGCTGACGACGCGCCCGACCGCGCCGAGCACGACGACGAAGGTCGTCGCCGACTGCGCCATGCCGATCAGCAGGCCGAAGCTGACATGCAGCCCGATCGCATCGGTCGCGAACGCCGCGCCGACCAGCCCGAGTGCATAGAGCAGCGCCCCGCCGAGCACGACGCGCCCCGCACCATGTTTGTCGGCAAGCGCCCCGACGAAGGGCTGGACGAGACCGAAGAGCAGGTTCTGGAGCGCCATCGCGAGCCCGAAGTCCGAGCGGCTGATGCCGATGTCGACGCTCATCTGCGGCAGGAACAGACCGAACGACTGGCGGACGCCCATCGCCAAGGTGACGATGAACGCCGCGCAGGCGATGACGATCCAGGGCTTTTTCATGGGGGAGTGTGCGGGGGAGGACATAAGGCGCGGATGCTCTCGTGGCCGCGCGAGGTCAAGCGAGCTTAGCTATCGCGCCATCCACTCCCTCTTTTCGTCACCCCGGACTTGACCCGGTGCCCGCCTTTCTGAAGGAGAAAAGGCGGGTGCCGGGTCAAGCCCTGCATGACGATGGAGGCAAAGTTCTGCCTCTTCCTTCCCGCGTCAAAGCTGGTTAGAGCCGACTCGAAATGTCCAGCCAATCTCCCCTCGACGATTTCAAGGCCGCGCTGTCGAGCGTCGCACGTGCGGTGACGCGCGATCCCGAAGTCGAGGTCGGCTTTACCGCCGACGCGCCCGCGCAGATCGGCAAGGCGATCAAGGTGCCGACCCCGTCGCGCACCCTGCCCGCCGATCAGGTCGCGGAAGCCCGCGGGTTCGCCGACAGCTATGCGCTGCACATGAAGCATCACAGCGAGAAACTGCACGCCGCAGGGCGCCCGGCCGAGCCGCTCGCCGCCGCCGCGTTCGACGCGATGGAGCGTGCGCGCATCGAGGCGCTGGGCGCGCGGCATATGGACGGGATGCGCGGCAACCTGTCGGCCAGCCTCGCGATGCGGATGCGCAGCGACCCGATCAGCCGCGCGCAGAACCGCGAAGATGTGCCGATTTCGAGCGCGCTCGAGCTGATGCTGCGCGAGGCGCTCACCGGCAACCAAGCACCGCAGGGGACCGAAACCGGCCTGTCACTGGTGCGCGAGTGGATCACCAACGAAGCGGGCGGCGACCTGACCGCACTGTCGATGCTGCTCGACGATCAGGCGGCCTTCGCTGAAACCGCGAAGCTCGCGCTGCGCCACCTCGACCTGATCCACAGCGACGAGCCGCTGGAAGAGGGGGCCGAGGACGGCGGCGAGCAGGACGAGAGCGAAGCCGAAGAAAGCCAGGAAGAGCAGGAAAGCGAAGACGGCGGTGCTGGTGAAAGCCAAGTCGATGCGCGCGCCGAAATGGCGGGCGATCAGGCCGACGACGGCGACAGCGATCCCGACGCGCAGGAAATGGAAGCCGACGGCGAGCCCGAAATGGGCGGCGAAGGTGACGAGGGCATGTTACCCGTGCGCCCCAACCGCCTGCCGAGCGACATTCCCGATTTCAACTATCTGCGCTTCACCGAGAAGCATGACGAGATCATCGCTGCGACCGAGCTCTGCGATGCCGACGAACTGACGCGGCTGCGCGCCTATCTCGACACGCAGATGCAGCATCTGCAGGGCGCGGTGACCAAACTCGCGAACCGGCTGCAGCGCCGGTTGATGGCGCAGCAGAACCGCGCGTGGGATTTCGACCAGGAGGAAGGCCAGCTCGACGCCGCGCGGCTCGCGCGCGTCATCGTCTCGCCCGGCCAGTCGCTGTCGTACAAGATCGAGCGCGATACCGACTTCCGCGACACCGTCGTCACGCTGCTGATCGACAATTCGGGGTCGATGCGCGGGCGGCCGATCAGCATCGCGGCGATCAGCGCCGACATCCTCGCGCGCACGCTCGAACGCTGCGGCGTGAAGACCGAGATTCTGGGCTTCACGACGCGGACGTGGAAGGGCGGGCAGAGCCGCGAGGACTGGCTCGCCGCCGGACGCCCCGCGCACCCGGGCCGCCTCAACGATTTGCGCCACATCATCTACAAGCCCGCCGATGAACCCTATCGCCGCGCACGCAAATCGCTCGGCCTGATGATGCGCGAAGGGCTGCTGAAAGAGAATATCGACGGCGAAGCGCTGACATGGGCGCACAGTCGCATCATCGGCCGCCCCGAAGAACGCAAGATATTGATGGTGATCTCTGACGGCGCGCCGGTCGACGACAGCACGCTGTCGGTCAACCACGGCGCCTATCTCGACCAGCATTTGCGGCAGGTGATCGAATGGATCGAGAACCGCTCGCCGGTCGAACTGTGCGCAATCGGCATCGGGCACGACGTGACGCGTTACTATAGCCGCGCGGTGACGATCATGGACGCCGAGCAGCTGGGCGGCACGATGGTCGAGCAGCTCGCGGGCCTGTTCGACATCGATTGAGCGGCTATCCGGACGCGGCGCCGCATCCGGATGCCTTTGGCGCCTACTGCGTCGGACCTGCCGGAATCGCTGCAGCTGTTGCGACAGCTTCTGCTGCCGGGGCAACTGACGCGGCAGCTTCGGCCGTCCGTACCGACAGCGCTTTTTCAAAGTCGGCATAAAAGGCATTATAAGGTTCGGCGAATGCCACCGGCTTGCCGTCCGAATAGGATGAACCCATGCGCGACTTGGCCTCAACGGTTTGCAGCTTGATCGACAAACGTGTGAGCGTCGGCGAAATGGGCTCAACGAAAACCGAGGCAAGCTGGGTCAGCTTCTTCTTACCAAAACCCCAGAAGATATTGTAGACCAGCTTCGATTTAGCATCGGTCTCCGCGGTTATCGTCCCCGCATCTTTACTCGCGTTGATGTTGACATAACCCATCTCCTGCAAAGCCGAGATAGATGAACGAAACACTATATCGACCCCTGCCGGAATTTCACGCTTTTGCAGTGACGCGAGTTCGATCTCGCTCAGTTCGACGGGTTTGGGTTCTTTTTCCTTCGCCGATGCCGTGGCAGGCGAGATCATCAGCACTGAGCCGAGCATCGCTATCGTCAATTTACGCATTTAGCCCCCTTTGAAATTCAAATTCCCCTGAAATGATTGGATAGGGTCGATTTTATGCTTTGCAATCCTTTTGCGGCGCACTTCGCGGCCATGTCGCGGCCGGAAATGGGATAACCGTATAGCCGGATGACAACCCGTTAGCCCCTCGTTACAAACCCTTCCCGATGCAGCAGGGACTCGCGGCCTATGACGAGCGCCGCTGCAACGAACATGATGCTGAGGGGTCGCCAGCATGACTTGGGGCCGCACCGATGGGGTGCGTGGCTGAGGGGGCGACTGACACATGAAAAAAGCATCCGATCTGTTCATCGAATGTCTGGAAGAAGAAGGCGTCGAGTATATTTTCGGCGTTCCGGGTGAGGAGAATCTGGATTTCCTCGACAGCCTGTCGCGATCGACCAAGATCAAGCTGATCCTGACGCGCCACGAACAGGGCGCGGGCTTCATGGCCGCCACTTACGGGCGCCACACCGGCAAGACAGGTGTCTGCCTTGCAACCTTGGGGCCCGGCGCAACGAACTTCGTCACGGCCGCCGCTTATGCGCAGCTAGGCGGCATGCCGATGATGATGATCACGGGCCAGAAGCCGATCAAGAAATCGAAACAGGGCCGTTTCCAGATTCTCGACGTCGTCGCGATGATGGGGCCGATCACCAAATATACGCATCAGATGGCGTCGTCGGACAACATCCCGAGCCGCGTGCGCGAAGCTTTCCGCCTTGCCGAGGAGGAAAAGCCCGGCGCGGTGCATATCGAGTTGCCCGAGGATATTGCCGACGAGCATACCGACAGCCTGCCGCTGAAGCGCAGCCACTCGCGCCGGCCGACCGCCGACGTCAAATCGATCCGCGAGGCGGTGAAGGCGCTCGAAAATGCGACTTCGCCCGTGCTCGTCATCGGCGCCGGCGCAAACCGCACCATGACCGGCCGCATGCTGCTGCAATTCATCGAAAAGACCGGCATCCCGTTCCTGACGACGCAGCTCGGCAAGGGCGTGATCGACGAGCGGCATCCGAAATTTTTGGGCTGCGCCGCGCTGTCGTCGGGCGATTTCGTCCACCGCGCGGTCGAGGCGTCGGACTGCATCGTCAACCTCGGCCACGACGTGATCGAGAAACCGCCCTTCTTCATGCAGCGCGGCGGCCCGACGGTGATCCATGTGTCGAGCAAGACCGCCGAGGTCGATCCGGTCTATTTTCCCGACATCGAGGTGATCGGCGACATCGCCAATGCCGTGTGGCAGATGAAGGAAGACATTGTCCCCAACGGCAGCTGGAAGTTCGACCATCTGCTGGCCTATCGTCAGGGCGAGGTCGATCACACCGCGCCGCTGGCGAAGGACGAGCGTTTCCCGATCTTCCCGCCGCACTTGGTGCAGTCGATCCGCGACGCGATGCCCGACGACGGGATCATCTGCCTCGATAACGGCGTCTACAAGATCTGGTTCGCGCGCGGTTATACCGCCTATCGCCCGAACACCGTGCTGCTCGACAATGCGCTCGCGACGATGGGCGCGGGTCTGCCGTCGGCGATGATGTCGGCGATGGTCTATCCGGGACGCAAGGTCATGGCGATCTGCGGCGACGGCGGCTTTATGATGAACAGCCAGGAGATGGAGACCGCGGTGCGGCTGGGGCTCAACATCACCGTGCTGATCCTCAACGACAACAGCTATGGCATGATCCGCTGGAAACAGGCGAATATGGGCTTTCAGGATTGGGGGCTGACCTATGGCAACCCCGATTTCGTCAAATATGCCGAGAGCTATGGCGCACACGGGCACCGTGTCGAAAGCGCGGCGCATCTGAAGGAACTTCTCGCGCACACGCGCGATACTCCGGGGGTGCATTTGATCGACTGCCCGGTCGATTATTCGGAGAATGACCAGATCCTCAACATCGACATCAAGAAGCTGTCGAAGGAGCTGTAATCTTTGGTATCCCTACCCCAGCGAAAGCCGGGGTCCTATATCCCGCACTGGGTCCCGGCTTTCGCCGGGATACGGAGACCGGCCGCATGAAACTCAAAGACGTTTACCCGCTCTATCTCAACAACAAGGCGGTGCAGCCGAACACCGACCTCGAGGTGATCGACAAATTCACCGGCGAGGTGGCGTTCCGCACCGCGCTCGCGACTCCCGATGTGATCGACGAGGCGATCGCCGGTGCTGTCGGTGCCGCGGAGCCGATGGCGCGGCTCGCGAGTTTCGAGAAGCGCGATGTGCTGCTGCACTGTGTCGGGCGGTTTCAGGAGCGGTTCGACGAGCTCGCCTATGCACTGTGCGTCGAGGCGGGCAAGCCGATCGCCGACAGCGAGGGCGAGGTCACGCGCCTGATCGACACTTTCCGCATCGCCGCCGAGGAGGCGACGCGCAATTATGGCGAGGTCCAGCCGCTCGACGTTTCGGCGCGCGCCAAGGGCTATATGGGGATGTGGAAGCGTGTGCCGATCGGGCCGTGCAGCTTCATCTCGCCGTTCAACTTTCCGCTCAACCTCGCCGCGCACAAGATCGCCCCGGCTATCGCGATGGGTTGCCCCTTTGTGATGAAGCCCGCATCACTGACGCCGCTCGGCGCGATCATCATGGGCGAGGTACTCGCCGAATGCGACATCCTGCCCGAAGGCGCATTCAGCATCTTGCCCGCGACGCGCGCCGGCGCCGACCTGTTCACTACCGACGAACGGCTCAAACTCCTCTCCTTCACCGGCTCGCCCGGCGTCGGCTGGGATCTGAAGGCGAAGGCGGGCAAGAAGAAGGTCGTGCTCGAACTCGGCGGCAATGCCGCGGTGGTCGTCGACAAGGATGCCGACCTCGACCATGCGCTCGCGCGGATCATCTTCGGTGGCTATTACCAGTCAGGGCAAAGCTGCATCCATGTGCAACGCGTGATCGTCCATACGGAGATTTACGACACGTTCCGCGACATGCTCACCGCGAAGGTCAAGACGCTGAAATCGGGCGATCCGAAGCTGCGTGAGACGTTCATCGGCCCGATGATCTCGGTCAAGGAAGCGCAGCGGCTGAAAGGCTGGATCGACGACGCGGTTGCTGCGGGCGCGACATTGCTCGCGGGCGGCGGCTGCGACGGCAATATGCTCGAGGCCGCGCTGCTCGAGAATGTTCCCGGCGACACCGACGTGGTGCGTGAGGAGGCGTTTGGCCCCGTCGTCATCCTGTCGAAATTCACCAACTGGGAAACTGCGCTCGCGGAGGTCAACGACAGCAAGTTCGGGCTGCAGGCCGGGCTGTTCACACGCGACATCCACAAGGTTCTCGACGCATGGGATCATCTCGACGTCGGCGGCATCGTCGTCAACGATGTGTCCTCCTATCGCGTCGACAATATGCCCTATGGCGGCGTGAAGGACAGCGGGCTCGGGCGTGAGGGTGTGCGCTTTGCCATGGAAGATATGAGCGAAATCAGGAATTTGGTGATCCGGCGAACCTGATTGGATCATGGTTAACCATATATGTGTCAAATAGGCAACGTCACGAAAGCGACGCAGAACTTTCTTCGAACTGTCGCGAGTTTGAGTCGAACGCTGTAACAAAACTCCTGTCTACGCCGTGGGCAGCCCAAGGCTGCTTACGGAGTGTGACATGGCCACGATTTCGACCCTGCCCATCCCCGCGCGTTTTCCTGATCCGTTCACCAGCGATCCGCATATCCCCGAACGCGTGATCGGCGAACGGCGGAGCTACCGCGCCGTATG
>Ga0247823_10004424_pt1 | contig 11276 bp, 24 predicted proteins | sample 13C_PalmiticAcid_2_FD_192426 | JGI IMG/M metagenome (GOLD analysis project Ga0247823, IMG submission 192426) | Soil microbial communities from agricultural site in Penn Yan, New York, United States - 13C_PalmiticAcid_Day30 | ecosystem: Environmental > Terrestrial > Soil > Agricultural land...
CAACTTCACTCCCGACTCCGGCGCCGGGAACACCGGGCACCGAACCGTCTGCGCCGACGAGTCGACCTCCTCGTCGTCAACCAACTCCTCAGAGTCGAGTTCCTCGGGCTCCGTCACGAGCACGAGTCTGGCCACGGCGCTCATCGCGACACCTGAGCGGTCGGAGCCCATTTGCCGTTACGGAGCGAGAGGTCTTTGACGACCACGTCACCAAGCCAAACGATGACTCGGCCGGTGTTGCTCTTCTCGGCCATGAGCTGACGGGCGAACTTCTTCGCGCACGCCTCTGTCTGCTCCTTCGTGCGCAGACACTCGCCGTACGTTGCGCCCTCGAAGCAGACGAAGCCGTCTGCAAACCCGCTCGCCTCCACCACGTAGCCAACCGCTGCGCTCTCTCTCAGGGCCATCGCGTTGCCTCCTGAGAGTGTTATAGCTATGGCTATCCGAAGCGCAACGTCGTTTTATAGTCTTGGCTATAGCTTCCCAAAACAGCTCGCGATGTCGCAGCCTTACAGCGATCGAAAATCGCTACAGGACGCGGAGCGCGACGCGCCCCTCGTCGATTCCGCCGCGGAGCGTAGCCTTCACCACATTGGGCCGGCTTGCCTTCCCTCTCGCGATCTCGACAGCCGGGACGCTCGGCCACCCTGAGCCACGCGACAATACGTGACCGTGTCTGGCCGTAACGACAGCTCGCTTGTCGCCCAGCACTTCGCCTAAACGAAGCTGTGTCGCAGTCTGCGACAACCCAAATAGCTCAGCTATAGGCCGCAGCTTCCGTAGCTCACTCCCAAAATGTCGATACGCTCGAATCAACGCACGACGGGGAGAGAGTATTGCAGCCGCCAGATAGTTTGCGGCCTGCTCCTCGTCGGCTTGTTCGAGACTCCAGCACGCGATTTCACGGATCGCCCAGTGAGCGATCTCGTGCATCACGGCAAACCGCGCGTCTGTCACCGTCGGCCCGATCGAGACCTGAAAGCCCCCGTCGACCCGACGCCGTAGATACGCCGCGCTGCGTAATTCAGGCACAATTGCCACACCATCGACGCCGAGCAGCCTGACAGCAATTTCCGTCGCGTACTCGTTGTCGTCCGTCCCCAGCCCCGCCCGTTGCCGCACGTCATCCGCGAGCAACTCCAACTCCAGTTGCACAGATAAATGACGCCACTTTTGCAAAAACTAATCAACTCGCTTGTCACACTAGGCACGTTTTCCATGTCTCGTCGCTAACTTCGGTGAGTGCAGCATGCACCTTTTCAGAAGATAACTTTGACAAGTCCACGCCAAACTTGGCGTGGTGACATGCAGCCCAGTTCCGCAGGCTGCGCGTGTGTCTAGCTGGGCAAAGGAAGAGCTCAAGCTGCGTAGACGTCTCGCAGCGAACGTGCGTGCGCGGCGACTTGCTCAGGGGCTCACGCTCGAAGCGGTTGCCCACGACGCGGGAATGCATTGGCGACACTGGCAAAAGGTCGAGGCCGGCGAAGCGAGCGTCACGCTGCGGACGCTTGCCAAGCTCGCCGTATCGCTCGGTGTCGAACCCGTGGACCTGCTCAAGTAGAACGCCCGGGAGCACCCGACCATTGTACCGCTCATCCGTTCAGTACACGACCGCGGAATGCGGCCCGCCCGATTCATCGAGCCAGACGTGCGCTGCGCAGCTAGCTGTCGTTTCCGGGCCGCTTCTTCGGCAGCTTTAGCGACTTCGGCATCGTGGGATGCTGTGACCTCTCCAGCGCCTCGACCGCGGCGGCGTCACCGGGTTGAGATGTGGGCGCGAGCAAGCCTGCTCGTACATGCTCGATAAGGCGGCCCCACCCCTCCCTTGGAGCTCCATCGCTCGCCCTTGAGAGGCCAGGAGTGGTTTCGTAGGCGACAACGGCTCGCATCACCTCGGACACGGTCGCCGTGCGCCCGTTCGCGCCGATCCACGCAGCCAGGCCCGGCAGGATCCCGAGCTTGGTGGTGAAGTCTCCTATCAGTAGGTCCGATGCTGGAGCCATCGATGCTGGGCGCTGCGACTCAACGTGAATGTCCTCGCCCGGCCTCGGCTCTTCAGGTCCGATGATGTCGTCAACTATGCGTCCACGGAGCTGAGCGAACTTCTTGGCCGTCGCGTAAGAGGCCCCACCTCCGCGACTGAGAATTTTCGTCAGCGACGGCTGCCTGATGCCCAGCATACGGGCGAACTCGGTCACTCCCAAAGACTTCCCGTCCGCATCAACGGTCGAGTCCATGAAAGCCCTCATGGCGCGTCGCAGGCGTTCGTTCTGAGCATGAGTGAGGTCCGGCACGCCACGGATCATAGTCAAATCTGCCATAGCTTCACCTATATGCTCCGAGACGCTTGCGCATCGCAGAGTCATAGCTATAACTACTACGATGGTTCCAACGAAGGCAGCGCGTGCGCTCGGTCGCATCGTCGATCCCTCTTCCCCTAGATATCTGATGAGCCAGTCGGAGCTGGCTCGGCGCGTCGGCGTGAAGCAGCCGTCGGTATCCGAGTGGGTCCGGATGAGAGCTCGGCCTGAGTCTCATTACCGAAAGGTCATTTGGCACCTATTCGGCATTCCCGAAGACGACTGGCTAACCGACATGGAGCGCACTGCTGTCGATGCGGCGGCGTCCGCCGGGACTCGGTCTATTCAGCGCCAACACCCGGCTAACGAGCCTTCTACCGGCACCGACGGTTAGCCCGTCCCCACTTCCATCCTTTGCCTTGGAAGCCCGCCCGTTCGAGCTTCCACCGCATCGTTGCGCCCTCGAGCGCCCATCGCAGTCCCACGCAAATCCCGAGGATTGAAAGGTCATGTTCCGCCCGCCCACTGCTGAGTCCATCATCGATGTTCGTTCTAGCGCGTCAAACGCTCCGAGCGATTTGATCGCTCGTACTGTTCAATCACGCAGTGGTACTGGCGAAGTTGGCGAACGTACTGCAGAAATTCAGACACCTCCGGCTAGTTCGGTGTCCGTATTATCTGCTGCTCGTCAGTCCAAGCAGGAGGCGGCGGCCCGGCTGAAGTTGCTTGCTGACGCAAACCTAGAGGCGGCAGCTGCGCTCAACGAGCTGATGCGAAAACACTCGATATCAACAGCCTCGCTGGCTCGTAGGTGCGGCCAGAACGAAAAGATTGTGCGTTGCTGGAGAACTGGGGAGCGACCGATTCCGGCCGGACTCCTGAAGCTGGTTCAGGAGCAAATCTATGACGGGATGTTCGACCACTTCACCGGCTCCCGTAAACGACCTCCGAAAGGTTTTCGCTGAGTTCGAGAGCCTGCTCGAAACACTGATGCGAAAGGTTGCAGCATGAGAACCGACATTGGGCCAACGTTGTTCATACTCGGGATGATCTGGGTTTCCGCAGCACTTGTCGCGACGTGCCTTGCTCCGTGCTCTTGGTTCGCTGGATCGGCGATGAAGGACGTCCCGGCGCGGTGTTGGGGTGAGCTGGTTGGAGGCGACAGATGATCTCCGTAACCATCTATCGCTCAAAGCTCGTGCGACTCGGAGTCTGGGAGGATGGTCTCGCCCTCTACGATGCCATCGCGGCGCTGCAACCGGAGAGTGACCCGCGCCGCAGCAAGCGACTCCGTATCGCGAGGTGGACTCCGCTGCATGCCATATGGCTGCGTAGCCTCAACAGCTCGTTTGCGTCGTGGCTAGAGATTCGTGGCCTGATCCCGCGCGCGGACCTTCGAGGCGCGGACCTCCGACGTGTGTGCCTCCGAGGTGTGAATCTCGACGGCGCAAACCTTTACGGAGCGAACCTCCGAGGAGCGGACCTCGACGGAGCGAACCTCTACTGCGCGGACCTTCAAAGTGCAGATCTCGATAGCGCGAACCTCCAGGGCGCGAATCTCGACGGTGCGAACCTTCGAAAGGCGTACCTCCGAGGCGCTAAACGATGGCCATCCTCCGCGATCCCGGGGTGGCGAACGCTCACAAGCGGATGTCTCGAGCGCGCTGAGGCGGGAGCACAATGAACGCCTCAGCGAATCAACCCGCTGTCGCCGCGACTCCAGGCCGGGGCAAGCGCTTCCTGACCGCTCTGATTTTGATGCAGCTTCGGAAGGCGAAGGTTGTTGGGGGTGGGCGATGAGTTGGGATCTTTGCCGGAAGTGCGGGAGATACGAGCCTAGCGCGAGTCACCACTGCCCTCCCGCCTGGAAGCTTTGGCGTCCAGAACATGGCGGCACCGAAGAGGACGCCATCACGGTCTACGGCTACAGCGCGGAGGCTGCTGTCGAAGCGTGGGCGGAGCGGGACGACCGAGACTCCGCGGACTACTCGATCGTCGGGGGTAACAACGCGACGGTGCATGTCCGTTTCGTCGGCGACCAGGACCGGGCGAGAGCCCTTTGCTTCCCGACTGAGGAAATGGTTCTCGAAGTCGTTGGCGAATCGGTGCCCTCATACACGGCCCGCTGTCAGAATCCGAAGCGCAGGGACGCGGGAAAGTCGAAGTGACCCGCGCATGCGGGCAACGGGTGGGTGGGTTGATTGGAGGTTCGCAATGAAGACGAGTGCGGTTCAGCCTGCTGTGTGCGTGATTCAGGTCGGCGGCAAGACGATCGCGGCCGCCCGTCTCGTGTATGAACTGCGCGAGTCTGGGCTGATTACTGCGGTGAGGCGCTGTTTGCCAAAACAGGAGTCCCGCCTCAGTACTGACTGATGCGTCGCTTTGCCACGAAGACACAACGACTTGCCTTGTGGGTTGCCCAGGATGGCAACTGCGCACTTTGCGACCGGCAGTTACCGGACGCGTTTGAAGTCGATCACATTGTCCCGTTTTCCGAGAGAGGAAAGACAGAGCTATGGAACATGCAAGCACTCTGCGTATCGTGCCACCGAGGAAAAAGCCGCGAGAGGGGCACAAGCAAGTCCTCGACGAGGCTGTCTGCAGGCGCAGTGGACGCCTAAACATTCAGCTTCCTACTGGGTACGGCAAAACATATGCAGCCGCTGCCGTATTTAGGGCGCTGTACGAAGCTGGCGAGGTCAACCGAATGTTGTACCTCGTGCCTACCGTAGGACAGCTCACTCAGTTCGTAAATGACGGCGCCGGGGATTTCCTTGATGCAGGCCTAGAGGGCGTTGTCCCGTTCGATATCGCCTACAGCGGGGCGCAGGCAATTCGTCGCCACAGAGAGAATCGAAACTTCGTCTTCGCCGCAACCATCCAGGCCGTTGTCTCTGGAGCAACCGGGCTGGCTGTAAAAGAGCTACTGCAAAGCGGTCGATGGTTGGTGGTTGTGGATGAGCATCACCACTACGGTATCGATAAGACATGGGGCCGGGCGGTACTTGAAATGCCGCACCACATGCTTCTGCCAATGTCTGCAACTCCGGACCGGTACAAGTCGGATGGCGCGTTCGGAGCCCCAGATATCCGCATCCCTTACCTCAGGGCTGTAGATGAAAAGGCAGTAAAAAAGCTGGAGCTTCACTCGTACGAGTATCGAGTGGACGCTGTAACGGTAAATGGCGAGCCGGTCACGTTTACAACTTCGACGCTGGCGGACGAGGTCGGGAGCGCCGATCCGAACGCAATCGACGAATACATCGTCCGAAAGAAGCTTCGTTGGTCTCCAAAGTACATCTCTCCGCTCCTGTCGATCCCCGCTGAGCGTCTACTGGCCCGCCGAGGTGGCTATCCACTTCAGATGATCGTGGGTGGCATGGGGTGCCTTCACGCTCGCATGGTCTGCGACCAATTCAGGTCGATGTTCGGCGATCTCCTCCGTGTCGATTGGGTAGGCACTGGGCCACACGGTCGCTCGGATGCCGAGAATGAATCCATTATTCTGAAGTTGTGCCCACCCAAGGTAGACGGCATCCGGCGCCCGCAAGACGTGAAGCTGGACGTTCTTGTGCATGTCGGAATGGCTGGAGAAGGCCTTGATTCCGTATTTGTAAGCGAGGTGGTTCACCTCAATCCGGCGAACATCAATAACCAAAACAACCAGGAGAACGGTCGCGCGGCACGCCGGATTCCTGGCGCTCCAGAAGCGTTGCAGACCGCATACATCAACGTTGACAGCTCTTCTCCGTACGCGAAGTGGCCGGGGCGGAAGATTATGCGTGTCTTTGACGAGCCGGACGATTCGCCGCCCGAGGATGAAGGGTCGCACGAGGTTGCAGTTGAGGCGGGTCCGCGCGAGCCATCTGAACTGCCAGAGGAGCCTTACATCATCATCGCAGATTGTCAGTTGGTGAATATCGACAAGGGGGATCCTGAAGTGAAGGGATGCGCTCAAGCCATGCTTCAGGCCGGAAACTGGGACCCAGCGTTTCTAGATGACCCCAATCACTGGATCTGGGAGCGAGCTCTAGAGCTTCGCCGTAGAGAGCTTCGCGAGCGAGCGAACAACCTAGAGGGCATGTCTGTCCTCAATCAGCTGAGACAGACGCTCAATTCAGCCGTTGGTTCGACTGCCGCGGTCGGAGCTCGAGTGTCCGCCCAGGGAAGATTTGAGCGCTCCCTGGTGGGAGACATGAAGAAGCGAATCTACTCCGAGATGCGCAAACGATTCGGTCGCCGCGTCGAAGACGCTGACGAAGCCGAGCTGAGGCAGCGCTATCAGTGGGTGAGAAGCCTGCATAGCTCGCTCCTGGCGGAGGGACTTCCGACGTGGCTTCGCTAAGAATCCACAAGGGCGAGGTCACGGCGGAACATCTACTCGAGGAAGTTTCGCGCGAGGACTGGCCGAAGTTGCTTCGCGAGCGGCGATGGTTCGTACGCGTCTCGGTCCCGAAGGATTGTCGTGAGCTAATCCGCTTCCGCGAGGAAGCAGACCGCATGTACGAGCCGCTAGGCTACGCGACGGTAGAGGACTTCCTCCGAGAAGAACTCGAGCTGGATCCGCAGGTCGTCGAATGGGCGGTCGCTGGCCTGCAGACCCTGACGGATGAGGAGCGAGCGAAGGAGCAGCCTCTTCCCGTGATGGCGGACCGAGGGAAGCGCCTCGCCGCGACGATGGCGAAGGCGGAGCCGACGAGGCCTGTCGAGGAGGTCCGAAAGGCCAGGGCAGAAGGAGGCAAGAAGGGAGGTCGCCCCCGAAAGGACGAACCGAGAGATAAACCTTCTTTACCAGGTAACGAAGGTTTTCATGGCGAGGAGGCGTCCGCGGGCGGCAACCGCTCCGCCTACCTCGCCTCTCGCATCAAGGCCGCGGCCGCCAAGGATCCGAAGGCCGCTTCGGTCGCCGCCAAGGTGGAAGCCGGCGAGTACACGAGCATGCGCGCGGCCGCTCGTGACGCTGGCGTCATCAAGCCACCCGATCCCATCCGCGACGCGGCCCGGTCAATCACCAAAGTCCCGACGCACCGCCTCGCCGAACTCGTCGCGGCGCTGCCCGAACACACCGCTCGAGCGCTCGCAACGTGCCTGCGTGACCGAGTCGGAGGTGCAAAGTGAATCCGGAAACCCTCCCCCGCGAGCACCTCACGTGGCTCTGCATCGCCGCCGTCGTCGCGCTCGCCGGAGTCATATTCCACTACTGCGCGCCGTGCGGCTGGCGCTCACCCAACCGGCTGCCGGCGCGCTGTCTGAATGACAAATGAGGGACCACTGTAATGACACACAAATGGACCATCTCGTTCCCTCTTACTGTCCGACACAACGCCGAGCCTCGTAACAATGAGCGCACCGTGACTATCGAGCTGGAAGTGCCTGCCTGGTCTTCAGACGCTGCGATTATCAACATAGAGAAGCTGTTTCAGAGGCTTATCGATAGCCACATAGACCCGTGGAGTGGGGAGATTGTGAAGTGACATATCGACGTGACAGCCTTCTCGATCAACTCCGCGCCCGGACGCCAACTCTCCGCCAGCGCATGATCCTCGATTGGATTGCCGACTTCGCCTCCGTGCACGGTTGCTCTCCGTCGGTTAGAGAGATTGGCCGCGCGTTCGGCGTCCGGCCCAACTGCGTTGTTGGCCACCTGCACGCGCTAGAGCGGAAGGGGTGCATCCATCGTCATCGTGGGTTGGTGCGCGGGATTGTTGTCGTCGAAACAGGGACGGAGAGGAGTCGATGATGTTTGCCGCTACTCTGGTTGTCGTTTGCGCGTTCGTTATCGGGTACGGAGTCGGCGTATTACGCACACGCCGGCTGTACGGAGATGGGCTCACTTTCCTAGAGCTGCATGAGATTCGATGTGCACTCTGGGACTGGGCCAACGAGTACAAGCGCGCAAACCCGACTCCTGGCACGAAATACTTCAAACGTCGTGAGGCCAACCTCTTCGAGGCGTGCACCAAGGTCGGCCTCATCTACCTGTTCCCAACAGTCGAATGGGAACAGCGACTGCGGCCCCCGAGCAAGGACGTTTGCCCGGTGCCCAGCGAAGGAGCCGCGCGATGAGCGATGGGAACGGCATTCGTCCTGGCGCCGAAGTCGACATCGTCGATGGCCTAAGCAATGGACGCACGGGCAAGGTGGTGGCCTTTGCTCGTCTTTCCGAGGTTGGCGTGAAGGTATTCACCGTCGACGTCGACGGGTGCCGCAAGCGCGAGATTAGGGAAGACTTCATGCGGCCTCGCCAGGACGATGCTCGAGTCGACTACGACGCGCACTCCACGGCAGAACGGATCGTCGACCTCGTTTCCGACAACATGCCCCTCGCCGTAGAGGAACGGGTTCGCAAGCGGATCGTCGACATCCTCAGCGAGCCTCGGGCGGACAACGGGTGGCGCGTGCTCGTGAACGACGATGGCGAGCCATACGCGGTCGAGAAAGATACCGTGCGCCTTGCCGTCGATACGGAAGGTGCCGTGCAGCGCCCTGCGCAACGCCCAGACACGACGCAGACCATCGACACCAACGAACTCTGGGCGCTGCTCCTATGCTCCGTCCGCTACGCGATGGGGCGGCAGTCGTATGTCGTGGGCGAAGTCTGCGACCTAGTTCGCAAGCACCGCGTTCGCCTCACAGACGAACAGGTAGGGATGATTGCCTCGGAGGTGTCGAGCGAACTCAGCTTCCATGCGCGGCGTGGACGCTTTCTCGGCGCGGAGATGGACCACCGTGAGTGGCAGCGACTCGTGACCGACCTGACAGCAAAAGAGGTGAAGTGATGTCGAGACTTCGATGCGGTGATGTTGTGTCGCGCGAGGGAAGTGACCAGGAGATGCTCGTGAAGAGTGTCAGTGACCTGGGTACTAAGTCGTTCGAGTACGTATTGTTTGCTGGTGCGGTGTCATGGGTTCCGTCGGGCGATCTTCGTCTACTTCGTCGCCCCCTCCAGCCCGGCGACACCCTCCGTCACTACGAGGTGTCCAGCTTCAAAGTCGAGGTGGTTAGCGTTGGCGAAACCGTAGAGGCGAAAGACCTGGAGGACGGCCACGTCTTCGACCTGATTCTCGACAAGTGGCGCCACGACGACGGGACACCCATCGAGCACCCTGAGCTGCACCAGCCCCAAGCCGTCGTCCCCGCCGACGAGCCCAGCGTCACCATCAACCTCGGTGGATTCGGCGCTCCAAGCCCCGAGGTCATGGCGAGAGCCTTTTTCGACACCGACCCCGAAGTGCTACGCGTCGTGCGGAAAGCCGCCGATGCGGTCTGCGCCAAGTCTCGCGAGACCGAGACGCGTCTTATGTACGACGGGCCGAACGTGACAGTGACCTGCACCGTCGAGGTGGAGGACGAAGGCCGGTTCGAGCGCGCCCTCGACGTGGCATGGAGGATCGACGAAAGCGGTCGTCGGACCTTCTGGCTGGAACGCGCCAAGGCGGCCCACGCGTTGTTGGTGGGAGGCTCGAAGCAGTGAGCGACGCCAATGAAGTACCGCCGCAACCCATTCACCAGTCGTGAATACTGTCCCTGTACGCCGTTCAAGCATCGATACACGAAGGCCGCATTCGCGTGGCTCGTCGGCGCTCGGCACGCAAAGAGGAAGGGCGCCACGCTCTACATCTATCGATGCCAGTGCGGTGGCTGGCATCTGACCCATCGCAATTGGCATGGGTCGATTCGTATCGACACGAAAGCAACCCGGATCGTCTCGGTCCAAATCAACGTAAGTGCGGAACTCAAAGGGGTGGCGTGATGATTTCAGAACTTGATACATACGACTGGGAAAGCGCATTCTCGTGTGTCAGCGGGACGGTTCAGGGAGGATGCCAATGGTCCGAGACACCAGACGCGGCCCCCGGCTCGGCGGCGTCTACGGAACCGTTCAACCGTGAAGATGTCGCCGAAATCTTCGGAATCAGCGTAGGCGAGAACGACGAGCGCGCTTGGATCATCTGCGGACGTCTGACGGACGGTCGACTCTTCTTCCTGTCGGCCGACTGCGATTACACCGGATGGGACTGCCAATCTGGTGGCCGCGGATACGTGGCCAATACCCGGAACGAACTCGCGCTGGTCATAACCGCGGAGGAGCGCGATCGGATGGGCCTGCGCGACTTTGAGGTGGCGTGATGAGGACCAAGTACGGCATCGCTTTCACCGCTGACGGTGGGCTACCTGAGTCGTCACGGATTGTCGGCTGGAGGGTCAACGACGATGGCCAGCATTTGGTCTTCGACTCCTACGAAGACGCTCTCGAAGCAAACGACCTGGGCGGCTGGACTGGATACGTCCGTGTGTACCCGTCGGGGAGTATGCCGAAAGTAGAGCAATGAGCCCGGAACTGGACAAGAAGCTGTGCGAAGACTTCCCGCTTCTGTATCGCGATCGGGAGGCCGTCGTCACGGATGGCAGCGGGTACGCGGCTCGTCTCTGTGTGCTCCCGACGTTCGGATGCAATCTGCACGAGCCGAGGGTGAAGCGATGACCACATGGTTCACGTCTGACCAGCACTTCGGCCACCGCAACATCATCCAGTGTTGCAACCGCCCCTTCTCCAGCCTGGACCAGATGCACGAGGGGCTCATCTCGCGACACAACGCAGTGGTCGCTACGGAAGACGACGTCTGGCACCTCGGCGACTTCGCAATGGACGATCGACTCGTACAAACGTTTCTCCCGCTCCTGAACGGCAGGCACCGCCTCGTCGCTGGCAACCATGACAAGTGCCATCCGTGTCACCGCAGAAGTGAAGCAGCCAAACGGAAGTACCTGCTTTACGGTTTCGACGGCGTTTACCAAGAGGTGCGCCTTGGCCCGTGGTTGCTCAATCACCTCCCGTACGTCGGCGATTCCGCGCACGAGCCCAGGTATCCAGAGTGGCGACCGAAAGACGATGGGCGATGGCTCCTACATGGGCACGTCCACGAGCTCTGGAAGGTGCGCGATCGGATGGTCAACGTCGGAGTCGACCAGTGG